>UEXQ01000282.1_pt1 | contig 16028 bp, 16 predicted proteins | sample 4301111 | NCBI WGS metagenome assembly UEXQ01 (sample SAMEA4773181, study PRJEB27434) | metagenome | biome: 2259; feature: agricultural soil; material: soil | place: USA | collected 2014-09 | depth 0.25 m
TTCGCTATCACTTCACCTCCATCTGGTTGTGAAGAGGACTTGCACCTCCAAGCTGTCGATCATGCTCGGCACACCAAAAAAATAGCGCGCGAACCGTAGCTCGCGCGCTGGCAACAAATTGAGGAAGGCGCTGCCGCTTCAAGAAGGGCTCGGCTCCGGACGCCAATCGAGTCAGCCGACGTGGCGGTCGATAGCCTTGGTGATCTGGTCCTTGGGAACAGCGCCCACGATCTGCTCCACGACCTGGCCGCCCTTGAAGACGAGAATGGTGGGGATGCCGCGGATGTTATAGCGGCCGGCGGAGTTCATCGCTTCGTCCACGTTGAGCTTGGTGACTTTGATCTTGCCGGCGTAGTCGTGGGCAATTTCCGCGACCGTAGGGGCGAGCATGTGGCACGGGCGGCACCACTCCGCCCAAAAATCGACGACTACCGGCTGCGAACCGCTGGCGGTAAGCACTTCGGCTTCGAAGTTGCCGTCATTCACTGACTGGATTGTATTGTCTGCCATGTTCTTTGCTTTCAGCGGGTTACCGCAGCGCGGCTCCCCGTTGGTCTCCTTGTTCCTTAATTAGATGTTGCAACAGGTATTTGGTTTCCTGCGGGTTGACCGAGCCCCCGGGCGGCACGCGCCGCGCCATATAGTTTCGCATATTCCGCGGCGGCAGTTTTCCAGGAAAAATCCTTGGCCATGCCGTTGAGCTGGATACGCTTCCAGATTCTCTCGTCGGCGTAATGGTGCAGGGCTTGTTTTACGGCGTATAGGAATGCCGTGCCGGAGTATTCGCTGAACTTGAAGCCGGTGCCGGTGCCATGCTCGAGGTCAAAATTTTCGATGGAGTCGTCGAGACCGCCGGTGGCGCGTACGACTGGGACGGTTCCGTATTTCAGACTGTACATCTGGTTGAGGCCGCTCGGTTCATAGCGCGACGGCATGAGGAAAATATCGGAGCCGGCTTCGACTTTGTGCGCCGCAACGTTGTCGTAAGCGAATTTATAGCCAACACGGCCAGGATAGGCGCTGGCTAAGGCGCGGAACAAGTCTTCGTAGCGGCGGTCGCCTGTGCCGAGCACCACCAGCATCACGTCTTCGCGCAGCATATCGTGGGCTCGGTCGGCGATGAGATCGAACCCTTTTTGGTCGGCGAAACGCGAGACGATGCCCATCAGCGGGCGATGGAGATTGTCGGTGGCAAGGCCGTAGAGTTCGAGCAAATCTTTTTTGCAGATCTGTTTTCCGCTCAAATCCTTGGCGGAGTATTTTGCGGCGATCAGAGGATCTTTGGCGGGATTCCACGCTGTGTAGTCCACACCATTCAGGATACCGGCGATGCGGTCGGAGCGGGTTCGAACTACACCATCGAGACCATAACCGAATTCCGGGATTTGAATTTCCTGGGCGTAGCGGCGGCTGACGGTGGTGAGGTAGTCGGAGTAGACCAGTCCGCCCTTGAGCAGATTCACGTTTCCGAAAAATTCCAGCGCCGCGGGATTGAAGAGTGTTTCGGGAATTCCTGCGCGGGCGAGAACGTCACGGCGGAACATCCCCTGATAGCCCATGTTGTGAACAGTGAAGACGACCGGCAAATCTTTGACAACTGAGTCGTCGCCGTACGAGGTGCGCAGTAGAACCGGGAGCAGGCCTGTCTGCCAATCGTGGCAGTGAAAGACGTCGGTCGGCCACGCGTGTTTGGACAGCTCAATGGCGGCGCGACAGAATTCGCTGTAGCGCTCGGCGTTGTCGGGATAGTCGCCGGCTACAGTGCCGTACAGACCGTCGCGATCGAAGTAGGCGGGATCGTCCACAAAAAAATAGCGGACGCCGTCGAGGAGTGTGCCGTCGGCGATGGCTGGAAAGCGCAGGCGATTGCCGAGAGGAATGGTCAAACTGGGGATAATCGGAGTGTCGGCCTTGGTGCCGCGGTAGCGCGGGAGAACGACGGCAGCTTCGTGCCCCTGGGCGACGAGGGCTTTGGGGAGAGCCTCGACGACGTCAGCAAGACCGCCGGTCTTTGAGAAGGGCAAGCCTTCAGAGGCTACGAAGAGGATTCTCATCCAGAGTTCGGCTCGAACTGTACGCTACCGAAGCTGCGGCGAGGCGTCAAGCGAGCGAGATTTGTACCAAGACGAGAGACGAGCGCGTACAACAGGAGAGTGCGACTGCTTTGCTACAATTTCTGCTTTCATGGCCAGACAACGATTGGGACAGCATTTTCTTCGAGCCAATTGGCGGGAGCGGATTGCTCGCGCCATTCGGGTGTCGCCACACGGACCGCAGCGTCCCAAGGAGGATAATTTTTGCTGGATTGAAATCGGCGCTGGGCACGGCGAGATGACAGAACATCTCGCGGCCACTGGTGCTCCCGTATATGCGGTGGAAGTGGATCCAACGCTGATCGCGAGGTTGCAGCAGCTTAGCGCGAAATTCCCCAATTTGACGGTGCTGCCTGGCGATGTGCTAAAGACGGATTTGCCGGCGATTGCGGGGGGCAAGCGCATCAAGCTCTATGGAAATTTGCCGTATTACATCACATCGCCCATACTGCACCATTTCTTTGCGACCGCATCTCTGATTGATGAAATTCATATCGTCATTCAGTTGGAAGTCGCGTTCCGTTTAGTGGCACGGCCTGGCACTCGTGATTACGGCTATCTTTCGGTACTGACGCAGTATTTTTCGCGGCCCAGCATCGCGCTGAAATTGCCGCCGGGCGCGTTTCAGCCCCCGCCTGAAGTTGGATCGGCGCTGGTTTCGCTGAAACTTTCCGGCGAGAGCGCAGAGCTCGGACTGCCAGACAGTAATCAATTCCTTGCATTTGTGAGGTTGTGCTTTGCGCAAAAGCGAAAGACGCTCACCAACAATCTGCGCGGTAAGGTCGAACCGGGAAGGACAAAACAAGTGCTCGCAGAAATGAAGCTCGGGGCGTCGGCACGTGCAGAGGAGCTGTCCGTCGCCGAGTTAGCGGAACTATTTCGTGTGCTCGAGTTGTCCCGAGCCTGAAGCGCCGTCTTTACGGCGCGCCACGTCGAGCAACCGATCCGGATAGTCCGAAATGATCCCGTCCACGCCTGCTTCTACGAGCAGGCGCATGTGCGCCGCATGATTGACGGTCCAGCACACGACTTGCAGGTCACGTTGCCGGGCTTCGCGCAGAAGGCGAGGCGTCACCAGATCACCTCGCACGGCAATTTGACGGGCTCCAATCTCGATCGCTTTCTCGAGGGGTTCCGCGATCTGCCCTTCGATCAGCAGGCCGGTCATCAGGGTTGGTTCGATTTTGCGAACGCTGGCCAGGATCGCCGGGTCGAAGGAGATGATCACCGTGCGGGCGATCTCTCCCGCTTCGCGCAGCGCACCGATCAAGGCATGTTCCCCACCCCAGGAACCGAACGGCTTGAGTTCGAGATAGAAAACAACGTCGTGCTTCTTGGCGAACTCCAGAATTTCCTCGACGGTGGGAATGCGTTCGCCGGCATATTCGCTGCCGAACCAGGAGCCGGCGTCGAGTTTGCGCAGCTCGGCCAAGGTCATATCGTGGACGGCACCCTGACCGTTGGTGGTGCGATTGACCGTCGCGTCGTGAATGGCGACGAACCGTGCATCGCGCGATAGCTGTAGATCGGTTTCGATAAACCCAGCGCCCATGGCGACGGCCTTGCGAAAAGCGGCGAACGTGTTTTCTGGCGCGTAGCCGGATGCACCTCGATGAGCGATGGCTAACAACGTAGCTCCAGGAGAACAGAATCAGGACAACACCGGCGGCGGGCCCAAGTGCCGGACGCTATCCTATCATCCCTCACAAACAGAAACATCTGTTGCAATTCTGCCGATCTGTGCGAACAAACGCAAAAAGTGCGTCGCGCCCGCCAGGCCATCGCATCTTTACAAGAAACGCCCTATCGCTCTTCTGCCAGAAATTTACTTAGATAGCGGCGTTGTGGGGCTATACTTTCGGTCAACCGCACGGAAAGGATGCAGCCATGCGAACGAAAATCGGGCCCTTAGTGGCACTTGGTACGACATTGACCCTCGCCGGCACCCTGGCGTTATCCGCACCTGCGCAGCAACGCAACGAAAAGAAGATGCAGGAGAATCTTGCTAAGGAAGTCCGCCACCAGCTGCTGCTGCTTCCCTATTACTCGGTTTTCGACAACCTGATGTTCAAGGTGGACGGGGACAAAGTGACACTGCTCGGACAAGTCGTGCGCCCGACGCTGAAGGGCGATGCGGAAGCTGCCGTGAAAGGGATCGAAGCTGTTGCTTCGGTCGTCAATCAGATTGAAGTTCTGCCGGTTTCGCCGATGGACGACCAACTGCGCCGCGCTGTGTATCGCGCGATCTATGGAGACTCGGCTCTCTCCAAATACGGTTGGTCGGCGCTGCCCTCGATTCACATCATTGTGAAAAACGGCCATGTAGCGCTGGAAGGGGTTGTCGATTCAGAATCCGACAAGAATCTGGCCAATTTGCGAGCCAATGGCGTGCCGAACGTTTTTTCCGTCACGAACAACTTGAACATTTCTTCGAGCGAATCGAAGAGGTAAGGGCCGGTACGCCGTAGCCATTGAGTCCGCAATTTGCAGCGGTCAAGACGACGACCTTGACCCACTCCCCCTGTTTTCGTAAATTTCCGTTCTCACGTTATACTTTTTCATGAACCTTCGCGCTTGGCGGGTCCTACTCACACCGTTTTTTGCAAGCCTTTTGATGTTTTTCGCTTATGCGGCGCCTTCGCGTGCGCAAACGACGGACTGGGCGAAGGAAGAACTCGCGTGGCGAGCGCAGCACACTTCGGATCTGCAAAAGCCGGATGGCTGGCTGTCGTTGATCGGGCTTGAATGGCTGCAACCGGGAGAGACTTCGCTTGGCTCCGCTGCAGACAACAAAATTCATCTGCCTGCTTCTGCACCTCCCTATTTAGCGGTGCTCAATCTCGAAAACGGAGCCGTGCAGCTGGTTGCTCCCAGGGGCGGCTTCCCGACTGGCCTCAAAGTAGATGGTGCACCGGCCAAAGAGCAGACGCTTCGAGCCGATGCGGATCGCGACAGGTACAATCCGCGAATCACGTATGGCACGTTGAATTTTTACGTGATTCGGCGCGCTGACCGCTTCGCCGTGCGCTTGAAGGATGCCAAATCGACGTCTCTGACCGAATTCCACGGACTCAAGTGGTACGCGCCCGACGCGGCTTACAAGGTCACGGCGAAGTGGATTCCGTACAACCCGGCCAAAAAAGTTTCGCTGATCACGCTGGTCGGAACGAGCTACGATCAGCCCGTACCCGGCTATGCGGAATTTGCGCTTCAGGGTAAAACATATCGGCTCGAACCCGTCCTCGAAGATCCGCAAAGTGCCAAATTGTTTTTCATTTTGAAGGACCCAACCAGCGCGGAAACGACGTATCCTGCCTGCCGGTTCCTCTATACACCCTTGCCAAGCAATGGCGTTGACCAGGAAGGCGAGCTCTTTCTGGACTTCAACCACTTGGAAAATCCGCCTTGCGCGTACACTCCGTACGCCACTTGCCCGCTGCCTCCCGCCGGAAACCGGCTGCCGGTCGCTTTGCCGGTTGGCGAACAGCGTTACCATAAATAAATGAACTCGGGATCTCCCAACACGCTTCATCGCGAAGGCGATGACGACGGCGCACGCGAGAAACTTGTTGCGCTGCGCGGCGCACTGTTGCGCTTGCACAAAGCTCTGATCGACATGGAGCGGCGCGACTACGAACGCGAACATGGCGTCGTCAACGTCGGCGAACTATTTCGGCTGGTGGTGGACGACCCGCAGTTCAGCTGGCTGCACAACATTTCCGAATTCGTCGTGCGTATTGATGAAACGCTGACAGGCAAAGCGCCCGTCGCCGGGCCGGACGCCGACACCGCTTTCGACCTCGCCCGAAAAATGTTCACGCCGACCGAGACCGGCGACGGTTTTCAGAAGCAGTACTTTGACGCGATTCAGCGGGATCCTTCGGTCGTGATGGAGCATGCGGAACTGGCGCGCCTTTTTTGGCAGACGCTTCCGTCAGAAACGAAGGAGTAGGTTTACGCTCCTGCCAAGATTGCTATGACTGAATCCGACGCCATTCGAACCGCACACGTCGTACACAATCCGTCGGAACAGCAATTCGAATTGCACGTCGGCAATATGCTCTGCCTACTTCAGTACCGCATAAACAACGAGAAGATGATCGTCTACCACACAGAAGTGCCGCCGCCTATGCAAAACCGTGGAATTGCTGAGCGGATGACGAGGACCGCGCTAGAATATGCTCGCGCTGAAAAGTTGAAAATCGAACCACGTTGCCCCTACACCGCTGCGTTCCTCCGCCGGCATCGCGAATACTCCGACCTACTGTAATTCAACGCGGCTCCTTGGCAGGCTTTCCTCCATCCGAATCATACGTTTCTACGTATACTCGGTGGCACAGAAAATCCCAACAACGGAGCTACGCCCTGTGGCTCATGAAACTCACTTTGTATTCGTAACCGGCGGCACCGGATTCATGGGCCGGCAGCTGATCGCATCGCTCTTGCGGCGAGGTCATCAGGTCAAAGCGCTGGTGCGCGACGGGTCACAAAGCAAAGTCCCGCGAGGCGTAGAGCCGGTGGTCGGGGATCCTTTGTCCACCGCGTCCCTGCAAGGATACGTCGCCCCGGCGGACACTTTCGTGCAGTTAGTTGGCGTCGCGCACCCGAATCCCTGGAAGGCAGCCGAGTTTCGCGCGATCGACCAGACGGCGGGATGCGCGGGCGCGGAGGCGGCGGCACACTGCGGTGTTCGTCACTTTGTCTATGTGAGCGTGGCGCAGCCTGCGCCAGTCATGAAGGCCTATATCGCGGCTCGCTCGGCCGTGGAGACTCGTATTCGAGAGCTCGGACTGAATGCGACCATCATCCGGCCCTGGTATGTCCTCGGACCCGGCCGCCGCTGGCCGATTCTCTTGAAGCCCTTGTACGCGCTCTTGGGCTTATTCCCACAAACTCGGGCTGGCGCGAATCGCCTCGGTCTGGTTGCTGACGAGCAGATGAACGCTGCGCTTGTGAACGCGGTCGAAGCGCCCGCCGAAGGAATCCGCTTCGTCGAAGTCCCGCAGATACGACAATCCACGCTTGCTTGACTGCCAATTCGGCTCTGTTCGTCCACGAATTGTTGGCAGGGTGGAAATGATCGTTCGAAGGTGTGTGCGATACTCGTAAGATTATGGTCTCTCGCCCAGGCCGAACCAGCGCGTATCTTGCATTAATTGCAGGTATCTTGTGCATCGCGTGGTCCGCGATTTTTGTGCGCTGGACATCGGTGCCTGGCCCGGCCTCGGCGTTCTATCGGTTGCTGATCCCAGTGATTGTGCTGCTTCCGACCTGGCTCTGGCCGGCCAAGCGCACCAAACTCAGCATGCGGAGCTATGCGACTATTGCCGTTGGCGCTTTTTTCTTCGCTCTGGATTTGGCGTTCTACAACACCTCCATTCTGCAGACGAACGCCGCCAACGCCACCCTCTTGGGTAATAACACGCCGATCGTTGTCGGCCTGCTGAGCTGGCTGCTTTTCAAGAAGCGCCCCAGCTTGTCGTTTTGGATTGGCCTGGCGCTGGCCGTTTGCGGAGCATTGGTGATTGTTAGCAGCGATCTGGGTCGCCACGCGCAGTTCGGTTTGGGAGACGTGATGGCGCTCGCCGCGGCGGCCTGTTTCGCCGTCTATCTGATGGCAACGGAACAAGTTCGCACCCATACGAACACGCTGGAATTTCTTCGCCTGGCGATCCTCTTCAGCACCATTTTCATGTTTCTTTTCGCGGTCGCGCTGCGCGTGCCGCTGACCATTCCTGACCACCGATCCTTCCTCGCGCTGCTCGGGCTCGGACTGGTCTCGCAGCTGGGCGGCTATCTCGCGTTGACCTACGCGCTGGGGCATCTGCCGGCTACAGTCACGTCCGTCAGCCTGCTGTCGCAAGGACCGCTGACCGCAATCCTGGCAGCTCTCTTGTTGGGCGAACCGCTCACCCGCCCACAGATTCTCGGAGGCGCGTTGGTGTTGGTGGGAGTCGGTCTTGCCAACCGCCTCGGTCACCCCGAAGAAGAAACCAACCCAGTACTCTGCGAGGCGGCCGAGGCCGAAAGCGTCGAAACTTCCTCGTAAAGCTCTCGTCTATACTTGGTAAGAATTGATGGTGTCGCGACTGAATGAGCGATTCGCTTCAAACGGGACAGTTTTACGGAAAGCCGCAGCGTCGGATTGAGTTGGGCGGCATTGTCCTCACGGAAGTAATCCATCACGTAGGGCGAAAGCTTCCGCGCCACACGCACGAGTCCGCATATTTCGGACTGCTGCTGAGCGGCAGCTATTCCGAACGCTGCACGCACCGCAACGCCGAGTACGCACCCTTCACCATGGGCTTTCATCCTCCGTCGCTCACGCACTCCGATCAAGTCGGCTCGCGTGGCTCGCGCATGTTTTGCATTGAACTTCGCGACTCTTTCCTCGAGCAGACTCGCCCGTTCCTGACAGCTCCTGCGTTCGTGCCGGACCTCTGCGCGTCGGAAGTCACCTGGATGGGTTTGCGCTTGTTTCGTTCTTTTACCGAAGGAACGCTTTCCCTGCTGCAGGTGCAGGAGCTTTGCAGCGATATGCTTGAACGCGTCAGTGGATCGATGCTGCGCCAGGAATGCGGAAGCCCCGTGTGGCTGAAACGCGCTGCGGAGCTCCTTCATGGCCACTACCGTGAGTCGGTGACGCTGCACGAGATCGCACAGCAAGTTGGAGTCCATCCGATTCATCTTTCGCGGGTTTTTCGCAAGCGCTATCGCTGCACGATGGCCGAGTACTTGAACCGCCTGCGCGTGCAGTCCGCTTGCCGCGCGCTGCAAGCGGATTGGACAGACCTGGCTAGCCTCGCTACCGATGCGGGGTTCGCCGACCAGAGCCACATGGGGCGCGTCTTCAAGTCGTGCACGGGCCAAACGCCGGGGCAGTTCCGGAGCTTCATCCATAATCAATCCGCCACCGCCTGAGTCGGCAGCCAATGTTTGTTTTGTTCTATACGCTTCCCCACAAATCCGGCAAACTCATCGCAATTCGCTAGGTCCGGAGGTTCACTGATGCGTCGAACTTTTTGGCTGACCCTAATCTGTGCAGCCGTTGCAATCTTTGCCATTGAGAAGCGGCCGAGTGTCGCCGCAACCGCAGTGCCGCCGGCAGACGGCCCGCAATTCGCCGCCGACGGCAAACTCGTCCGCCCGACCAACTACCGCAAGTGGGTATTCCTTTCCTCCGGTTACGGTATGAGCTATTCGCAGCAGGCATCGGATGACGCCGATCACCTGATGTTCACCAACGTCTTCGTGCCGCCCGCGGACTATGACTATTTCCTGCAGCACGGCTCGTGGCCTGAGAAAACGATGTTCGTTCTGGAGATTTACGGTTCGCAGTCGAAGGGCTCGATCAACCAGCGCGGACATTTTCAGACGGAGTTCATGGGTCTCGACGTGGAAGTCAAAGACGCTACGCGCTTTCCGGAAACGTGGGCGTATTTCGGCTTCGACGCGAACGAAGCAGCAACGGGGCCCGTTGCACCGGGCAAAAACGACTGCTGGAAGTGCCATGACCAGAACGCCGCGGTTGAGCACAGCTTCGTGCAGTTTTATCCGGCGTTGCTACAGATTGCGAAAGAAAAGAAGACAATCAAGGACGGGGTCAAGCTGCCTTGAGTCGCTGGGGCGAATTTGCGTTTCAGTTTCTCGGGGGCGCGGTCCGGGCGGCCAGCGCCAAGATCTCCACGTTGTTTCCGTCGGGATCTTTCAAATAGACCGATGACGCCCCATCACGGTGGACCTTGGGCGTGCCGAACTCCGCCGGGTCACCCAGCAACGCGATGTGTGGCGGATGTTGCTCCTGCAGCACGAAGGCAAGACGCACATTCGCAAACTTCAACATAGCCCAGGTTGCGTCCTGATACTCCACTTCGCATCGAAAGCGCTGCCTGTACCATCCCACGGCTTCTTTAACGTCCTTCACCCGCAGCGCGGCGTGATGCAAAGTGTCCAATTTTGTGCTTCTTTCCGTCATCCTCTTCCCTTCCTGCCAAACAGCTTACCTCACAGTCTAAACTGTTCCGGAGTCGCGCAGCCTCGGATTGTTGCGAGTGCCGTTGCCGGTGAACGCATTGTCAGTAGAATGGTTTGCACCGTCGCCGTGTCCAAAACCCTAGGAGTCCACGATGATCCGGTTCCTTCGCTTTGCATGCGTCCTGTTGTCTGCGGTCGCTCTTGCGAAAACACAATCGGCACAAGCACAGGAAACGCCGTCGGCCGCCGCTCAGAGCACACAGCAACCCCCTTTACGGCCCAAGATCGGTGTTGCGCTCGAAGGCGGCGGAGCCTTAGGCCTCGCTCATATCGGCGTTCTGCGGTGGTTCGAAGAGCACCACATCCCGGTGGACTACGTCGCCGGCACCAGCATGGGCGGCCTGGTCGGCGGCTTGTACGCTTCAGGTAAGAGCCCGCGCGAACTGGAAGAAATCGTCGCCGGGCAAAGCTGGGACGTCATCATCGGCGGCCAGACTCCCTATCAGGATCTTTCCTATCGCCGCAAGGAGGATTTCCGCGACTATCCCACGTTCATTCAGTTTGGTCTCAAGAAAGGTCTTTCCCTGCCAGCGGGCCTAAACGCTGGCCATCAGATCGGCCTATTGATCGACCGCGAACTGCTTCCTTATGCCCAACTCAAATCGTTCGACGATCTGCCGATTCCCTACCGTTGCGTCGCCACCGATCTCGTCAGCGGCCAGGAAGTCGTTTTCAGCGAGGGCAGTCTGCCGCAAGCGATGCGCGCCAGCATGTCCATTCCTGGCGTCTTCAAGCCGGTTCGCAATGGCGATCAGGTCTTGGTTGACGGCGGCCTAGTAGGTAATTTGCCCACCGACGTAGTCCGCAAAATGGGTGCCGACATCGTGATCGCCGTCCATCTGGAGGTTGCGCCCGTCAAAGCCGATGAAATCCAATCCTTCTTCAGCGTTCTGGGGCGCTCGATTGACGTGGTTATCCGTGAAAACGAACTCCGTGGACTTTCCGGCGCGGACCTCGTGGTCAAAGTGGACCTTCACGACTTCACTTCGATGGACTATGCAAAGTCCAGAGTGATTATCGACAAGGGGCTCGCCGCGACCGAAGAAAAGCACAACGTTCTACAGCCTTTTGCGCTGACTGACTCTGCGTGGCAGAGCTATCTCTCCGCTCGCGATACCCGGAAACGGAGCACTGTCCTCACACCTCAATTCGTTCGTGTGGTAGGCACGAACTCCAACGCAGCGAAACATTTAGAGGACTTCCTGCAGCCACTCGTCGGCAAGCCGATTGACGTCAAAACCCTCGACCGGATGCTCACTCGGCTGACCGGCATCGGCAAATTCGACTCCGCTGGCTACACGCAGATCCAGGAGAACGGCCGCAGCGGTCTGCTCGTCACGATTCACGAAAAAACCTACGCGCCGCCGATTCTTCAGGTAGCTTCGGAAGTGGATGGCTCCGAACCGCTCGACGTCACCTTTACTCTCGCCACGCGCCTCACGCTCATGGACGTTGCCGGTTACCGCTCCGAATGGCGCACCGACGTTCTCTTCGGCAATACCTACGGCGTCTCCAGCGAGCTCTACAAACCCTTCACCGCAACCAGCAAATGGTTCATCGCGCCGCACGCTTCGCTTGACAGCACGCAATTCAAAATTTTCCAGCGCGCAGACCCCGTCGTGATCTATCGCCTCGGGACGGCCAGCATCGGCGCGGACGTCGGCTACGGATTCGATCGCTTCTCGGAAATCCGCTTCGGCTACGAGGTCGGCGATCTCGATGCGCGCGTGCGCCTCGGCCTCGCTGTGTTCCCTTCCGTCTCCGGCCGCACCGGCAACTTCAAAATGCGTTTCCTCACCGACCATGCCGACGATCCCATCGTTCCGCGGCGTGGCTACACTGCGGAAACTACCTTCCGCTGGTTCGATACGAGTCCCGGCGCACCCGAAGGCTTTCCCACCATGCAAGCCCAGGTGCAATACTTCCAGCCCATCACCCGCCCCGCTTCTATATTCCTCGCTGCCGAAGGCGGAACCACCTTCGGCACGCGCGACACCGGTCCCGTCCCGCAATTTTTCCTCGGCGGGCCGCTTCGCCTCAGCGCCTATGGCAGCAACGAACTCTACGGCAATCAGTACTACCTCTTGCGCGCAGGCTACTTGCATGATCTCTTCACGTTGCCGCCGTTCCTCGGCAAGAAGATCTACGCGATCGCCAGCTATGAAGTCGGCAAAATGTACGGCTTCCCGTTGCAGACGGCCTTCCCTAACGATGTGGCCGCTGGTGTACTCGCCGAAACGGCCTTCGGACCGCTGGTCATCGGCGCAAGTTATGGCGACAGCGGCCACCGCAAGTGGTACTTCCAGCTTGGCCGTGTTTTCTAGGGTGTGCCCGCGGCTTCTACCGCCGTGGCCTCGAGCCTAAACAAAATTCCCAAACAAATTGTTGAGCGACTCCGCCAGCGTCGGATGCGCGAACACCCCTTCTTTCAGCGCCGTGTATGGAAGCTTCCCCATCATCGCAATCTGCAATTGCGACATGATTTCGCCGCCCTCGATGCCCAACACTGCGGCCCCTAGAATCTGGCCGCTCTTCGCATCCACAATCGCCTTCATGAATCCGCGTGGCTCGTCCACTTCCAGCGCCCGCGCCACATAGTTCATCGGCATCTTCGCCACGCGCACTTGTCGCCCTTGCTCGCGCAATTCTGTTTCACTCATTCCGACCCGCCCCAGCTGCGGATCAATAAACACGGTGTACGGCACAATCCGCCCCGCAATCGTCGCGCTTCCCTTCTCAATCAAATTCGTCCGGATGATCCGGAAGTCGTCGTACGAAATGTGCGTGAAAGCCGGCCCGCCCTTGATGTCACCCAATCCGTACACGCCCTCGGCATTGGTTTCCAACTTATCGTTCGTCCGAATGAAGCCTTTCCCATCCGTCGCAATCCCCGCCGCGTGCACGTTCAGGCTGTCCGTATTTGGCACGCGCCCCGTAGCTACCAGCAACTGACTTCCGCTAATCTCCGACTCGCCACCTTCGCGACCGACAGTCAGCCGTACACTTCCCGCAGCGCCGCCCACGCGCTTAGCCTTCGCGTTCAGCAGTACTTCAATTCCGTCCTCGCGCAAAATCTGTAGCACGCCTTCGGCCACATCCGCATCTTCCCGCCCCAGCAGCTGCGTGCCAGACTGTACAACCGTGACCTTGCTCCCGAACCGGCGAAACATCTGCCCAAATTCCAACCCGATGTATCCGCCACCGAGCACGATCAAATGCTCCGGCACCCGATCCAGCTCCATAATGCTGGTGCTATTGAGAAACGCTACCCCGCTTAAACCGTCCAATTTCGGCACCGCCGGGCGAGAGCCCGCATTGATGAAGATCTTGTCGCCGGTTAACGATACTTCCGCCCCGCCCGTTTTCTTCACCGTCAACGAACGTGCCGCCGTGAACCGGGCCTCACCGAAAATCAGCTCGAGATTCTTCGTCTTCTCAATTCTCCCTTGGTTCCCATTGCGAAAGCTATCCACGATCGCGCGTTTGCGTTCGCGCACTTTAGTCAGTTCAATCCCTATGGCCCCTGTTCGAACTCCGTAATCCGCTCCTCGTTTCGCCAGATACGCCACTCGCGCGCTCGCAACCATCGTCTTCGTCGGCGTGCAGCCCTCGTTCACACACGTCCCGCCCACGTGCTCGCGCTCCACCAGCGCCGTACGCATGCCGGCAGCCGCCAACGCCTGTGACAGCGGAACTCCCGCCTGTCCGGCGCCAACCACTATCGCGTCATATCGCGTGACTTCCATCGAAACCTCGCTTAAACGGAAACCAGGAGAAACCGGGCGGGCCTGCGCTCTACGGTGCTCTGTCCCTCCCGCGCTTGTCAAGAAATCGCAGTTCCATGAACAAACCGCTACGCGCTATTCACGCCGCCGTAATCACGCTCCCGTATAACTTCCGCACCCAACTCTCAGGTCCCAGACCGAAGGAGCCGTAATGGCCACAGTCGCAGCATCGCCTTCCACCAGCGCCGCGCCACCAGCATCCGCCGTTCACGAGAAATTTGCCAAAGGTCCAGGCGCAATCGGCACGCTCATCTTTGGCCTCATTGCCGTCGGCGCCGTCACTTACATCGGGTGGAACCTCGTACATGACCTAGCCGAAATGCGAACGGGCTCGGCACTTCCCTACATTTTGCTGGGTGTCGCGTTGTTGGTTGCTCTCGGATTCGAATTCGTAAACGGCTTTCACGATACCGCCAACGCCGTCGCCACCGTCATTTACACCCACTCACTCGACCCGCACATCGCGGTGACCTGGAGCGGTTTCTGGAACTTCCTCGGTGTCGTCACCTCCACAGGCGCCGTCGCGTTCGGCATCGTGTCGCTGCTCCCCGTCGAACTCATCCTGCAAGTCGGCAGCAGCGCAGGCTTCGCCATGGTCTTTGCGCTTCTCGTCGCCGCCATCGTGTGGAACCTCGGCACCTGGTACTTCGGCCTCCCGGCTTCCAGCTCGCACACGCTCATCGGCTCGATCATCGGCGTCGGCATCGCCAATCAACTGATGGCCGCCCGCACCGGCACCAGCGGTGTGGACTGGGCGCAAGCCGCCAATATCGGCAAATCACTGCTGCTCTCCCCAGTTGTCGGCTTCATCTGTGCTTCCCTGCTCCTGCTGCTCATGAAGACCGTCGTGAAAGAAAAGAAACTCTACGAAGCCCCCGAAGGCACACAGCCACCCCCATTCTGGGTTCGCGGCCTGCTCATGCTCACGTGCACCGGCGTCAGCTTCTTCCACGGTTCGAACGACGGCCAGAAAGGGATGGGCCTCATCATGCTCATCCTAATCGGGACTGTTCCCACCACGTACGCGCTGAACCATGCCGTCACGCCGCGCCAGACACAGGACTTCATCGCCGTTTCGCAACAAGCCGCGCAAACCCTCGACAAGTACGTGGACGCCAGCGCCGCCATCGGCGATCCCCGCGACGACGTTACGGAATTCATCCGCACGAAAGAGTTCAAGCCCAACACCATGCTCGCCATGCGCACGCTGGTCAACGGCATCGGCACAGAAATGGCTCTTTTCAAGGACCTGGCCAAGGTTCCCAACGAGCAAGTGCGCAACTTTCGCAATGACATGTATCTGGCCAGCGAAGCGCTCCGCATCATGCAAAGAAGTGGCAAGCCTCAACTCGCTGCGGCCGACGTTGCCGTGCTGAAGAACTACAAATCCCACATTGACCGCGCGACGCGTTTCATCCCGCTGTGGGTCAAAGTCGCCGTAGCGCTGGCTCTTGGCCTCGGCACCATGGTCGGATGGAAGCGCATCGTCGTTACCGTCGGCGAAAAAATCGGCAAGAACCACTTAACCTACGCGCAGGGAGCCGCTGCGGAAATCACTGCTATGGCCACCATCGGTGCCGCCGACGCTTTCGGCCTCCCCGTCAGTACCACGCACGTGCTCTCATCCGGCGTTGCTGGCACCATGGCCGCCAATCACTCCGGCCTGCAATGGGGCACCGTGCGCAACCTGCTCATGGCCTGGGTTCTCACGCTCCCCGCCGCCATGATGCTTTCCGGGTTTCTTTTCTGGACCTTCCGCAAGATTTTCTGAGCGGAAGTAGTCAAGTCGGCTGAGAAAGAATTGCGCGCACGGGTTCTGCTAGAGCCTGGCCCAGGTTCGAGTGCTGATCTGCATCGAGGTGCACGCCGTCCACGACGCTGCTGCTCGTCACCGTTTCCGCGTCAAAGAACGCGCAGCCGAGCCCATTCGCCATCTGCTTGTATGCTTCCGCCAGCCCCGCGCACCTTGTTTCGGCTCCCCTGAATTTCGGAGCGATTGGCCCCTTCGGCGAACGAATCAGCGGCGGTGCAATCACCAGAATCGGCGGCACCGGCATTCCCGGCTCAATCGGAGCTTTGCGAATCTCGTTCACGAGCGCCGCCACGCCGTGCGCAG
>UEXQ01000240.1_pt1 | contig 15978 bp, 12 predicted proteins | sample 4301111 | NCBI WGS metagenome assembly UEXQ01 (sample SAMEA4773181, study PRJEB27434) | metagenome | biome: 2259; feature: agricultural soil; material: soil | place: USA | collected 2014-09 | depth 0.25 m
GTTACGCCCATACCTTTGAAAAGTTGCGGCGGCTTCGGGAACATACCTTCGGCGATTAGGGTCTTCGCCGCATCGGGCACGCCATGGCACACCGCGCAGTGCTCCTTGTAAACCTTCGCTCCGGCCAGCAAGTTTCGCTCATCGGAGGACACTTGCGGCTCCGAGTGCGGCAGTTTGTTTAAATACGCGTGCAGACTCATCCTGGCCAAGCGCCGTTCAAAGGGCATTTCTGGAGCCGTCACGGCAACCGGTGCGCGCCCTGAGGAAAAATACCAACACGCACCGGCAGCGACGCCAATGACGCCGAAAACGATACCAAACAGAACTCCCCTGATCATCTGTCACCCCGCTGTTCGTTAGCCAAAGCAAGCCTAATCGCATGCCGTGTGGCGTAGTTTAATCGACGTCTAAACCGTCGGTATACCGCGTATTCCCAGCGGGGGCCGCTGGGGCTCCTCCAGATACCGGTTTGCGTAACCATTTTCTTCCCCCAATCGTCTTACTGATGCGTACCATACGGTTGTTGTCGGACTGCGTCTAGAGAGTAGAGAAGCCCCGAATCGCACCCGGCGATGGAATCTACGGCAGGCTCTCTCGCGTGCTCGCGACCCACTTTGAGGAGCTATTAAAGGATGGGCCACTTGAAATCTATGGGTTTACCCGAACTCGATAGCCAAACCGCCGCCCGGGCGCAGGCTGGGGGCCAGAGCCGAGCTTGGATTTGGCTAGTAGTCGCCGCATTGGCGATTGGTGGATTCTGGTATTACCGCTCCTCGCATTCCAAAGATCCGCAGAATTCTGCCGCAGCTCCGGCAGGCGGTCCGGCGACAGGCAAGGGGGGGCGTGGCGGCGCAAACTTCACCGTTCCCGTAGTTGTCGCGACTGCGACCAAGGGCGATCTTGCAGTCTATCTCAACGGCTTGGGCACGGTGACACCGCTAAACACCGTGACCGTCCGCAGCCGCGTGGACGGACAGCTCATTAAGGTTGGATTCAAAGAAGGACAGTATGTGAAGGCTGGCGACCTCCTCGCAGAAATTGATCCACGGCCATACCAAGTTCAACTTGAACAAGCCGAAGGGCAGCTCGCCAAGGACATGGCGCAGCGCAAAGATGCCGAAGTCAATCTCGAGCGCTATACGCTTTTATACAAGGAAGGCGTCATCCCCAAGCAGCAACTCGACACGCAAGCGGCCTCCGTGGGCCAGTTCGATGGCGCGATTAAGACCGACCAGGGCCAGATTGATAACGCGAAGCTGCAGCTCACGTATTCGCGCATTACTTCACCGATCAGCGGTCGCGTCGGCCTTCGCCTCGTAGATCCCGGCAATATCGTTCACGCCACGGACACCAACGGCCTCGTTATCATCACGCAGGTGCAGCCCATTTCCGTGATTTTTACCCTGCCTCAAGACCAGTTACCTCAGGTGTTCGACAAGATTCACAAGGGTGTGCAGTTGAATGTGGAAGCCTACGATCGCGACAATACTCAGAGAATCGCCAGCGGCAAGCTGTTGACGATTGACAACCAGATCGACACTACGACGGGTACTTACAAGCTAAAGGCGGTCTTCAACAACGAAGACAACATCCTCTTTCCCAACCAGTTTGTGAACACCCATTTGTTGGTGGATACCAAGCGCAACCTAAGCCTTGTGCCTTTGGCGGCCATTCAGCGCGGCCCGCAGGGAACTTATGTCTACGTCGTTGGGGGCGGAAATGCCGTAAAGATTCAGCCGGTGACCGTAGTGCAAACGACCGGCGGAACCGTCGGCATCAGTGATGGCTTACAGCCCGGCCAGATCGTCGTAACGGATGGCCAGGACAAGCTACAAGACGGCACAAAGGTAGTTCCGAACTCGGCGCCTAGCGGTTCAGCGACCGCCGCGGTTGGCGATTCCAACTCGTCGCCTGCTGCTACGCCGATACCGGGGGCAATCCCGCAGCAAAACACGCCGCCCAATCCGCCGGGCCAGACGCAAACCCGCAAAGGCTCCAAACGATGAGTCCTTCACGGCCGTTTATTCTGCGGCCTGTCGCCACCACGTTGTTGATGGTTGGCGTGCTGCTTGTGGGCTTCGTGGCCTACCGGCAGCTGCCCGTTTCCGCGCTGCCGCAGGTGGACTACCCGACCATCCAGATTCAGACGTTCTACCCCGGAGGGAGTCCCGATGTTATGGCTTCCTCGGTAACGGCGCCTCTGGAACGCCAGTTCGGCGAAATTCCGGGCCTCAACCAGATGACTTCGATCAGCTCTTTTGGCAGCTCGGTCATCACACTACAGTTCGACCTAAACCTCAACATTGATATTGCCGAGCAAGAAGTCCAGGCAGCCATCAATAGCGCGTCGAATCTCTTACCTCAGGGCCTGCCGAATCCTCCCATCTACAGTAAGGTCAATCCCGCCGACGCGCCGATTCTCACTTTGGCGCTGACTTCCAAGACCCTTCCCCTATCCAAGGTTGAAGATCTTGCCGACACCATGCTGGCGCAAAAAATTTCTCAGCTGCCCGGCGTCGGCATGGTCAGCATCAGTGGAGGCCAGCGTCCCGCCGTTCGCATCCAGGCCAACCCAACTGCGCTCGCCTCTTACGGCTTGAGTCTCGAGGATCTCCGCACTGCGCTCAGCAACGCCAATGTAAATCAAGCTAAGGGCACTTTCGACGGTGCCCAGCAGTCCTACACCATCGGTGCCAACGACCAGCTCATTACAGGCGATACCTACAAACCAATCATCATCGCTTATCGCAACGGGGCGCCGGTCCGCGTCGGCGATGTGGCTGCAGTCAGCGATGGTGTGGAAAACGTGCTGCAGGCGGCGTGGGCCAATCAGAATCCCGCCGTACTGATGAACATTCAGCGCCAGCCTGGAGCCAATATCATCGGCGTGGTCGATCGCATTAAGAAACTGCTGCCCCAGCTGCAAGCAGCGCTTCCGGCATCCGTACAACTCGATATCCTCACCGACCGCACTGGCACCATCCGCGCCTCGGTAGAGGACGTCCAGTTTGAGTTGATGCTGACGGTTGCGTTGGTTGTGATGGTCATTTTCCTTTTCTTGCGAAGCTTTCGCGCCACCATCATCCCCAGCGTTGCCGTTCCGCTTTCTCTGATCGGCACTTTCGGTGTGATGTATTTGCTCGGCTACAGCCTTAACAATTTGTCGCTGATGGCCCTTACGATTTCGACCGGCTTCGTCGTGGATGATGCCATCGTAATGATTGAGAACATCAGCCGCTACATTGAAGAAGGGGATTCGCCTCTTGATGCAGCGCTGAAAGGCTCCGAACAAATCGGCTTCACAATTTTGTCACTGACCATTTCGCTCATCGCAGTGCTTATTCCATTGCTCTTCATGGGCGACATCGTCGGTCGTCTGTTCCGCGAATTTGCCATCACGCTGGCGGTCACCATCCTTGTCTCCGCTGTAGTGTCCCTGACTCTCACGCCGATGATGTGCGCCAAGCTGCTGCGGCACGTCAAGCAAGAAGAGCAAACCTGGTTTTATCGCAAATCGGAAGATGCTTTTAATGCCATCATCGCTTTCTATGGCCGCACACTGAAATTTGTTCTGCGCTTCCGTACCATCACTCTGCTTGTTACCTTCGCCACCCTTGTCGGCACGATTCTTCTCTACGTCTACGTCCCCAAAGGCTTTTTCCCGGTGCAGGATACCGGCGTAATCCTGGGCGTCTCCGAAGCCCCGCAGAGTATTTCTTTCAGAGCAATGTCCGAACGCCAGCAGGTACTGGCGCAAGTGATTTTGCAGGATCCAGCGGTTGATTCGCTCAGCTCCTTCATCGGGATCGACGGCACGAACACCACGCTTAACAGCGGGCGCATTCAGATCAATCTGAAGCCGCTCAGGGAGCGCAAGCTCAGCGCGTCGGAAGTCATTCGCCGCCTGCAGCCGAAGCTCGACAAAGTGGACGGCATCACCCTCTTCATGCAGCCTGTCCAGGATCTGACCGTCGAAGACCGGGTCAGCCGCACACAATTTCAATACAGTCTGGAAGACGTCGATGCCAAGGAACTCGCTGCCTGGGTTCCCAAATTCATGGATCGCCTAAAGCAGCTGCCGGAGCTGCGCGATGTCGCCAGCGATCAGTTGAATGGCGGCTTGCTGGTCAATCTCACAATCGACCGCGATTCCGCCTCGCGCCTTGGCATTCTACCGGCCGATATCGATAACACGCTCTACGACGCTTTTGGGCAGCGCCAAGTCTCCACAATTTATACCCAGCTCAACCAGTACCACGTCGTGCTGGAAGCCAATCCGTCTTTCCAGCAAACGCCCGATGCACTGAAAAGCATCTACGTCCATTCTTCCAATGGCACGCAGGTTCCCCTGAGCGCTTTCACCAGCATCGCCACCGCTCCAGCCGCATTGGCGCTCAACCATCAGGGACAATTTCCGGTTGTCACGTTGTCATTCAACCTGGCCCCGAACGCGTCGCTAGGCGACGCAGTCAACGCGATCAATCGCGTAAAACAGGACATCGGACTACCACCGAGCGTTCAAGCAACCTTTCAGGGCACGGCCGCGGCATTCTTGCATTCGCTCTCAAATGAACCAATTCTCATTCTTGCCGCGCTTGTCACCGTCTACATCGTCCTGGGCATCCTGTATGAAAGCTTTATCCACCCGATCACGATTCTGTCCACGCTGCCGTCAGCGGGCGTTGGTGCGATTCTCGCGCTGCTCCTCTGCCGCACAGAGTTCAGCATTATCGCTCTCATCGGCATCATTCTCTTAATCGGCATCGTCAAGAAAAACGCCATCATGATGATTGATTTTGCGCTTGAAGCCGAGCGCCAGGAAGGGAAGTCTCCTCTCGATTCCATTTACGAAGCGTGTCTGCTTCGCTTCCGTCCCATTATGATGACGACGATGGCCGCGCTGCTTGGCGGCCTTCCGCTCGCCCTCGGAACCGGTGTCGGCTCCGAACTTCGCCGCCCTCTCGGTATCACCATCGTAGGTGGCCTGATTCTCAGCCAGATTTTGACTCTTTACACGACTCCCGTCGTCTATCTCGCCTTCGATTGGCTCTCTCGTCGGTTCTCGTTTCGCATCGGTAATCCCGTGGACGAAGCCGCTCTGCATCAGCCGGGAGACTAGCGCGTGAATTTTTCCTCCAATTTTTCCGCGCCCTTCATTCGTCGCCCCGTCGCCACGACTTTAATCACCATCGCGATTTTCCTTTCCGGCGCTGTCGCATTTCGCTTTCTTCCAGTAGCGCCGTTACCCCAGATTGATTTCCCCACGATTGCCGTGGGAGCGGGACTGCCGGGTGCCAGCCCCGAAACCATGGCTTCCGCCGTCGCTACTCCTCTCGAACGCCAGTTCGGCCGCATCTCCGGCGTCACCCAGATGACTTCTTCGAGCGGCTTCGGCAACACCAGCGTGGTTCTTCAGTTTGATCTCAATCGCGACATCAACGCTGCTGCTCGCGACGTTCAAGCCGCTATCAACGCGGCGCGTACTCAGCTTCCTGCAAATCTGCCTTCGCAGCCGGGCTACCGCAAAGTCAATCCCGCCGACGCTCCGATCATGCTGCTCTCGCTGACCTCTACTAATGTCCCGCCAGCTCAGCTCTATGATGCGGCCGACTCCATCCTTGCGCAGAAACTGGCTCAGGTGGAGGGCGTTGGCCAGGTTTTCACTTGGGGCAGCTCGCGTCCGGCGGTTCGTGTCAGTGTCAATCCTGCTCTCATCAACAGCTATGGCATCAGTCTGGAAAAAGTTCGCACCAGCCTGCAATCCGCCAACGCAAACCTAGCGAAGGGTTTCGTGTCGGACTCCGCGCACATGTGGACCATTACCGACACCGACCAACTCTTCAAGGCTTACGAATACGAGCCGCTGATCGTCGCCGGCCATCCTGGCGCTCCCGTGCGTCTTAAGGACATCGGGGAAGTGACGGATTCGGTTGAAGACGTGCGCAATCTCGGCCTTTCGCTGGGCGAGCCGTCTGTCATTCTCGCGGTCTTCCGCCAACCCGGCGCCAACATGATTGAAACGGTGGACCGTATTAAGGCCATCATGCCCGAGCTGCGTGCGTCAATCTCGCCGTCTCTGCACTTGCGTGTGGCGATTGATCGCACAACTACTATTCGCGCTTCCATACACGATGTGGAACGCACTCTGATGATCTCCATCAGCTTGGTCATCCTGGTCGTCTTCGTTTTTCTTCGCAACGTCTGGGCCACCGTCATTCCCAGCATCGCCGTGCCACTCTCCCTCGTCGGCACATTCGGTGTGATGTATCTCTGCGGCTACAGCCTAGACAACTTATCGTTAATGGCGCTCACCATTTCCACAGGCTTCGTGGTCGACGATGCCATCGTCGTTATTGAAAACATCGCCCGCCACATGGAAGGCGGCATGAAGCCCTTCGCCGCCACCATGCTTGGCGCGAAAGAAATTGGCTTCACTGTTCTTTCCATGAGCGCGTCGCTCGTCGCCGTTTTTATTCCGATCCTGTTGTTCCCAGGCATCGTCGGCCGCCTCTTTCGCGAATTTGCCGTGACGCTCAGCGTGGCGATCGGCGTTTCCATGTTCGTGTCCCTTACCACGACGCCCATGCTTTGCGCCCGCTTTTTAAAAGTGGACCAGGGTCGACATAACTGGGCTTATCGCCTGGCGGAAAATGCTTTCTACGGCGTCGTCCGGTTTTACGATCGCATTCTCCGCGTTGTCCTGCGGCATCAGTTCGCTGTTCTGCTGATCACCCTCGCCACGATCGTAGTTACCGGTTATCTCTATGTCGCTGTGCCCAAGGGCTTTTTCCCCCAGCAGGACACAGGCCGCATCAACGGCTACATCCAGGGCGATCAAGACATCTCTTTCGCCGCGATGTCTGAAAAGCTCAAGGAATTCAATAAGATCGTGATGGACGATCCGGCTGTGGACACTGTCACCGCATTTACCGGTGGCGGCAATGGCACGAGCACTTCGCGCCTGTTCGCTCAATTAAAGCCGTTGGAAGAGCGCAAGATGAGCTCCGATCAGGTGATCGCTCGCCTGCGCAGCAAAACCGCCAAGATTCCCGGTGCACAACTCTTCATGCAATCCGTCCAGGACTTGAGCATCGGCGGCCGCTTCGGCGGCGCACAATATCAATACACTCTGCAAGCGGAAAACATTGCCGATTTGAACCACTGGGCCCCGATTCTTCAGGAAAAAATGCGCACCCTGCCGGGCATTTATGACGTCAACACCGACCAGCAGGTTCGCGGCCTGGAAAGCAATCTGATCATCGATCGCGACACCGCTTCACGTCTCGGCGTCTCCATGTCCGACATTGACAACACGCTCGGCGACGCCTTCAGCCAGCGTCAGGTCTCCAATATCTACAAAGGCCTCAACCAGTATCACGTGGTCCTTGACGTTTCCGACAAATACACTCAAGGCCCAGAAGGCCTCCGCCAGATTTACGTGCCTACTAGTTCCGGCGGTGTCGTTCCCCTCAGTTCCTTCGCGCATTACGAGCATTCCAATACTTCGCTTTCCGTCAACCACCAGGGCCTCTATCCATCCATCACGCTGTCCTTCAATCTTGGTCCGGGTGGTGCTTTGGGCGACGCCGTCGTCCGCATTCAAAATTTGCAGCGTGAAATCGGCATGCCACCCACAGTGCACGGCGGTTTCCAAGGTACGGCTCAAGCTTTTCAGGAATCGCAATCCTCAATGCTCGTGCTAATCATTACTGCGCTTGCCGCCGTCTACATCATCCTCGGCATTCTCTATGAGAGCTACATCCACCCCATCACCATTCTTTCCACCATACCTTCTGCCGGTGTTGGAGCTCTCCTCGCTCTCCTCCTGACCAGAACTGAGCTCAGCATGATTGCCGTCATTGGCCTCATCTTGCTTGTCGGCATTGTCAAGAAAAACGCCATCCTGATGGTGGATTTCGCCGTGCAAGCGGAAACACGCGAAGGCATGTCGCCGGTGGAAGCCATTCACCAAGCCTGCTTGCTCCGTTTCCGGCCCATTCTCATGACCACGATGGCCGCGCTTTTCGGTGCACTGCCCCTGGCCCTCGGAACGGGCGTCGGAGCGGAACTTCGCCGCCCCCTCGGCATCGCGATCGTCGGCGGCCTGATCATGAGTCAGCTTCTCACGCTGTTTACCACGCCGGTAATCTACCTTTACCTCGACCGTCTGCAGACAGCGATTTTTGCTTCACGCCAGGTTCGCATTCGCCGCCGCTATTCCGCGCCCGCCCACTCCGACTGAGCAGGGCCGCAGCACCGCGCCGCTTCGTTGCTATGTTGAGCAGGGCCACCGCCGCGGAGTGTTGCCTGATACCGACTTGAACCGCGGCGATATCATGGGACGCTACGTACTTCTGTTGCGCAACGATCAGCAAGCGTAAAGCTTCATTCTTGTGGCCAGCCATCGCATTCGCATAGGTCAGGTTTGCTGGCAGAGCGTGCCTGATCCATCCACTTGATTGTGGCGGATCCCTGTCGAACCGGCGGCAGCGGGAGTTTACAATGACTCCCGCCTGGCCCGCCTAGCTTTTACTTCGCCGCCTCAATCTTCGCTATCACTAGCGCCTTCGATCCGCCGCGGTCGTAAACCCTCCCGCTCGCCGTCACCTTCTCTCCCGCAAACGGCAGCAGCTTTGCATTCTGCCCACTCGAGGGAGTCGTATCCGCAATCGGCCAATAAATCGTGCCATCCTCCGACAGGATCACCAGCTGCGAGCCCGCCTTCGCGCAAGCCGCGGCGCATTGTTTGCTGATCGGCTTGTCCAGCCCCTTGGTAAACGCACAGGCTGAGTCCAGCACATATCCCTTTACCGTCACGGCAGCGTTGTCCGCGGCGATTGCATTCAGGGCAAAAGTCAAAATCGCTATCGTCGCAATTTTCGATATCCACACGCGCGTGTTCATCGTCGGTTTCTCCTCATCGGATTTACCTCACTTGGACGCCATCCTACCAGCAGGACCCCCACCGGCCGTCCGATTCTTATATATTAGGCACGCCCAATCCGGTTACCGCAAAGTCTGGCTCTCACGAACTTCCAATCAAGATCCCCGTCAGAAATACCAGTACTCCACCCACCACCACCTGAAACGCCGCCTGCAAAAACGGCGTATCCATATACTTGTGCCGCACCCAGCTGATCACTCCCAACTCTACTGACACCACCAGAATGGCCACCGTCATCGCGAGTCGAAAATCTTTAATCAGGAAAGGGAAGGTATGGCCAAGTCCGCCCGCCGTCGTCATTGCACCCGTCACCAGGCCGCGAATCCACGGCGATCCTCGCCCCGTCAGCGATCCGTCGTCCGATAGCCCCTCGGCGAACGCCATCGAAATCCCCGCTCCCAGCGAGGCCGCAATTCCCACCAGGAACGCTTCCCAAGTCTTGTGCGTAGCGTAGGCCGCAGCAAAAAGCGGTGCCAGAGTCGATACCGATCCGTCCATCAGCCCCGCCAGCCCCGGCTGGATCACCTGCAGCAGGAACAGCTTTTTATGCGATTCCGCTTCCTGCGCCTGCGCGTGCTCGGTTAAGTGCTTCTCTTCCAGGTTTCCCGCAGTCTCGGAATGCTTCCGCTCTTCATCGGCCAGTTTGTTCAGCAGCTCCCGCGTGCCGACGTGAGAAACCCGCGTCGCCGCCCGCTGGTAGAACCGCACGGCCTCCATTTCCATCATCCGCGCATGCTTGCGCGCTGCGTTGACACCCAGCGGCCGAACCAGCCAGAGCGGCTTTCGCTGCAAGAATCCCTTCACGTTCTCCCGCCGGATCAAAGGAATGTGCTCCCCGAACCGCTCACGAAACTGTTCGAACAGGCGGTCGCGGTGATGGGCTTCCTCCTGCCGCATCGCCTCGAACATGTCCGCCGTCGCTGGATAGCTCTCCCGCAGCGCATCCGCAAAATCGCCAAAAATCCGCCCGTCCTCCTCCTCGTTCTGGATCGCCAGCGCCAGAATCTCCTTCTCCGTCAAGTCCTTGAACTTTTTCTGCATTCAGCTCTTGTCCTCATGCTTCGTCCACTTGGGAATGCAGCAGAATCGCACATTTCCCCAGCGCAAGCCACTTCGCCGTCCGGCGCCGGCGCGAATCCCTTGTGAAACAGTCCGCTTTGTAGTACAAAGTGAGCGAGACTTTGTCACGCAAAGTCACCGGTTTCTCCGGGGGGAGCACCTTCATGCACAACACGCAAATCAACCGTGCCAGCCGCAACGCCCTGATCGCCCTTTCACTCTTGGCCTTGCTCACCGTCCTCACGGGTTTCTTGCAAAGGCCCCAACCAGACGAGGGAACCGCGGCCCATATCTTCCAGTTATCCGTGGTGCTGGCACTTGCCGTTGGTGTCCTGTTCCTCGTCACGTTGGATTGGCGCCAGCCTCGTCGCAGCGCCCGCGCTTTGGCCTTCCCCACTACCGCTATGTTCCTCGCCTTCGCCGTCCTTTATTACCTCGAGCATTTCTACTATCCCGCCCACTATCGCTAGCCAGCCACAGCATAAGAGATTCGCAGGGACGCATCGTTCGGTGAGATCGGCATTTCACATGTTTCCGGTCCCGATTTGCCAAAGGTACCAATTTACCCCGGTACTTCGGTAACTGGCTTTACCTGTACCTTTCCTACCGCACGATTAGGTACTTTTCATCTATAGGAACATCCGAATCCGCTCGCCTATAATTCACTTCGTAAACGCTGTACAGTGAAAAGGACAGTGCCCATGGCCACGCAAGACCTTATGAGCAAGACAACCGGCAATTCAGCAATTCCTCGCGCGACTCAAACCGAGCGCCGCGGTAGCCGCCGTTGCAAGATCAATCAGCTCATGCGCATTCGCCCGTCCGACCCCGAGCGCGACCATTTCGAAGACCTTCGCGGCTCCGCCAGCGTCTCCCGCAGCGGCGTCTACTTCCAGACCAGCGAAAAGGGCTACGAAGTCGGCTTGCGCCTGTTCGTGACGATGCCGTATTCGAATACACCGAACGCGCTGAATCGCGAGTACCTGGCAGAAGTAGTCCGCGTTGACGCCCTGCCCAACGGCCTCACCGGAATTGGCATCAAGCTGCTCATGGAAATGGGAATGCAGCACTCCTATTCTTTCATTCCGCCGAATTACAAATAGAAGCGAAAGAAACTCTTGGCAAACAAAAAGGGCGCCCGATTTCTCCGGCGCCCTCTCTGTGTTTGGGGGTGGACGTAAACTTTTTTACTTGCTACGACGACTTGCCTAGCAGTTCCAAAGTTCGGTGGCGTAGCTTACCAACGCCCTTGTTCAGCGGGTGCCGCCTCGACAAGAACGAAAAAACCGGGGCGCGCCGCGTCACCAGGCGGTTCAAAGCCAGATTCAGCCGTACATCCCGCCGCGCGAACTTTATGCCCGCTTGCAAGGTTTCCACGGCATCCTCTTTACGCCCGGCCGTCGCATAGACTTCCGCCAAGTTTAGATAAAGTTGAGCCTGGTTCCGCTTCATGCGCACTGCGCTGTCGCAGAGTTTTTCCGCTTCGGCCCATTTTCTTTCCGACCGCGCCATCACCACGCCCAGGTATGACATGTAATAAGGATTGTTTTTCTCAAGGCGGGCAGCCTTTTCCATGTGCGGCAAGGCTTTTTCCGCGAAATTGTCGCGCAGTAGCGCCAGCCCCTGCTTGAATTCCTTGAATGCTTCCGTCTCGGTCATGTAGGCCTCGTCCGTTCGGGCGTCCAGGATGTTCTAGCGTCTTGCCAGGGAACGAACGCGCGCGCTGCGCTTCACGTCATGCATTTCTACGACACGGAAATTCGGCAGGAAATAAGCGGGGAGCTCAACGGTCACCCCAGTGAAGAACTTCCGGAGGCCCGTCATTTCCATCAGCGCTGCGAGGAGTTTTCTCATCTGCGTCCATAGCAACCATATGAAAAAGTTGCTTCGGAATCTACTGATCGCAGGGACAGTCTTGGGACAGCCCGCCCGCGGTACAGTTTTCACTTTTCAGGACAGTATCGGCGTCCGCAAGCCAAGATGCCTTCGAAAGCCTCAAGCGAGCAGTCCCGTCGCGGCCCGGAAAAATTAGACTTCGCTGCCGATCAGCTGTCGCCAGCGGCGGATTTTACGTTCAGGCCCGGTGCGACGACCGGCTGCAAGAAGGGCATCATGGCGCGCAGGCCCGGTCCGAGCTGTTCGATGGAATGCTGTTGCTCGGTTTTGCGCTTGGCGAGGAAATTGGGGCAGCCCTTTTCATTTTCCTCGATCCATTTTTGCGCGAAGCTGCCGTCTTTGATTTCGGCCAGCAGTTGCTTCATGGCCTTGCGGGTTTCGTCGGTGACGATGCGCGGGCCTGCCGTGTAGTCGCCATGCTCCGCCGTATCGCTGATGGAGTAGCGCATGTAGCTGAGGCCGCCGCGATAGATGAGGTCGACGATGAGCTTGAGTTCGTGGAGACACTCGAAGTAGGCGACTTCGGGCTGATAGCCGGCCGCGGTAAGCGTTTCAAAACCCGCTTTGATGAGCGCGCTGACGCCGCCGCAGAGCACGGCCTGTTCGCCGAAGAGGTCGGTTTCGGTTTCTTCAGTGAAAGTCGTTTCCAGAACGCCGGCGCGGGTGCAGCCGATGCCGCGCGCGTAGGAGAGAGCGAGAGCCTTGGCGTTGCCGGTCGCGTCCTGCTCAATTGCAAGCAGGCCCGGAGTGCCGCCGCCTTCGGTGAAAACCTCGCGTACGCGGTGCCCCGGGGCCTTGGGGGCGACCATGGAGACGTCCACATCTTTCGGAGGCTTAATGGTGCCGAAGCGAATGTTGAAACCGTGGGCGAACATCAGCGTTTTGCCCGGCTGCAGGTTTGGCGCGATGGCTTCGTTGTAGAGCTTTTGCTGCTTAGTGTCCGGTACGAGGACCATGATGACGTCGGCCCAGGCCGCGGCTTCGATCGGGGATTTGACAACGAGTCCGTCTTTCTCGGCTTTGGCGCGGGAAGCACTGCCTTCATGAAGCCCCACGCAAACATTGCCGCCGGAGTCGCGCAGGTTGAGCGCGTGGGCGTGTCCCTGTGATCCGTAACCGAGGATCGCTACCTTTTTGGATTGAATGAGCGACAGGTCAGCGTCTATGTCGTAGTAAAGCTTTGCCATTTGTGTCCTTTCGTGGGCCGCGCTGCGGCCAAACAATTCGAGTTGAGACCGGTACAGACTGAAGTCTCGGCCAGCGAAGCCTATGCGGCGGAGAGTTTCGCGGACCCGTTGGAGACAGGCGGCTGGAGCAAGTCGTTCCCGCGAGTCATAGCAATGCGGCCGGTGCGAGCCATTTCGAGCACGCCGTATGGGCGCAGTACTTCGAGCAGCCCGTCGATTTTGTCCACGGTGCCGGAGACTTCGACGATCAGGGATTCCGGCGCGACGTCGACGACGCGGCCACGGAAAACTTTGATGAGTTCCATTAGATGGGGACGCGATTTCTGGTCCGCAGCAACCTTGATTAAGGCGAGGTCGCGTTCGAGAACAGACCGCTCGGAGATGTTTTCTGCGAGCAGAACGTCCACGAGCTTTTCGAGGCTGGCTTCGAGGCGATGCGCGCCGCGTTCGTCGGTGTGCGCGACGATGGTCATGCGCGCGACCTCTTCGTTTTCGGTTGGGCCAACGGTCAGAGAATCGATGTTGATGGCGAGGCGCCGCGCCAGAGAGGATACGCGGTTCAGTACGCCGGGTTTGTTTTCAACGTAGGCGATCAGTGTCTGCATGATTTCGTCCTCTCTCTATGGCTCTGCCGCCGTTTCGACGAGTGGATTATGAGGACGGCGAATCATTTCGTGCAAGGAAGCGCCGGCCGGCACCATCGGGTACACAGAGTCTTCCTGTTCGACGCGGAAATCGATCAGGACGGATTCCTTGGATTCGCGCGCGGAGCGAATGGTGGGAATCACGTCGCCACGTGCGGTGACACGTTCGCCACGAATCCCGAACGCGTTGGCGAGCGCCGCAAAATCGGGAGCAACGAGTGGCGTAGCTACGTAGCGCTTGTCGTAGAAAAATTCCTGCCATTGGCGCACCATGCCAAGATAGCCGTTGTTGATGATGGCGATGTTGACTTTGATTTTTTCCTGAACGATTGTGGCGAGCTCGCACATGGTCATCTGGAACCCGCCGTCGCCTACCACCACCCAGACATCGGAATCTGGCTTAGCGAACTTCGCGCCGATGGCCGCGGGAAGTGCAAAACCCATGGTGCCGAGGCCGCCCGAGGTAACCAGCGTGCGCGGCTGGTTGTGGTGGTAGTACTGCGCCTCCCACATCTGATGTTGTCCCACGTCGGTGACGACAATCGCTTCGCCGTGAGTCTCTTTCCACAAGTCGTTGATGACGTGCGCGGCATACAGATGTCCGGTGTCGGGCAGGCTCTGGATGTCGCGAACGGCGGAGTCTCCCTTCATTTCCTTGATTCGATTGAGCCAGTCGGGACGATCCTTTTTCTCGACCAGCGGAATCAGCTGCTCGAGGACATCGCGAGCATCTCCGACCAGGGCTGCGTCCACCGGGACGTTCTTGTTGATCTCCGCGCGATCGATTTCGATGTGAATCTTGCGCGCACTCTTCGCGTATGTGCGCAGATCACCAGTGACACGGTCATCGAAGCGCATGCCAACGGCAATCAGCAGATCAGCCTCTTGAATCGCGTGATTAACCCAGGCTTCGCCGTGCATCCCCATCATGCCGAGGTTAAGCGGGTCGTTGGCAGGGAAGCAGCCGATGCCGAGAAGGGTCATGGCAACGGGGAAATGGCCGGCGCGAACGAACTGCTCGAAAGCTTTCATGGCGCCCGAGATCATGATGCCGTGCCCGGCAAGAATCAGAGGACGCTTGGCCGAGTGAAGAAGTTCTAAGGCGCGATCGAAGTCGGCTTGCTTGACACCGGGGCGAACGCGTTTCGGTGGAAGTTTCGGCGCAGCAGCATCCCAGTTGAACTCGGCAGACGCTTGCTGCGCGTCTTTGGTGATATCAACGAGCACGGGACCTGGACGGCCGGATTCTGCGATCACAAAGGCTTCGCGGACGGTACGAGCGATGTCTTCGACTTTTGCGACGACCACATTGTGTTTCGTGATCGGCATGGTGATGCCGGTGATGTCGATTTCCTGGAAAGCATCGGAGCCAAGCAGCTTGCTGCCGACTTGTCCCGTGATACAGACGATCGGCGAAGAGTCGAGCATGGCCGTCGCAATACCGGTGACCATGTTGGTCGCGCCGGGGCCGCTGGTGGCCATGGCCACGCCGACACCGCCCGAGGCGCGCGCGTAGCCATCGGCCATGTGAGTGGCGCCTTGTTCGTGACGTACCAAAATGTGGTGGAGCTTCGATTTCCCGAGAGCATCGTAAACCGGCAGAATAGCGCCGCCGGGATAGCCGAAGACGTGCTTGACGCCGAGGTGCTCGAGGGATTGGCAGAGGATTTCCGCGCCAGTGAGTTTCATAGCGTCCTTCCGATAGTAGAGCCTGACTGAACTGTTTCGCTTTGCGGCAGGGCTGTCACCGCGCCGCGCGATGATGAAGAAACAAGAAAAGCGTACTTGGCCATAACGCCGCTGGTGAAGCGCGGAGCCGGCGCCTGCCAATTGGTGAGGCGCTCTTTGATCTGATCGCCGCTGAGCTCTACATCGAGCTTGCGATTGGGGATATCGAACAGGATCGTGTCGCCGTCAGCGACAGCGGCAATTGGTCCGCCGCGCGCCGCTTCCGGCGCGACGTGCCCGACCATGAAGCCGCGCGTAGCGCCGCTGAAACGGCCATCGGTGAGAAGCGCAACCGATTCGCCCAATCCGGCACCCACAAGGGCGGCAGTTACCGCGAGCATCTCGCGCATTCCGGGTCCGCCACGAGGTCCTTCATAGCGAATGACCACCACGTCGCCGGCCTTGATCTGCCCTTTATCCACTGCTGCAAAAGCAGCTTCCTCACCATCAAAAACACGGGCAGTGCCGCGGAATGTCTGGTAGTCATGGCCGGCGACTTTGATCACCGAGCCTTCTGGAG
>UEXQ01000280.1_pt1 | contig 15894 bp, 13 predicted proteins | sample 4301111 | NCBI WGS metagenome assembly UEXQ01 (sample SAMEA4773181, study PRJEB27434) | metagenome | biome: 2259; feature: agricultural soil; material: soil | place: USA | collected 2014-09 | depth 0.25 m
CTCCAGAATCTTGCGAATGCGCTTGAATGAGACCACGAGGGGCTCGAAGTTCTTCGACTTGCGGATGGTGCGCAGTGCATCCAAGCGCTTGCGGGCAGCCACGAGATCGTCGGCACCAGCGCGGAAGACGGCGTTGACTTCGTCGTAGCCAAAGCTCTCCTTCTCGCGAAAGACGAACTTGGCGCGCTCAAGCAGGAACTCAAGTATCTGCTTCTCCTGGTCTGCGCTGACCTGGCGCTTGGGAGGATTTGCGTAAAGGGCTTTCGCCGCGGCCGTGATGGCGTCGGACAGAGAGAGCGGCAACCTCTTTTCCAGGACGATTTTGACGATGCCCAAGCCTGCCCGCCGCAACGCGAAGGGATCGCTCGAACCGGTCGGTACGACGCCGACTGCGAAGCACCCGACGATGGAATCAAGTTTATCGGCGAGCGCGACCGCACAGCCAATGAGGTTGCGCGGGATCGGATCGTCGAGCCCGACGGGACGGTAGTGGTCGTACACGGCGTCCGAGACCTCGTCAGGTTCACCCTGCGCCTTGGCGTAGAGACCGCCAACTGCGCCCTGCAGTTCGGGAAACTCGCGAACCATTTCTGTTGCGAGGTCGCACTTGGCGAGCTCCGCGGCGCGGTCAGCATCGGAAACGTGCGCTTGCGCCATGCCGAGGTTGTACCACTGCTCGCACAGCCAGCGGGAGAGCGAGCGAACGCGTTCGACCTTGTCGTAGTAACTGCCGAGGCGGGATTCGTACGTGACACGCTCAAGCTTGGGCAGATAGTCGGCGAGCCGACATTTCTGATCGGACTCCCAGAAGAATTGCGCGTCGGCGAAGCGCGCCTTGAGCACGCGCTCGTGGCCGGCGCGAACCAGCCCCTTCGGATCCCTTGCCAGGTTGATGACCGCAAGAAAATGCGGTGCCAATTCCCCGCCGCGTTTCTCTACTGCGAAATATTTCTGGTGGCCGCGCATCACCATGACAAGGATTTCGTCGGGAAGATTCAAGAATGCCGGATCGAAGTTGCCCTCAATCACGGTGGGAAACTCGTTTAGGTACGTCACCAGCTTCAGCAGCTCAGTGTCCTCGTGAATGCGATAACCGCCCTTCTTCGCGGCGGCAGCCATTTCCCGCGCGATCTTCTCTTCACGCTCGGCCGGTCGAACGATCACGCCATTCGCGCGCAGGCACTTCTCGTAGTCGGCGAACGATTTCACTCGAATCGCCGATGAGCCGAGAAACCGATGCCCGCGCGTCACGTCGGAGGCAGTAATCCCACCGTAGGAAAATTTCAGCGGCTTGCCCTCGAGCAACCCGACGATCCACCGGATCGGGCGAATGAATCGTGCTCCTGAGAGCCCAGTCCAACTCATCGTCTTCGGCCAGTAGAGGTCGTGCAGAATGCGAGGAAGCACGTCCGCTAAAATAAATTCTGTGGCTCGGCCGCGCTTGATCTGTTTTGCGGCAAGGTATTCACCCTTAGGCGTCTCGACGAAATAGACTTCGTGCAACGCGATGCCCTGTTTCTCGGCGAAGCTCACCGCCGCGCGCGTCGGCGCGCCGACTGCATCGTAGGCCACGGACTTTGGTGGCCCGGTGACCTCGCTAGTGACATCTGCTTGGCGTTGCGGCAATCCCCGCGCCCACAACACTAGACGCCTCGGTGTAGTGAACGCCAGAACCGTGACTCCGTCTGCGATGCTCTCGGCGGCCAGCTGCTTCTCCAAGCCGGTCTTCAGATCATCTGTCGCTCTCGCCAGCATCCCCGCCGGGATCTCTTCGCAGCCGACTTCAAACAACAGCTCAAGCCCTTTGTCCGCAAGCGGCTTTGCGGCTGCCTTCGCCGTTGGCTTCGGCCTGAGCGGTGACCGCTTCGCCGGACTCATGCGCGCACCTTGGCACTAGCCGCAGGTGCCAGCTGTTCCAGATACGCCGCGGCTGTCCGGCAGGCTACGGCCCGTACACGCGACATGAGCGCCGCCCGCTCTGTCGTCGAAATCACGCCGCGAGCATCGAGAAGGTTGAAAAGGTGCGAGCACTTCAAACAGTGATCGTAGGTTGCGAGCAGTGGATACCGGCGTCGCTCCTTCCCTTCCGCCACTTTCCACCCTTCAAGTAATTCTTTAGCTTGCTTTTCGTGCAGTTCGAATTCCGAGCGAATCGCCTTCGCATCGCTACGATCGAAACTATACTCAGAGAACTGCTGCTCTTCGGCAAGGCGGATTTCACCATAGGACTTGTCGTCCGACCAGCGCAAGTCGTAGACGCTTTCCGTTCCTTGTAAGAATGCGCAGATGCGTTCGAGTCCATAGGTCAGTTCGACCGAGATGGGGTCGAGGTCAATGCCGCCGCTCTGCTGGAAGTAGGTGAACTGGGTAATCTCCAACCCGTCGAGCATCACCTGCCAGCCGATGCCCCAGGCACCGAGCGTCGGCGATTCCCAATTATCCTCCTCGAAGCGGATATCGTGCTCCCGCAGGTCGATGCCGATAGCAGCTAGGCTTTTGAGGTAGACGTCTTGAATGTTCGTCGGGGATGGCTTGAGGATCACCTGAAACTGCGCGTGCTTATAGAGCCGGTTTGGATTCTCACCATAGCGACCGTCGGCGGGCCGACGACTGGGCTGCACGTAGGCCACACGATACGGCTGCGGTCCAAGCACGCGCAAGAACGTCTCCGGGTGCATCGTACCCGCGCCGACTTCCACATCATATGGCTGCTGCAGCACGCATCCTTGCCTCACCCAGAAATGAGAGAGCGCCAGAATCAAATCCTGAAAATTCAAACCCTTTGGTTTTTGTTCAAGTTTTACTTTAAGTTTCAAGTCGTCTCCAAGAACTCTCTCGTCTGCAGCCGCCGTTCGACGTGATGCTCAATCCAATCGAGCAGCGCCTCGCGCAATTCCGTCACGAGTCTCCGAGACTCAGGCGCTAGATCAATTTCGTCCAGTCGCTTGCTCGCGAACACGCCGGCCATTTCCCTGCCTGGCTTTCCCACCGGCCGCATCCCCGGCTTGCGGCAGGTCTCGCAGTGCAGTCCGCCGCTCTGGGCGAAATGAAGCGCCTGATGATCGCCCAGTGCGTTCCCACAGCTCGAACATCGTTCGAGCGGCGGAAGGTAGCCACCGAGCTTCACAGTCCAGAACACGAAGTAGGCCAGTGGCAGCTCCCATGAACCGCGTCGGTCCACTTCCCTCGCCGTGAGCAACAGGAGCCGGAACATCGGCTCGCCCACTTCCTGCTCCGGCAGCGTCCGCTCGGCGATCTCACTGATGAGGGCGAGCCCCGTGCTCAGCCCGTAGTCGCTTTGCGCCCTGTGAAACGACTCCAGGAGTTCGCACTCCTGGATGCGCACCAGGTCTCGCGTCTCCCGCTCGACATATCGCATCTGCACGTGCGAGAGAACTTCGAGCGTAGAGCCGTAGCGGTTCTTGATGCGCCGCGCGCCTGCAGCCACACCGCGCAAGCGTCCCGACGAGCGACCGAAAAAACTCACCAGGCGGTCCGCCTCGCCCAGCGGAAATGTTTTCAAAATGATGGCTTCCGTTTCCCGGGCGGGCATAATGTCGGCGCGCCGACAGCGCTTCGCTCACTGCGCCGAATCACCAAACTCACAAACGCAAAAGCGAACAATTTTTCTACCACACGCTTCCCTGTCGCGCAACTTTCCGGACAGATTCTGCAAAGAATTTCTGCGGCGCACCCGCTCTCGGGCTACTCGCGCCGCTCCTCGAGTTACCTCGGCTCGCAATCAAGAAATCCCTCTTCCCTCCCACGACTGTGCGTGCCCCAGTCGCAACAACCCGGATTTCAGCGGGTTAGGGTGACTGAAATAATCTGTTAACCATTGGTGTGCGCCAGCGAATTATAGGACCCAACGTCAACAGAACTTCTCCCTTTTTGATTTTTTGGCGAATTCAGGTACGCTTCGCCTTCATGCCTATTCCATTCGTGGACTTCACCGGTATCGGCGAAAACGCCACCGACATCGTGCTTCGCCTCAAGGATTTCCCGGCCCGCGACGGTAAGACCGACACCGTCCATCGCGAAGTCCGGCTGGGCGGACAAGTGGCCACCGCCGTGGTCGCCGCCGCAGCCTGGGGACTGACCTGCCGATACGTAGGAGCGGCTGGCTCCGACCACAACGGCGAGTTACACCAGAAAGACCTCCGCAAGCGCGGCATCGAGTCCCACCTCCTCCGAGTGCGCGGCGCGGAAAGCCGCCTGTCCTACATTCTGGTAGAGGATCGGAGTGGCAGCCGAGCGGTCCTCTGCCACCGCCACCCTCAGGTCAAGCTGGTTCGCCGCTATCTAAAGAAGGAATGGTTTCAGCGCACCCGGCTCGTCCACGTGGACGGCGAGAATCCCGAAGCCTCTCGCCTGGCGGCGGGCTGGGCCCGCGAAGCTGGCGTTCCCGTCATGTGCGATCTCGACCAGTTCCGCGAGGAGCTGCGCTTCCTCCTTCCGCAAGTGGATTATCCCGTCTTGTCGCTGGGTATCCTTGAGCCTTTGGGCGGTTCCAATGATCCCCTGGCGGCGCTGCCAGCCATGCGCGCCAAATACGGTTCCCACACCGTGTGCGCAACGATGGGCGAGCAAGGGGCCCTTGCCTGGGACGGCGAACGTTTTCTCTACGCTCCCGCTTTCCAGGTCCCCGTAGTGGACACAACCGGCGCGGGCGACCTCTTCCACGCAGGCTTTGCCTACGGGCTTTTGCACACCTGGGACCTGCAACATGTTCTTGAGTTCAGTTGTGCCGCAGCCGGCCTGAATTGCAAGGCGCATGGCGCGCGCGGCGGCATCAACCCGGTACGCGCGATTGAGCGCCTGCGAACCGAAGGCAAATGTTATCCGCCGCAATATTCCACCGCTGCCCTGAACCGTGCCGCCGAGCGGGTTCACAAGGCGCGCGCCTAAACCGGGGCATCCATGTTTCTTCCCCTCCGTGACGAAAATCCTTCCGGCAAGTTCGCCGTCGTCAACGTCTGCTTATTGCTGACAAATATTGCCGTTTTCCTTTATGAGTTAACGCTCAATCCCCACGCGGCCCGCGCCATGGAAATTAGCTACGGCGTGGTGCCCGCCCGCATTCCGGCCTGGCTGGCTGGCCACGGCACCCTCGAAGCAGCGCTCCTGCCCTTCGTCACCAGCATGTTCCTGCACGGCGGCTGGGCCCACATCCTGGGCAACATGCTTTTCCTGTGGATCTTCGGCGACAACGTCGAGGCGGCCTTCGGCCACCTCGGCTACCTGCTCTTCTATCTCGTCTGCGGGATCGGCTCAGGCCTCGTGCACGCCGCATTCAACCTGCATTCGCATCTCCCTGCCGTGGGAGCCAGCGGAGCCATCTCCGGCGTACTCGGCGCCTACATCGTCTTGGAGCCGCGCAACCGCATCCTGAGCCTCATCTTCATCTTCGTTGTCCGGGTCCCTGCTGTGATCGTGCTCGGAATCTGGTTCGCGATGCAGTTTCTCATGGGACTGATCACCATCGGCACGACCGCCAACGTCACCGGCGGCGTGGCGGTCTGGGCCCACATCGGAGGCTTCCTGATCGGCTTGGCGATCGCTGTCGCCGTCAAACGTACCTGAAGTCTTACTTTAGATTTGATTTTTGCGGCCGCACGGAGAGTCTGGACGGGATCCCTGCCATTAAGACGCAATCTAATGTTTTACTTTAAGTACGAATCTTCACTAGCAACCTTCGCCGCGATCCAGTCCCCTACCTCGACTGTTTGTTTAGATCCACCCAAATCTTGCGTCACAACATTTTCCGTCAGTGCCGCGCGCACTGCTTGCTTCAGCTTGTCCGCTTCAGGTTTCCATCCTAAGAACTCCAGCATCATGCCGGCGGACAGAATCGAGCCCAAAGGATTCGCTATCCCCTTACCGGCGATGTTCGGCGCCGAACCATGTACCGGCTCGAACAGGGACGTCCGTCCCGGATGGATATTCCCGGATGGCGCCAATCCCAGGCCGCCGGCGAGTTGCGCGCCTAGATCACTGATAATGTCGCCAAAGAGGTTGCAGGTCACAACCACATCGAACTGCTTCGGATCGCGAACAACCTCCATCGCCAGCGCATCAATATACAGGTGGCGGGACTCAATCTCCGGATACTGCTGCCGAACTTCTTTGAACACGCGCTGCCAAAGGTCGTGCGCGAAGGTCATTGCGTTGGACTTGTCGCTCATGCAGACCCGTTTGAGCTGGTTTTTCCGGGCGTAGTCAAACGCGTACCGGATGATCCGTTCCACTCCCTTGCGCGAGTTTACGTCCTCCTGCACCGCGACTTCATCCGCCGTTCCCTTCTTGAAAAAGCCGCCCACGCCGACGTAGAGACCTTCCGTATTCTCGCGGAACACCATGAACTTCACATCATCAACGCAGCGGTCGCGCAGCGGAGTCAGCCGGTCATGAAAAAGCTCAACCGGTCGGGCATTCACATAGAGGTCGAGCTTGAATCGCAATCCCAGCAAGATGTCGGTGGCGTGTTGATTGGAAGGCACGCGCGCGTCGCCCAGCGCGCCAAAGAGAATCGCGTCGAATTCATTGGAGAGCATTTCGACGGCGCCCGCCGGCAGCGTAACGCCTTCGCGCAAAAATTTGTCCGCGCCCCAATCGAATTCGACGAAGTCGATTTGTCGGCGCGCCGACGCTAGGGTTCCCGCACGCGAGCTGCTAACGACAGCGCGAATCGCTTTGATCGCTTGAGGCGTGACTTCCTTCCCGATCCCATCACCAGGAATCACCGCGATCCGCGCGGCCGGTCCACCATCGCGCATCGGCTTTGCGGTCGGCACAACGCCTCCTTAAAAGGTTCGCCAGCGGGCGAAGCATCTTCGCTCAGGTCGAACCACTTTACCAGCATCGATCAATGAAAGAGATTCGTTCAGACCAGCCGTTCGCGCCGCACGGTAAGCTTCTCAATGAAATCAAGGCGCGGTTCAAACCCAATCCCCGGGCCATGCGGAACACGAATCGTTCCCTGTGCTGAGACTGTCAGTTCAGGGTCGATGATATCTTCCACCCAGTATCGCTTACTCGCCGTAACATCTCCCGGCAGTGCGAAATTCGGCAGGGTCGAAAGAGCGACATTGTGCGCCCGGCCGATGCCGGACTCGAGCATCCCACCACACCAGACGGGGATGTTATTGCGCTGGCAGAGGTCGTGGATCCTTCGCGCGACCGTGTAGCCTCCTACCCGCCCCAACTTGGTGTTGATGATCCGGCAAGCGCCGAGCCGAATCGCGGCGACCGCCTGCTCCGCGGTGCGGACGCACTCGTCAAGACAGATGGGCGTCTGCAATTCCCTCTGCAGTTCGACATGCGCGTAAAGATCGTCCCATCCGAGCGGCTGCTCGATCATCATCAGGTAGAACGGATCCAGCTCTTTCAGCAGAGGCGTATCAGCAAGTGTGTACGCCGAGTTCGCATCCACCATCAACTTGATCGAGGGAAGTCTCTTCCGCAAAAACTCCACGGGTGCAAGGTCATAACCCGGCTGAATCTTGATCTTGATGCGCTGATAGCCTGCTTCAAGTTCCACTTCAACCGACCGGCGCAGCTCTTCAAGTGAAGCTTTAATACCTACGGACACTCCGCTCGCAATCTCATCGCGTGTTCCTCCGAGCAGCTTCGCCAATGACATCCGTTTCTGCTTCGCTTCTGCGTCCCAGACCGCCGTTTCGAGTCCTGCCTTGGCCATGTTGTGACCGCGCACCCAGGCCAGTAGGTCCCACACGTCTTCTGCAGTGTCGAACTGTTTCCCCTTCAGCGTGGGCCACAGATGATCCCGAAGAATGTGCCACGCCGTCTCGGTTGTCTCCGCACTGTAGGAAGGCGTCTCTCCGGCGACACATTCGCCCCATCCGGTCACCCCATCCACTACCACTTCGACGAGCAGGACACGCCGAACCGTGGTCGTCTCCATGCTGGTCTGAAAAGGCGCAACCAGCTTCATATGCAGTTCGCGAACTGTGACCTGTTCGACGCGCATCGGCCGTTTACCCGAATTTAGAAGTCGCTCCACGGCGCCAATTGGTAGGCACTTCCTTGAGCGGTGCGGGCGACTCCCACAGCGGCATAGCCCTTAGCGAATTCCTCGGTGAATTTCGCTCGAATCGCACCCTGAAGCTGCTGTACCAGCGCCAGATCGCTCTGTTTCCAGTGTTCCAGAGTCGACGGAATTTCAAGGGAATCCGCGAACTCTGGGTTGGCCAATTCCCCGTTGAGAGCCGCCAGTACCCGCGGCGAGTCGAGATGCCACTCGGCGACGAGCCGATCGGTCGCCAATCCGCGATGCAGCGGACTGCTGGTGATGCCGTAAAGATTCGGCTGGTAGCGCCGGGAGATGGCGCCCAGCCGGTTCAGGTTGAAATGGGCGTTGCGCATTTCGAGCGGATCAAACGTCCACTCGATCAAGCGGATGCCGCGACTTAATGCTTCGTCCCGCTGTAATAGCTTGAGCCTTCGGCCGACTCCGCGGTCGCGATACTCCGCGCGGACGCCGGTCATGTGCGAGTGCAGATATGGCGCGTCATTGCGCAGCCCGGGCATGGACAGGGTAAAGCCGATCAAACGCTCGCCGTCGAACGCGCCCAGTATCTGGCCGCCCGTATGCGCAGCAACGACAAAGATCGTGTCGGGGACAATTTCCAGGTCGGCCTCGCCCCAGATTTCTCTCTCGAGCGCAACGCAGGCGCGAAATTCTTCCAGCCCTTTGCAGGCACGCACCACGATTTCGCCGCTCATCGCTTGACCGTCTTCCGCGCGCCCGCAGCTTGTCCGCTACCCTGTTCCGAGGCTTTCGCCCGTTCCCACAGCGCTTCCATCTCATCGCGCGGCACGTCCGCCAGTTTGCGACCGGATTCAGCAGCAATGCGTTCCATCTCGCGAAAGCGAGAAGAAAATTTCCTATTCGTCCGCTTCAGTGCGATTTCCGGATCTACTTTCAAAAACCGCGCCAGATTCACCGCCGCAAACAGCACGTCGCCGATTTCCTCTTCCAATTGCGGCAACGACTGCGACTGGCAGGCCTTATGGAGTTCACCCAACTCCTCCTGCAGCTTTTCGACGACGCCTTCGACATTTTCCCAATCGAATCCAATGCGCGAAGCGCGTCGGGTTAACTGAAAGCCTTGCATCACAGCCGGCAAGGTGTGGGGAATCCCATCCAGCAACGATTCGGCGTCATTGTTAGCGGAACCCTCGCCAGTTCCCTTCTCAACACTTTTCGCCCGCCGCTCCTCGGCCTTGATCTGCTCCCAGTTTTTCAGCACCTCGGCTGCATTGCGCGCGCTCTTCTCACCAAAAACGTGAGGATGGCGGCGCACCATTTTCTGGTGGATCTCGCGCACCACGTCCGCCGCTGTAAAACGTCTTTCTTCTGCGGCAATCTGCGCGTGAAACACCACCTGTAGGAGCAAGTCGCCTAATTCCTCGGCAAACTTCGCGTCATCGCTGCTCTCCAGCGCTTCCAGCACCTCGTAAGCTTCCTCAATCAGGTAAGTACGCAGCGAAAGGTGCGTTTGCTCGATGTCCCACGGGCACCCCTTGGGGGCGCGGAGCCGCGCCTGCAATTCAACGAGCTTCTGGAACCATATGCCGGCGCCTTTCGCGTCGCTCTTCGCTCGCGTGACAGCTCCTTGGTTGAGCTTTCTCTTCGGTTTTTTCCGTTTGGGCATCACAACTGATGACTTTTTTGTTGGAATCGAAACTCAACACTCTAAACAGAGCGCCGCAATTTATCAAGGCGGGGACGTCGAGCACGAAAACGGCATTCCCGGCAAGCCGTGCTAAACTTGTAAAAAATAGGAATTGAGGTTGACCGTGCCAGAGCAGAAACCCGAAGAGTCGTTTCGCGTAATAGACCGCCGGCCCTTTACGACCGAAGGCGAATTGCGCCAGGAAATCGTCGAAGAACAGGAGCGCGAAGCGCGTCAGGAAGCGAAGAAGGAAGCAGCCGCCACACCGGCCCCAACGCCTGCCGCAAATCCCGACGCCAAAACGCCACCAGCCGTGGACACGCCAAAGCGTTCGCCCGCGTTTGAAAATTTGATTCGCATGTTGGGCAGCAACGCGGCCATGGTGCTGGGCGGTTATGCCGATCCACGCACGGGCCAGCCGGTGATTGATCCTGACGCCGCGCGCGAATTGATTGACATGCTCGACGCGCTTCACGAAAAAACCAAAGGCAACCTCGCGCCGGAAGAAGACAACTTGCTCCTCGACCTCAACGGAAAATTAAAGCTGACCTATCTCGAAATCAACCAGGCTCTTGCGGCGCAAGTAACTGCGCAAACCGGTAAAGCCAAGGGCCGCTGACTGAGCGGCTTGACCCGGCTAGCCCCAGCCACGATTTTTTGCAAATGTCTGCGACTCCGCTCCAACTGACCATTCTCGGTTCCGGCACGTCCATGGGCGTCCCAACCGTCGGTTGCCGCTGTGCCGTGTGTACGTCGAGCGATCCGCGCGACAAGCGCATGCGCACGTCGGTACTGCTTTCGCGCAACGGTCAAAATGTTCTGATCGACACGACGCCGGATTTTCGCTCGCAAGCGCTGCGCGCTGGAATTCAGCGCCTCGAAGCCGCTCTGCTCACGCATGGCCACGCCGACCACATCATGGGCTTCGACGATTTGCGCCCCCTCAGTATCGGCCAGAAACGTCCCATGCCGGTCTACGGCAACGCGCAAACGTTCGAGATTGTCCGCCGCGCATTCTCGTATGCGTTTGACGGCAAACCCAAAGTCAGCAGCGTTCCGAGTGTCGTGCTGAAAGAAATCAACGGCCCGTTTGAATTGCTGGGCGTGAAAATCACGCCGATCCCGTTGGAGCATGGGGAAATGCAAGTGTTGGGCTTTCGCTTCGGCAGAGCCGCCTATCTTACTGACTTTAACGCGGTGCCAGAACCTTCCATGGCCATGCTGCAAGGTCTCGATGATCTGGTGCTCGACGCGTTGCGCGACACGCCACACCCCATGCACCAGACCGTCGAACAAGCGCTGGCACTTGTGGACAAGCTCCAGCCAAAACGGGCCTGGTTCACACATATCGCGCACGACTTAGGACATGCGGAAACGAATGAACGTCTGAAACGGCTTGGTCACGGGAATATTCAGCTTGCTTACGATGGGCTTCAGCTTGAGATTGCTACCGAAGCTTCTGCGCAGGCCGGGGCTCCGCAAGCGTCCGATTCGCGTCTGGCCGGACTAGCGGTCTTCGAGTCCGCGGAAAAATGGCGCGAGTTTTACGGACCCAGCAAGCGGGGCAGCATACTGGCTATCGGCAACTTCGACGGAATCCACCTAGGCCACCAGACAATTCTTAAGCAGGCGGTGGAGCTCGCCGCAAAAACTGGAGCCGTTGCAACCGCTCTCACGTTTGAACCTTCACCGCTAAAAGTCCTGCGCCCGGAAAGCGCCCCAAAACGCATCTCCACTCCCGAACAGCGCCTCGAATGGTTTCGCGCCGTAGATGTGGAATCCGCCGTCGTACTTACCTTCACTCTCGAGCTTTCCAAACTCGCCCCACAAGAGTTTGTCGAGCGCATCCTCGTCCGCGAGCTGCAGGTCCGCGCGGTGCTAGTTGGCGAAAATTTCCGCTTCGGTCACAAACAAGCCGGCGACACCGCGTTGCTGCGCGAACTCGGGCGCACGCACGGGTTCGAAGTGATCGCGCTCTCGCCGGTTTCGGCGCATGGGGAAGTCGTCTCCAGTACCGTTATTCGCCGCGAAATTGCGGCCGGCGATGTCACCCAAGCGGGCCGCCTACTCGGGCGTCCATATGTGCTGACGGGAGAAATCGTCCCGGGCACCGGCACCGGCCGCAAATTTACCTTTCCCACATTGAATCTGAAACCAGACCAGGAATTACTGCCCGCCACCGGCGCCTACATCACCCGCACCATACTCGATGGCGAACAGAAAAGCCGCCGCTCCGTGACGAATATCGGTATGCGCCCCACGTTTAGCGGCACTGCCCTAACCGTGGAAACGCATCTTCTGGACGCTACTGGTGAGATCGCTCCGGCGAGAATCGAACTGCGCTTCTGGAAACGTCTGCGTGCCGAAAGAAAGTTCTCCGGCCCTGACCAACTTCGCGTACAGATCAGCCGCGACATCCGCTCGGCCAACCGCTTCTTCACGCTGCTTAGAAAATTCCGGGTGCTCCGCCTGTCCGATTAGTTCGCGTCGCTTGCGCGTGCGGTCCGCGCGTAGGGGCCCCAGCTTCAATACCACATCGAGCGCAAGTCCCAGCTTGAGCTGTTGCCGGAACCGCTGTTCGTCCCGCTGCCCTGCGATTGTGCGCCAGTCGGTGCGCTAGGCATCCAAGATTCCAGCGCACGTTCAAGCACAGGCGAAAGTAGCAGCCCCAACAAGATCGAAACAACCAGGATGGGAGCAGTGGTCCGTTGCGCAGGTAACGCCAATATGAGTTCCATGGCCGGTTAGACACCGGCTTGGCAAGAAAGTTCCGGGGAATTTAATGAGAAAAACTTCCAGACGCGCCGTCGGCAAGACATTCCGCGCAGTAGCCGCCGACTTCTGTTCGCGAAATCGTCACCTTCATCCCGAAATCCTTCTCGATCTGCGACTTCAGTTGTTCGTACAGCCGGCTCTCAAACTCCCGCACCTTCCCGCACTTCAGGCAAGCCACGTGAATGTGATCGCGCGGCCCGTGCGTTTCGTAGTAGTGCCGGTCGCCTCGCAGGTGCAGCAAGTCCAGCTCGTCAATCAGCCCCTGTTTTTTGAGAAGTTCAATCGTCCGGTAAACCGTTACGAGGTGCACACCGGAGTCAATGCGTTTCGCCCGCTCGAAGATCTGATCTACGTCGAGGTGTTGCTCCGCGTCATCCATCACTTGCAGAATCACGCGACGCTGGCGGGTGAGCCGGATGCCTCGCTCGCCCAGCACTTTGGTTAGACGTCCAGTAGTCTCCGGAGCATTGATCCGCTCGCCGGTAGACGCGCGATGCGCGGGCGTGGCTGCCATCAAATTCCTCGACTCGCTGCGGCGGACAAGCCAATAAAGGGCCGCAGGTGGCAAACCGCTGCTAAAAAGTTAGCCAACGACGTCATTGTACATGACGTAGGCAAACAGCAGCAAAAGGAACACAAATCCAACCTGGACGAACCGTTCTTTCACCGCCAAGCTCAGGTCCCGGCGCAAGAATCCCTCGATTCCGAGCATCATGATCATGCCGCCGTCCAGAATTGGAATCGGCAACAGGTTGAGAATCCCCAGGTTCACGCTTATGAACGCCATCAGGAACACGACTTGCGGCGGTCCCTTGCGCACCGCATCGCCGGCAATCTGCGAGATTCCCACAACGCTTTGCAGTTGCTTCACGGATGCGCGGCCGCTGAACAGCTTCCCTACGACGCCGATTGTCTGCACAAAAAAGTCGCCGGTCCGGCGGAACGCATAGCTGGTCGCAAGGCTCAGCGAAGTGCGGTCATAAACCAACTCATTCTGGTTCGAAACGCCGATCTGCCAGGTGGAATCCTTCACGTCGCTTAATCCCTGCTGCGGAGTCACGGTGATCGGAATCGTCTGTCCCTTGCGTTGCACTTTCAGCGCAACCGGCTGTCCCTTCGACTGATGAATTACGTCGACAAACTGGCCCCAGTAGGTAATCGGCCGGCCATTTGCTTCGAGCACGCGGTCATCGCCCTTAAGGCCAGCGCGCTTCGCAGGCGACTTGGGACTGACGTCGTCAATCACCGGCCCGAACGGTATAAACCCAAACACCTGATCGAACGAGCCCGCATCCTTCAGCGCAGTCTGAACCGTGCGCTCCTTTCCATCTTTTCCGACAACCTTCAGCGTAAGCGTCGATCCCGGAGGAACCCGCTCCAGATAGTCGAACGCGCTCTCCCACGTCGGATTTTTCAGATCACTCAACGCCACGACTCGGTCGCCCACTTGCAGTGGGCTCGGCTGTGACAACGAAGAAGAAAACGCGCTCACCTGAATCGGCTGCCGCAGCGTGAGCGAATGCGGAATCCCCACCAGTGCATAGAATGCCGTCAGCAGCAGAATCGGAAAAACAAAATTCACTCCCGGCCCGCCAAACGCAATTAACGCCCGCTGCCAGCGCGGCTTGCTCATCAACTCATCGGAAGCACCTGTTGGCGCTTGCTTGGAGGAATCCACTTCCGAAGGGTCCTGCCCCGCCATCCGCACGTATCCGCCCAGCGGCAGGGCGCTGATCCGGTAATCGGTGTCGCCCTTTTTCCAGCCGAAAAGCCGCGGCCCGAACCCAATCGAAAACACATCCACGCGAACCTTGAACAGCCGCGCCACGATGAAATGTCCCCATTCGTGGATCAGAATAATGACGCCCAGCACCAGGGCGACGCCGATAATGATGTCGTACATATTGTGGGCAACCTCTCAAAAAACTCCGCACGAAATGCTGACTGCCAGAAGCTCTCCTTACGACGCTACCAGCGATCGATTCGCCTGACGACTGACTTCCTCTCTCGCTATTCGACGTGCCTCAGCATCCGCTGCGAGCACATCGTCCATCTTCTCGATCTTCACCCGGGGAATGCGGGCCAACACGCTCTCCACTACTTCTGGAATTCCCAAGAACGGAATCTGCCGCTCTAAAAACGCTGCGACCGCAACTTCATCCGCTGCGTTCAACGCGCAGGGCCAGGCTCCTCCCTTTTTCATCGCTTCGCGGGCCAGGCGTAGGCAGGGATACCGCCTCGTTGAAACCTTCTCGAAGTCCAGGCGCTTCAGCTTGGTCCAGTCCAGGTCTACCTGGTTAGATGCTACCCTTTCTGGATAGGTTAACGCATATTGGATGGGCATGCGCATGTCGGTTGCGCCCAGCTGTGCGAGAACGGAACCGTCCACAAATTCGACCATCGAATGCACCGTGGACTGCGGATGAATCACTACGTCCACCTGAGATGGCTTCATGTCAAACAGCCAGCGGGCCTCGATGACCTCAAAACCCTTGTTCATCATGGTCGCCGAATCCACGGTGATGCGGTTGCCCATTTTCCAGTTGGGATGCGCCAGCGCCTGCTCAACCGTTACTTCTGCGAGCTGGTGAATCGCCGTCTTGCGGAACGGCCCGCCTGACGCCGTAAGCACCAGCCTGCGCACCTCGACATGCTTTCCACCACGCAAGCACTGGTGAACCGCATTGTGTTCGCTATCTACCGGCAGCAACTCTTTGCCGGCTTTGTGCGCGGCGGCCATTACGATTTCGCCGGCCGCAACCAGCACTTCCTTATTCGACAGCGCGATCGTCTTCTCGAGCTTGATCGCTTCGTATGTAGCCTCTAGCCCCACCACTCCAACGGCCGCGGAAACAACAATGTCCGCCGAGCCATGCGTGCCCACCGCCAGCATTCCCTCGCGTCCATAGTGAATGGCCGGCAGCGGCGTGATTCCCTTTTGCCGCAGCTTCGCAGCCAGCTCATCCGCCTTCTTCGCGTCGCCAAGGGAAACCACTTCCGGTTTGTGCCGGTCGATCTGACCCGCTAGTTCATCCACATTGCCGCCCGCGGCCAGCGCCACGACTCCAAACTGTCCGGCCAGCGCGTTGACCACAGAAAGACACTGCCGGCCAATCGAGCCGGTCGAACCCAAAATGGCCAGCTGCTTCACTTAGACCAAAGTCCTTTTCACAAAGTCGACGAAATGTCGGTCAGAAGGAAATCGAGTGGCTTACACGCGGGGCGAGTAAATCCACAACCAATAATACCAGACTACCGGAAAGGTCAGGATCAGTGCGTCGATTCGGTCAAGGATGCCGCCATGCCCCGGCAACAACGCGCCCGAATCTTTCACTCCAGCGCTTCGCTTGTACGCCGACTCCAGCAGGTCTCCCATCTGCCCTGCCACGTTTCCCGCCGCTGCCATCCCCAACACGTGCAC
>UEXQ01000244.1_pt1 | contig 15855 bp, 11 predicted proteins | sample 4301111 | NCBI WGS metagenome assembly UEXQ01 (sample SAMEA4773181, study PRJEB27434) | metagenome | biome: 2259; feature: agricultural soil; material: soil | place: USA | collected 2014-09 | depth 0.25 m
ATCTGGCGCTCGCAAACCGAAACGAATTTCCCATGCGGCGCTGAATGCTAACGAAGCACCCAGCCAAACTCCAAAACCGCGACCAAGTGAATTGCCAGGTGTCAGAAAGTCAAAACTTGTCGCCGTCGTCAGTTGAGGGTATGCGCGAAGAACAAAGAAGATCACGGGAGCGTAGAAACCGGCAAGCAAGAGGCGCTTGTTTGCGCTAGAACGGAGCAATCCTCGTCCATCCGCGTACTCCAAATGCAGGTGAGCGAGAAACGGTGGGAGGAAACAGAGGCCAAGGCTCAGGATCATCCAGGAGAATACATTCAGGGTTTCGGGGGGACGCCGGTAGTAGAGCTGGGCGTTGATGGCGAGGAGGGAGCCGCCGTAGAAGCAGAACAGAGCGAGGCAGAGGAAGAAGAAGACACGTTCGAAGTTGCGCTGACGGCGGTAGCCGAGGATCACTACCATCCAGAAGAGCATCAGGAGAGTGCCGGCTGTGTAACCGATCAGGCGGAGGTAGAGCAGCGGGCCCATGCGACTCCAAAACTGTGATAGGAATGTTACGGCAGGAGGAGGAGCAGGGCAATCACCAAGTGCAAGAATTTTCTTGCATCTGCCAATACATTGAAATTAATACAGTTAAACTACGACCTGCGTCGGGCGGTACCTGTTGAAAATCGCGTGAAATGTCGGGGGAAGGCTTGACTTGGAGGGATGATTTGCTATATTAGCACTCGGCAGCGACGAGTGCTAAGTCCCCTCTTGGCGAACGTCCTGCTGCCAACGGCTTGTAAGTACAGCGAATCTGTAGGCAATGTAACTACAAGCCACCCAGTTAAAACCTTACCGGACGCTGCTCGGCCAGAGGGAGTGCCAGCAAGGCTGGCGAGCGCGGCGGCCAACTCACTACGGAGGTTGTTTAAAGATGGCAGTCAATCTGACACCGCTGCACGACCGTGTAATCGTGAAGCGCATTGAAGAGAAGGAAACCGTCAAGGGCGGCATCATCATCCCGGATTCGGCGAAAGAGAAGCCGCAAGAGGGTGAAGTGATCGCTGTCGGCGCCGGAAAGCGCGAGAAGGGCGAACTCATTCCCCTCGACGTGAAGCCGGGAGACCGCGTGCTGTTCGGGAAGTACAGCGGAACGGAAATTAAGCTGGAAGGCGAGGAGCTGCTCATTTTGCGGGAAGAAGAGATCCTGGCGAAGCTGAGCGGCGCAGCGAAGGCGGCGAAGAAGTAAGAATCAAGAAATAGCGAAGCAAAGAATTACTGAAGTAGAGAAAAGCAGGAAGCAGGAAGAGATTAGGGAGGAAATCAGAAATGGCGAAGCAGATTGTTACGGGAGAAAATTCGCGCCAGTCGATTCTGCGCGGCGTGAATGCTCTTGCCGATGCGGTGAAGATCACCCTGGGTCCGAAGGGCCGCAACGCGGTGATCGAAAAGAAGTTCGGCGCGCCGGTCATCACCAAGGACGGCGTGACGGTAGCGAAGGAAATCGAGCTGCGCGATCCGCTCGAGAACATGGGAGCACAGATGGTGCGTGAAGTCGCTTCGAAGACTTCCGACGTTGCCGGCGACGGCACGACCACGGCGACCGTGCTGGCGCAGGCCATCTTCCGCGAAGGCGTGAAGACGGTTGCGGCAGGGGCGAGCCCGACAGCGCTGAAGCGCGGCATCGACAAGGCTGTTGAAGTTGCGGTCAGCGAAATTGCCAAGCTGCACAAGGACGTGAAGGGCGACATGATCGCCCAAGTCGGCACCATTTCGGCCAACAACGACAAGCAGATCGGCGGGATCATTGCCGAAGCGATGAAGAAGGTCGGCAAGGACGGCGTGATCACCGTGGAAGAGTCGAAGACCATGGAGACGACGCTGGAAGTCGTGGAAGGCATGCAGTTCGACCGCGGCTACCTCTCGCCCTACTTCATCACTGACCCGGATCGCATGGAGTGCATCCTGGAGAACGCGCTGATCCTCATCCACGAGAAGAAGATTAGCTCGATGAAGGACCTTCTGCCTCTGCTCGAGCAGATTGCGAAGCTTGGCAAGCCTCTCTTGATCATCGCGGAAGACGTCGAAGGCGAAGCCCTCGCGACTCTCGTGGTGAACAAGCTTCGCGGCACTCTGCAGTGCGCCGCGGTGAAGGCCCCCGGCTTCGGCGATCGCCGCAAGGCCATGCTGGAAGACATCGCGGTGTTGACCGGCGGCAAGGCGATCACAGAAGACCTGGGCATCAAGCTGGAGAACGTGAAGATCGAAGACCTGGGCAAGGCCAAGAAGGTCACTATCGACAAGGACAACTCGACCATCGTGGAAGGCGCCGGCAAGGCTGCCGAAATCGAGGGCCGGGTGAAGCAGATCCGCGCGCAGGTGGAAACCACGACCAGCGACTACGACAAGGAAAAGCTGCAGGAGCGCCTTGCGAAGCTGGTGGGCGGCGTGGCGGTGATCAAGGTGGGGGCGGCAACCGAAACCGAGCTAAAGGAAAAGAAAGCTCGCGTTGAGGACGCCATGCACGCAACCCGCGCGGCTGTCGAGGAAGGCATCGTTCCCGGCGGCGGCACGGCGCTGCTCCGCACCATCGCGGCGATCGACAAGATCAAGGCGGACGGTGATGAGCTGGTCGGCGTGGGCATCGTGAAGCGCGCGCTGGAAGAGCCGGCTCGCCAGATCGCTCTCAACGCTGGATTCGAGGGCGCGGTGGTGATCGGCAAGGTTCGCGAGTCGAAGGACGAAAACTTCGGCTTCAACGCGGACAGCGGCGAATACGTTGACTTGGTGAAGGCCGGCGTGATCGACCCCGCGAAGGTGACGCGGTTGGCGCTGCAGAACGCGGCGTCGATTGCGGGCCTGATGCTGACCACCGAAGCGCTGGTGGCCGAGCTGAAGGAAGATGACAAGAAGGCTGCCGCGGCCGGGGCTCCGGGCGCGGGCGGCATGGGCGGAATGTACTAAGAAGCGTGGTTGCGTAGACGACCTGGGCGAGCGAGTTTACCAGCAAGCCCAAAACCTCAATCACGACGAAGGGCGGTCCGGATTCGGGCCGCCCTTTTTTCTCGAAATCGAAGCATCGCCAAGACGAATCTGGATACCGGGCGCCTTCCTTGCCTGACGCCGCGGCGTTCGCTTACACTGCTGGGGCCTCAGTGAGCGGCTCCTCAGGGGGGAGTCAACCAACATGCCAGGACTTTTGCAGCGGTTTCTGCCGCGCGAAGAGGGATTTTTTGAGCTTTTCGGCAAGCAAGCCGAGAACATTGTCGTCGGTGCGAAGGCGCTGCAGCAGATGCTGGCGCATTATACGGGCGTGCCGGAGCAGGTGCAGACGATCAAAGCTGTGGAACACCACGGCGATGAACTTACCCACGAAATCATGACCAAGCTAAATCAGACGTTTATCACGCCGTTCGATCGTGAGGATATTCACGCGCTTTCGAGCCAGTTGGATGACGTGATTGACCTGATTGACGCCGCAGCGAGCCGGTTTGTGCTGTATCGCGTGGGCACCGTACGCGAGGGGACGATGGAGCTGGTGAAAGTGCTGGTGGCTGCAACTAGCGAGGTCTCTGCGGCCGTGCACGCGTTGGGGACGCCCGACGACGCGCTGCGGCATTGCATCGAGATCAACCGGTATGAGAATGAGAGCGACCGGATTTGCCGGACGCTGATCGCGCAACTGTTCGACGAAGAAAAAGATTCGGTGCAGATCATTAAGTGGAAAGAGATTTTTGAAGTGATTGAAACGGCCGTGGACCGCTGCGAGGATGTCGCCAACGTCATCGAAGGCGTCATCGTCAAGTCCGCGTGATTGCCCCGATGCCGCGCCCTGTTTTTCCGAACATCACAATTCCCTGCCTGGTTGGGCTGCATGCCTAGTTTTTCGCTGCTGCTTATCGTGATTTTTCTGACGCTGGCGTTCGAGTTTTCGAATGGCTGGCATGACGCGGCAAACTCGATTGCGACGGTGGTTTCGACGCGTGTGCTGACGCCATTCCGCGCGGTGGCGTGGGCGGCGTTCTGGAATTTCATTGCGGCGTTTGTCTTTGGGACAGCGGTTGCGAGCACCATCGGCAAGGGCATGATTCACATAGAAATGGTGACGCAGGAAGTGGTCTTGGCTGGGCTTCTTGGCGCTATCAGCTGGAATTTGATTACGCTGGTGCTGGGGTTGCCGACAAGCTCGTCGCATGCGCTGATTGGCGGCTACGGCGGCGCGGCGGTGGCGCACGCCGGATACAAAGCGCTGATTCTTAGCGGCTGGGTGAAGCCGATTACGTTCATTTTTCTGTCGCCGATCGTGGGATCGCTGCTGGCGATGATCCTGACGGCCGCAGCGAGCTGGATTGTGCGACGGCAACGGCCGCAGAAGGTTGACAAGTGGTTCCGTCGGCTGCAATTGCTGTCGGCGGCTCTGTTCAGCTTGGGGCACGGAACGAACGACTCGCAGAAGGGCATGGGAATTATTACGACGGCTCTGGTTTTGGGCGGGGCGTTGAGTTCGTTCAAGGTGCCGTACTGGGTGATTATCTGCTGCCATCTGGCGATGGGCGGCGGAACGATGGCGGGAGGGTGGCGCATCATCAAGACGATGGGCCAGCGAATTACCAAGCTGACACCATTTGGAGGATTTTGCGCTGAGACTGCGGGCGGCTTGACCCTGGTGATTAACGCGGTGTTTGGGATTCCGGTGAGCACGACACACACGATCACGGGCGCGATTGTGGGCGTGGGAGCTTCGCGACGGCTCACGGCGGTGCGCTGGGGCGTGACGCGGCGGATTGTGTGGGCCTGGGTGTTAACCATTCCCGGCGCGGCGCTGATCGGCGCCGGCGTGTTTCATCTGGTCTCGGCGGCAGTACCCGTCGCAAAATAGGCGGCGCGTTCGGCCCAATCCTGCAGTTCGACGCTCGGAGAGTGACGGATGAATCGGCGAGAATTTCTCGGAACGACTCTGGCTACGGCAGCCGCGACGTCGGAAAACCTGATGTTAGTGGAGACCTTCACGGAAAGCCCGTCTGAGGCGTACCAATCCATCCACAAGCCCCTCGACCACTTCGTAGAGCAATATCTCCGCACCATGAACGCTCCGGGCCTTACGTTGGCTCTTTCCGACCGCGAGGGAGTCCAGCACGTGGTCACCTACGGCTTCACCGACGTTGCTGCCAGAGTTAGGGTAAAGCCTGAAGACCTCTTCCAGATCGGCTCGATCAGCAAAAGCTTTCTCGGCATCTGCCTCCTGCAGCTGCGAGACGAAGGCAAGTTGGACTTCCACCGACCCGTAACGGACTATCTGCCCTGGTTTCGCGTGCAATCCGCATTTGAACCGATTACGACCCATCATCTGCTCACGCACACTTCCGGCCTTGCAGGAATTCCCCCAGTCTTTCTCAGCGATCCGGCGGCCAAGCATCGTGCTGCGTATGCTCCCGGAAAGCTTTTTCATTACAACAACATGGCATACGCGGCGATGGGGCACCTTCTGATGTCGCAGGACCGCAGCACTTTGTCCGATATCTATCGAAAGCGAATCTTCGAGCCGCTGGGCATGACGCACAGCGAACCCGTGATTAGTCTCGATCAGCGGGAACGCACGGCAAGAAACTACGCCGCATTCCAAAACGATCGCCCGTTTCCACGCTTTGGACGATTGAGCGAGGCCCCGGCCATCGTGATGACCGACGCTTCCGGCTGCATCGCGTCGACGCCGCAGGACATGGGACTTTACCTTCAGATGCTGGCGCGGCACGGCGAAGCGGCCAAAGGTCGCCTGCTGTCGGAAGAGGGCTTTGGCCTTTTCTCCCAGCCTCACATCAAGGCCGAAGAATTTGGCCCAACTGCCAGCTATGGCTACGGCATCGCGGTTGATACGCTCGACGGGCATAAGATCATTCGTCATACCGGGGGGATGATTTCGTTTGCCTCCGCGCTGCAAGTAGACATCGATGAAGGGGTTGGGGCATTCGCGTCTATCAACGCTATGCAGGGCTACAGACCCAATCCCGTCGCGCAATTTGCAATTCAGTTGATGCGCGCAAGGCGCGCGCGAAAGAATCTGCCCCCATTGCCTCCGGTTCATCCTGCGACTGACGTGGAAAACGCGGCGGATTTTGCCGGCAAATACGAGTCGCCAGACGGGAAATCGTTGACGTTTCTGGCTGAAGGGCGGCAGCTGCTTTTGCAGCATCGGCAGCAACGAATCGCCCTGCAGGGTTCCGGCGATGGCAATTTTATTGCGTCGCATCCTGACTTCTCGCGCTTCGTCCTCGCGTTCAGCCGCTCCGACGCCAAGAATCCAAAGTCGCCAGTCGTGGAAGTGGGCTGGGGAAATGATTGGTACGGGAAATCCGAATATTCGGGCCCGAAAACTTTCGACTATCCCAAAGCGTGGGACGCCTACGTTGGCCACTACCGCAACGAAAACAATTGGGTCGGCAGCCTCCACATCGTGATTAGGAAAGGAGTGCTGCTTGTTGACGGTACCGCAGCTTTGGAAGCGGCCAAAGACGGCTCATTTCGAATGCAAAGCGACGAAGGCGACACCGAATGGATTGAATTCCACGATATCGTCGACGGCCGTGCCATGCGCATCAAGCTTTCCGGCGAAGACCTGTGGCGCGTCTGGGCGCCCTGACATACCACGGCAGCGACGGCCCTCGAACATAAACTTCAGGCTGAACTGCATGGTCCGCGGCATGGCAACGTTTCCAGGTTGGCGGACGGTCCGGCGGGCCGGGCGACGAGTCCCACGCCTCCGGAGTCTCTGAATCTGTCGAAGGGAATACGGTTTAGAGCAGTTGATGGGTAGCCTTCGTTGGCTCGATCCGCAGCGGCACTTGATCCGCGATGCGAATCCCGTAACCCTCGAGCGCAACGACTTTCTTGGGATGGTTCGTCAGCACGCGAATATCTTTCAATCCCAGGTCAATCAGAATCTGCGCGCCGATTCCGCTTTCATGCTGGACCATGCGCTGCCGCGCCGGTTCACGGTCCAGCTGCCCCCGCGCATGAATGTGAATCTGCGGTAGAATTCCCGGCTGTTCCGAAGCCTCAATCCCAAATCCGCGCCCCGTGTGATGCAGGTACAAGAACACGCCGCGGTCTTCCTTGGCAATCTGCTCGAGTGAACGCGCCACCAGCTGGTGGCAGTCGCACGCCGACGACCCGAACACATCGCCAGTCAGGCAATGCGAGTGCACTCTCACGAGTGCAGGTTCTGCACCCTCGAGATCTCCTCGCACCAGAGCCACATGCTGGTCATGGTCCACGTCGCTCGAATACGCGATCATCCGGAAATTTCCATAAGCCGTCGGCAGCACTGTCTCCGCCACGCGCCGCACGTACCGTTCATGCTGCATCCGGTAGCGAATCAAGTCCGCCACCGTCAGCATTTTCAACCCATGCTCGCGGCAAAACTCCACCAGTTGCGGCACACGAGACATCGTGCCGTCTTCTCCCATGACTTCGCAGATCACCCCGGCCGGATTCAGTCCCGCAATCCTCGCCAGATCTACGGAAGCCTCGGTTTGCCCCGCGCGCACCAGAACGCCACCATTCTTCGCACGCAGCGGGAAGATGTGCCCCGGCCGCGCTAGATCCTGTGGCTTGGTCTTGGGATCCACCGCAGTCAGGATCGTGATCGCCCGGTCCGATGCGCTGATTCCGGTGGTGACGCCGACGCGTGCGTCGATGGCTTCAGTAAAAGCTGTCCCATGAACCGAGGTGTTGATCGGCGACATAAGCGGCAGGTGCAGCTCATCGCAGCGTTCTTCCGTAAGAGGCATACAGATCAGCCCACGCCCATACTTCGCCATGAAGTTGATGGCTTCTGGCGTAATTTTCTCCGCCGCCATGGCCAGATCGCCTTCGTTTTCACGGTCCTCGTCGTCAACCAGGACGATCATCCGCCCGTTGCGGATTTCTTCGACCGCCTCTTCCACACTGCAGAATGGGGACGGATTTACAGTTGTCATAGCTTGCACCCTCTAAACTCTCAATCCTATCGCGGCAGCATTGCCTGCACAAAGCGGCTTATCGCCTGACCGTCTGTCTTGACGCCAACGCCGTGCTTGGGTACGCTTCGCGCCATTGCGGTAACCAACCTGGTTTCTCTATGTCTGGTAACTGGCCCTTCGCGGCCGGTTTTTCGGCTCGTTTGTTCGGTTCTGTCGGCTCGGCCCTTCCTCTATCGGTCCGTTCGCAAACTGGGAGGTTTGCATCTATGAATTCACTCAGTCGCACGTTTCTGAGCGCCACGCTCGCATTCGGTTGTTCTTGCATCGCGTCAGCACAGGATCAGTCCGCTAACTCCATACCCAAAGTCCTGCAGATCACTCGTGAATTCACTAAACCCGGCAAAGCCGGTGCCGTTCACGACAAAGCGGAGAGCGCCTTCGTCCAAGCCATGGCTCGCGCCAAGTGGCCGACTCACTACATGGGCATGACGTCGCTCACGGGCAAGCAGCGCGCCCTTTTCCTTACCCGCTTCGACTCCTTTGAAGCCTGGGAAAAAGACAACGTCGCCGTCGCCAAGAACGCCTCTCTCGCCTCTAGCATCGATCGCGCCGGTTTCAATGACGGCGATCTCCTCGACTCCCTGGACCAGGCCGTTTTCTACTATCGCGAATCCATGTCGCTGCGCCCCATGACCGATATTTCCAAGATGCGCTACCTCGACGTCATGGTCTTTAAGATTCGCGGCGGCAAGAGCCGGGAATGGCAAGAACTCGTCAAGCTCGCCAAGGAAGGCTACGGCAAGGGTGATCCGGAAGCGCACTGGGGCACGTTCGAACTGGTCTACGGCGGCGAAGCCGGCACATATTTGGTTCTGACCGCGCGCAAGTCTCTCGCCGAAGTCGATCGCGGATTTTCCATCGAAAAGGATGTTATGTCGGCCATCGGCGAAGCTAACGGCAAGAAAATGGACGAACTTTTTGCCTCCTGCGTGGAATCTCTCCAGACGCAGCTATTCGCTTTCAATCCGTCCATGAGCTATCCTGCCGAGGAATGGATCAAGTCCGATCCGGACTTCTGGAAGCCCAAGACAGTCACAGCCATGACCTCGCCCAAAAAGCCCGCCACGGAAGAAGTCAAGGCTAAGCAATAGCGGCGCTCAGATTTCTTCGCCGCGCCTCCCTGATTTTTTTTGTGCCGCGAGCTTGCCCACGGTCAGATACTTTCGCATTTTCTCCATGCGTTGGGGCCAATGCCCCTAGTGGCCCGCAGATCGCCCCGCTCTTGCAGGGCCGCAGGGTTCGCGCATCTTCACAATTTTATCGGCCGTAGACGGCCCGATGCCGGGAACTTGCTGTAGTTCGGCCGAGGATGCTGAATTAATAGCTTACTGTTGCGCAGCAAGCCTGCAGCCTGTCGACGAGTGCGTGTCTGCGGGTGCTAGGCTGAAGTGCAGATTTTGCTTATGTTGATCTCGCCAGTTCATCGTCGAATTGGTTTGTGCGCACTTCTGTCGCTTACCACGCTGGCGGCGTACGCCAAAACCTTCAAGAACGGCTTCGTGGACCTGGACGACGTAACGTACATCACGGGGAATCTGCACATCCGCTCCGGAATCAACTGGGAAACGGCGAAATGGGCCACAACGACCTACTACGCAAGCAACTGGCATCCTCTGACGTGGATATCTCACGCCACCGACATCAGCCTGTTTCGGCTGAATGCGACGGGGCACCATTCGGTGAATCTGCTGTTTCATATGGTCAACGCAATTCTGCTGTTTGTGCTCGTATTCCTGGCAACGAAGCTTGAGTGGGTCAGCCTGTTCGTTGCATCGGCTTTCGCTCTTCACCCGATCAACGTTGAGTCAGTGGCTTGGGCATCAGAGCGAAAGAATGTGCTCAGCATGATGTTTTTGCTGCTGGCCATGCTTTGTTATACGGCTTATGCGAAGCACCCTTCGTGGCTGCGCTATTTAGGCGTCGTGTTTTGTTTCATACTCGGGTCGCTGGTGAAGCCTCAGATCATCACGCTGCCATTTCTCCTTTTGCTTTGGGACTACTGGCCGCTCGGACGATGGACGCCGCCGGCTTCGGCAGATTCAAGAGATGTGCGTGATCGCAGAACGCGAATCTGGATGGCCTTAGTCGCTGAGAAACTGCCCCTCCTTCTTATTGCCAGTGTTAGCGGCCTGCTGACCATGAAAGCCCAGTCCGCAGGTGGTGCGGTGCAGATTTCAGACACCACACGACAGGCGGTAGCGGCATTTCCGTTCGTCGTTCGTTTGCAAAACGCTGTTTTGGCCTACGCCCAGTACATTCTGGACGCGCTCTGGCCTTCACAGCTTGCTGCGATGTATCCACATCCTGGGCGGTCGCTTCCTGTTACGAGTGTGATCATTGCAGCGGTGGCCTTGTCGACAATCACTTTGTTTGCCATATGGTCGTGGCGAAAGCGAAGCTATTTGCTCACTGGCTGGTTTTGGTTTCTGGGCGCCTTGATTCCGATGATTGGGCTGGTTCAAGTGGGATCTCAAGCGCGCGCGGACCGTTACGCCTACCTCCCGATGATTGGGCTGTTCCTCGTGGCGGGCTGCGGACTGGCGGAAATCTGCGCTAAGTGGCCTGGCGCACAATCGGCCATCGCAAGCGCGACGTGCGTGGCTTTGCTGGCTTTTGCAGTACTGACCTTCCGGCAAGTAGGTTATTGGCAGGGCCCGGAAACGCTTTGGAACCGTGCGCTCCAGACAACCACGGGAAACTTTTTTGCGCACGATTCCCTAGCGGCACATTTTCTGCAGGTTGGGCGAATCAAAGAGGCTTGCCCGCACTTCGAGGCATCGTTGCAGATTTTTCCGAACGATATGATGGCGCAAGAAGGGCTCGGTGTGTGTTATCAATCCCGCGGCGAATGGGGCAAGGCAATCGCGCAATACGAGAACGTTCTGCGTCTTTCGATTGACAACACAGTACGCGCTACGGCATTTGCAAACCTGGGATCAATCTACAGAATGCAGGGCCAATACTCCGGGGCCAGACAGAATTATGAGTCTGCGTTGGAGTTGAATCCGGACCTGCCGACTGCGTTGGTCGGCATGGGCCTGTTGGCGCAAAAGGGATGGGATTTCGCGAGCGCGGCCAAGCAATACGCCCACGCGATGTCCGTCGAACCTACTAGCGTTGGCTACCTGCTGCTGGCCAGGGCTTTGGAACAAAGCGGACGACCGGCCGAAGCCAGGGACGCGTTTGCGGCGGCACAACGACTCTCCGCAAATATTCGCGCAGATCAGAAAGCCGCAGACAGCTTGCTAACAAACTAACAGGCAGGGCTCAAGACAAGCGCAGACCTTTTGCATCGTAAATCTCGAGTTCTCCGAAAAGCGCAGCCTGCGTCTCGATTTGCTCTCTATCGCCGACGACGACGATCTGCATGTTCGCCGAGTCGATGTAGGTGCGCGCCGCAGAGAGCACGTCGCCGGGAATGAGGGCGCGGAGCTTCTGGCGATAAGTTTCAAGATAGTCGTCCGGCAGCTCATTCAGAATCAACGTTGAAATTTGAGAAAGCAAGCCGCTCTGCGTCGCCAGCCCCATGGAGAAGACGCCGCTTAAGTAATTTTGCGCGTCCAGGAGCTCGCTCTCCGGAACAGTGAGCGAGCGAAGCTTGTCGATCTCATAGAAAATTTCGGTCAACGAGGCCGCGACGACGTCATTCCGGACGGCAGCCGAAACGGAAAAATAGCCATATTGGCGCAGAGGGTTCACCGCGCTGCGTGGACTGTATGTGTATCCCTTGTCCTCGCGAATGTTCATGACCAGACGCGAGTTGAATGCGCCGCCGTAAAGACTGTTGGTAAGGGCGATACGGATCCAATCGGGATGCCTGCGTGTGATGGCGTGGCAACCGCACAGAATCTGCGCTTGGACGGCACCGGGAACATGAACAAGATAAACGCGCCGGCCCCTGGGAGTAGGAGGGGCTGGCGATTCATCCGATAGCGGCTTTTTGCCGGACCAGGAACCAAACACGTTCTCAACGTCGCTTTGGACAGCAGCGGAATCAAAATCGCCAACTAGAACAAGCAGCGCATTTTCCGGAGTGTAGAAATCGCGATACAAAGAGCGCATCTGATCCAGTGTGTAGGCCGCAACCTGCTCCTCTGTGGGAGAAACCAGCGCATAGGGATGTTTGTCAAAGAGAACTTTGCGCAGGCGTTCTCCTGCCAGAAAGCCGGGCTGCGTACGCTCGAGTTTCACTTCCTCCAGCTTCTGCCGGCGCTCGCGATCAAATTCAGGCGCGGGGAAGGAAGCTTCGCGTGCGAGCTCATTGACCAGATGGAGGACCGGTTCAATGTTGTCGCTCAGGCCGGCGAAAGAAATCGCACTGGTGTCCTGACCGGCGGCCAAAGAAAGGTCGGCGCCCAGGCCGCGAAGGCGCTCTTCGATCTGGCGGCTGGAGCTTCGTGCGGTGCCCGTGCGCACCATGGTCGCGGTCATTTCAGCCAGTGAAACGGCGCGTCCGGCTGCGGCCGCATTGCCGGAACGGAAAAACAGCTCGCCGTGAAATTTGGGAATCGACCGGGACTCCACCAGAACCAGTTCCAGGCCATTGGCCAGCTTTGCTTTGATTCGTTGCGGCCAGCGAATCTCGCGTTCCGGCGCGAGGTCGGGGATGGCGGCGACCGCTCGGGGAGCCTGCGTAGCCATTAGGCCGCCTCCTGCGTGGCCGCAACCGGCTTGCGAAAAACAATGGCGCGATTCTCGGGCTGGAGGTAAGTGCGAGCAAAGTCTTGCACTTGCTGCTTAGAAACGGCGAGGAAGCTGTCGAGAATGGAGTTAACGAGTTGTGGTTCGCCGTCAAAAAGCGTGAAGCACGCGAGCAGGTGCATCAAGCCGTACTTCGGCATGTAACCGCCGCGGCCTCCTTCGAGCGTGCCGAAATAGTCCGAACGCCACTTCACCTTTACCTGCTGGAGTTCCGCATCGGTGATTCCCGTGCCGTGAACGTCCGCAATAATGGCGTCGAACGCGGCCAAGGTCTCTTCACTGGTCAGCTCCGGCTTATGCAAAATGCGCGTGGTCATCTGGGTGGGGCCGTTGTAACCGAAGATGTCGTCAATGCCCCCGTCGGCTTCCACCGCAAGCTGCTTTTCGAGCACTAACTCGCGATAGATACGGCCGGCGCGCCCACCGTGCAGAAACTGATCTAACAAGCCCATCGCATACCAATCGGGAGTCCTGCGCGGCGGCATGACGTAGCCTATAGCCATGGCGGGGAGAGTGCCGAATTTCTCAACGACGTCGCCGCGTCGCTCCTCGGTTTGCCTGGGTTCGGAAGGATCGGCGAATTTGGGCGACGGTCCCGCGGGAATATGCGCGAAATGCTTTTCCGCTAGAGCAAATCCGTCCGCGACGTTTACATCACCAAGAATCAGCAGCACGGCGTTATTCGGGACGTAGTAAGTACGGAAAAATGCCTGCACGTCCGTCAGGCTGGCGGCATCAAGATCAGCGAAGTCGCCGTAAAAGTTGTGCGCGTTGGCCCAGTTGCGAAAAGCGACGGGGGGCATATCGAGCCAGGGAAAGCCGCCGTAGGGTTGGTTCATGACGTTGACGCGAACTTCCTCTTTCACAACATCGCGCTGATTCCGCAAATTTTCGTCGTCCACCTTAAGCGCGCGCATGCGGTCGGCTTCGAGCCACAAAACACGCTCCAAGGCGTTTGAGGGCACTGCTTCGTAATAGTTTGTTACGTCGTACATGGTGGAGCCGTTGAGGACGCCGCCGCTCGAATTGATCAACTTGATGTGCTGCATTTTGGCGGCATTTTCAGAGCCCTGAAACATCATGTGTTCGAAGAGATGGGCAAAACCGCTGCGGCCCCGGGGTTCCAGCCGAAAGCCGATTTTGTAATAAATGCCAACGGTGACGACCGGAGCAGTGGAGTCCGGAGCGATAACAACGTGCAATCCGTTTAGGAGTGTTTTATGTTCAACGGGAGTTTGCAAGGGCTTCACGCGCTTATTCCTTTTGCCTTTAGAGAATGGGTAGAATCGAGCGAAATCCGGTCTAGAGCGGCCAGGGCGCATTCAGGAGCACGCGCAAGAACCCGCGCCGCCAAACGATTGAGGGCGCGATAGGCGCCGAGAAATTCGGCCGGCCGGGATTTCAGCGCCTTCTCATGCGCCTCGATGACGCGGTAGTCACCACGAGCCAAAGGTCCGGTCCAGGCAGCGCGCGGCCCCAGGCGCTCTTGATTGTCGAGGACCTGGCGAGTCAACGGTAAGAGCGCGCGAAGCGCCTCGCGGCGGTTCATTCCAAGCGAGCAGAAAACCAGCACGGCCGCCTCCACCTCAGCCAGAACCTGGCCGGCGACCATGGAAGCCGCCGCATGATAAAGCGGTTTGGCCGAAGCATCGAGCAGCAGGATCTGTCCATCGAGAGCGCGCGCCATCGAACGGGAAACGCGAACCGCGCCGGCGTCTCCTTCGATCGCAAAAATACAACCCTCGAGGTTGGGAGAACCAACCCCACTAAATGACTGCAGAGGATGTACCGAACCCACCGACGCACCCAACCGGCGCAATGGAGCCAAAATCTCCGAGGACAGCGCGCCACTCGTGTGCAGAACGACGTGCTTGCCAGCTTGCGGCCAGGTTGCCGCCGCGAGTTGTTCTGCGACATCCGCAATCGCGGAGTCGGGCACGGCGATTAGGATTACGGGTGGAAGCAACACCTGACTGGAAATAACAGAAGACGGGCGGCCACCGCCAATGGATCGCACCGCGCGCTTCGCGGTCGCTTGACTACGCGTCACTACCGCATGAACCTTCCAGCCCCGTTCGCGAAGACTGCGGCCTAGAGAACGGCCTAGACGTCCACCACCAATAATGGAAATACCGTAGCGCGACACCATGGTAGGATACCGTGTCGGTGGCTTCGAACACCAATTCATGCACCTCGTCGGGTTGGTCCTTTTCGTTCTCATCTGTTCTTTTTGGATTTTGCAGGCTTTCCGAGTTGGCTGGGGCGCGCTACGTTTGCCGCACCTAAAGAACCAGGCACTTTGCGAATCCTGCCCAAGTGTCTCGCTCATCTTTGCTGCGCGGGATGAACAGGAGAAGCTGCCGCGGGCCTTGGCTGCGCTTGCGAAGATCGATTACCCGGCGCTGGAGATCCTTGCGGTCAACGACCGTTCCACTGACGCTACTTCGACAATTCTCGGGGATGCAGCGAAACGCGATACGCGCTTGAAAGTCGTGAATGTTGAGCGATTGCCTGAAGGTTGGCTCGGTAAGCCACACGCGTTACAAAGAGCCTATGAGATTTCGACCGGAGAATGGCTGCTCTTTACTGACGCCGATGTATGCTTCAAGCCGGACGCTCTGCGCAGGGCCGTAGGGATGGCGCGCTCCATCGGGTTGGACCACCTCACTTTGATGGGCGACGTGGAAATGCACGCCTTCTGGGAGAAGACGGTGCTGACATTCTTCGCGCTCGGGTTCTACATCGGAACGAACCCTGCCGCAGTCTCCGATCCGCATTCGAGTGCCTATTTGGGCGTCGGCGCATTTCAACTGGTGAAACGAAGCGCGTACGAGGCGACCGGGACGCATCGCCGACTAGCGATGGAAGTGGTGGACGATCTAAAGCTCGGGAAAATCGTGAAGCGTGGCGGATTTCGCTCAGGAGTAGGGTTGGCGGGTGAGTTCGTGAGCGTAAGATGGCACGCAGGGGTGCGAAACATCGTTCAAGGAGTGACAAAGAATTTTTTTGCAGTCGCAGGCTACAACATCGCAATGGTCGCTTTGCAGGTTGCCGGAGTTTTCTGCACAAATATACTGCCATATATAGCCTTGCCGTTTGTGCGTGGCTGGACGCAAGTATTATGTGTGGTAAGCGTAGTACTCGCGCTCCTCGCTCA
>UEXQ01000329.1_pt1 | contig 15819 bp, 16 predicted proteins | sample 4301111 | NCBI WGS metagenome assembly UEXQ01 (sample SAMEA4773181, study PRJEB27434) | metagenome | biome: 2259; feature: agricultural soil; material: soil | place: USA | collected 2014-09 | depth 0.25 m
CTATTTCGAGGGCGGCGTCACTCAGGCTCTTTTCGGCAAGTTGCGTCTCGATGCTAACGTCTTTCGTCGCAACTTCCGCAATTTCGCCGATGACGATGTCTTGCTGGACACCGGCGTCAGCTTCCCAATCGCGTTCGATAACGCGCGCATTATCGGTGAAGAAGTCCGTCTCGCCGTTACCGAGTGGCATCGTTTTTCCGGCTTTCTGAGCTATTCGAACCAATCCGCCAGCGCCCAGGGCCCTATCACTGGGGGGCTTTTTCTCGGCAGCGAAGCCGGCGACGAGCTCAGCGATAGGACGCGATTCGCCGTGACCCAGGACCAGCGCAACACCGTCCGTGCCCGTGCCCGCATGCAATTCACAAAACGCGTTTGGACCTCGATTAGCGCGGACTACGGCAGTGGCCTGCCCATCGAATTCGATTCCGACAGCATAGATTTGAACTTCTTGCTGGCTCAATACGGCAAGGAAATTCTCTCCCGCGTCAATCTTGACCGCGGACGCGTCAAGCCCAATTTTTCGCTCGGCGCGGCGCTCGGCGCCGAGTTCTATCGCAAGGAAAGCCGCACTTTGAATTTTCAGGTCGAAGCCGCAAATCTCACCGACCGGGTCAACGTCCTCAACTTCGCTGGACTCTTCTCCGGTACTGCCGTCGCAGCTCCGCGCAGTGCCTCCGCCCGCCTCCGCTTCACTTTCTGACATGCGCTCGGCCCAAAACGAAAGAGGGCGCAGCACGCCTGCGCCCTCACCTGCACAATTTCAGTTCTGAAAATTACCGGCCGGCGCGCCTTACCCAGCAGCCGCAGAACCCCCATATACGACCAATCTCGGTACAGCGATCTACTTTCCCTTCTTCTGTTTGAAGCTCTTGCACGAGCATTCGTTCGCGTAGGGTGGTGTCGAACCGTGCTGGCAGCCATGCGATGCTCCAGCCTGTACGTGCTCCGAATATGCGTGCCCACAAACGCACGCATCATTGGGTTTCGGCGGGGGCGGGGGAGTATATTTCATCGGCGTTTAGTCCAGTTTATGGCGAAGTTGGGGTTCGGCGGCGGCTTGCACGCTTAGCAACACTCCTTGCCAGACAGAAGCGCAGCCATGCTTACATGGTGTTGGTACCGCTAACGGGAATCGAACCCGTATTTTAGCCTTGAAAGCGCCGAAATAAAATTCAAAAACCCTTGATTTACGCGGGTTTTGTCGCTTTAACGGTCTTGCACTTGTTGCGATTTGTTGTCATTTTTGGCGGATTTTTGCCCAAACAGTGCAAGATTGGTGCAAGTTTAGTCTGCCAACTATGACAAGAATCGAAACATACAAAATGACATAAGAATGGTACCACGCTTTCAGATTCTCTGTCCTCCCTCTCCATTCCCCTTCGGGCCTGTTTTGCTTGCGGATTTTCCAGACGATGAAGACAACACCGTCTGCAAGGATGACCGCGAACAGAATTAAGTTGAGGTCGCCCGGAGCACTGTCAGGCTTCGCCGGATTGTGGCGTCTTTCATTTCCTGTTCACGCAACGTTTTGATGTAGCGATCTATCGCGTGTTCATCTATGCGTGCAACATCCTGTCCGGAGAAGTATTTGTCCAAGTGCAAACCGGGAGTTGACGAACGATTCTGCGATAGTATCGAGCCAAGGTCCCCGCGGCGGAACAGTTACCCCAAAAAATGTGAGGATGCTAGCCTGACTTAGAAGAAGCAAGCACGATGAAACGCCTACGACAGACCGCCGTAATCTCGACAATTATTTCCATTCTTGTCGTGTTCGTCCTCGCAAACACTGTCCTGGCCAAGCCGTTTTTTGTCCGTGCGTTGTTCTTTTCGAGGTTCCATTCACAAACAATTCCTCTGAATTACCACTTTGGATGTGGGGCTTGGTTCCCATCTGTACGCTGGTTCTATTCACTCTTGCGGCGCTCACAGGTTGGGCAGCCCTGCTTTTCCGGTGGAGAGCCAATGTCCGCCGCCCTGCTCGTCAGTAAAGTCGGCGACGTTGGTGCGTTTGTATGTGGTTTATATGCTCTCCCTCAAGAACCGTAAGGTGTGCAATCGCCTGATAAACGGCGTGACCTAAAGTGGCTAAATGACTCTGAGAACAGTGTAGGCCAACACGAGAGACTGCAAAAAGGCAAGCCACGCCACCAAACGGTAGACCCAGGCCGGGTTTCGGACTTTTCCAGAGCCGAAGAGGATTGACCACACGCAGGCGATGAGCGCCCCGGCTCCAATCAGCCAAAGCAACCAAGAGAGAAGGAAACCGCGGTCGTCAATGGGATGGTGGCGGCTAAGTAGGAAAGCACCAAGCACGGGAACCAAGTTGCCGAGTATGCAGACCGTCCAAAACAGAGTAGGGTCTGCAGGAACAACATCCATGGCTGACGGCAGATTCTAGCAAAATCTTCAATTCGTGAGGGTAGCGGCCACACCGCCATCGGAAAGTTTGTTCCAGCGCCAGTCTTATTTCTCCTTGACCACCTTCACTTCACGGCCACACCGATCAGCGTGAAGTCATCTTGAAAACTTCCTCCGCAATAGCCGGACACCTCTTTCATCAGGGCTGCGATTAAGTCGGCCGGGCTGAGCGCCATATTCCGCTTTGCCATCTCCACCAATCGGGTCTCGCCGAACTCTTGTTCCTCCGCGTCCATCGCCTCTGTCAACCCGTCGGTATACAGAATCAACCGGTCGCCAGGTTCCAACGGCACTTCCGTATCCACGTAATTCCGATCAGACATGATTCCCAGGGGCGTTCCGCCCTCTTTCAGGGAAATGACCACGCCGGAAGCTCGCAGCAGCAGCGGCGGGCAGTGGCCCGCGCTCGCATACATCAACCGGCCTTCTCCCGCATCGATCGTGCAATAGCAAAAGGTTACGAATTTGTCTGGCGCAATGTTGTTACAAATCACGTCGTTCAGTTTTTGGCATAGCGCACCCGGCGAAACGCCTTCCGCCGCGAACGCCCTGAAGCTGGCTTGCAAATTGGCCATCAACAAAGCTGCGCTTATGCCCTTGCCGACCACATCGCCGATACAAATCCCTATCATCCTTTCGCTGAACTTCAGCACATCATAATAGTCTCCGCCGACGACGCGCGCCGGCTGCCAGGCCCCGGCAACTTCCAGCCCGCGCACTTGTGGAATCTTCTTCGGCAACAATCCTTCCTGTATCTCCCTCGCCTTCGCCAGTTCTTGGCCTTGCTGGTGTGAATGCGTCTGCTCGATTTCCACCGTGCGTTCAAGTTCCACGTTGCGGCGCTCCAGTTTGGTCCGTGATTCCATATACGCGTGATAGATAGTCCCAACGATGGTAATCATGACCGTTCCGAGTCTCCCGGAAATCCAAAACTCGGCAAAATAGTTCGACAAAGGGATCTGAAACATCACCAGGATCGGAAGAACGCCCAGAGCCGAGCTTACTAGGGCCGATACGAACAGGCAGGACACGTAAGCAGGCCAGTGATAGGGTGACCGGACGGACATGAACCAAGGCGCAAACCGAGCCATCGTCATCGTCGTGAGGTTTCCGGCCACGAAAGAGTAGACGAGCACGCCCAAGAAATTTGCGTGACTCCAATCGGTTATCCAAACGACCGCAAACAAGCCGATCGCCACGACGAGGTATAGCCACTGGAATGCGAGAAGACGACGGCCTAAGCCGGGCGGAGGTGAAGTCTTCGGAGTTGACGATGCCATCAGGGTTCAGCTCAGTCGCAATCGGAAGGAGCGACAAGTCGCAGATGGTAGGTAGTGCCGGAGCCAAAGTCAACGGACGCAGGACCACCCACAAGTGGTTTTTCGGCGAGCGCTGTTCAGAGCCAGCGCCTAACTCCATATGATTGCACAACAGAGTACGGTACTTCTCCGTACCAGTTTGCCGCTTGAGGTCCGATTGTTATGGCTACGCAAGCCTCGGCGGTTCAGGGGATTGTCCCATCCACTAGCCGCATCCAATGCTGGACGGAGGCACTAATCTTAAGTCTCGGGATTCCAGCTATGATTTGGGCGCTTTCCAAGATCATTTCAATTTCAATTCCGGCGGCGGTTCACGGCTCCCCCGAGCAAAGATATCTCTTCTGGTTTGGCGCAGGAGTAGTCGTCGAATGGGTATTTGTGATCGGGCTTTGGTTTCCGTTGAAGCGACGAGGGTCGCCCACTTTTTGAATGACGCGAGCGCGCTCCAAGAACGGCAGTCAGGGGCGATCTCATTCGCCCGCATGTTCCTTGACCACAGTCCTTGGCTCCTTATCCTCTCTAAGGTCGCAAACTTCGAATGCCTGAGATGATCCGAGTCGGTCCATTCTAGGAATTCAATCTGAGCCAGAAGTTTAAGTTGACATACTCGGATCTGATCTGTTTCTTATCGAGCCGCTGAGAGAAGATAAGCTGAGGTATTATTGCCCAATCTGGAGGAGGCTATGTATCGATTGTCTTTTCTGCTTCTCGTTCTCGCGGTTGTTTCTACTCCTGCCATGGGACAAACAAACTCAAAGGACTCCCAAACTCTCCAGGCCCTACTGACCGAAGTACGGCAGCTCCGACAGGATTTTGAGGCAACGGTAGTGGTTGTGCACAAAATGCAGGTTCTTATTTACCGACTACAGACGCAAAACACAACCGTTATTCGACTATCGCGGAGCGTCGACGACGCTCATGCGGAAGTAAATCAACTGAAGAACGAACGGGACAAACTTGCTGCTGACATCAAACAGCACGAAGATTTTGTCAGTAGCAACCTAAATGCTAGCGGCGACCGCAAAGCAGTCGAAGACGCGCTTCCCGGTCTTAAGGAAAAGCTTGCGTCGCTGGACGATCAGCTGCAACAGGCCCAGAAAGAGGAATCAACTGCGCAAGAGCAGTTGCAGTCCGACAGGGCCAAGCTCGATAACCTTGAAGCTGAATTCGACCGTCTGGAAAAAAGTTTTGAGAAGAGCAGCGACGCGCCCGCCAAAAATTCGCAGTAGTGTCGATAGGTCTCCGGATATGCCGATATTTGAAGATTCCTGGTGGGTTGGCGCGACCCGATCTGAGCCGCGCCTCGAACACGCCTGACTTGTCGGTTCGTTCTTTACAGTCATCGCGTCAGAATTCACAGCCTTCTTGCCCGTGACGCCTTCTAGCCCGGCGATTACACCGCGATAGTCATTCTTGTCGGCCTGCATAGCAAATCCACCTTTACATCTCCATCCGCCCCCGTGAGGCCAACGTAATGCCTCTTTGATTTCGTCAGAGCCATCAACCCACGATTCCCAACAAGACAAGACCACCGCGAGACCAATTGCTGCACCGATGCGACGATGAACGTCTTGACCATAGCTAATCTCTTGGATCGTGCCTGGGACCAACGTCGCAACCACTGCCTTATCGTCCATAATCCGAATTTCCTTCGAATCGATGTACAAACGCAGCTTCTTGCCGGCTTTGAGTACTGGCAGTGAGCCGCAGTCGTACATAACGGCGTAGCCCCCATCATCTTTCGCTTGAGTGGAATTTGGTAAGTACGCTAGGAGAACCGCAATCGCTACCGCAACAGCAAGGATTCTCTTCATGTCGGCCTCTCGGCTGGATTTGTAATGGGCCCACGGCAATTTCCAGGGTAATTCCAGTAATGAGCAACGATAGGCGTGGATACTGATGTCCTATGTGCTCCTAGCCGCAGGTGAGGCCAGCCGATCGGAGACGCGCGATTTACGCGCGAAAGCAAGAACAACGCGTCTGATCGAACACTGCGTGTGCTCTGTTGCTACAAAATCCTCGATTTGAACGCATTTCTGAAAGCATTCAAACCGCATAAAGATTGACGATTCTTCAAATCAGCCTGTCGGCGCTGAAAGTAAACGAGATACCGGAGCAGACAATTCTTCGGGCGGTCAAGGCAGGCTAGAGCCAGATAATTTTACCCTGGTCTCCGGGATACTGCGACGTCTCATCATGTCGAGTATGATGTCCATTGCACCTCCTAATCCGCGCAAAAACCAGCCGTAGGAGGGTGGTTCCGGCGATCAAAACAGTGCAAGATTGCTGCAAGATTTGCGGAAAAGTGGTACCGCTAACGGGAATCGAACCCGTATTTTAGCCTTGAAAGGGCTACGTGCTAACCGTTGCACCATAGCGGCATAAGAACAAATTGCGACTTCCAATTATAAGGGAAATACGCAGAATCCGCCAACGCACGCGCGTCACTTGCTTTTGCTTGGTATGACTGAGTATCGGTCGGCCGTTTCTTCTTTAACTTTGGCGGTCTTCCCACTCTTCGTGCCACGCCATCTGAATGGCTTCGAGCTTGGATTCGTTCGACTTTGCAGGATCGCCAGCAAATCCGGGAAGTTCGGTGATCCATTTGTGCATGTCGGTGAAGCGCACGGTGTATGGATCGAGCTCCGGAAACTTATCGGTAAGCGCGATCGCGATGTCTTCAAAACTGTCCCAGTCAAAGGTCGGCGGCATTTTCAGTCCCTCACTAGTCCTGTCATCTGAGGCGAATGGAGTTCGCCGAGGTCTCTCAACTCATCGAGCTAGCTTCAGTGATCGGCTTCTTTGGCGTAATTCTTGTTCCAGTGGGGAATTTCTACGACGATGTCCGTTGTTCCGTCGGGAACCGTCTGGCAGCCGAGGCGCGACTTCGGGGTGATCCCCGGCGCCTCGTCCAGTTCGTCCAATTCGGCATCGGTCGCCTCATTGCACGATTCCAGTCCATCTTTCACGATTACGTGACACGTCGAGCAGGCGCACACACCGCCGCACGCGTGGTCGAGGCCGGCTTTGATGCCCTCGGAAAAATCCAGAATGCTGCCGGGCAGGCCGTTGTGGCCGTAAGGAATTTTCGCCGGATCGACTTCGATCGTTTTTCCGCTCGGCAAGAACGTCACCTTGAATTTCTTCGTCGCCGGCTTGTACTTCACTTCATCAATGTACGGGTTACTGCCGCCCATTCTGCTTCCTCCAAACGCTAAAACTCCGCGAGCTTCTTGCCCTGCAGCACCGTATTCACGGCGCTGTTCATCATCACTTCGGCCAGATGTTGCGTGGCCTGATTCAGTTCGTCAATTGTTTTGCGCATCAGCTTGTAATCGGTACCGGAGATCGCTTGCTTGAGCGCGGCAACCGCTTGGTCAATCTTAGCGCGCTCTTCGCGGGAAAGCGCGGCGGCCTGCTCCTGACTTAGAGCTTTGGCCGTAGCGGTCAGGATGGACTCGGCCTCGGTGCGCGCTTCGATAGCCTGGCGCTCGGCAAAATCCTGCTCGGCATATGCGATAGATTCTTCCAGCATGCGCTCGATTTCCGAGTCGCTGATGCCGTAGCTGGGTTGCACTTCGATCGAGTGTTGCTCGCCGGTGCGCACGTCTTTCGCCGCGACCTGCAGGATGCCGTTGGCGTCGATTAGGAATTTCACTTCGATGCGCGGCAAGCCGGCCGGAGCGGGCGAGACTTTGAGCGTGAACCGCGCGAGCGAACGGCAATCTTTCGCCAACTCCCTTTCGCCTTGCAGTACGTGAATCTCGATGCCTGTCTGGTTGTCCACGCCGGTCGTGTACAGCTCCTGCGCGCTGGCGGGAATTGTCGAATTACGCGGAATAATTTTCGCCACTGCGCCGCCGTAGGTTTCGATGCCGAGCGAGAGCGGCGTGACGTCGAGCAGCAGCATATTGCTAACGCCGCGATCGAGAATATTTGCCTGAACTGCTGCACCAAGAGCGACCACTTCGTCGGGATTGAGGTCGGTGTGCGGAACTCGGTTGAAAAAGTCCTCCACGGTTTTGCGAATCAAGGGTGTCCGCGTTGTTCCGCCGACCAGGACAACTTCGTCGATCTCTTCCGTCTTTACCTTCGCATCAGCGAGCGCAAGCTTCACGGGACCCATGGTGCGATCGACCACTGGACGGATCAGAGCATCGAGCGCGCCGCGCGTGAAGTCGTGGGTGAAAACTTTGCCGTTCGGCAGTCGGAACTGAAGAGTGGCCGATTCTTTTTCCGACAGCTCGTGCTTGAGCGCAATCAGCGCTTTGCGCAGTTCCTGGGCGATTTCGCCGCGCGGCGAAAAATCGATCTCATCTTCCTGCAAGATTTTCTCGTGGACGAACGCCTGCAGAAGGTTGTCAATGTCGTCGCCGCCGAGGTGCGTGTCTCCGTTGGTGGAAAGAACCTGATAGATGTCGCCCTCCTCGGTGGAAGTAAGTTTGAGAATGGAAATATCGAATGTGCCGCCGCCGAGGTCGTACACGGCAACTTTGCCGCGTTGTTGTTCGTGCAATCCGTAAGCAAGAGCCGCCGCGGTTGGCTCATTCACCAGCCGCAGAACTTCGAGGCCGGTAATTTTTCCGGCGTCCTTGGTGGCCTGGCGCTGCGCGTCGTTGAAATACGCGGGAACGGTGATGACCGCGCGATCGACGGCTTCACCGAAATGCGCTTCGGCCCAGTTTTTCAGTTCGCGCAAGATGAATGCGGAAATTTCCGGCGGCGTGAAGACTTTGTCGCCGAGTCGCACGCGGATCACGTTGCTGCTGGACGGATCGAGGCGGAATGGAAACAGTTTCAGCTCGTCCTGAACATCCTTCACGCCGCGGCCCATCAGCCTTTTTACGGAATAGATGGTTCGTTCGGGCTGGGTGAGTAAACGCCGCCGCGCTGGTTCGCCGACAATGATGTTGCCGTCAGGATCGAGGCTAACGACGGACGGACAGAGCGTCGAGCCGTACGGGCCGGTGATGCACGACGGCACCTTCGTCTGCGGATCGAAATAGGCGACAAGGCTGTTGGTGGTTCCGAGATCAATTCCGACAATTCTTCCCATTGTTCTATGCCTCGGTCAGTTCTTTCGCCACGTTTGCGACGAGGTTGCGAAGGTACGAGCGGCGATTCAGCAGTTCGTTCATGCGTGCCATGAGTTTCTCGCGTGCCTCAGCGGTTCCGTTCCCGTCTAGTGCTGCGTCCCATTCGCGTGCGACGGATTGCAATTGTGCATCGAGCTCGTCCAGCGTTTCCTGGAGATTTTTCTCGGCGGCTTGCAGCCGATTTTTCAGATCGCTCAAATCGCCGCCCGAACTTTTTACTTCGCGAAGTTCGTCGAGCGATTCATTCAATTCAAAAACTTCTTCCAGCAATTCCGGCGGCGCCTGTTGTTTCTTTTCGCCTTCCTTGCGTTCGCCTTCGAGTTCGAGGAGATATTCGACGCGGGCAACCGGATCGCGCAGTACGCGGTATGCGTCGTTCAGTTCGGAGCTGCGCTGCAAAGAAAGTTCGCGTTCGGCGTCGGACGCGTTCACAAAATTATCGGGATGGAGTTTCCAACTGAGTTGCAAGAATTTCTGTTCGAGCAAAGACATTTCGAGCCATAGTTTTCGCGGCAGTCCGAAGACGGCGAAGTAGTCGGCGTTTGGAGTGGGAGCAGCGGAGGTCATGACGCGCGCTCGTAAATTTTCGCTAAGTAGTTGAGACAAAACGAATGAACGCAATTCGCGCAAAATTCGACCTGCGAACTCAAACTACAGTTCTGGTCGCGTGGCGAGGCGTTCCTTTTTGGAACGTTTTGCATATCGCGTAAACTCATCAGAGCAAGTCTTTATTTAGCACCGGAACTATAGTTCCGGTTTTGTGGCGAGGGATTTTGCCTTCGGCCCTCTGCCTCTAAACTCAAACGGCTGGCGAAAGCGCCAGCCGGGTAAAACCGCAAAAAGCAGATTCCTCTCTGCCTTGACCTGCGGAACACACAAGTCAACTCCGCTCGGAATGCCAAGTGGCGGAGCGTGTTACGCGGTGAAGGAGCTGCCACAGCCGCAGTTGCGGGCCGCATTGGGATTGAGGAAGACGAATCCCTGACGCATGAGCGTGTCTTCGTAATCGAGCGTCGTGCCGTTCAGGTAGAGGAAGCTCTTGGGATCAACGAAGATGCGGGCGCCGAACTCCTCGAACACTCTGTCGCGGTCGCGGGCTTGCGTGTCGAGCCGCATGGCGTAGGAGAGGCCGGAGCATCCGCCACCCTGGACGCCCACACGAAGACCGCCTCGATCGGGAGACACGCCTTCCTTGGCGAGCAAGGCGAGGATCTTTTTCGCCGCACGCTCGGAGACGTGAACCTTTAGCGCTGCCGGATTGGCGATTTCCGTCGTCATGCAGTCTCTTCAGGGGCTAAAGCCCCGTTTTCCGCACTTGCCTCGAGATCAGCTACAGACGCGCGGCGCTAAAGGCCGCGCGCTACATTTAAGCCTCAACCCGCGATACATACGTTCTCGCCGATCGCGAACGCACCGGCCAAGTTGACACCGCGCACAGGCTGAAGCCCGCGCCACGAACGAGCCTTCAGTGCGAGGGCTTTTCGGAAGCCGGCACTTCGATTGCGTGCTTGGTCTTCCAGTTGCCGATGGCGGCCTTGATGGCGTCTTCGGCCAACACCGAGCAGTGAATCTTGACCGGCGGAAGCGCGAGTTCGCGGACGATATCCGTGTTCTTAATGGAGAGCGCTTCTTCAACGGTCTTGCCCTTGACCCATTCCGTGGCCAGAGACGAGCTGGCGATCGCGGAGCCGCAGCCGAACGTCTTGAAGCGGGCTTCCTCGATAACCTGGGTCTCCGGATTGATGCGCATCTGCAGCTTCATCACGTCGCCGCATTCCGGGGCGCCGACGAGGCCGGTGCCGACGTTGGGATCTTCCTTTGGGAGACTCCCGACGTTGCGCGGATTGTTGTAATGATCTACGACCTTGTCGCTATAAGCCATGAATTGCTCCTTCTGACTGCCAAACTTTCTTCTACGTCCGCCTCATAAGGCGGCCGCGGCAACCGCTGCTTCTAATTTCATCCGCGAGCCCGTGCCAAGGCCCGCCCTTGGAAGAGGGCGGCTACAGGGGCAAGCGGTTAATAGCTGCTGCGGGCCAGATTGCCAATGCTGACGAATCCGGCTGTACGCAAAACCTTCTCAGAAATTGCCACGTTGGGCACCCAAGCGGAACGCCCAGCGGTCAACTGCCGCAAAACATCTTTGATGTAGTCCGCTCCCACGCCGAGCACCTTCAGAAACGCACGAACTTCCTGAAGATGGCGGAACGAACGCTCGCCGGCGGGTTTGGCGTCATCTCCCTCGCCATAAGGAACGAAGGCGACGCGGAACGCCGCGCCGGTGCCCGCGATCGAGCGGTGCACGCGAATTGTGCCTTCACTGACTGGTGTCGCTGCCATTGCTCTGTTTTCCTGCCTTTTCTAGTTCAGGGTTTGTACTTACGAACCCTGATACCCGTCTAGTTTTTGCTCTCTTCCCGTTAGATGCGTGACTGGGCCGATCGGTCTGCCGACCGGGCTAGGCGGTCTGCCACTTCACCTTGGAAATATCTATACCCTCTTTTGCCATTTCGTAGAGGGGCGAAAGTTCACGAAGCTTGGTGACGACCTGAACCATCTTGTCGGTCACATAGTCCACTTCTTCTTCGGTATTGAAGCGGCCCAAGCCGAAGCGGATGGAGGTGTGGGCGAGATCCTCGCCCACGCCCAAAGCCTTAAGAACATAGCTTGGTTCGAGCGTGGCCGAGGTGCAAGCCGAACCGCTGGAAACCGCGATGTCGTTGATTCCCATCAAAAGCGATTCGCCCTCGACATAAGCGAAGCTCATGTTGAGGTTGTTCGGGAGGCGGTGCTCTATCGAACCATTGATGAAGACCTCGTCGAGCTTGGCCTCGAGGCCGGCTTTCAGCTTGTCGCGGAGGGCGCGAAGACGCTTCGCCTCTTCCGGCATATCTTTTTGCGCGATTTCGCAGGCGGCGCCAAGGCCAACGATGCCGGGAACATTCAGCGTGCCAGAGCGCATGCCGCGTTCGTGGCCGCCACCGTCAATGATGGCGGCAAGCTGCACGCGAGGGTTGCGGCGGCGAACATAGAGAGCGCCGACGCCCTTGGGTCCGTAAATTTTGTGCGCGGAGATGGCGAGAAGGTCGATGTTGTCCTTCTGGACGTCCACCGGAATCTTGCCGACCGCCTGAACGCCATCCACGGCGAAGAAGATGCCGCGTTCTTTGGCAATCTTACCGATTTCCGCGATGGGGTTGATGACGCCAATTTCGTTATTGGCGTACATGATGGTGATCAGAATCGTCTTCGGTGTGATGGCTTTGCGAACGTCTTCCGGGTCCACACGGCCATCTCTCTGCACGGGCAGATAGGTCACTTCAAAGCCGTCTTTTTCCAAGCGCTTGCAGGTATCAAGGACAGCCTTGTGCTCGATGGCCTGGGTGATGATGTGATTGCCCTTTTCGCGGTACATCTCGGCGACGCCCTTGATCATCAGGTTGTCGCTTTCGGTAGCGCCGCTTGTGAAGATAATTTCTTTCGGAGTCGCGCCGATCAGATTGGCGACTTGGGCGCGGGCGTTTTCGACGGCTTCTTCACCGGCCCAGCCGAAGGAGTGGTTGCGGCTGGCCGCGTTGCCGAATTTGTTGGTGAAATAGGGCATCATCGCCTCGAGCACGCGAGGGTCGACCTGCGTGGTGGCGTGATTATCGAAATAGATTGGCAGCTTTACAGCCATGATTGCGTTTCTCCTCTGAGCACTTCCGCAAAAACCAGTCCTGACTTCGGTGCACAGATTGAAGTCCGTGCCACTAAAACCTAAGCTCTTAAGGCGACCAAAACCTGCTCCTGCGGGTCGTCACACATGTGCGAAATCGTAACGGCGCCGAGGACCTGCATGATGCTTTCATTCACGCGGCGCAGCGGTTCGCGAACTGAGCACTTGGATGCGGCGTCGCAGTTTCCGTGACTCGTCACGCACGAGGTGATGAGTACGGGACCGTCGATCGCGGTGATCACTTCCAAAGCGCTGATGCGTTCCGGATCTTTCGCCAGCTGGTAACCGCCTGCGGAGCCGTGCTTCGCGCCGACCAGCGAGTGACGAGCCAGCTTTTGCAAAACCTTCGCCATCAACGTGCTGGAGATGCCGTACTCTTCGGCAATTTCGTTGGCGCTACACGCGTGCGATTCACTGCGATGCAAAGCCAAATGTTTGACGGCAATCAAGCCGTAGTCGGCTTTTTTAGAGAGCTTAAACATCCCACCTACGCCCAGGTCTGGAATCAGCGGTCATATGGGCATATGCGACTGATTCGGTCGGCATTAAGTGTATGAGATTCGGAAGGAAAAGTCAACCTTTGTTGCGGTTGATAAACAGACGTTAAGGCCACTCATTTCAATGGGTTGCGAGGACAGTCAGTGTGCTACGCTTTACGGCTCGCAAGGACGGGACCGGAGACGAAATCGTGGATTTGAAACAGCGGCGGGTTCGTAACGGCGGTGCAGGATTCTCAATGGTCGTGCTCTTGTTCCTAGCGACGGCCGCAGCGGCTTGTTCGGTCGGCCCAGAGGGTCACGCAGTAGCGTCGCGGCCAGGCGAAGCAAAGCACGAAGAGGCGAAAAAGAAGGCCAAGGAAGAGCCGAAGCCGTTTGTGCTGGTGGGCGCCGGAGACATTGCGGCGTGTTCGGTTCTGGCGGGCGCGGAAGCTACGGCCAAACTGATCGAGCAGACTCCCGGGACGGTTTTCGCGGCAGGAGACTTGGCCTACGAACGCGGAACGGCGGCGGAGTTTCGCGACTGCTACGGAACGACGTGGGGCAGGTTTAAGGAGCGGACGAAACCAACTCTCGGCAATCACGAGTACAACTCAGGAGGCGGCGCGGCTTATTTCGCGTATTGGGGAGCACAGGCGGGAACGCCGGAAAAGAGTTACTACAGTTTTGATCTTGGGAACTGGCACGTGATTGCGCTGAATACGAATTGTGTGGCCGCGGGAGTGGGCGGATGTGGAATTGGCTCGCCGCAAGAAAAGTGGCTAAAGCAGGACCTAGCGGATCATGCGAACTCCTGCATCGTGGCGTATGGGCACCACGCGCTCTACAGCAGCGGAGTGTTTCGCAGCCATGCCGTGCATCCGGAGCTGAGAGATTTGTGGCGGGATTTGTATGAAGCGCATGCGGATCTGGTGCTGGCCGGGCACGAGCATTCGTATGAGCGGTTTGCGGCGCAAGATCCGGACGGGAACGCGGATGTGAAGAATGGCATTCGCGAGATTGTGGTGGGGACGGGTGGGCGAAGCCATGACCCGCTGGGAACGGCGCTACCGAACAGCGAGGTGAGGAACTTCGATACGTACGGAGTGCTGAAGCTAACGCTTTGGCGGGACCGGTACCAGTGGGAATTCATTCCGGTGAATGCGGACGGGTTTCGGGATTCGGGCGAGGGTGCGTGCCACAACGCGAAGCCAGGGCTGAGTACTAAGTAACCCCGTAGCGGTCTCAGGATCGCTTCATTTCACCGAACAGCCAGTGGGCTCAGTAGCGGCTGCTACCAATTTTTGGACCGAGCCCACGGGGACTAAGAGGAGCTGTACTTTTGGTTTGCCAGCTGCTGTGAGGATGGAAGTTAGCTGCGCTTGCTGATCGGCGGAAAGCGGCTTACTTGCGGCAATGGCATCGAGGGCGGTGAGTCCTGTCGCACCAATGGCAGAAAGATCGCGAGAGGTTGCCGCGCCTTCTTTTACCAAAGAAGATTCTTGAGCGAGCGATGTGAAAGCCGCGTCGTTTTGGCTCCATCGAGTGAGATAGGCCCGGACTTCAGCAGCAATCGTCGCGTCATGGCATGAACCGGCAAGGAATTTGTCCACCAATTCAGAAAAATGGCGGGCGGTGTCGCTTTCGAGAGAGACCGCGTCAACGATGCGATTCAGGGGAGTCAGGCTGGTCGCTTCGGCCAGAGCCGTTTCTTCGCGCGTGTATTCTTTCACCGGTTCCGCGACATCGGCGAGAGCTTTAAGCGCGGCGAACTCTTCGGGACTAGCGGCGCCGGCGATGCGTTGCAGCATCTTGCGGTAGTAGGTGCGATGCGTGAGGCCAAGCCATTCGAGGCGCGCGGCGACAACATCAAGGCGCGCGTACATGGAAGTTGGATCCGTAACTGACTGAGGCGACCACAGGCGTTCTGCTATTGCGGCGTTGCGCGGCCAGATGCGCGAGTCAATGTTCTCAGGGCCGACGTATTCGGACCACATGGCGGACTCACCGCCGAGGATAAGCTTCTTCTGGTCGTCGGTGAGCGTAGCGGCGGCTCCGCTTATGGGATCGACAGCGTAGTGGCGCGCCGTGGTCCATCCAAGGTCGAGGTAGTAGCCGTTCGAAAGAATGCCGTGGTAACCCTGCTGGGCGGCGGCGGCGAGAGACTTCGGGCCACGCCAGGAGTGGATCATGATGTCTTTTGGCACGCCGGGGACGAAGATTTCGTCCCAGCCGACGGCGGTTTTTCCGTGCTTGCTGACGATTTTCTGAACGCGCTGGCTGAAATAGCCCTGAAGCTCTTCGTTTGATTTGAGATTGTGGGACTTTTTGTATTCCTGGATTTTGGGATTGGCGTCCCACTCCTTGCCGTTCACTTCATCGCCGCCAATGTGAAAATACCGGTCGGGGAAAAGTTTGGCCATTTCGCCGATGAAGTCGTCGAGAAATTTGTAGGTTTTTTCCTCGGTGGGATTCATCGCGGGATCGAGGACACCCCATTTGCGATCCAGTGCATAGGGGCCGGGGCCGCTGGCGATTTCCGGATAGCCGGCGAAGAACGAGGTGCTGTGACCGGGCATGTCGAATTCGGGAAGAATGCGGATGCCGCGATCGCGCGCGTAGGCGATCAGGTCGCGGAGCTCTTCCTGAGTGTAGAAGAAACCGTCGGAACCGAGTTCCTGGAGCTTCGGAAATTTCTTACTTTCGACTCGGAAACCCTGATTGTCAGAGAGATGAAGATGGAGCACGTTCATTTTGACGGCTTCCATGCCGTCGAGATTGCGCTTGATAAC
>UEXQ01000338.1_pt1 | contig 15734 bp, 12 predicted proteins | sample 4301111 | NCBI WGS metagenome assembly UEXQ01 (sample SAMEA4773181, study PRJEB27434) | metagenome | biome: 2259; feature: agricultural soil; material: soil | place: USA | collected 2014-09 | depth 0.25 m
GAATCGCGATTTTGCTGTGAGCTTCACCTTTGATGCGACAAGAAAATTTTGGCTACAAAGTGGATTCAGAACGGCGAGTATTGTCTCGGCCAACGACACGTTGAAATCGCACTGATAACGACGTTGAAAACCCGTAAGTCATTGATTCCACGAGTTGCCAAGCCTCAAAAACGCTCAAAGCAGCGAGACACGGTACATGCGGGTGCCACGGACCGTGTTGCAGTAAAACTGTACGCTGGAGAACGGCCGAAACTCGGCCGCCTGCCTTGTCGTTGCCCGATTTGAAGTTCGACTCGACTGCGCCTCTAATGCTGGAACTTAGTTCGGAGCCACCTGAGTGCCCTTTCGCCACTTCGGTTTAGGGCGCCAGTTTCTTCCGTGTATTCGTCGTCCACGTTGTCGAAGAAAACGTCCCGAGGATGGCCACGTTCGAGCGGCGGAACGATGAGGCGGATTGAATGTAGTCGATCGATATCGATATCAGACAGGTCTGCTTACCATCCAAATTGCGAGTCAGGTTTGTCAAAAGGCCCTCGGTTAAGGCGAGAGAGAGACCGTGAAGATAACAAATTGCAGACCGGAGGAGGGAGGAGCGGCAGGCTCACAATGAGATCCGTTTTGAGTTGCAAATTTCGTTTCGTCTCCTCGAAATCTAGTTCTCGCCTGCGATACTGTCAACCACGATTGTTCGGAGGGCAAGTGGACACGTTCGGGGGCTGCACTGCCATCACCCGCATAAGTGAACGCGTGCAGACCGTTCGACCGTTCTTCCTTTCGTGTTTACCTTCGTGCAGAGGTCAGCATAGGAATGCGGTCACCAACCCGACCGACAGAAACGTCGCATCGCCTAATACTTGGCTCATGTCTGATGTGGTTGTGCCGCCTTACAGGAGAAGAGCCCCAGCAGGAATGCAGACGACCGCTACCGCGAATCCCAGATTTTCATGCATCTAAGTGCCGCCGGTCAGCCCATCCTAACTTCTTAATCTTGATTTCCAGCAATCCCTTTGCGGCCTGGCTTAGTGCCTGAACCTCATCAGCGATATGGGATTCTTTGGACAACTCGCGGGAACGCAGATAGATGGCGTCTTCGGCTTCGAACACCAGCTTGCTAAGTCTCTCAAGATTTCTTTCAAAGACGCAGGATTCGTATAACTTTTGCCATTGCACGTAGCCTCCAATCTTTAGTCAATCTTCACCCTATACGATGGGAGCGCTGAAAGATACGAATCATTTCGGGTGCCGCCCTCGCCACTCTTGTCTGCAAGCCTGCAACTGCACTAGGCGGCTGGTTTCCATTCGCCGATCCGCCAGGCATTGAAGAATCTTGGGGTGGCAAAAGCCAAGGGGTCGTGGGAACGGACCATGGTCAAGGTCGAAGATTAACCTGGACCTTCCCGAGCAGCAGCGTGATCCGCAGGATTTTTATGGAGGCGCGGGTGGGAATCGAACCCACGCATAAAGGTTTTGCAGACCTCTCCCTTACCACTTGGGTACCGCGCCGCCAATCTTTGATTATAACGAAATTTGTAACCCGCTGTCAGCGTTGAACTACGCCTACTTCTTGACCGGACTCGCGATGCGGGCTTCCCGCAGGAAGCGCGCAGATTCCTCAGGCGGAGTCGGGTTGATATAAAACCCAGTTCCCCATTCAAAACCCGCCACTTTCGTGAGCTTGGGAATAATCTCCACGTGCCAGTGGTAGTGATCGTTAATTTCTTCTCCGATCGGCGATGTGTGGATCATGAAGTTGTACGCCGGCCGATCCAAAACGGCGTCCATTCGCATCAGCGTGTCCTTCATCATGCGCGCCAGGCTTGCGTACATAGAACTCTGGTTGTTTTCGTACGAAGATCCGTGCGCCTTCGGCAGCAGCCACATCTCAAACGGAAACCTCGGTGCATACGGCGCCAGTGTAATGAAGTGATCGTTCTCACCGATCACGCGCTCGCCCGTTTCCATCTCCTGCCGGATGATATCGCAGAAAATGCAGCGCTCTTTTTCGTCATAGTAATGCCAGCAGCTGTCGACTTCTTCGCGCACGCGCCGTGGCACGATCGGCAGCGCGATCAGCTGCGAGTGCGTGTGCTCCACAGTGGCACCGGCAGCCTCGCCGTGATTCTTGAAAATCAACACGTAACGGAAGCGCTTGTCATTCTTTAAGTCCAGCATCCGGTCGCGATAGGCCCAAAGAACGTCTTCCAGTGCCCTTTCTGAAAGCGTCGACATTGTTGAAGAATGGTCTGGCGACTCGATGATCACTTCGTGCGCGCCAATCCCGTTCATCTTGTCGAAGAGCCCTTCGCCTTCCTTGTCGAGGTTACCTTCGATTCCCAGCGCCGGAAATTTGTTGGGAACAACTCTGATGGACCAGCCCGCTGTGTTTGCGCTCCCGCCATTCCGGCCGTACACGAGCACTTCGCTCGGCGTTTTCGCCTCATTGCCCGGACAAAACGGACAGTTCTTCCCGTCCCCGGGGATCACGCTTTCGCGCAGAAAATCCATCGGCCGCTTTCCACGCTCGGTGGAAATGATCACCCAGCGGCCGGTAATCGGGTCTTTGCGTAACTCCGGCAATTCTGCCTCCTAAAAATCCTTATTCGGGCTGTCGAAAGCTTCCGGAAGTGACTGGCTATTTTAGCAACTTCTCTCGGATTCTGATGGATTTCGCCTAGACTTTCCCACATCTGTGGATAAAACGCCGCTCTGTGAGCCTCACCACCGGCGACTGTCCGGGCACTTCTTCGATTGCGTCCACGTCAAAGCGCATCGGACATTCCTTCACCTGCAGTTCCAGCGCGAAGCGACAAGCCGGCCCGACGACCTGTTGCTTTTCAGCAGTGACGCTCAACTCCGGAAGGGCGGCTTGATCTTCCCTAATCCTCCGCGAGCGCACGCAAATACCAATACGCACACGTTTGTCCGCGCACGCCAGGTTGTCGCGATTCTGCTTTGGTGTCGGCAAACGAGTTGACGTCGCCCGCCAATCCACGCCGCATTCGCCATCTCACCGCTTCGAGGATAAGCCGGGAAACCAGAGCCGCTGTCCGCCCTCATCCGTCAGGCGCTGCGAGTATAAACAAAAATCCCGTAGCCGCTGCAAATGATGCATTCAACCACGGGATTTAGGGTTCCGGCGAAATTAGCCGCTCGCCTCAGATTTTGGATTCCGCTTCGCGCATGCATTCTTCCAAAGTGTGCAACGCAAAGTCCGCCTGCTCTTCATCGATCAACAGCGGTGGCGACAGGCGGAGCGAATTCTCGCCGGCGCCCAACACCAGCAGACCTTTGTGGAAAGCGCGGTCCACTATGAAGTTACGCAAATCGCCCCCGCGTTCCTTGGTCCGCTGATCGCGCACATACTCGATGCCGATCATCAGACCCTTGCCGCGAACATCCCCCACGATTTTGAACTTCTTCGTCCAATCTGCGGTGCGGGCAAAGATGTACTCGCCCATCTTGCGGGCGTTGTCCATCAATCCGCCTTCCAGCAGATCGAGTGTCGCGATTGCCGCTGCCAGGCAGACCGGGTTGCCGCCAAACGTCGTGCCGTGCGAACCGGGCTTCCAATTCATCACGCTCGACCGCGCAATGAACGCGCCGAGCGGCATCCCGCTGGCGATTCCCTTCGCGCTGGTGATGATGTCCGGCTCGATTCCGGCATGTTCGAACGCCCACATTTTTCCGGTGCGTCCCATTCCGGACTGCACTTCGTCCGCGATCAGCATGATTCCGTGCTGACGGCAAATCCGCTGCAGCTCTTGCAGGAAGAACTTCGGCGCTGGAACGTAGCCGCCTTCACCTTGAATCGGCTCGATGATGATTCCGGCAACTTCCGTGGGATCGAAAAGGCGCTTGAAGATTTGATTCTCAAGCGTCTCCAGAATTTCCGCGCCGCACGTTTCCGCCGTGTGGCCAAGCGCGCAGCGATACGCGTAAGGATAGGGTATGTGCTCCACTCCACCAAGCAGCGAGCCGAATCCCTTGCGTTGGGTAGACTTTGACGCCGTCAGCGACAGCGAACCCATCGTCCGCCCGTGGAAGCATCCGTAAAACGAAATCATTTTGTCGCGCTTCGTGGCATAACGCGCCAGCTTCATCGCGCCTTCCACCGCTTCCGTCCCGGAGTTGCAGAAGAAAACTTTCTTGTCCTCTGCGCCCGGTACCGTTTTGCCAAGCCGCTCCGCCAAATAAGGCAGGCTCTCATAGTAAAAGTCGGTGCCCGACATATGAATCAGTTCCGCGGCCTGCTTCTGGATCGCTGAGACCACCTTCGGATGGCAGTGCCCCGTCGAGCAGACGGCGATTCCCGCCGCAAAATCCAAGAACATATTGCCGTCCACGTCTTCCACCATCGCGCCGTGGCCGCTTTTGGCCACCAGCGGATAGTCGCGCGTGAACGAGGGCGACATGAATTTCGCGTCGCGCGCCACAATTGCCTGCGCCTTGGGGCCAGGAAGCGTCGTCACCAGACGGGGAACTTTCGTTTCCGCAGCTGTAATCATTTTCTTCTCCATTTTTTCTCGCATCCGGTTGCGAACCGGTCGGTCAACGTGAATGGACTCCGGCCTTAGGCCGGATGTTTAGCGGAGAACTAGAGTGAACTCCGCGAAACGCGATTGGCCGTGCAGGCTTCGGGGCACAAACGGTCTTCGCCCTGCGCTTCCTGCCATGAATTGGGTAACTTAATCTACGCCGTAGAGGTTCGGACGCACTTCGGAAGGAGAAGCCTGAGAGGCCCGCCGGTGGAGATTGGTGTGTGTCATTTGCGTTTCCAACGGACGCTTCCGTCCTTACTATCTTCCAGAATTATACCAGATTCGGCCAGTTTCTTGCGGATTAGGTCGCTCTTGGCGAAGTCCCGCCGCTGCCGCGCCGCCTGCCGCTCGGCGATCATCGCCTCGATTTCGCCGTCGCTCAGCCCGTCCTCAGACGAGCCGTAACCCAACTCCTTCAGCTTTTCTGCATCGTTGTCCGCAATCACTGCGAATACTTCGTCGAACTTTGTCAGGAACTCCTGAGCGGCGGCGGCGTCTTCTTCGCCGAACTTTCCGGTGTCCATCGCGATGTTGGCTTCGCGCAGGAAATCAAACGCTGCTGCCAGCGCCACCGCTGTATTCAAATCGTCTGCCAGGCCCGCATCGAAATCGTCGAGCGCCTTTGCTGCCCGTTCCTTGAATCCGGCGGGCGAGCCCGCCTGGAATTTCCCTTGCTTCAGCCGATCCGCAAAGGTCCGCAGCCGCTCCACTGAATTCGTCGCCTGCGTCAGCCCGTCAAACGTAAAGTTCAACTGCCTGCGATAAGGCACGCTGGCCAGCGCATACCGCAACGCCGAAGGCTTGTACCCTTTTCCGTACAAGTCGCGCAACGTAAAGAAATTCCCCAGCGACTTGGACATCTTCTCCCCTTCTACGAACAGGTGTTCTGCGTGCACCCAATACCGCGCAAACGGCTTCCCCGTTGCGCCCTCGCTCTGCGCAATCTCGTTTTCATGATGCGGGAACGCCAGGTCAATTCCTCCCGTGTGAATATCCAGCGTCTCCCCCAGATACTTCATCGCCATCGCGGAACATTCGATGTGCCAGCCCGGCCGCCCGGGCCCAATCTCGGTTTCCCAGAAGTGCTCGCCCGGCTTGGGCGCTTTCCACAGCGCAAAATCCCGCGCGCTCTCTTTTTCGTAGCGGTCGTTATCCACGCGCGCCCCCGCTTGTATCCCGGTCAAATCAATCTTCGACAGCTTTCCGTACTCCGGAAATTTCGCGATCCGGTAATAAATCGACCCTTCGCTGTCATACGTAAATGACTTTTGCTGCAGCTTCTCGATCAGCTTCACCATTTCCGGAATGTGATCTGTCGCGCGAATCCAGCGTTCCGGAGCCTGAACGCTTAGGGCCTTGCAATCCGCGAAAAAAGCTTGCGCAAACTTCTCGGTGTACTCGCGAATCCCCACCTTGGCCGCAGCCGCATTCGCGATGATCCTGTCATCCACGTCCGTCAGGTTCATCACGTGATTCAACTTCAGCCCGCGCTGCTTCAGGTACCGCCGCAAAATGTCCTGAAACACGAACGTCCGGAAATTCCCGATGTGCGCGTAGTCGTAGACCGTCGGCCCGCATGTGTACATCTTTACTTCGCCGGCCACCATCGGCACGAACGGCTCGGTCTTCCCGCTCAGCGTGTTGTGTAGTTTCAGTTCGTGCATGCCTCAGTCAGCCCTTTTTCGCGCGCAAAAGAACTCAAATTGTAGCCGACCCTCGCAAACACCCGCAAACCGCGCGGCGTAGTTCACGTCTTTTGCTGAAGCCGTAAGCAGCCCCAGAATCGACCCGTCCGGTCGTACAGGTGAAGTACAGGCTTATTCTCACAACAACCCGCCAACAACCGCCCGCCCAAATTGTCCGCAAAACAATCTACTTTTGAATGTACGCAAAGCGCGCAACGCTGTTTGAGGAGACGAACATTATCATGAGAAATCTGCTGAAAACCGCCGCCATTTCGGCGTTCTTGCTGGCAGGCGTTTCTACGAAGGCTCAAGTATCTATCGGTATCCAGATTGGCGCTCCGCCCCCGCCGCGCGCCGTCGTCGTCATGCCCGCGCAACCGGCTTCAGACTACGTTTGGGTCGACGGCTATTGGTATCCTGCCGCCGGGCACTATCGCTGGCATGAAGGTTACTGGAGCCGCCCGCCCTACGCCGGGGCTTACTGGATTGCTCCCCGCCATGAAGGTGGCCGTTACTACGGCGGTTACTGGGACGGTTCACGCGGACGTTTCGACCATGACCACCACTGGGACCGAGATCGCAAAGTGCGCGACGAAGCCCGCTTCAAGGAACACGAAGATCACGGCCATGGTCATGCGTATGGGCACGACAAGGACAAGCACGACCACGACCACTAAACTTGAATCTCTTTCCTGCGTGATCAAGGTTTGAAAAACGGAGCAGAAGCTCTGCTCCGTTTTTTTATTGGGCGCCGATTTTGTCCTTTTACATCACGGGCAACTCGACTCCACAGAGCCGGCTACAGCATTTCCTCTATTGCTCCATTTCGCCTTGCCTCTCTACCCTGCACCGCAACAATTGGCACACGACCGGGTTAAAGATTTCTGAAGGCAATCGCCGCTTCGATCATGTGGCGCTTGTCTGCAAAAAGGAGATTGTCGAAATGAAGAACTTGTTGAGAGCAGCGTTGCTTTCTTCAATGCTCTTGCTTGGCACTCATCTTGCGGACGCCCAGGTTGTGATCGGAATTCAAATCGGGCCGCCGCCACCTCCGCGGCATTACGTCGTCCCGGTTAGCCCTGGTCCCGAATTCGCCTGGGTCGAGGGCTACTGGTATCCCGTAAACGGCCGCTACGTCTGGCATAAAGGATATTGGACTCGTCCACCTTACGCCGGCGCGCACTGGGTCGGCCCTCGCCATGAAGGCGGCCGCTTCTACGCCGGCTACTGGGATGGTCCGCATGGCCGCTTCAATCATGACCATCGCTGGGATCGCGACCATGACCGCGATCACGATCGCTGGCACCACTAATCGCTAGTCGGTTGAATTGTGCCGTTGCTGTGGGTTCCCGAGGAACTTACCGCAACCGCAATTTGTTTTTTTCTCCTATAGCCATTTCATTGGACCGCGATTGACCACATTCCTCTCCGCAGTTACAGTCCTCTGTTCTTCTCTACGGAGGATTTTCATGCACCGGCCCCCGGCGTTCGCCGCGCTTCTGCTTTCAATCCTGATTGCGCCTGCATTTCCTCAAGCCCCTTCGCCTTTACCTTCGCCGAAGCCTCTTTCTCCGGAAACGTTTCTGAGTCTCCGCCACATCTCCGATCTCGAATTTTCTCCTGACGGTACGCGCATCGCCTTAGTTGTCACCGAACCTGCTAAAGGCGACCAACGTCGGCGCCACATTTGGCTGCTCGATCCCGCAACGGGCGCCGCGCGCCAGATCACCTACTCCGAAAAAGCAGAAAGCTCCCCAAGATGGTCGCCTGACGGGAAATTTCTCGCTTTCCTTTCCAATCGCGACGCCAACCAGCAAATTTATCGGCTTGCTCTCCCTGGCGGAGAAGCCGAGCTTCTCACCAGGGGCAAACGCAATATCAGCCACTTCGAATGGTCGCACGATGGCAAACGAATCGCTTTCATTGCACCTGATGCCAAAACCGAGGACGAAGAAAAGAAGGAAAAAGACAAGGACGACGCACGCGTAGCAGACAAAGACGATAAGCAGCCGCGCGTCTGGCTCCTCGACGTTGCGACCAAATCGGAGCGCGCTCTCACTCCGGCAAATGTCTCGGTTTCCGAACTGGCCTGGTTTCCGGACGACGCTTCGCTCGCCCTCGTCGCCACCGACCATCCCGAGTCTGACCGCCACACCGATCGCATCTTCCGCGTGTCGGCCGCTTCAACCGATCCGAAAACCCTTACCGTCCTGCAACCGCTTCTCGCCCCTACCGGTCCATTCGGCGACATTGACGTATCTCCGAGCGGCAACGCCATCAGCTTCATCGGCTCACGGGTCGATGGTCCCAGTCCCCACGACCTCTGGCTCTTGCCCGTCAACATGCCCGCCGCGAAGAACCTCACCTCTGTCGGTCTCGACCGTGCCGTCTTTGCGTATCGTTGGCAGAAAGATGGCAGCCTTGTGCTTCTTGCCGCTGACGGGTTCACACGCAAACTGATTCGCTACACGCCCACTGGCTCGCGCGAAGACATTAGCCTCGGCGAAATCATGCCTTCCTCGTTTGCGGTCACCGAAAAAGGCGACTTGGCCTTCGTCGGCGAAAATTCCACGCGTCCGCAGGAGATCTGGCTCACATCCACGGGCCAGCAGCCACGCGAGCTTCCCCTCTTCAACAAATCGTTTGATTCATCGTTGCTGGTACGGCCGGAAGTTTACAAATACAAATCGTTCGACGGTCTCGAAATTGAAGCCGCTTTGCTCAAGCCCCCAGCCAGCAACTCCGGCAAAGTCCCTCTCGTTGCTTTGATTCATGGCGGTCCCACCGGCGCGTGGGAATCCTCCATCGAAAGCTGGGGACAGCTTCTAGTCGTGCGCGGTTACGCCGTTTTCTATCCCAATATTCGCGGCTCAGTCGGCTACGGACAGAAATTTATCGAAAGCAATCGAGCTGATTGGGGCGGCGCGGACTTCAAAGACGTCATGGCTGGCATTGATGACTCAATCGCGAAAGGCGTAGCCGATCCGAATCGCCTCGGCATCGGCGGCTGGTCTTACGGAGGCTACATGTCGGAATGGGCTATTACGCAGACCACGCGCTTCAAAGCCGCGGTTTCCGGCGCGGGTATGGCCAATCTCATCTCCGAATACGGCACCGAAGAGCATCCTTCTTACGACGAGTGGTTCTGGAGCGTGCCTTACGAAAAGCCCGAAGGCTTTCTCAACCACTCGCCGTTTGTCTTCTTAAAGAACGCCAAGACGCCGACGCTGATCTTGCAGGGTGACGCTGACACTGTCGATCCACTAGGCCAAAGCCAGGAGCTCTATCGAGGTCTGAAGCGCTACGGCGTTCCCACGGAGCTCGTCATCTATCCCCGCGAGCCGCACGGCCTGCGCGAGGAAAGACACCTGGTCGACCGCCTGAACCGTATCGTGGCCTGGTACGACAAATACTTGAAGTAGGAACTTTCGCTACTCGAAACAGCAGATTCAGTTTTTCGCTTTTTTGCGCGATGAATTTCCGCGCCCTGCGATTCGCGCTAGTGCCGTCGAGTACTCTGCGATCGTTTCGGGCACTACGCGGCTATGCACAAACTGGCCATCCTTGCGACATTCAATCAGCCCCGCATCCATCAAGATCCTGAGATGATGTGAGATCGTTGCCGGAGTAACACTGCGCAGGCTAACCAATTCTCCGCAAGTCATATCGCAACGCGCAGAAATCGCTTCGAATATCCGCAGCCTCGTTTGATCCGCCAGTGCCTTCGAAATTCTCTCGATCTGCTTTTTGTCCATCGTGGCTAGTCTATCTGAAAAAGCCATGCGGGCACCCTCGCCGCCTATCTGCTGGCTTTTCAGCAAGCTGCAGGACCCCCATGATTTTTTGGTCTTTCGCCGCAACCGTTTATTTAGACGTTCATCTAAGTACCGAAGTTGCTTCTGCCTTCGCGCCTTCTGCCCGGCGCGCGGCGCCCACAAATTTGGAGGTTCTTTCTTATGAAACGCTTTGAAGGCAAAGTCGCGGTCATCACCGGCGGCAACAGCGGCATCGGTCTCGCCACCGCCAAGCGCCTGCACGACGAAGGCGCAAAGGTCGCCATCTCAGGCCGCAGTCAGAAAACTCTCGACGAAGCCGTGAAATATATCGGCAACGCCTTGTTGGCTGTGAAATCCGACGTCGCCAAGCTCCCTGATCTCGACAAATTCTACGCAACCGTTACCCAAAAACTCGGCAAAATCGACGTCCTCTTCGTTAACGCCGGGGTGGCAAAGTTTGTCCCTGTCGGCCAAGCCGACGAAGCGCACTTCGACGAAATCTTCGACATCAACGCCAAGGGCGCTTACTTCACCATTCAGAAAGCTCTGCCCTATCTGAACGACGGTGCCTCGATCGTGCTTAACACCAGCGTCGCAGGCATCAAGGGCACTCCCAACGCTTCGGTCTACTCCGCCACCAAAGCCGCGCTACGTTCTTTTTCGCGCACCCTTGCCGCTGAACTTGTCGAACGCGGCATCCGCATCAACTCCGTTGCGCCCGGCCCGATTGAAACGCCGATCTTCGATCGCGTTGGCCTCTCGAAGGATCAGATCGACGAATTTTCCAAAAGCATTCTCGCCAAAGTCCCGCTGAAGCGTTTCGGCAAGGCGGAAGAAGTCGCGAGCGCCGTAGCCTTCCTGGCTTCTTCCGACGCCTCGTACATCACTGGTGTTGAACTTCACGTGGACGGAGGGATGGGGCAGGTCTGATGCCGCGCTAGTCCAACAAATAGCTGCGCGGGGATTCGCGGTCACCGAACCGCGCGGAGGGCGGCCACCCGAGCCGCCCTCATTTCATCCTCTTAGCTATTGTTGATTTACCTTATCGGCGGCGTCTTTCGCAGCTTGTTTCGTTTTATCTAAAGCCTTCTTGGTCGCCTTGGCGGTCTTATCGGCCGCGTCGTTCGCAAAGTTCCTGCTCGCATCGGCGGCCTTTTTTGTGTTGTTGGCTACGTCGTTCGCCACCTGTTTGGTCTTGTCAGCGGTCGCGTCATAAGCCCTTTTTGTGGCATCCGCCGCGTCCGCCCCCGCTTTTTTCGTGGCATCTATTGCGTCCGCTGATGCAGCTTTCGCTTTGTCCACCGCAGCGGAACTCGCGGCCTTGCTTCTGTCGGCTGCGTCTGAAGCGGCATTCTTCGTGGCCTCGGCCGCGTCGCTCGCTGCCTGCTTGGTTGCGTCCGCGGCCTCTGCCGCCTTGTGCTGGATCGCTTGCGCGTCATCCTTCATCTTCTGCGTATCGGAATGACTGCAGCCGGCAAGAGCCAATCCTGCCAACGCGGCAAACCCGGTTCGCTTAAAATTCATGCCCTTCCCCCTCGGTGATTCGATTCTTGGTCACGACGAGTTCATGAACTCGTGAGTTACCATTGTGGGGAGATCGTCTGAGCAACCCATTCTAAACCGCGGCCGTGGATTTTCGTCTATTGTTTGTAGCCCGGCCGGGAACCGGATGCTTGTGTCCCGCGCATCAATGTGTACCTAATCTGGAGGCAGCTCAACATGCCCGTTGCTCACCGAAGCAAATTCATCCGCGGAAAGTTTCTTCCTTTCGTGGCCGCAAACGCCGCACTCGTTTTCTTTGCTCCGCTTCTGTCGGCGCAGTCTGCTCCTTCAATTAGGCTAGATGCCTCCGTAGCAAAATTGCAGGCTGATATTCCTGCGCTGATGAAAGTGGCAGATGTTCCCGGCATGTCGATCGTCGTAATCCGCAACGGCAAAGTTGCGTGGCACAGCAATTTCGGCGTGAAAAACGTTAAGTCCACTCAGCCGGTGGACGACGACACGGTCTTCGAAGCTGCCTCTCTCAGTAAGCCTGTTTTCGCATACGCTGTTTTGAAGCTTGTGGAGCAAGGCAAGATCGGCCTTGACGTTCCGTTGACCACCTATCTCCCTAAGCCTTATATCGACGACGATCCACGCCTCGCCCAAATTACTGCTCGCTTCGTGCTGAGTCATCGCACCGGCTTTCCCAACTGGCGCGGCGATGGCAACCCCCTGACCATTCATTTCAGTCCGGGCGAACGGTTCAGTTACTCGGGTGAAGGATTTGTCTATCTCCAGCGCGCCGTCGAACAGATTGAGGGCAGGCCGCTGAACGATGTAATGAACACGCTGGTATTCACTCCCCTCGGCATGACCAGCAGCAGCTACGTGTGGCGTCCGGACTTTGACGAACGCACTGCGACCGGGCACGACAGCGACGCGACTCCGCAAGATTTGTGGAAGCCCAAGGAAGCTGGCGCCGCATCCACGCTGAACACCACCGCTCACGACTACGCTCTCTTCGTGGCAGCAATTGTGAATGGCGTCGGATTGAAACGCGCTACGTTTCGCGAAATGGAAACTCCGCAAATCGCCGTGAACCCGGAGTGCACCAACTGCACGGAAAAAATGCCCAAGGAACTTTCCAAGACTATCTTCTGGGGGCTCGGCTGGGGCATCCAGAAAAACGAGAATGATGTCTCGCTCTGGCATTGGGGCGACAACGGTTCGTTCAAATGTTTTGTCGTCGCAAATCCATCCGGTAAGTCCGGCGTCGTGGTGTTCACGAACAGCGAGAATGGACTGTCCATCGCACCAGCGATTGTTCACGACGCAACCGGAACCGATCACCTCGCCTTCGGTTGGATCAAGTACGACGCGTACGATTCGCCGGCGATGAAGTTCCGCAAAGCAATTCGCGAGAAGGGCGTCGAGGCAACGCTTCAGCTCTTCGCCGCACAGCTAGAGGACGGAGCAATTCCCGAAGGCGCGGTGAACGATGTGGGGTACCACCTCCTCCGGCAAAAGCACACCGCTGACGCAATTCGCGTCTTCCGCCTTAACACCGAGCTCCACCCTCAATCCGCCAATGCCTTCGACAGCCTGGGAGAGGGCTATATGGAGTCGGGAGACAAGCCGCAGGCGATCGAAAACTATGAGAGGTCGCTCGCCCTGGATCGCAAGAACAACAACGCAGTCACGCAACTGAAGAAGCTGAGGGGAAGCTCGGACTGACCCTCCCCTTCCTCTACCCTGTGTGTCGCCGGCGATTGAAAAACAAAAGGGCGGCGAAATTCCAAAAAAGTTAGAACATATAAGTAAATAACCGTAAAAGCCAGCGTGAGGCGATTCCATTTTGGAAAACTGCGTCGCTCTCTAGCAAGGAGGAGCTGCGTTAGACTGAAAGGCACTGAAATGGAATCCGCGGCAAACCTCAGCCATTTTGAGCAGTGTGTAGTGGTTGTGAGTCAAGGCTACCTCGCGCTGCATCGACGCGAATTTGCGGCAGCACAGAAGGCGTTCGGCGTTGCGCTGATCCTGGCGCGTTCGCTTCCGCCCGAGGACGCGGCCGATATGTTCCCTTTGGTTACCCTCAATGTGAGCCTGTTGCAGCTTCGGCAGGGACGCGCCGAGGATTCTCGGAAGATTCGCGAAGGCGCTACAAATCAGCTCGATGAGAGTCGAGCAAGTGCCCGGAGCTCTCTCTTTCAGCACCTGATGGGGAGCGTGTTGACCGGGCTTGGCGATTATCGCCGCGCGATTCCATTTTGGGAGCGGGCCATTGCGTTAAAGGAAGACAACCCGATCCAGATGGGAGAGGCGCTGTGGCGCGTCGGTGAGTGCTACGGAAAGAGCGGCCTGCCAAACCATGCGGCGATCGCATTGCGTGCTGCGGCAAAGATATTCCGGAGTTGCCCTGAGGATCCTCGACTGGCCGCCATCCTGATTGCGCTGGGCAACTCGTTGCGAAAGAGCGCGCCCGATGAGGCGGAGCGGTGCTATCAAGAAGCAGCGGAGTTTCATCTGACGCGAGCACAACATGAATCGGCGACTGCCGCTTGGGTGAACCTGGGAGTTTTATGCTCGGAGCAAGGACGGTTGGAAGAGTCGCTGGCGCACTATCAAAAGGCGTTGCGAGTGCGCCAGCAATCGCGCGGCACACCGCCGGCCCGTATGGGAACCCTGCAGAACAACATTGCAAATTGTTACCGGCGAATGGGGAGGTTCAGCGAAGCACAGGAAGCGGCGGACCGAGCGATTGAGCTGCTCGAACGGGACGGCGGCTCTGCGCTGGCAGCCGCGTATGGAACACGAGGGCTGATTTTTCGCGATGCGAAGCGTGATGAAGAAGCGGTGGAATGGCTGGGAAAGGCATGCAAGGAACATCAGAAACTTCCGAGTCCGGCCTTAGAAACCCTGGCCGAAGATCTCGAGAACCTTGCTGCAGCACTGAGGCGGCTGAACCGGACGGATGAAGCGGTCATGGTCGAAGCGGAGCTCGCGCGCACAAAGTCAGAAATGAACGCCAGCCTGCAACCGGAACGAGAGCCGAACCTGTTAAACATGCCGGACGGAGCAGTGTTGATTGAACTGGACTTTGGCAGCCACTCAGGCGCGGGGCCAGGCGATCGCAGTACGCAGAAACTTGGCTACCAGCTAATGGAGGCACTGAAAGAGGAGGAAGCGGGTTCTTACGGCGGCCACGTGATTCTGCCGGAAAGCACGGTGCTGATGTTTTACGGTCGAGACGCGGAAGCATTGTTCCGCGTCATCGAACCGGTCCTTGCAAGCGAGGCGCTTTGCAAGGGCGCGCGCGTGACAATCCGGCAGGGTACTGCGCGCCGAGAGCTGATGCTGCCGAGACAGGTGATGTAAGAGAGAGTTCGTCTCTAGCCCTCGCGGAGTTTATGGCCGGCGAGATTCCCTAGGCCGTCATAGGCGGCGTACTTATACATTTCGCTCAGGGTCGGGTAGTTGAAGACCTGCTGGATGAACTCATCGATGGTGAGGCCGTTGTCCAGCACCATCATGCCGATGTGAACGAGTTCGGTAGCATTTTCGCCGATGATGCTCACGCCGATGAGTTTCTTGGTGTCCGGCGCGAAGATGAGTTTGAGCAGGCCCGACGTGTCGCCTGCGATGTGTCCGCGCGCGTTGTTTGCGTAGCGAGCGCGCCCGACGCAATAGGAGATTTTCTTTTCCTTGCAGGAGTCCTCTGTTTCGCCGGCAGCTGAGATTTCCGGAATCGTATAGATGCCCATCGGCAGCATGGAAGCTACCCGCTGCTTGTACTTGAAGCCGAAAGCGTGGCAAACCGCGACTCTTCCCTGCTCCATTGAAGTCGAAGCGAGCGCTGGAAAGCCGATGACGTCGCCCGAAGCGTAAACATTCGGCACGCTGGTGCGATAGTTTTCGTCCACCGGAAGGTAGCCGCGATCGTTCAATGCTAAGCCAGCTTTTTCGAGGTCGAGGCCATCGACTGCAGCGCGGCGACCGGCTGCAAACAAAGCGGCTTCCACTTCCAGTTTCTTGCCGCTTTTCATGTGGAGCGTGGCACCGGTCGCGGAATTCTCCACTTTGACCGGTCGCTCGTTGAACCAAAATTCCATGCCCAGCTCTTTCAACCGGTCGCGCAGCGCATCGGCAATTTCTGAGTCAAGGAACGGCAACAGTCGGTCGCGGCCGTCGACCAGCGTCACTTTGACGCCCAACGCCATGAAGATTGAAGCGTACTCGCAACCGATGACACCGCC
>UEXQ01000048.1_pt1 | contig 15628 bp, 10 predicted proteins | sample 4301111 | NCBI WGS metagenome assembly UEXQ01 (sample SAMEA4773181, study PRJEB27434) | metagenome | biome: 2259; feature: agricultural soil; material: soil | place: USA | collected 2014-09 | depth 0.25 m
GTTCTGTGGGATACGCCAGCCACCGACTACACCAAGGGCTACAGCTTCACGCTCGCGCCACTCGTTATCAAAAATCTCGTTCTTGTCGGCGTCTCCGGCGGCGAATACGGCATTCGCGGTTTCATTGACGCATACGATTCCGCCACGGGGGAACGCAAGTGGCGTTTCTACACGATTCCAGCGCCAGGAGAGCCCGGCAGCTCGTCCTGGGAAAGCGACTCCTGGAAAATCGGCGGCTCGCCTGCCTGGATTACCGGCACCTACGATCCGGAAACGAATACAACTTTTTGGACGACTGGAAATCCCTCTCCTTCAAACCGCGGAATCGGCCGCGCCGGAGACAATCTCTATTCGAACTCTCTCCTAGCGCTCGATGCTGACACGGGCAAACTCAAGTGGTATTTTCAGTTCACCCGTCACGACGAACACGACTACGACGCCACGCAGGTTCCAGTAATGGTCAACGAAGGCGACAAGAAATTGATACTTCAGGCCAACCGCAACGGCTACTTCTACGTCATTGACCGCACCAACGGAAAACTTCTCCGCGCCGATGAGTACGCCAAAGTTTCCTGGAGCAAAGAAAAGGATCCGAATGGCGCGCCGATACCGGCCAAAGATGCTTCGCCTACTCCGGAAGGGAATCGTGTCTGCCCGGGCGCAGCCGGAGCCACCAACTGGATGTCGCCTACTTACGATCCCCAAACAAGACTCTTTTATGTAACTGCTCGCGAACAGTGCGATGTGTTCTCAACGGCGCCGCAGCCTTACGATGCGGGCCACGCCTACTACGGCTCCGCCTACTTTCCGAATGAAGACGCCGAGCCTTTCTATGGCGCTCTGCGAGCTCTTGATCCCGACACCGGCAAGATCAAATGGGAATGGAAGCACCCTTCGCCGACGTGGTCAGGGGTCCTTTCCACCGCAGGCGGCCTGGTCTTCACTGGTGACGCGGAAGGCAACTTTATCGCGCTCGATGCCGCGACCGGCAAAGCCCTCTGGCATTTCCAGTGCGGCGCATCGGTCTACTCCGCGCCGATGACTTATTCCATTAACGGCAAGCAGTACGTTGCGGTTGCCGCCGGTTCGACGCTGTTCACCTTCGGCCTACAATAAGCGAAGTATCGCGCGCTTTTAGGGAGTGTGGGGAGCCCTGCTCCGCTCTTGCGGTTTCGACCTGACGCGCGGTATCCGCAGCGGCAGCTTGTCTGCCGCAGTCGCGCTGACCTGCTGATTGCAGGAAGAGCTTGGCGCAGACACAGCCGTCATCCTCCAGTCGCTCGAAGTGCGACGAAGGATCTCAACCTTCGCCTTTTCAGAACTGAAACTGCATTCTCACACGCAAGCCTCCGCCGCGTTCGACCACTCCAGTTGCACCGTATACCCGTTCAGCTTCTTCGTCTTCCAGGCGCAGATGTCGCCAATCTCGCCGTTCGCATCGTCGTACCAGCCCTGTCCCGGGACTGGATCAGTGATTGCTTCGCATAACTCATGCGACGATGTAGAAGTCAGCGCATCCAGTGTCGTCAACCCGCCCTCGCACCCCGTGCAATTGGGATAGGGCATCGCCGCATAAAAAACATTGTCGCTGGTCGCGTCGTGATACCCGCAAAAATCGGTGCACGAAGCCGCTCCGCCTAGCTCCACTTGCGTTCCGGGCGGCAAGAAGACGAAATACAGTGAGTTTGCATTGTTTCTCGGTAGAGTGCTCGCCGCGATTTCGTCCTGCAGCATTTTCTGAATTGCTGAGTCCTGCACCTTTGCACCTGGCTCCGATGTTGCCAGCGTCAGCGAGCCCGTGCGCTTGCCGTGCCCGATGGTTTTTCCTTCGACGTTGTATTCCGCCAATTGGTCCATCAGCTTGCTGGTCAGAATGAAATCAAAGAACTCATTCATTTGTTTGGAGACGGCCGAGTTTGTCGCGTCCTGCCACGCCGCTCCCCAGAACACCGTGAACACTTCCACGTTCGTCAGCAGCGGCCCGTTGCGATATGTGAGTTCAGGAGTAGTCGTTGCGGCCAGCCGCGGCGCGGTGTGTAGCGGCACAATCCGCAATGGATGTTGGAACTTTGTTTGCGGCGTGCGGGCTGGCGCTGTGGATGGTTCTGCGATTTTTTTCGTCTTGGGGCGTGTGGCCATGTTGCTCCTTCCCGGGGGTGCCGGATGACTGGCCGGGACTGGGAGCGGCCGAAGCGAAAGCGTAGCGGGCGTGGGAAGGACTGTCAGATCCAACTTAGCGCGATGCGCGAACCATGTAAATGGTACCGCGGCCAAGGGGCGCGACCGTTTTCTCGCTGTCTTCGTCTGGACGAATTGCGCGCCCGCTGGTACAAACAGCTTCCATGAGTGCGCAGCCGCAACGGAAAATCGTCGCGTTCCACCAGGACCATCACGGCGACTGGGTAGCGGACCTCGAATGCGGGCATACGCAACACGTGCGCCACAATCCGCCGTGGCAAAACCGGCCCTGGGTGATTACCACCGAAGGCCGCTCTGGTTATCTTGGCCGCGAACTGCCTTGCAAGAAATGTGCCGAGGAAATCTCATTTGGCATCAGTCCCGTCTGAAGCCGGCTATCCCTCTTAGCTGCCAATACGTCCGCTACGCAATATTTTTCAGGGTCGTTGCGATGAGTTTCTCTGTGCCGGAATAGGGGTCGCCTTCCGTGTCCCATTCCATCGAGAAATACCCTTTGTAGTTGTGCTTTTTCGCGATAGCCAGCGCGCGCGCCAAATCCACAGGAATGGCCTCGCCCTTCGGCGTCACCGAGACATCTTTGACGTGAGAAATGCCGTATGCATGCGTGAACATCTGCTCCAGTCCGCGATAGGCATCCTCCGCCGGCATGGCGGAAAAACTGTTGCCGCAATCCGGCAACGCTCGGTCCCAGGGACTGTTCACGCGATCCAGCACATCCGCGATGAAAAACGCATTTTCGCTAAGTGGGTTGTCGTTTTCATGATGGACTACGACGTTCTTGCCCGCGCCGTACGCTGCCAGCACCTTTAAAGATTCTGCGACCAGTGCGGCATCAGGCTTCGTATCTTTAGCCGGAGGCAGGTTGATCCGCACGCTGGGCGAACCGATATGCGCCGCAACGTCAATCCACTTCTTGCCGAACGCAACTGCCTTCGCTCGTACCCCGGAATCCGGCGAGTAGAAACTGTCTTCGCCGTCAGCAGCAATATTCGCAAAGCCGCAACCGGCTTTCATTACGGCATAGCGCAACTGCTCCAAATAAGCCGCATCCGTTGATACGAAATGCTCGCTCCACGGCTCTATATGCGTCACGTTGAACTTTTGCTTCACGTGCCCTGCGAATTCCTTTAACGGCATCTTCGAGGAAGTTGCGTGAGGATCGTGCACCCCGGCGATGAATTCGCGAAACGGGTAGGAAGCGATTGCCAGGCGCTCGCGAGGCGCGGCGGGAAACTTCGCATTGGGCCCACGGGACTGTCCTGCAATCGAGACGTCTGTGCCCGCATTGCGGGGCAGTCCGGTCATGGAAATTGCAATCCCAGCCGCTGCTTGCTGCAAAAAAGTTCTTCGTGAAGACCACGCCATCACGGTTCTCCCATCGGATGAGGCTTCAAACCGAATGCCCAACGCAGGATACAATACGCGACTGGGCCCGTTGCGAGAAGCCACGGGGCCCAGCGCCAGACGAATGGTTCGCTGTAGTAAATCTTCACGCCGCAGAGAATCGCCGGAAACAGAATCGAGCACAGCAGCCCAGTGCTGCCACCGGGAACACGAAACTGCCGCGAGGCGTTGGGCATTTTCTTACGCATACCCCAAACCGCCAGCAACGTAAGCAGGGACGTCGCGATGCGTGCCCAGATGTAGATATTCACCAGATCGGCGACGTTGAATCGCGCGAGCAAGCAATACACGACAAGCGAGACGCCAATCGCGCGAGCGGGAGCTCCGTCGCGCGGATGAATCTTGCCGAGCCACGCGGGCAAGTAGCCATCCTGCGCCATCGCCGCGGGAATTCGTGTTGTGTAGAGGATAGTGCTGTTGGAGAGGGAGGCGGTGCCAATGATGGACGCGATCAGCATGGCGACGCCAAGCGCTTCGCCGCCGATGCGCCGGGAAGCTTCGACGATGTAGCCGGTGTGCCAGTCCCGCCAGTTGCCGAGCGCGGCGATCGCCAGCGATGCCGGAAGAATATAAGTAAGGACATTCATTGGCGTGTTCCACAGCAAAATCCGCGGAAACGTTTTTTGTGGATTCTGCATTTCGCCCGTCACGCTCGAGAGCTGTTCGTACCCGGCATAGTTCCACATGGCCAGCGCCAGGCCGACTCCGAAGACTGATCCGAAAGGCTGGCCCGGTGGAATCCACGGGTGTACCGGATCGTGGTGCCAGTTGAAGATGGAAACAACGCAAAGCCAAATCACCGGAAGCAGGACTGTGACAAGCATGGCGACAGAGAGCCAGCCGGAGACCTGTATGCCCCGCATATTGAGATAGGAAAGAACGCAAAGAACGACGCAGGCGCCCAGCCACTTCGCATTCCCGGAGAGCCACGGAAAATAGTGCACGAGGTAGTCCATCACCAGCACGCCGTAGAGACTGTTCAGCAGAAACGTGCCCACCCAGTTCCACCAGCCGCACTGGAATCCCCAGAAGTCGCCAAACGCCGCACGCGTCCAGCGGTAAAAGCCACCTTGAACAGGCAAGATGCTGTTGAGTTCCGCTGACGCGAACGAAATCGGAATGCTCCAGAAGAACGGAACAAATGCGAGGAAGAGCAGAGCCATTCCAGGACCGGATTGCGAAAAGATGTCTTCGTAGCCGAAGGGTCCGCCTGCGGTGTAGCCATAGAAAACGGCAAGCAGAGGCACAAAGCCAATTGTGCGAACCGAAGAACTTTGCTTTGGTGAGGCTGTGTGGTTTGCAGACAAGAGGGTGGCCTTGGCGAAGCGATGCTACCCTGCACGCGCTCGAATGCAAAGACGGAACTCGCGGATTAGCAGGGAGATTTGTATTGCCGGTAGGCCGTGAGTTTGCCGGCTTGCGCGGCATCCGTTAGACTCGGCGTTCTATGAAACGCATCCTTGCTTTTCTGTTTCTGAGTCTCCTTCCCATACTTGCCAATTGTGCCGAGCGGCCAAAGTCGCTGTTCTATCTGACAAGTGATCCGACTTCGATCCGGTCGTTTCTTGCCCATGCAGACAAAGTGGATCTACTGGTACCCGCTTGGTATTCGACCAATGCCGAAGGGCTGGTTTCGGGCGCGCCGAATCCTATGGTGATGGATGCGGCGAAGCGGGGTCACGTGCCCGTGATGCCGATCGTTGTGAACGCTGGCTTCGTGCAAGCCGAATTTCACAAGTTTTTGGGCGACGCGGCCGCACAAAAACGGATGCTGGATGCGTTGCTTCACGCCTGCAAGGAATACGGCTACGTCGGCATTCAGTTTGATTTTGAGAATGTTCGCTGGACTGACCGAGACGGTCTTTCCGAACTGGTGAAGGTCAGTGCCGCGGCATTTCACAAGGAAGGCTTGCAGCTTTCTATTGCAACGGTCCCGAATGCGCCGGGCGGCCCGGGAAGCGAAACTCAGTTTTCGGCTTGGCTGTATGAAAATTGGCGCGGCGCCTACGATCTGAAGGCAATTGGAGAAGCGGTGGACCTGGTTTGCTTGATGACGTATGACGAAAATACGCAGTGGACCGTCCCCGGACCGGTTTCCGGCTGGAACTGGGTGCTTGCGAATGTCGAATACGCGCTGAGAGTTGTGCCACCTCAGAAGCTTTCGCTGGGAATCCCCTTGTATGGATACCACTGGTTCGCCGGGATGCCGGTGAAGGATGCCAGCGAGATTGGCTACAAAGCCAATCCGACCGCGAAATACATTTCCTATCCGGACGCCATGGATTTGGCGCGCACTTACGGCGCGAAAGTCGAATGGGACGCGGCGGACCGCACCGTCTGGTGCTATATCAATCGAGGCGATATGCGCGAATGGATTTTCTTCACCGACGCACGAACGTTCAAGGAGCGCTACGAATTGGTTCGCGACCGCGGTTTGCAGGGCTTTTGCTCCTGGGTTCTTGGCACGGAAGATCCGGCTATCTGGGATTTGCTGCCCGCGCACAAGTGATGAACCGTAAAAGCGGCAGCACGGCCGGCGCACTACCAGACAGTTCTGCTTTGACAGCGAAAGGCGCGTCCGATACGCTTTTTTGTTCGCTGAAACGCAAAATTCCTACTGAGAGATGATTGAGAACGGCATGGCCGAAGAAAAACTCCCGACACGAGCACAGGATTTTTCCGAGTGGTACAACCAGCTAGTTTTGAAGGCGCAACTGGCGGACTACGCGCCGGTGCGCGGCTGCATGATCGTGCGGCCTTATGGCTGGGCTTTGTGGGAGAACATTCAGCAGGCGCTGGACGGGCGCTTCAAAGCGACGGGCCACCAGAACGTGGCGTTCCCGCTGTTGATTCCGAAGAGCTTTATCGAAAAAGAGAAGCACCACGTGGAAGGGTTTTCGCCGGAGCTGGCCGTTGTCACCATCGGCGGTGGTGAAGAACTCGCCGAGCCGCTGATTCTGCGGCCGACTTCGGAAACCATCATTGGCCACATGTGGTCGAAGTGGATTCAGTCGTACCGCGATTTGCCGGTGCTGATGAACCAGTGGAACTCGGTGGTGCGCTGGGAGCTGCGGACGAAACTGTTTTTGCGCACGCTCGAGTTTTACTGGCAGGAAGGGCACACCGCGCACGCCACGCAGCGGGAGGCGATGGAAGAGACGCGGCAAATGTTGGATATCTACACGGATTTTGCTGTGAACGACGCGGCAATTCCGGTGATTCCGGGAGCAAAATCGGACGCGGAGAAATTCGCGGGCGCGGACATTACCTATTCGATCGAAGCGATGATGGGCGACGGCAAAGCGCTGCAGGCCGGCACGTCGCACTACCTCGGACAGAATTTTGCAGAGGCGTTTGCAGTGAAATACCTCGACGCGACGGGCGTGCAGCAGCATTGCTGGACAACATCGTGGGGACTTTCGACGCGGTTTATCGGCGCGATCATTATGGTGCACGGCGACGATCAAGGATTGGTGCTGCCGCCGAAGCTGGCTCCGTACCAATGCGTGATCGTGCCGATTTTCAAGAACGACGAAGAAAAAGCGGCAGTGCTTCGCGCCGCGAAAGAATTGAAAGAGCAACTGGTGAAGGCGAAGATTCGCGTGGTACTCGACGAGCGGGAAGGGCAGAGTCCGGGCTGGAAATTTAACGACTGGGAGATGCGCGGCGTGCCGGTGCGAATCGAGTTGGGCCCGAAAGATGTGGCGAAGCAGGCCGCGGTTGTCGCGCGGCGAGATCGTCCGGGGCGCGAAGGAAAGCTCTCGGCTTCGCTGGCGGATTTGCCGGTGACGATTGAAAAGTTGCTGGCGGAAATTCAGCAGTCGCTTGGTGACAAGGCACTGGCGTTCCGGCGAAGCAATACGCTGGCGACGGCGACGTACGACGAATTCAAGAAGGCGGTGGAAACGGGCTTCGCGTTTGCGAGCTGGTGCGGTAGCGCCGACTGCGAGGCGAAGATCAAGGAAGAGACGCGAGCGACGATGCGGTGCATTCCGCTGGACCAGGAAGCAGTGCTGGGAGCGGGAGCGCCTGCTAGCAGCGGCAAGTGTGTCTATTGCGGGCAGCTGGCAAAGGAACGTGCGATTTTCGCTAGGGCGTACTAGGGCGTGGGATAGAACAAATCTTCTGACTTGCTGCCTCTTTTGCTAGCGTTGTAGCGGCCAGGCTACCCCCACCCGCTTTTTTGTAAGAGTGGCAGACAAAAGACTTAGCGTCACAAGCGTGAAAAAGAGTGAGGAAGCGTGGAAGTTGGTTGCGTGCGGCGGGGCTCACCTCGGCCCCTTTTCTGCAAGTATTCATTCTAAGAGAGTTAGCGGGTGATTCTGCGAGGGTTAGTTGGCGCCTTTTTGCAAGCGCTTTTGCTCTCCGCTTTCGGGACGATCATGAACCGGGCTTTTCGCGAGTTCATTCATTACTCTGTTCCCCAGGTGAAGCCGGAGGTTAGACGAGGCTCCGGCCCGAGCAGCGCGGAGCGGAGCGCGGGGTTGGTAGGCGGCGGTTGCGCCGCTAGTTCTACAACCCTGAACGCGGACCTGACCTCAGTGCGGAATTGCTCGGAGTAAGCGTCTGTGATTGCTGCGACGGGGAGGGAAGTGTGAGCGGAAACGTGTGGGAGTTTCGCCATTCCGTTGAATGCGCAGCGCCCCGGGAGTTTGCATGGGACTATTGGACGAATCCGGCGAATTGGGATGATCCGCCGGCGCGGTTTGAGTTTGATGGACCGTTCGCGGCTGGAACCCGGCTAACGACGATCCTGCCTGGGGAGAAGTTGGAGTCTGTGATACGAGATGTGGAGCCGGGAAGCTTGGCGCTGATTGAGATGGATGCGGCGGGCGCGAGAGTGCGGTTTCGATGGACCTTTTTATCGTTAGCGCTCGAACGCACTAAGATCACGCAGACGCTCAGTTTGTTGGGAGCCGTTGCGCCGGGAATGTTGCAGCAAGCGAAGGGGCTGGAGCAAAGTGTGCCGGAAGGAATGAAGAAGCTTGCCGCGTCGATTGAGCTGAGCTGGAGGCTTGGCTTGGGGAGTGCTGGCACTACAGCCTAGGCGCGGCAAAAAGTTTGTCGTGCACAGACACTGAAGTCTGTGCCGGCGCAATTACAACTGTCTATTTGATGTAGCGGTGGAGGATTTCGACGAGGTTTTCGGCGGCTCGGGCTTCGCGTGAGTCCACTTTGGAATTGCGGCTGAGGACGTGGAAGCGAATCTCACCGTCGACGATTTCAACCAACAGGCTGTTGATGGCGCCGCGGCAGGCGGCGATTTGCTGCAGCACATCGGCGCAGTCGCGTTCTTCTTCAATTGCAGAACGAATGCTTTCGAGCTGACCTTGTAAGCGGTTGACCCGGGCCAACAGTTTTTTTTTCTCTCCGGTGGTATGGGCCATCAAAATCCCTCCTTGACATACTATACCCAGTATAGTATCAACGAGGCGGCGTTACAAGCCGTTCATAATCCCCTCGTTAAATAGGGGGATTGACCTGGGCTCCAAATCTTTGGCGAGAGACTTTATGCGAAGTGCAATCGCACTTTTTGTTGTGATATCGGCGTCCACCTTGTGCAGCTGTGGAAAAGGACACAAGCAGGTGGCCACGGATGACAGTTCGGCGATTCGGCATCAGGGCAATCGCGTGATAGTGCCGGCATCGTCGCCGCTGACAGGTCGCTTGCAAGTGGAAACGACACAGATGACGACATTTACGCGAACCGTAGCGGCCCCTGCGTCGGTGGAAGCCGATCCCGCTCGCTATGCACGAATCTTGCCGCCGCTGAATGGGCGCGTGCTGCGGCTCTATGTACACCCAGGAGACGCGGTGAAGAAAGGGCAGGAGCTGCTGGCGATTGACGCGCCGGACTTCGTTGGTGCACAGACAGATTACGCCCGGACGCGGAGTGTGCTGGCACAAGCCGAGCGGAATCTTACGCGGCAGCAGGATTTGGCGGCGCACGGAATTGTTGGACAGCGGGACGTGGACCAGGCAAGGACGGACCGCGATTCGGCGCAGAGCGACTTCAATCGGGCAAAGCAGCGCCTGGTGCAACTGGGGATGGATCCCGACAAGACGCAGCTGGGCGCGCCTTTGATCGTGCGTTCGCCGCTGACAGGGAAGGTACTGGATGTGACGACGGCGACCGGGGAATTCCGAAACGACCCGACAGCGCCGCTGATGACTGTCGCGGATTTGTCCGACATCTGGGTAACGGCGAACGTGCAGGAGAAGGACATCCGTTACGTTCACAAGGGCGATCCGGCGACGGCGACGTTTGGGGCGTATCCGTCGGAAACGTTTCGCGGAAAAGTGTTGTTCGTAGCAGATGTGCTGGATCCGGACACGAGGACGGCAAAAGTGCGTATCGCTTATCCGAACACGACTGGTCAGTTGCGGCCGGCGATGTTCGCTACGGTGACGCTAAAGACCTGGGACACGCAGGAATTGACGGTGCCGACGACGGCGCTGGTGTTGATCGGAGAGCACACAACGGTTTTTGTACAGGTGGCGGCGACCGCGTATGAGCAGCGAGTGGTGACGACGGGAGAGCAGCAGGGCGGACGGACGATTATCAAGAGCGGAGTGCAGGTAGGCGACAGAGTGCTGATCCGTGAGGGAGCGCTGTTGCAATGATCGAAAAGTTTGTAACCCTCTGCCTGCGACGGCGGAAGCTGATCTGGCTGATCGCGATCCTGATGGCGGTGTTTGGCTATGCATCGTGGAAGGCGCTGGCGATCGAGGCCTATCCCGACATTGCGGACGTGACGTCGCAGGTGATCACGCAGTTTCCCGGTCATGCAGCCGAAGAAGTGGAAGAGCAGGTGACGATTCCGCTGGAGAGAGAGTTGAACGGAATTCCCGGGCTGCAGGTGATGCGCTCGCACAGCACGTTTGGGCTGTCGCTCATCACGCTGGTGTTTCAGGACGGTGTGGACGATTACTGGGCGCGGCAACGGATTACCGAGCGAATCAGCGGAGTGGAGCTGCCGCCCGGCGCGAATCCGGGACTTGATCCACTGACGTCGCCGATCGGAGAGATTTATCGCTACACGCTGGAATCGAATTTTCGCGACGAGCGGGAACTGCGCGAGCTGCAACAGTGGGTGGTGATTCCTAGGTTGAAGCAGGCGACGGGTGTGGCGGACGTAACCAATTTCGGCGGCGAAACCACGCAATTTCAGCTGGTAGTCGATCCGGCGAGGCTGGCGCAATACAACGTGTCGCTTGCCCAGGTGATTGCAGCAATTCAGGCCAACAACGCGAACGCGGGCGGAAGCATCGTGGTGCGTGGCGAACAGGGCTACGTGGTGCGCGGGATTGGATTGATTCGTTCGCTGCAGGACTTGGGCAACATCGTCATTCTGGCGAAGAACGGAACGCCGGTTTACGTAAAAAATCTGGGCGCGCTGCAATTGGGAGCGCTGGAGCGGCGAGGGATTTTGGGGAAAGACCAGAACCCAGACACAGTTTCCGGGATCGTGCTTCTGCTGAAAGGGTCCAACCCTTCGCAGGTGCTGGAAGGTGTGCACGCGCAAGTGCAGGCGTTAAACGGCGGAATCTTGCCGCCGGACACGAAGGTCGTGCCCTACAGTGATCGAACGGACCTGGTGCATACAACGGTGCACCGGGTTTCGCAGACGCTGCTGGAAGGGGTCGGGCTGGTGCTGCTGGTGCTGGTGTTGTTTCTGGGGAGCGCAAGCGGCGCGCTGATGGTGGCGATTACGGTTCCGTTTTCGCTGCTATTCGCCTTCATCTGCATGCGGTTCACGAATATTCCGGCGAACTTGTTGTCGCTCGGAGCGATCGATTTCGGAATTATCGTGGACGCGGCGATCGTGATTATGGAAAACATTCTGCGTCACCGGGAGGAACATCCGGACGTGCCGCTGGCGGAGGAGCATGCGCGGGCGTCGGCAATTCAGGTGGCGCGGCCGATCTTTTTCGCCACGCTGATCATCATCACGGCGTATTTGCCGCTGTTCGCGTTTCAGCGGGTGGAAAAGAAGCTGTTTTCGCCGATGGCGTACGTGGTGGGGTATTCGCTCATCGGCGCGTTGCTGATGGCGTTGGCGATCATTCCCGGACTGGCGCTGGTGGTTTATAAGCGCCCGCGCAAGCCGTTTGAGAATCCGGTACTGGCGTGGCTGACGCGGCGATACACGCTGGTTGTGCATCATCTGACGCACCGGCCACTGCTGGCGATTGTGCCGGCCGGCGCGGCCATGGCGTTGGCGATGGTGCTGGCGATTGGCATCGGGAAGGAGTTTTTGCCTTATCTCGATGAGGGATCAATCTGGCTGCAGATGCAATTGCCGCCGGGGATTTCGCTGCAAAAGGCCGCCTCAATGGCGGATGAAGTGCGGGCGGCGACGCTGGAGTTCCCCGAGATTTCGACCATCGTAACGCAGTTAGGGCGCAACGATGACGGAACGGACCCCTGGACTCCCTCGCATATCGAAAGTTTCGTCGGGCTGAAACCATACGATGCCTGGGCGAACCATGGAGACAAGGCGGACCTGATTCGGAGGCTGAGCGAACGGTACGCGAAAATTCCCGGAGCGACGGTGGGATTCTCGCAGCCGATGATTGATGGCGTGAACGACAAGATATCCGGCGCGCACAGCGATCTGGTGGTGAAAGTGTTCGGCCACGAGTTCGCGGAGACGCGGCGCATTGCGGGGGAGCTGGTGAGTGTGCTGCAGGCAATCCCGGGCGCTTCGGACGTGACGATCGACCAGGAGCCGCCGCTGCCGCAGATCCAGGTGAAAGTGGATCGCGAGGCGGCGGCGCGGTTTGGAATCAATGTGGCGGACATTGCGACGATCATCGAGTCGGGGATCGGCGGCAAAGCGATTTCAAACGTGTTTATCGGCGAGCGGGTTTACGACATTGCGGTGAGATTTCCGGAGAGTGTAAGAGGGAGTGCGGAGGCCATCAGCAGCTTGACAGTGACATTGCCGACCGGCGCGCGGATTCCCTTATCGCAAGTGGCACAGATCAATTCGACGACCGGTGAAAGCACGATCACGCGAGAGATGAACCGGAGGCACCTAACGGTTCGGCTGAATTTGCGGGGGCGCGACCTTTCGAGTTTTTTGACTGAAGCGCACGAGAAGATTGCGAACCAGGTCAAGTTTGACGGGACGAAGTATCAGTTGGAGTGGGGCGGCCAGTTTGAGAACCAGCAGCGCGCACAGAAGAGGCTGGCGTACATAGTGCCGGGAGTGATCGCCCTGATTTTTGTACTGCTGTATTCGTCGTTTGGAACGATTCGCCATGCAGCGTTGATCCTGACGATTGTGCCGGTGGCGCTTCTGGGCGGGCTTCTGGCTCTGTGGATGCGCGGGATGACGCTGAACGTGTCGAGCGCGGTGGGATTTATTGCGCTGTTCGGAGTGGCGGTGCAGAACGGCGTCATCATGGTGGCGAGTTTGAACCATCAACGGCTCGCGACGAGAGGCCTGCATCGCGCGGTGATGGAAGGAGCGACGCAACGATTGCGGCCGGTGTTGATGACGGCTACGGTAGCCGCGCTGGGATTGTTGCCGGCGGCGCTGGCGCGCGGTGTAGGCAGTGACGTGCAGAGGCCGTTGGCTACGGTGATCGTGGGCGGGCTGGTGACGGCGACGCTGCTGACGTTGTTTGTCTTGCCGTCCATCTATCTGCTGCTGGAGCAGCAGGCGGAGAGACGGCATCTGCCGATCCCGGCGCACTGGGAGAATTCGTGATGACGTGGAAACGTTGGGTGGCAGCGGCAGCTCTGGCTGCGCTGTTTTCGTGGAGCGGAGCCAGCGCGCAGGCGCAAGCGAATGGAGCACTAAGCGCGCCGGCTCAGACTGGGGCGAGCCAGAATACTTCGCCGGACACGCGGCCTCATGTTCGTTTTGAGGATTATTTGAACGAGGCGATGCGTTTCAATCTGGACTTGGCGGCGCAGCGAGCGACCGTTGCGATCACACACGCCGGCGTGACGACGGCTTCCGAAAGGCCAGACTGGTCGGCCGATTTTGGACTTCCGGTGGTGGACTTATCGGGGCAGGGCAATCCGACAACGTACAGCGTCGGGCTGGACGCACCGATCGAGTTGGGCGGCAAACGAGGGCATCGCATCCGCGCGGCAAAACAAGACCTGAGCGCGGCGAATGCGGACTATGACGACGCGGTGCGGCAATTGCGTGCAAGGGCGACAGGAGCTTTTATTGATGCGCTGAGCGCGCGAGCGATTCTGGTTTCGAAACACAAGAGCATTGGCGAACTGGAGCGGATCGTTTCGGTCAATGAGGAACGGCATCGGGTAGGAGAAATTGGGGAAATCGAGCTGGTGCAGTCACGAGTGGAGCGCGACCAATTTGAGGCGGACGTGATTTCGGCCGAAGCGAACGTAGTCAGCGCGGACCTGGCGCTGGGGCAAGTCTTGGGAAAGCCGGAGCGCATCGCGGACAAATTGCCGGTTCCTGACGGAACGCTGGACATTCCGGTACGAACGTTTGATGTGGCACTGCTGGTGGCGACGGCTTTGCAGCGGCGGCCCGACGTGCTTTCCAAACATAGGGCAGTGAAAGCGGCGGACTTGCGGATCGAACTGGCCAACGTGAACTTGATTCCGGGCGTGACGGTGAGCGGCGCGTATTCACACCTCGCGGCGGGTTCAGCAGGGTTTGCACAGCCGGCGGACAATACGCTTTCGGTATCGCTCTCGGTGAATTTGCCGTTTTCGCGATGGAAGAATCGCGGCGAGCTCGAAACCGCGCGAGCGACGCGTACACAGGCAGAAGTTCAGCTGCAAGCGACAGAACTGCGCGCGGAGACGGAAGTGCGGGATGCATACACGCAATACGGGGCTGCCGTGAAGCGGCTGCAGGTTTACCGGGACGGCTTGCTGAAGGACGCGGATCGCGTGCTGGAGGCCCGGCTCTACGCGTATCAGCGAGGCGGGGCGACGCTGCTAGAGGTGATTGATGCGCAGCGGACCTCGGCGGACATTTATCTTTCCTACGCCCAAGCGCTGGCGGACCATGCGCGGGCTTTGGTGACGCTCGAGCAGGCAGCGGCGATTTGGGATGTTTCATTTTGAGAAGTGCGCCTTTGGTAAGCCACCCTTCCTCTTGGCCTGTACACAAAAGTGAACTATAAGGGATTGAGAAATGTGGGTGTGGATGTTATAGCCCGCTTAGTACGGCCCTTCCCCAGCAGAAGCGCAAATCACTGAATGGATGGCTCTTACTGTGAAACGGCCCCCTGGCTCCGATCGCCAGGCCAGCGCTGGAACGGCGATTGCAAATACCCCTGCTAAGTGTCCCCTGCGGTGAACTGTCCTTCTACCGCGGCAGGTTCAGGCTCCATAAATAAAAAACCGACAAGGCCTCGTGGTAGGCCTGCGCCGAATTGTGCCCCGGAGAGGATCCTCTATGAAGCGCCGCCCAGCCGCTGCATTAATTGGATGCATCGCCATACTGTTGTTGATCGCTGTCGCAGGTGTGGCGACAATTCCCACCGTACCGACTGGAACATGGCAACCGATAGGCTCGATGGCTGTGGCCCGCAGCGGGGCTGCCGCCGTGTTGCTACAGGACCATCGCGTCTTGATCACAGGTGGCAACAACGGAACCGATGCGGTGAACAGCGCAGAAGTGTTCAACACGGATGGCTCGTTTGCGAATCTGAGCGCGATGGGAACGCCACGAAGCGAACACGTGGCGATGGTGTTGAAGGATGGGCGAGCGCTCGTGGCAGGCGGCGTAACGGCGGGTGGTGGCGCGACGAACTCGGCCGAGATCTATGACCCGTCTTCTGGCACCTGGACGGTGATCGCGGGCGGAATGGTGGAAGCGCGGAGCAAAGCGACGGCGGGGCTGCTGCAAGACGGGCGAGTGCTGATTGCCGGGGGGCAGAATGGGAACGCACCTAGCTCCGCAGTAGAAATTTTCGATCCAAACACGGGGCAATTCAGCTTTGTAGGATCGCTGTCTTCGCCGCGCATGGGATTGGCTTCGGCCAGCCTGGCTGATGGGCGAGTGTTGATCACGGGCGGATC
>UEXQ01000306.1_pt1 | contig 15084 bp, 10 predicted proteins | sample 4301111 | NCBI WGS metagenome assembly UEXQ01 (sample SAMEA4773181, study PRJEB27434) | metagenome | biome: 2259; feature: agricultural soil; material: soil | place: USA | collected 2014-09 | depth 0.25 m
TTTGAATCCCTGGTATATCGGCACCGGCAACTCCCAGTAGTAGCTGAAAACGAAGCGATGACGGGCATCGAACAGCGACGGCGAGCGTCCAATCCGTGGGTTGTACGGATTAACGAGGCTTTCAAACGTCGACGCGTAGTCGAGAGACTTTCCGAACGTATACGCGCCGGTGAATTGCAAGCCGTGCGAAAAGCGCTTTTCCAAGCTGGCCTGCAAAGCGTTGTACGCGGAGCTCGCGATTGTGCCCTGCTGAAAAATCATGGAAAAGACGGGCAAACCGTCAACCGGGCATCCTTCACCCGTGGTTGGCTGGCAGTTGGGCGAGGAAAACGGCCGTAGACCAACTAACTTGATATCGGTCGGGTTCGGCCCCGTTATGGTTGGCACTGAACCATAAGGGAGGTGCAAAGTCACGCCTGGCTGAATCGTGCCTGCAGGAATGTCGTACTCGGTATCAGCTCCGTATTGTCCGCAAGTGCCGACACCGAGAATCTTATTTAAATCCAAACAAGTCTGCGGATTCCCCGCATTGAGGTCCTGCGTGGCCAGGAGGCGATGGCCCTGGCGACCCACGTAAGCGATCTGAAACACTAGGTCCTTAGCCAGCTCGCGTTGAATGGTCAGGTTGTACTGCTCAGCATACTGCGAACGAATATCCGGAGCGGCCTGACCATAGAGCAAGATGGGCCGGAAGAGCGACCAGTCAACGGGTTGACCACGCGGGGGATTCAGAATTCCGTTAAAAGGGTTGGGCGCAGTCGTTCCGTCCTGATACTGGAACGGCAGGTTGAACATCGTGTTGTAGATGCTGGAACTGCCACCGAAAGGAGGTTCCGCGCTGAACTGCTCCATCACCAGCTGTTCGATGGGATTATAGAAAATTCCAAAGCCCGCGCGAATGCTAGTCTTCCCGGGACCGCCAAACAGCGTCCCCAAGATTCCATCTCTTGCGCCGGGGCTCCACGCCAATCCAATGCGCGGTGCAAACGACTTATAGTATGTCGAGGTAAGTCCGGTAGGAACGCCTTTGTCGCCGGCCACGACCAGCCCCGTAGGAACCATTCCCGCCGCGGCACAGTCGCTGCCGTAAGTTGCGAACAAAGGATTGTTCGGCCCAATTTCGCACGGGTATATGGTCGTATTCTGGCCAGGCCGGTAGGTTTGTACTTTTTTCCCGACGTCCGCAAGAGGCGTGTTCAGCTCCCACCGCAGGCCGTAGTTCAGCGTTAAATTCGACCGCAGTTTCCAACTGTCTTGCGCGAAGAGATAGACCGCTTTTGAGCGAATCAACTCGTCCTGCGCCGAACCTTGAATGTAGTTGTCGTTCAGCCCGAGCAAATAATCGGCAAACAGATTGTCGGAAGCCGTGTCGTTCGGCCCGCCGCCGTAGAGGTAATAGGAGCCGTTGATATTGAAGTACAGCCGCTGATCAAACTGGTTGTCGCGGTAGTCCGCGCCAAATTTCAAACTGTGATTCCCGACAACTTTCCCGTAACTATCCGAAATTTGATAGGTATTGCCCTTTTGCGGAAGTTCGCCCTCGAAGTTATTCCCCAGCGAAAATCCGCCGGCGATATTCACATACGGCACTCCTTCCCTGCTCGCTCCCAAGTTGGGATGGATGCCTAAATCGGGGTTATTCGGATCGGCAAAGCAGTCGCTGGCGGCTACAGTGGTGCACGAATCTTGCACCAGGGCCGTATGTTGCGGATGCAGAAATGTGCCTTGTCCTTCGCGAAAGTACGTGAACCGGAGTTCATTGACTGCGGTCGAGCCAATTGTCCAGGTATGCGCGATATTTACCTGTTGAGTGCGCTCGTCCGTCAAATCGCCGAATCCTGGGAGCGTCGCGCCACCCGCCTGGAACCGCGCGAAGGGCTTGGCCAGATAGTGCTGGTCGAAATAGTAGTAGCCGGTGAGATGCTGGTTCTTCGTAAGCTCGTGATCAATCTTTACTGTGAACTGATTACTTCGCTCGTGCCCGAGCGGAACGTCCTGGAATGTGCCGTCCGGGCGGTTAGCCTGCGGAACGTACTTATTCAACAGGTCCAGCGCCGTCTGATCCATGCACTGCTGCGGAATCATGCTTCCCGGAAATATATCCGAATAGGGAACCATCCCTTCCGCCGTCGTCGACGGCATGGGCATATTCAAACCACAGCGGCTGTTCAGAGTTTGTGCAAAGAAATCAGTGGTGACGCCGCCCGAAAACGGGGTGGCCGAAAAATCCCCGAGCCTCTCATTTGCCGTCGGAACCGTCACGGTGTCCGAAGAGGTTCCTTTGCGCAGCCGGTCGCCTTCGTAGGTCACAAAGAAAAAGGTCTTGTCTTTGCGAATTGGTCCGCCCAGTGTTGCGCCGAACTGATTTTGCAAATAGTCCAGCTTGGTGGAATCAAAAAAGCCTCTGGCATTCAAAGCCTGATTCCGGAAAAATTCGTAAAGATTGCCGTGCAGCGAGTTGGAACCGGACTTGGTCACGACGTTGATCACTGCGCCGGAGTTGCGTCCATACTCGGCATCGAAAGTATTGGTAAGAACGCGAAATTCCGCGATGCTGTCCGGTGACGGCTGAATGGCCGGCAGGTTTGCGAACTGATCGTTTCCATCGCCGCCATTCACCGTGAAATTGTTATCTCGTCCGCGGCCTCCATTAACGCTGACCACGCCGGCTCGATCGCTGCCGTAGAGGTTGTCCACGCCAAGTTGCGATTGCACACCCGGCTGAAGCTGCAGCAATTGATAGGTATCGCGCTGTGCCAGCGGCATTTCGCTGACTGCGCGCTCGCCTACCACTGCGCCGAGCTGGGTAGAAGTGGTATCAACCAGCGGAGGCGCGCCCGTAACTTCAATCGTCTCGGTCGCGGTGCCGACCTGCAAAGCAACGTCCACGCTCAAAATCTGGTTGAGGTCGAGAACGATTCCCTTTCGCACATACTTCTTGAAACCCGTTTGGTTGACTTCAATTTCGTAAGTACCTACCGGGACTTCGAGAAAGATGTATTCTCCGTTCGCGCCGGTTTGCATGTCGCGCTGCGATCCATTCGCCTGGTTGGTGATCACCACATTCGCCGCCGCGACTGTCGCTCCGCTCGGGTCCGTTACCGTGCCGCGGATACGGCCGCCGGTGCTTTGCGCAAAGAGAGCCGGAGAACAAAGGAGTGTGATGGAAACAAAGAAGGACACCTGCAGAATGCTGTTCCACAACAATATGTGGAAGGACCGCTTCGATCTCATTGAACTCACCCCTGAACCCCGAAGTTCAGAATTTGCACCGTGACTTCGAGGTTGAATGTGCCCCGTGAACCTTACTATAATCCTGTAAACTTAGGGAAAGCGGCGGGTGATGTCAAGCGGAAAGAATTTATCCAAGCCATCGGTTTCGAGCTCCGCGAACAACTCGCTGCGCATCAGCGAAGTAGCCAAACGCGTGGGCATTTCTTCCTCCGCCTTGCGCGCTTGGGAAACACTGGGCCTCGTAACGCCACAACGTACACAAAGCCGCTACCGTCTCTACAAAGAAGAAGATGTCCGCCTGCTGCAGCGCGCTCTTTTCCTGCGTCGCGCGCGCGGCCTCAATCCCGCCGCCATCGTTCACATTCTGAAGCGCCAGGGCGTCGTCTCCGTTCCAGCGGAGAGCACAATATCTCCCGGTGCGCGATTTCGTCGGTTGCGCCAGCGCCGCGGACTTTCGCTCGCACAGGTGGCAAAGGCCACCGGAGTTTCAGTGGGCTTTCTCAGCGCTCTCGAACGCGGCCAGATGAGCGCATCTATCGCCACGCTGCGTCGCATCGCCCGCTACTACCGGACGAACATCCTTTCCTTCTTTGAGCCGGCAAAAGAAAACTCGCGGGTGGTCAAACCGACCGAGCGCAAAATTCTGGAAACCACCAAAGGCGTGCGTATGGAACTTCTCGCCTGGGGCAACACCGCAATGGAGCCGCATCTCTTCCGCATCAAGCCGGGCAGCAACAGCGGCGAATCCTACACACACGAAGGCGAAGAGTTTCTCCACGTACTGCGCGGTCAATTCGAAATCTGGCTCGGTCATGAGGAACACCATCTCCTGGAGCCTGGCGACAGCCTCTACTTTCAAAGCTCCACGCCGCATCGCTGGAAGAATCCGGGAACGACGGAATCCTGGCTGTTGTGGATCAACACTCCGCCGACGTTCTAGGAATAATCGCGTCCCCCAGGGAGGATAAGTTGCTCATGAAAGTTCATTCTCGGGTTGCGATTTTCGTTCTGCTGATCGTTGCGCTCATGGCAAGTCCGTCCTTTGCGCAGAAGAAGTCCTCATCCGCGGATACCGTGATCCTGCACGCCAAGGTTTACACGCTAAATGCAAAGCAGCCGTGGGCGCAGGCCGTTGCCATTCGCGGCGAGCGAATCGTCGCCGTTGGCTCCGACGCCGACATTGCCAAGCTGCAAAGCAAAGACAGCAAAGTCATCGACGCGAAGGGTCGTCTGGTGCTTCCCGGATTCACGGACTGCCACATTCACTTTCTTTCCGGCGCGTTCAGCCTAGGACGTGTCAACCTGGAAGGCGCCAAAGACCCTGCGGACATTCAGCAGCGTTTGCGCGACTACGAAGCCAGTCACCCGGGTGACAGTTGGGTTCTTGGCCGTGGTTGGAACTACGCCATGTTCCCCACTTCCCTGCCCGACAAAAAATATCTCGACGAAGTTTTCCCGGATCGCCCCGCTTTTTTGGAGGGCTACGACGGCCACACCTACTGGGTCAATTCGAAGGCGCTCGAGCTCGCGCACATCACAAAGGACACGCCCAATCCGCCAAACGGCATCATCGTGCGCGATCCACAGACTGGAGAAGCCACGGGCGCCCTCAAGGAAGCGGCACAGTCTCTTGTGGAAAATGTCGTGCCCAAACCGACGCGCGGCGAAAAGCTCGCTGCGCTCCGTGCGGGAATTCATTGGGCCAATGAAAACGGTTTGACTCGAGTCCACAGCGCTGGCGGCGATTTCGAAGAGTTTGATCTGTACGACGAATTGCTTCGCCACGGCGACCTGACGTTGCGTTTTTATGTCGCGTATTTCCAGGACCCGCCCGAACTGCGTCCACAAGACATCTCCGCGATCGAAGATGCGCGCAAGAAATACACCGGTGACTGGCTCTCCGCAGGAGCTGTGAAGTTCATGATTGACGGCGTGGTCGAGTCGCACACGGCAGCCATGCTGCAGCCCTACTCAGACGATTCCTCTTTTCAGGGCAAGCCGTTCTGGGATCCGGAAACATACAAGGCAGCCGTCGCGGAACTCGACAAACGCGGCCTGCAAATTTTTACGCACGCGATCGGTGACTCCGGTGTCCGCACTGTGCTCGATGCCTATCAAAACATGGAAAAGGTAAATCACATGTCGGGCAAACGCCCTCGCATCGAGCACATCGAAACGATTTCCGCGCAGGACATTCCTCGTTTCGGCAAGCTTGGCGTTATCGCCAGCATGCAGCCACTGCATTCCTACCCTGACCAGAACACACTTACCGTTTGGGCGCGCAACGCCGGGCCAGGCCGCGCTTCCCGCGCGTGGGTTTGGAAAAGCATCGCCGATGATGGCGGAAAGCTAGCGTTCGGCAGCGACTGGCCGGTGGTAACTTTAAATCCGTTCGAAGGAATTCAGACCGCGGTGACTCGGCAAACGGCCGAAGGATTGCCCAAGGAGGGATTCGTCCCGTCGCAGCGCCTTTCGGTCGCCGATGCCATTCGCGGCTACACGCTAGGCGCTGCCTATGCAGGCTTCCGCGAAAAGACAGAGGGCTCCATCGAAACCGGAAAACTTGCCGATCTGATCATCCTTTCGCAGAACCTCTTCGACGCGGAGCCACACTCCATCAACAAAACAAAAGTTTTGACCACAATTGCGGGAGGCCGCGTAGTATTTCAGGCGCAGTAAAATCGCGGTCGCGTTAGCAGACACGGTCCCGTTCCGCAGGAGGCTCCATGAAACGCTCACCGATTCTTTTCGCGACGTTCTTAGTGGCGGGTCTCGTTGGCTCCTGCAAGAAATCAGAACCCACACTGAATCTTCTGGTTTGGGAAGGCTACGCCGACGATTCCTTTGTGCGCGCATTCGAAGCGTCGCACCACTGCAAAGTCAAGGCGTCGTATATGGGTTCAAGCGATGAACTCGTCGCCAAACTTCGCGGCGGCAGCGCTTCGAACTACGACGTGATCTCGCCTTCGAGCGATGTCGCCACCTCAATCGTCAAAGCCGGTCTCGCTGCGCCGCTCGACCTCGCTGACATTCCTGCCTACCCGCAACTCTCTTCTAAACTACGCGACTCTTCTTTGGTCAAAGCCAATGGTCAGGTATACGGTGTTCCTTTCATGTGGGGCCCGAATCCGCTGCTCTACGACGCTAAAGCTCTGCCGCAGGCTCCCGATTCCTGGACGGTGCTGTGGGATCCGAAGTATCGAGACAAAATTTCGCTGTGGGATGAGCTTTCGAGCATCTACATGACGGCGCAAATTCTGGGCTATGACAAGCCCGATCCCAATCAGCTGTACAACCTCTCTGACGATCAACTCGCTGCCGTCAAGAAGAGACTCCTAGAAGTAAAACCCAACGTTCGCAAATTCTGGGTGACTGGCGGTGAGCTGACCAACTTATTTCAAAATCACGAGGTTGTTCTGGCGATGGGATGGCCGTTGAATACAGCCCAGCTTCGCAAGCTGAATTTCCCCATCGGCGAAACCATTCCTAGAGAAAACACCACCGGCTGGATCGATCATTTGATGATTCCCTCCGCCAGCCCTCACAAGGACCTTGCGACAGAATTCCTTGCCTATATGGTCGAAGCAAAAACGCAAAAACTCATCACCGATGTTACGCACTACACCCCGGCGAATCCCGGCGCGGCACAGTTCATGACCGACGACGAAAAGAAAACCCTGCACCTCGACAATCCGGACGCTTACATGCAACGCATCTACTTCTGGCAGGACGTGCCACGCCGCGCCAAATACAACGAAACCTGGAACGAGGTCAAAGCGGCGCAGTGACCACCGCGCCGTCCATGCCTGCACCCGCCTCCCCCGGCGAAACTCTGCTCGACGTGCGCGCGGTCAGCAAGCGTTTCGGCGCCCGCGAGGTGCTCAAAAGGCTTTCCCTGGAAATCGTTTCCGGTGAATTCTTAACGCTGCTTGGCGAGAGCGGTTCTGGCAAAACCACCTTACTTCGCCTCATCGCCGGCTTCGAACAGCTCACCGCCGGCGAAATCTGGATGCACGGCACGCGCCTCGACACGCTGCCTCCCTACAAGCGCCGCGTGAACACTGTCTTCCAGCAGTACGCGCTTTTTCCGCACTTGAACGTAAGCGAGAACGTCGCCTACGGATTGCAAGCTGCCGGAACTCCGAAAGCGGCGATTGCCGCTCGCGTGAAAGATGCGCTCGCTATGGTCCGCATGCGGGAGTACGCTGCTGCCAAGCCGGCAAAGCTTTCCGGTGGCCAGCAGCAGCGTATCGCTCTTGCTCGCGCCCTGGTCAATCGCCCGGGGCTGCTTCTGCTGGACGAACCGTTGTCGGCGCTCGACGCCAACCTCCGCAAGGAAATGCAGTCCGAATTGAAATCTTTGCAGCGCGAAGTCGGCATCACTTTCCTCTTTGTCACGCACGATCAGGAAGAAGCGATGGCCCTCTCCGACCGCATCGCTCTTCTCCGTAATGGCGCGCTCGAACAAGTCGCGGCGCCACGCGAAATCTACCTTCGTCCCGCCACGGCGTACACCGCGCAGTTCATCGGACAAACCAATCTGCTCCGCGCAACCGTTACGTCCGGAAACGCTCGTTGTGAAGCGTTCTCCTTTCCTTGTTCACTTCCCGACGGCCCGGCGCTCTTCTCTCTTCGCCCGGAAGCGATCAGCCTGGACGCCGGAACCCAGCAATCCACAAACTCGATCCGCTTTTCTGCCACGATCCGCCAGCAAATCTACTCCGGCGCCACGGAGCTTCTTGCAGTGCAAACATCGGACGGAACTGTGCTGCGTGCCCGGATCCCATCCGGCGGTCCGCTAGCGGGCTCCCACGACTTCGTGTTTTCCGCCCCAGACGCTATACCGGTCCGTGAATAAGCCATGCACTCGCGCACCTACAAGCTTTTGATCTCGGTTCCGCCGATCCTGTGGGTCGCCTTGTTTCTGCTATTTCCCTATGCGCTAATGTTCGCCCACAGTTTCTGGAGCGTCCGCGACGGAGCGATGCTGCACACCTGGAATTTCAGCAATTACGCCACGCTTTTTCAGAATCCGCTGTATGGACAGGTACTACTTCGCACCGCACGCATCGCCGCGTCTGTTACGGTACTCTCCATTCTGCTCGGCTATCCGCTGGCCTATTTTCTTTCATTTCATACTGGCCCGCGCAAAGAACTCCTCTATCAGCTGGTCATCGTCCCTCTGTGGGTCAGCTATCTGGTTCGCGGGTACGCCTGGAAAACCATTCTCGGCAGCGACGGCGTCCTCAACGGCTTCCTGCAGTACCTCCACATCACGCGCGAACCCCTCTCCGCGCTTCTCTACAGCCCATTCGCCGTTGTATTGATGCTCACGCACATCTACACGGCGTTCGTCTTCCTGCCGATCTACGCTTCCCTCGAGCACATTCCGCGCACCCTCATCGAAGCCTCACACGACCTCGGCGCGTCTCCACGCGCCACGTTCTTCCGCATCATCCTTCCGCTATCACTTCCGGGGTTACTCGCTGGTGCAACCTTTGCGTTTGTCCTGTCGCTAGGTGACTTCCTCGCACCGCTCCTGGTTGGTGGATCGTCCGGTACGATGATCGCCAACATCGTTCAGTCGCTGTTTGGCGCAGCGTATGACTGGCCGCTTGGCGCAGCCATCTCCGTCTGCATCCTCATGTTCACTCTAGCCATTCTCAGTCTCACGCAACGCGTCGACAAGCGCTGGTCTTTCGAATGAACTCCTCTTCGGCAACTTCGCGCCGCTCTCCCCTGCTCGCCGGCTACGCTGCGCTTGTCTTCGCCTTCATCTACTTGCCCATCGTCATTCTCGTTGTCTATTCCTTCAATCGCGACGGTGTAGGCGGTTTCCCGCCGCGCCACTTCACGTTCGATTGGTACCGCCAGCTATTTTCCTCCGACACCGCGATTTGGGACTCCGTCCTCAACAGCCTCGTCGTCGCAGCTGGTGCCGTTCTGCTTTCACTCGTTCTCGGCCTGCTCGCCGCTCTCGCTCTCGATCGGACCGAGTTCCCCGGCAAGGCTCTGTTTCGTCGTCTCGTTCTCCTGCCTCTTATTCTTCCCGGCATCATCACCGGCCTTTCGATGTTGATGTTCGCCGTGTTCGCTGGCTTCGAGCGCAGCCTCACCCTGGTATTCCTCGGCCACGGCACTGCGCTTATTTCCGTCGCTACCACCGAAATATTCGCCGGCCTGCAAAAAATGGACCGCCGGCAAGAAGAAGCCTCTCTCGATCTCGGCGCCAACGCGTGGCGCACCTTTTGGCTTGTCACGCTTCCCAATCTCCGGCTCTCGCTCATCGCCGCCGGTCTGCTCATCTTCACGCTTTCCATGGACGAAATCGCCGTCAGCTTCTTTCTTATCGGCAGCGACAACACGCTCCCGCTCGAAATCTGGGGACGTCTCCGTCGCGGCATCACTCCCGAAATCAACGCCATCTCCTCGCTTATTCTTGCCGCCTCGATAGTTCTCCTCGTCGTCTGGTACCATCTCCGCACCCGCTCCGAGCGCCAGTAGTTCTTTCTATGGGCACGGCCTTCGAGCTGTGCGCGGGTTAGCCAGACCAACGCTGTTTCGCTCGCGGCGATGCTGACTGCATGAGGCCCGACGTATGCCACTTTCTCGCCGCGCTATCTCCATCGTCTGCCTTACCCTGATTTCCTCGCTCGCTGCTCCACTCTCGTTCCGCGCTTGGCAGGCTCCGCAAAGTTCCGACACCCTCATCATCCTCGATGCCCAACTCGCCGACGGCACGGGCGCTATTCTGCGTGAGGGAGCTCTCCGCATTCGCGGCAATCGCATCGTCGGAATCGGCAAGCTCTCCGCTTCGCCCGGAGAACGCGCAATTGACGCACACGGCCTGGTCTTGGCTCCCGGCTTCATTGACATCCACAATCACTCGCTGGACGGCCTTGACTCCGACCCGCTCGCCGAGACACAAATCGCGCAAGGCATCACCACGGCAATCCAGGGTCCCGACGGTGAATCGCCCTGGCCCATCGCTGCCTGGATCGACGCGCGCAAGAAAAACCCCGCTGCAATCAACGTTGCCGTCTTAGCTGGCCACGCCACCATCCGCGAACAAGTCATGGGCAAGGACTTCAAGCGCGTCGCCACCCAGCCTGAGATCGAAAAAATGGCGCAGCTCACCTGGCAAGCAATGAACGAAGGTGCCATCGGTCTCTCGAGCGGCCTGGAATACGAAGTCGGCAGCTACAGCAACACCGCCGAAATCATCGCCATGGCTCGAGCCGCTGCCGAACACGGCGGCTTCTACAGCACCCATATCCGCGATGAAGCCGACAAAGCGTTTGAAGCTCTTCTCGAAGAAATTCAAATCGCCGAACAGGCCCGCATTCCCGTCGACCACTCGCATATCAAGCTGGGCACCGTGGGTGTCTGGGGCAAGGCGTACGAGTACATTCGCGTCATCGAAGAAGCTCGCAAGAACGGTGTCGATTTTCTCGCCGACTGCTATCCCTATGAAGCGTGGCACTCCAACATCAAGGTCATCGTCCCCGACAAGCAATACGAAAATCCCAAGAGCGTCGAAAAGGCCCTAGCAGATCTCGGCGGCGCCGATCACCTCACCATCACTTCCTTCAAGCCCAATCCTTCGTACGAAGGTCACACTCTCGCCGATCTGGCCAAATCCAATAAGCTCTCTGCCATCGACATGTACATCCGCATCATCCGCGAGGGCGACGCAGCCAACACAGAAGCCGGCGTGATCGGCCATTCCATGATCGAAAGTGATATCAAGGCGTTTTATCAGCAACCGTGGGTCATGGTCGCGAGCGATGGCGGCATCGGCGTGGCTCATCCGCGCGGAGCCGGCACGTTTCCTCGCGTCCTTGGCCGTTTCGTCCGCGAAAAGCATTGGCTCTCGCTGCCCGACGCCATCCGCAAAATGACTTCTCTTCCCGCCCACCGCCTCAACTGGCCCGACCGCGGCATCCTCAAGGAAGGCGCCGTCGCCGACCTCGTTCTCTTCAATCCCGCAACCGTGCTCGATCGCGCTACGTTCGAAAACCCGCAGGAGCTCGCCGTCGGCATCGACAAAGTCATCGTCAACGGCCAACTCGTTTGGGATTCAGGCAAACCCACCGGCGCGCGGCCTGGCCTTGTCATCACGCGCTAAGCGGCGTAGCCGAAAGCGTTTCGTCAGGCTTTTCCTGTAGGACCACTCACTTTCTGTCCTTCTGCCGTCAAACCTTCGTCAAGATTTCGTCAGCACAGCGATTTTCCTTTCGCGCAGTGCTAACTATCTTTCCCGCGCCCGCACTTTGCGTGTGCATCGCCTCGAAGGAGAAATTTCGTCATGAACAGCAAGTTTCGGCTCTCGTCTCTCATCGTGTCTTTGCTTCTCTGCGGTTGCTTGTCAGTTCTGGCGCGCACCACAAGCGCTCAGGTTTCAAACGAGTTTCGGCGCGTCAACCTAGTTTCTGATATTCCCGGCGTCGCGCTGCGTTCCGACCCGAACCTGGTCAACGCCTGGGGCATCGCGTTCTCGGCGACCAGCCCGGTCTGGATCGCCAACAATGGCACCGGAACTTCCACGCTCTATCAAGGTGACGGCACTCCCGCTCCTTCACCCGCAGCGCCGCTCATCGTCAAAATTCCCAGCCCGACCGCGGGTGAAACCGGCGCCCCGACCGGTCTGGTCTTCAACGGCACACCGGGCTTTGTCGTGACCGTAGGCGCGAAATCCGGCCCGTCCATCTTCATATTTGCCACGGAGGACGGCACCATCGTCGGCTGGAGTCCTGCCGTCGATCTTCACAACGCTGTCATTGCCGTGCCCAACTCCGGTACCGCCGTTTACAAGGGTCTCGCCACAGGCACTAGCGGGGGCAAACCTTTCATCTACGCCACCAATTTCCACGATGGCGTTGTCGAAATGTACGACTCTTCTTTCCACCTCGCCAAAACCTTCACCGACCCCACGGTCCCTCTCGGCTATGCTCCCTTCGGAATCGAAAACATCGAAGGCGACCTCTATGTCACTTTCGCGTTGCAAGATGATGACAAGCATGACGACGTCAAAGGCCCCGGCCACGGATTCATCGACGTCTTCACAACCGATGGAACATGGAAATCCCGTTTCGCTTCCAACGGCGTTTTGGACTCGCCCTGGGGACTCGCACTCGCTCCGCCCAGCTTCGGTAAGTTCGCTCATCGCTTGCTCGTCGGCAATTTTGGCGACGGACGCATCAACGCCTTTGATTTTCCCAGCGGCATTTCGGAAGGTCCGCTGCAAGATACCCTGGGGCAACCAATGACCATCAACGCCTTGTGGGGACTCAAGTTCGCAAACGGCGGCGCATCCGGAAGAAAGAACCACCTGCTCTTCACAGCTGGCATCGCAGACGAAAGTCACGGCCTGTTCGGCTTCATCCGTCCTGCCGACGCTGAAGACAAACACGACGACACGGAATAAGGCTTCTCCCCTTTCCCACGCTGCGATGACCCGAAGCTGCGCCTTGGCCACTTTCCTCCCGGCAAGGCGCAGCTCCTCTCCCTGCTACAGATCAACAACCCTCAGCGCGCCGGTAGCGGCGGCGGTATAGCAATCTTTTTCGCGAACCGTTCTTCCCACCGGATGCGCCCGGTCATCTGCATGACCACGAAGAGCGTCAGGATCGCCCCGACCGTGATGGCCAGTCCTGTGTATCCCTCGAAGAAGAATGCATACGAAAAAAGCACTAGATAAATCAGCTGAGACAACCCCGCATCCACGACCGCGAATCTGGCATTCACTACCAGCCTCAGGTAGCTCACAACCAGCAGAACCGACACCGCGGACGACACCAGAAACGCGCCGTGAATCGAAATGTGGTCGCACAAATATGCCAGCAGCAGGTGAAACGCGAAAAACGCGCACGCCAAAAAGAAGTAGTTCATCGGATGCAGATCAATTCCGCGCAGGGTGGACAAAATGAAGACCAGAAAGAAGAAGAAAAATAACGACACCGGCGCAAAGTACGAAATCCGGCCCGCCAGCGGCCCCGGCTGCAGCTTTTGCGGCATCTTCAATGCTATGTTGAATCCCGATACCAGGTTCTGGTAATCCCACTTCAGCTCCCAGCCTTTGCCCAAGTCTTTCTTCTCCGTTGGCGACAGCGAATTCTCGGGAAAATCAAATCCAGAGAAATCCGTTGTGGCCAGTAAGTGAAAATCCTTCGCCCGACCTACTTGATTGTCCTCGGAAAAGCGGTAGCTCCAATTGTCCAGTCCTTGCGAACGGTAAGCCGCCTCCAGCTGCCCGACGGTACCAGCAGCAACATTTCCATGCGCCACTACCGACGAGCCCACATACTCCAGCGGCAGCTTCTTCCCGTCCAACGAAATCTCCACGTTGTCATACACCGCCTGCTGCGCCGGCAGCGGCAGCGTTATTGCGAAATTCTGCTCGCGATCCGTCGGGTTCGTCATTTTGTACGCACCGGTAAATCCGACGCGATATGCGCTGAACCACAGCAAGCCCTTCTGCCGATAATCAATGTGAAAGTCCGCTCGAATCTGGCTCGCATCGAGCGGCACGTACGTGGTCACTTGCACCGTCTCGTTTTTCTTTACCTTTTTTCCGTCTTCCTCCACTTCGACGATCTTCTGCTGCGGCCGCAGGTAGCTGACCGTCGGAGGGTGCTGTTCCTGCGCGCTTCCCCACGCCGACGCGACTCTCCCCGATAGCAGCGTGCCTGCGCTCTCGGTACGCAAGAAAATCGACGTGCCCAGAATCATCCAAGCCACACACGTACACACAAAGATGGCGATGATCGCCAAAATGCGTTTCACCATTTTGAATTTTCCTCGGTTAGACCTTCTCCGCCGCTGCTCCTACGTTCTCATACTCGCTACGTTCTGTCAAGTACTTTGTTTAGTAAAGTAACAGAACGGGCGCCGCCTTCTACGCCTTGGTTAATCCCTGCGTTTATTTCGCCTTCAGTTCCGCAGCGAACCATCTCGCATTGTCATCCGGAAGCGGGCGCCAGCTTGTCGAACGCTCTCAATGTAGTGAATGAAGGCGCACCCGCTTGCCGCTTTCGCCAGCCGGGCGTAATCTGTCCCGCGCCACTTCCAGGAGGTTTTCATGAACCGCGTTGCCAGCTCACTGCTCGTTCTGGCCCTTGCTCCCGTTCTAACGTTCGCCCAAACTCAGTCGGCCGCGCCGTCGTCCAATCCCGTCGCCGACGCTCTTCGTCAATCTCTCGCCCGCAGCAGCAAAATCATGACTGCCGCAGCCGAAGCCATGCCACCCGAAAAATTCTCGTTCAAGCCCACGGCGCCGCAAAACTCCTACGGACACCTCATCGTGCACATCTCCGAGTCGAATTTTCGTTTTTGTTCCGCGGTCTCTGGCGTGGCCGCTCCCGAGCAACCGAAGCTCACCGAAACCGATTCCAAGGACAAACTTGTGGCGGCAGTCCGCTCATCTTTCGACTTCTGTGCGTCATCGCTCGGCAAGCTCGACGATGCTCATCTTGGCGATTCCATTGAACTTTTCGCAGGCCGCTCATTCTCGCGCGCCGCTGCGATACTGATACTTTCGGGATCCTGGGCTGATCACTACACCGAACAAGCCATGTACCTGCGCCTCAACAACATCCTTCCGCCCACCGCACAGCCTGCAAAATAGGCTCGGCAGACATTGGCGTCACGCGGAACGAAACCTCTAAACCGGCCGGCAAGGATGGTCCATGTGCGCTACTTCATGGAGCAGTTCACCGTGCCTTCCGGTTCTGTCAGGTGCCGCACCATGCATAGCACCCTTTCCTTTGCTTCCACGTTTGGCTGAACAGCATACTCGCGCAGTTCGGCTACGGCTTCGTCCATCGCTCCGCGTTTCAGGTACACGTTCGC
>UEXQ01000330.1_pt1 | contig 15082 bp, 11 predicted proteins | sample 4301111 | NCBI WGS metagenome assembly UEXQ01 (sample SAMEA4773181, study PRJEB27434) | metagenome | biome: 2259; feature: agricultural soil; material: soil | place: USA | collected 2014-09 | depth 0.25 m
CCAGCCGCAAAGAATCTGTCCGGCGATGCGAGTCTGCAGTCGGCGCTCGCTGTGCTGTATGCGGCAAAGAAGCAGAAAGCTAAAGCTGTGCAGAGCATCGAGAACGCACTGACGCTGGCTCCCGTAGATACTCAGATCTTGGTTGACGCGGGGGAAACTTATGAGAGGTTAGGCGAGCGCGAAAAGGCTCTCAAGTATGTCGAGACGGGCCTTAGCAAGGGGTACGCGCTGGACCAACTAAGAGGCAATCCAGCGTTACAGGCACTCCTGGCCGATGCGAATTTTCGAGTCCCGGGGAAGTAACAAACTCTCAGTTTGAAGGAGACATATATGGCCCAGCCAGCAGCAGGACAAATCACACCGAGCGCGACAATTCGTATTCAGAACGCAATACCGAGTCAAGACTCGGTAGAGATTAACGTAGGTCAAATGGTTGAGTTTCACAATCAAGACAACACGCCCTATGAAATACCTCTTTCCTATTTGACGGGTGGGTCGGCGGACAACTATCCGTTAGCGGTTCTCCTGCCGGCCGGCGGTAAGTTTGCACTCGTCGGCGTGAGCGTCGCGACTTGCGAATACAACATCAGCGGCGTGTCAGCGGCGGCAGAGGGACCCGCAGCAGGACCGCCATACACGATCATTATCGGTTCGGGAGAAACTGAAGGTCGGTCCTAAACCAAATGGCGTTGAACTGCTCCTGAGAAAATGCCGTTTTTAGACGTTTTTGGCTCGACGCTTGCGGGCGCTTGAGAGAGGCTTAATGACCGAGGGCGTGACGTGAAAGCATCCACGTCGCGCCTTTGATCACATCAATGACAAACAACTCGCGAATTTTCTCGAAACTAGCAGTTCTAGAACTGCATCGATTATGGATTTCTTGCGCAGCGCAGTTTATTGGAATTCGTTTTGGAAATTCAGTTAGAATCCTTTCTGACGTCATCCATCTCGGGAAATTGAAAAACAGTTTGCAGCGGGAGGTCGCGCCATACTCAGCAGTGTGCGTTCCTGTTCGGCCGGTGCAGCATGCCCCTTTTTGATTTTTTGTCCCCATTCTCGCGGAGACCGCGCGTGAGCACGATTCCCACTGCAGATAGCACCTTCGGCTACGCGGGTCCGGAAGGACGGCGCAGTACGCGCATCGAACGCCCCGTGCCGCTGCTCGTCACCGGGCACGATGGAATGGGCCAGGAATTTCTGGAGCGCACTTCCGCCGTCAGCCTGAATCTGCACGGCTGCCGCTATCCCTCGCGCCACGATACGCACGTGGGCACTTGGGTGACGATGCAGATCGGCGATTCGGGCGTGGGCGAAATTGTGACCACGGTGCGCGCGCAAGTGCGTTCCGTACAGGTGCCACGCAATCCGCGCGACCTTTATCACGTCGGCGTGCAACTAGAGAAGCCGGCGAACATCTGGCGGATTTCCTCGCCACCGCCGGACTGGTTGACTGCTGCGCAGCGGGTTGCAGGCGAGTTGCCTCCTTCGAAGGAACAGACGGCTGCAGCGACCGGTCCGGGCCGCGCGCCGACGGCGGAAGACATACCGAAAGCACCGGCTGCCGCAAAAGAAAATGAACCCGCGCCAAACGGCGAAACGACCGATCGCATGCTCCTGACCGAAGCGCTGGCAGGACTGGCGTCTACCGTCGCACCGGCTTCGCCCGCAATGGCCACAACCTCTAAATCGGCCGCGGCAGCTGCGCCGGCTAAGATTGAGGCACCGAAGGTTGAGCCGAAGACAGACACCGCTAGCACGACTTCCGAAACAGCAAATACTGAGACGCCAAGCGCAACGGCGTACGAGCGGCCGAATCGTTTGGCGATTACACCGGAGCGGCTACTGGCAGCTCTGCAACCGAAAATGGAGAAGGCTGCGGAGACGGCAATTCTTGCCGCGGTGAACAAGCATCTGACTCCCGCGCTGCATGCGGCGATCAATTCGCTGGACGAGGCGCGGGCAGCCTGTGTGAAGCAGGTCGAAGAAGGTTTGACCCAGCAGCGCAGCGCGGTGCTCCACGGCGCACGGGAAGAGTTGCTGGCGCGGTTGGAAGACCGCTTGGATGAAGTGCGCGGCCGCTGGGACGCGCAGCTCGACGGCTACCGTGTTCGCGCCGAAGAAATCGTGCACCGCATCGACCGCCAGGCAGGCGCGGCGCAGAAAAACCTGGGCGACGCGCGCGAAGTTTCCGAACGGGCATTGCGCGAAGTGCAGACAAAGATTTCTTCGATGGCCACGGAAGCGCTGGCGGACGCCCTGCGCGAATTCGATCAGGGCATCAAGCAAGGCGCGCACCAGCAATTAACAAAAGTGCTGGACGAGGTGCAGGGGCTGACGCGCGAAGCTACGGCGTATCTGGAATCGAACGTGGCGGAAGCGCGCGCGACGGTACAAACGGCGGCGAGTGAAGCGCTTAGTGAATTCCGGCGGCAGGTCGAGATTCACGCCACGGTTACGGCAAGCGATACGACGCAGCGCATAACTTCGGCGCTGGCGGCGCTCGACGCGGAACATCGCGCGGCATGCGATACGCGGCGAAACGCGATCCAGTCGGAAGTCATGAAGTCCACCGAACAGGTGACAGAACAGTTCCGGCAGGGTCTGCGGGCGTTTTTCTATTCGTGCCTGGTCGCCGCGGTCGGCGCCGTCGAACAGCATTCGCAAACAACCCGCGAAGGCTTTCAGTTCGACCCGAAGAATTTCTTGCCGCCGGGCGAGTAGCGGGGGCGCCCTGCCCACAAATGCACCCCTAACACCGAAGGATGCGGCACCCACGGTCTTATTTGTTCCGTGGTTCGTTCTTGTAGACAACTCCTGCTTTCATAACGAACGTGACGCGCTGGAGTTCGGTGATGTCCTTCAGGGGATCGCCGGAAACGGCGACAATGTCGGCCCACTTGCCGGGTTCGATCGTGCCAAGCTTGTCGGACCAGCCTAAAACCTCCGCGGCTTTACTCGTGGCCGTCTGAATCGCCTCCATGAGCGGCATTCCGTAGTCGACGTAATACTGAAATTCTCTAGCTTGTCCGATGTCACGCCAATCGGAACCGCCCACGTCGGTGCCGAACGCGATCTTCACACCACGCTTAAGCGCTTTTTGAAACGCGGCTTTCTCCGTTTCGACCATCTTGATCCAGTTGCCGCCGCGGCCTGGAGCGACGTACGCGCCAACCATAACTGTGGGAACCCAGACAGTTCCCTTCCTGACCATTTCGTCCATCAGCGGTTCGGTGAGTCCATCGCCGTGCTCGATGGTGTCCACGCCGGCGCGCAGAGCCGCCGCGATGCCGTCGCTGCCGATGGCGTGCGCGGCAACTTTTTTGCCGAGGCGGTGGGCTTCGTCCACGATGGCTTTGCCTTCTTCATCGGTGAAATTCACCATGCTGTGCAGCACGCCGTCGGATTCGAAGTAATAGCGGCGGTCGGAGTAATACTTGATCCAGTCGGCGCCGTACATGACTTGTTCGCGAACTGCTTTGCGCGCGCCATCAGCGCCGTCCACGTACTGCACACCGGTCGGGACTTTTAGTTCCCATGAGTAGCCGAGCAACGGATACATTCCCGTCGGAGTCATCGCGCGCGTGGCGACCTGCATACGAGGTCCGGGAACTTCTCCATTGGCGATGGCTTGCTTTACGTCCACGTCTGCGTACATGGCGCCCTCGGTTTCGAGGTCGCGGATGGTGGTGAAGCCGTGATCGAGCGCAATGCGCGCGTTGCGCGCTCCGAGAATTGCGCGGTACGGAATGGATTCCTTGAGCAGCTGCTTGTCGTAGTCTTCGGCGGTGATGTCGCCGTTCAGCAAGACATGCGTGTGGAGGTCGATAAAGCCTGGAAGCACGGTGGCCTTGGAAAGGTCGATGGTTTCGACACCGGCGGGAGGGGAGCCGCCAGGTGTCACAGAAACGATTTTGTCTTCGTCAATCAGGATGAGGACGTTCTCGAGGGCGTTGTCGGATTTGCCGTCGATGAGATGGCCGGCGCGGATGGCGACGCGTTTGCGCTGGGCAGCGGATTTTGCAGCTGAAGACGCAGGCGCTTGCGCGAAGGCGGGTACTAGAGCTGCGAACAAAGCGAGTGAAAATACCGGAGCTGGGAAGAGCAATTTTCTACGAAGCATTTCGGAGCCTCCGCGAGCGCAGCGAAGCTTATCAGTTCAATCGCATGGAGGCGAGTCCCTGATATGACGCTGCGGAAAAGCCAGCGAGTGCGTTCTCCGAGCGCAAATGCCGTTCGCCGGTCGCGAGGCGGCACTGGCCGATTGGCCCGAGCGAACCGTTATTTTCGGTTGATATAAACAGTGCAGATTTCGCGTATAGTATGGGGGATAAGCACGAGCCACGGGTTTCCCCCGTACTCTACCCGAACAATCGACGGACCCCGCTCGACGTCACTTTTTGCGAAGAGGAGCATCAGTCTATCCATGCCGGCCGGTGACCTTGCATCCCTGAAAATTCACGATTCGGCGCGCGCGCGCCGCGGCTCCGGCAAAATCCTTGGCTATTTTGCCGCGGCGATCGGACTGTTGCTGCTGATCGGCGGCGGCGTGTTCGCGCTGAAGAATCGCGCACCGGTGGTGGAAGTGACGACGGCAAAGCCAGCGGGTGATCCGGCACAGCAAACATTGTTGAATGCCAGCGGATACGTGACACCGCGGCGGCGCGCCACTGTCGCGGCCAAGATTACCGGGCGTGTAACGGGAGTGTTTTTCGACGAAGGCAATCGCGCCAAGGAAGGCCAGCTGCTGGCAACGCTGGATGACTCCGACTCGAGGCGCGCGTTAGATTCGGCAGTGGCCGACCGCGATTCAGCGAAGGCGGCGATTCGCGATTATGAAGTGCAATTGCGCTACGCGGAGATTCAGCTGCACCGCGCGCAGGAGCTGACCGCAGCCAAGGTGTCCAGCCAGGACCAGCTCGACAATGCCATGACTGCAGCGGACAGTCTGAAGGCGAAAATCGCTCTGGCCAAGCAGCAAGTGAACTCGTCGGACGCGCGGATTCGCGAGGCGCAGCAAGCGGTGGACAATTGCACGATTCGCGCTCCATTTTCGGGAATTATCGTTTCGAAAGACGCGCAGGTGGGCGAAATGGTGTCGCCGATTTCTGCCGGCGGCGGATTCACGCGCACGGGCATCGCGACCATCGTAGATATGAATTCGAACGAAGTGGAAGTGGATGTGAACGAGGCGTACATCGCGCGCGTCCAGCCCGGTCAGCGCGTCGACTCTGTCCTGGACGCGTATCCCGACTGGAAAATTCCATCGCATGTGCGTACGGTCATCCCCACCGCGGATCGGCAAAAGGCCACGGTGAAAGTGCGCATCTCGTTCGACAAGCTGGATCCGCGAATACTGCCGGACATGGGAGTGAAAGTTTCTTTCTACGGAGAAGACGAGGATAAGAAGGCCGCTGCGAAGAAGAAGAACCAGGGGCCCAAGCCGGTGGCGATTATTGCGAAGTCGGCAGTGCGAGCGAGCGGCGACAGCACTTATGTATTGCTTTTGAAAAACGGAAAAGTCGAGCGGCGCGGAATCAAGGTGGGTAAGGAAGTCGGTTCAGACGTGGAAGTGATGGCCGGTGTGAATGCAGGCGATACTCTGGTGACCGGCGGACCGCAGAATTTGCAGGACGGAGAAGCCGTCCGTACCAACCAGCAGTAAGGATAAGGACGGTGGGATTTGGAGCGTGGTGATTCTGAGAGGCGGAGGAGCGGCTAATGATTCGTGTGGACAATACCGGTAGTTCGTCAGCCCTGATTCAAGTGCGCGGCCTGAACAAGACATACAGGCGCGGCGGCGAGAACATTCAGGTGCTGCAGGGGCTAAACCTGGACGTGGACAAAGGCGATTTTGTCGCGTTCATGGGGCCGAGCGGTTCCGGCAAAACAACACTGCTGAATCTCTTGGGCGGATTGGACGTGCCAACCTCGGGCCACATTTCCGTGGACGGCGACGAGATCACGCACATGTCGTCCAGCAAGCTGACGCAATGGCGCGCGCGCCACGTCGGGTTCATCTTCCAGATGTACAACCTGATTCCGGTGCTGACGGCGTTTCAGAACGTGGAGTTGCCGCTGCTGCTGACCAAGCTCTCCAAATCTCAGCGCAGGCAGCACGTGGAGACAGCTCTTTCCATCGTCGGCCTTGCCGATCGCATGCACCACTACCCACGACAGCTCTCCGGCGGACAGGAGCAGCGCGTGACGATTGCCCGCGCGATTGTTTCCGACCCAACCTTCCTGCTGTGCGACGAACCCACGGGCGACCTCGATCGCAAAAGCGCCACGGAAATCATGGCGCTGGTTGAAGAGCTCGTTGCCAAGCACGGCAAAACGGTGCTGATGGTGACGCACGATCCCGTTGTCGCGGACCGTGCTCATACCACGCTGCACCTGGAAAAGGGCGTACTCGTCGAAGGCAGCAAGCTGGCGCAGCAGCAGAACGTCATGGCAGGAGGCGTCGCATGAAATTTAGCCGACTGATTTTTGCCAACCTGTTCCGCAAGAAAGTGCGATTACTTTTGACGATCGGTTCGTTCGCCGTGGCGCTGTTCTTGTTCGCGTTTCTCTCTATTGTGCGCGGCGCGTTTCTCGGCAACGCGGAGTTGGCCAGCGCCAACCGACTGGTCACGATCAACCGGACCTCGATCATCAATCTCATTCCTTTGTCCTATAAGGACAAAATCCTGCGCATCCCGGGCGTGAGCTACGTCACGCATAACAACTGGTTCGGCGGCATCTATCAGGACGAAAAGAATTTTTTCCCGCAATTCGTTATCGATCCGGAGACACAGCGGCAAGTGTTTCCGGAACTGGTCGTGCCCGATGAGCAGTGGGCCAACTTCTTAAAGGACCGTCAAGGCGCCGTCGTCGGGGCAAAGACCGCAAAGCGCTTTGGCTGGAAGATCGGCGATCGTATTCCCATCAAAACCACCCTCTACGGCGGGGGATCCTGGGAGTTCAATCTCGACGGCATCTACCACGGCACCCGTACGCAAGACGACGAAACGCAGTTCTGGTTCCAGTGGGACTACTTCGAAGAGAAAATTCCTGCTGGTGTCAAAGGGCAGATCGGTTGGTACGTGATTCGCATCGAGCATCCCGAGGATGCTCCGCGCATCGCCAAGGCCATTGACGCCGAGTTCGCAAACTCCCCGAATGAAACAAAAACCGAGGCCGAATCTGCCTTCGCGGCCAACTGGGTCAAGCAGTTCGGCAACATCCAATTCCTGATCGTCACGATTGGCGCGGTGGTCTTTTTCACTTTGCTGCTCGTCACCGGGAACACCATGGCGATTTCGGTTCGCGAGCGCACGGCGGAGCTCGCCGTACTCAAGGCCATCGGTTATTCCGATCGCGCAGTTCTCTTCTTCGTGCTGGCGGAATCGTTGGTTATCTCTCTGTTCGGCGGACTGTTGGGTCTCTTGTTAGCCGTGGCGGCAACGCCGGTGCTCGCCGCTGCGTTGGCGAGTATGCTGCCGAACCTGGCTCTGCCAGCATCGGTCCTTGCGCTGGGTCTGGTGGTTGCCTTGCTGGTAGGAGTCATTTCGGGGCTGCTCCCCGGAATCGGCGCTATGCGCATGCGCGTCGTGAACGCGCTAAGGAGGGTCTGACGTGACCATACCGCTGATCTACAACGTACGCAGCGTTCGGGCGCGGTGGACGTCTACGATTGTGGCGGTGCTCGGCATCGCCGGCACAGTAGGTGTTTTCATTGCCATGCTCTCGCTGGCGCGCGGATTTCGCGCAACACTCGTCAGCTCTGGTTCGACCGATAATGCCCTGGTGCTCCGTGCCGGTTCGCCCTCGGAAATGATGGGCGCGGTCACGCTCGATTCCGTCAAAATTATTAAGGACGCTCCCGGTGTGGCCCTCGACTCGCATGGCGCTCCGCTCGTGACCCAGGAAGTTGTCGGCGTCATGCCGTTTCCGCTGCTTTCTAATGGCGCCGACGCCAACACTCAGGTGCGTGGCGTTTCTCCCAATGTTCTGGAAGTGCGCCGGGCCGTCAAGATCGTCGAAGGACGCATGTTTCAGCCCGGCCTTGCGGAGCTGGTCGTCGGCAAAAATGCCGCCCGAACCTACAGTGGCCTAGTCAACGGTGCGAACAACAGCAAAACACCGGTACCCCTTGCCGTCGGGAACACCGTCGATTTCGGCGGCGGACACTGGAAGATCGTAGGGATTTTCGATGCCGGTGGTTCCGCATTCGACTCTGAAATCTGGTGCGACGCCCCGGTCCTTAATGAGGTCCTCAAGCGTCCGGACAATCTATTCCAATCCGTGACGGCTCATCTCACTTCACCCGACGCGTTTGACAAGTTTAAGGACAAACTTACGACGGATCCTCAAATGAACGTCGATGTCACTCGCGAGATCGATTACTACTCAAAACAGTCGCGTGTCATGACGACCCTGATTACGGTTCTCGGTGGGTTCGTCGCCGCCATCATGGCCATCGGCGCGGTGTTCGGTGCCTTAAACACCATGTATTCCGCGGTGTCAGAACGCGGCCGCGAAATCGCCACCATGCGTGCGGTTGGTTTCACCGGCAGTTCGGTGGTGTTTTCCTTTCTGGTGGAAGCTCTGCTCATTGCGTTAGTGGGAGGGCTGTTGGGCTGTATCGCCGTATTCCCACTGAACGGCCTTACGACGAGCACCATGAACTTCCAGACGTTTTCCAACGTGGCCTTCGCATTCAAGATCACCCCCGAACTTCTGGCAAAAGGCGTCTTCTTCGCACTCGTAATGGGCGTGGTCGGCGGGCTGTTGCCGGCGATTCGCGCGGCGGCGCAGCCGGTGGCTTCGGCGCTGCGTTCACTCTAGCTCCCTCGCCCAAATCAGACAGATCCCGCGGGCGAAAGTCCGCCCTTGGCAAAAAGAAAAAGAGCCAATCGCTTGCTCAGGGCGACTGGCTCTTTTCTTTCTATTTCTAACCGCCCGCCGCTACTGTAGAGTTCAGCGCGGTCGGAGGGTTCTCCCGACTGGCAAAATCGTTTGTCAGCGAGCGGCAGCCGAACGGCCCAAGGCCCGCTTGGCCAGTTCCTCGGTGCTCGCCACCGCCGCCACTACGCCGCGACGCGCAAAATCTTCGACGGAGTTCACGCTGTGCTTGGTATAAGCCACGACGGGGTGCTTGCTCTCGGCCAGACGCTCCACTGCAACCGCCCAACCGCTGTGCAGCATATATACGGCCCCGATCACCAGGGCGATCGCCCCGAATCCCAACGCGAACAAAGCAAATGCCGCCAGGAGCTCCCGGACGAAATACAGCTGCATCGCCCCTATCACTCCCAGGAACCACCACATCCACTTGCGGCTTTTGTCCTTGGTCTTCATCCTGTCCTCTATTCTTTGGCCCAATGTCCCTGGCCTGTCCTGCTCCGACTGCTCGCCGTTCTTTTGCTGCCTGTTAGATGCGCTGACCCTGTCCTCCGGGTCTGTCTTGCTCTTACCTGTACCATTAGACAGCACTTCGGCCGCCGCGACCATGGTACAGAGGGCACATTTTTGCGGTTAAACGAGTCTCCTAGTACGTCATTGTTTCGTTTTGAAACACTGTAAGACGCTGAATTTGTTAATCTTACGTTTCCTAGCGCGTCCATGCGGACTTTGCTGGATTTTCGCTGTACCTGCTGTGGAAAACCTGCCCGTTCGGACAGGTCGAAGCGCTCATTTTGGGAAGTCCGCCAGCCAAAATGCGCAGCTAAATGGCTTCGCCAGACGGGTTCTAGGGCATACCTTGTATGGCCCGCTCCGGTGTGGTCTAATGCCGCCCAGTTCCCTCCCCCCTATGGACTCGCTCATCCTGCTCGCGGTGCTTGCCCTGCTAGCCGGGCCAATCCTTGCAATCGTGGCTCTTGTCGCGGTGCGCCGGTTGTCAGCCACCTCGAGCCAATCCTATATGCAAGAACTGACGGCTCGGGTCTATGAACTGGAGCGCCAGGTCGCACGATTGACCTCCGCTCAGGACCAACCACCCAGGCCAGAGCCCGCACCGCCAGCGACTACGCCCCTGCGCATCGAGATTCCCGCCGGTGTGGGGCAGCCGCCATCGATGCCGCCCCCGGCAGGCGCCGTTCCTCCGCCCGTGCCGCTGCATGTCCGCCCGCCGCAAACCGCAGGCGTTCCGCCAGTCAGTAGTGCTCCACCGCGCTCGACCGTTTCACCGAGTCCGCTGCAAGGGATTCCCCTATCGCAAAGAGCCTCGCCGGTGGATATGGAAAGTCTGATCGGCGGACGGTGGTTTTACCTGATCGGAATCGTGGCGCTGCTCATCGCCATCTCGCTCGGCGTAAAGTACGCGTTCGACAACAAATGGATTGGCCCCACGGGCCGCGTGGCGATCGGCATCCTGTTGGGCGCATTGATGCTTCCCTGGAGTCACTGGCTGCTCGGCCGAGGGTACCAGTATTTTTCCGAGGGCATCGCGGCGCTGGGCGAGGCGACCCTTTTTGTCTCCGTCTGGGCTGGCTGCCAGTATTATTCGCTCTACAGCCGCGACGTCGGCTTCGCGGCCATGATCGCCATCACTGCGGTGATGGCGGCGATCGCCATCGGCCGCAACTCGCAGCGCATCGCCGTGATGTCGCTCCTCGGCGGACTCCTCGCGCCGATTCTTGCCAGCAGCGGCAAGGACGAACAGGTCGTCCTCTTCACCTATCTTCTGCTGCTCAGCGCCGGCGCGCTCGTCATCGCCGCCAAGAGAGAATGGCGTTCTCTGCCGTTAGTCGCTTTCGTAGGCACGCAGATCTATTTCTGGGGATGGTACGGCGAGTTTTTCCATCGTACTTCCCCGGTGGAACGCACCGTTGTGTTCGCAAGCTTGTTCTTTTTTCTCTACGCGGCGCTGCCGATTCATAGAGCGATGCGCAGCGCGCGTTTCGGCAACCTGGATGTCCTGCTCCTCCTGGCCAACGAATTCTTGTATTCCGCTGCGCTGTTCATTCTGCTCTGGCCCGACGACAAATGGCCGCTCACTCTGCTCTTCGTCGCGTTCGCCGCGGCTCACGTAGCGATCGCGCGGCTCCTTCCCGCACCCAAGGCGGGCGAGTCCGGATTGCCGCGCCTCCTCTGTGGCGGCCTTGCGCTCACCTACCTCACCCTTGCGATTCCCGTTCGCCTCGAAGGGAAATGGATCACCTTCAGCTTCGCAGTGGAAGGCGCAATTCTCGTTTGGACCGGCTTCCGCGCCGCCAACAATTTTCTCCGCCAGGCTGGCTATTTGTTATTGGGTATTTCCGCGCTGCGCGTTCTGGTCTTTCCGCCCGAAGGTGGCGCATTCCTGTTTAACCCGCGCTTTGCCGCGTACATGGTCATGATTGCCTGCTTCGCAGTTGCGCTATGGTCGGCTCGCTCGCACGAAAGCAGCATCGAAGGGCAGGAGCGCATTGAGGTCGGGCTCTTCGCCATCGCCATCAATGTTTACGCGCTGATCGCGCTCTCAGCGGAATTTTGGGATTACTTCGGCAAGACCTCCACCGGCATCGAAGCAACGTTGGCGCAGCACCTCGCGCTCTCCATCTTGTGGACAGGGTACGCCAGCGCCTTGCTGTTCCTCGGCGTACAGAAAAAGTCCGGCCTTCTCCGCTGGCAGAGCTTGGCGCTCTTCGGCCTAACGGTCGGAAAAGTTTTTCTCTACGACCTTGGATTCCTCGACCGTGGTTATCGCATTTTTTCGTTTTTCGTTCTTGGCGCGGTGCTGCTTGCGGTTTCGTTCCTCTATCAGCGCAGGCTGGCTCGCGAAAAAGGCAACGCATGAGTCGTCTCACACTTCGCCTGGCCCTGTTTGCAAGCGCTGCGACATTGCTCACCTCCGCCGCGGACCTGCCCGACCGCTGGCGCGCGTGGCGTTACTCTCGGCCCATAGCGCAGGATTCGTCGCCAGAAGGTTCGCAATCCCCGAGGCCTGCGGAAATTCTCGTTCCGTGGAGTGTCTTTCCTCATTGCAACGCGGGATGCGGCGATTTGCGCATCGCCGACGCCCAGGGGCAGGAAGTTCCGTACCAACTGAAAACCGAGCACGCGACGTCTCGATCTGAAAGCCATGAAGTTCACATCGTCGAAAACAGTTTCGCCGTCGGCAAATTCACACAAGTTGTGGGCGATCTCGGCGGCGACGCGCCCTTCTACGATCGCGTCCGCATAGCAACGCCACTTTCCGACTTCATCGTTTGGGCCGAAGTGGCGCTGAGCGAAGACGCCAAGACGTGGCGCATTGTCGAGCCGCGCGCGCCCATCGCGCGTTTTCGCAAGCGTTCGGTGGATGGTACGCAAACCATTCCGTTTCAGGGCCTGAATTCGCGCTACATTCGCGTTCGTATATTTAAAACGGAAGAGCAGTTCAGCCTTACCGGCTTGGCCGTACTTCGCGAAGAATCACATCGCGCAACGCTCGCCGAAGTGCCCGCCACGTTTCAATTGGCGAATTCCGACGACACTATGGAAACCGCGTGGACCACCGATCTCTCGTCTTCTCGCGTTCCCGTTTCTCAACTGGAATTCACCACCGAAACGCCTGAGTTCTACCGCGCGGTTCGAATCAGTGGAAGCGACGACGGAAAAATGTGGAACTACCGCGGCTCCGGCGTGATTTATCGCTACCGGCAGGGCAATGCGATTCGTGAATCACTCTCCATCGATTTTCCCGAATGGCTGGAGAATCGCCTCCTGCGCGTCGACGTCATCAACGGAAACGACCAGCCGCTTCGCAACGCAAAACTCTCGCTTTCCGCCGTTCCGCGCACGCTGGTTTTCAGAGCGCACCCCAACACCAGCTATCGTCTGCTCTACGGAAACGAACGAGCCGGTTCGCCGCAATACGACCTTAGCCACTACCTCGACGCTGGCCCTAGCAAGCCTGTTTACCTGGAGCTTTCGCTGGGACCGGAGGAGGCGACAGCGAATTATCAGGATCCACGCCCGTTTTCCGAAAGGCATCCGTCGGTCCTGTGGATCTCCCTGGGCATCGCGATTGTCTTGATCGGGCTGACGGCGCTGAAAACCTTGCGCGCACCAAGCCCCTCGCAATCGGCCAATCCTTCTTGAATTTTGTTGGAAAGAACCCGTGAGGTAGTTCAGTTCCCTTTTAGCGCGTAGCCCACGTCGAACGGCAGCTTGCCATCAACACGCAAAACTTTCACCGAGCTATTGATAGCGTATACGTCCACAATTCCGATCGCGCCCGGCGTCGCATCCACCGTGCGCAGCAAGTCTTCATCGGAATCTACAATCTTTACGGTCTGGTGCGTTTCGTTCAGTTTGGCAATGCCAGCCTTCGCCTCTGCCGTTCCGCCAAATAGTTTTAGCAGCACGCCATGCATTTCCGGAGCGTCGGGATTTCTAAGCACCAGCACAAAACTCTTGCCGTCAGGCCATGCCTTTGTTGTGCCCTTGCACAGTTTCACCAGGTCAGCCAGAGGCACATCCGCCAGCTTGCTGTTGGCCGAAGTCACCACGGCCATATTCTTGATCGCCGGCACCGCGCTCGCTGAAAAAGCAGCCAAAACCGCCAGCGCGATCGCGCCGCGCAGCAATTGCCGCCTGGAATTTATCTGCATTCCTACTTCACCTTTCTATCCGATGACCGCAGTATCTTGCCTTCCGCGGCGCGCAGCAAGTAACCAATACGAACAATTGAAATCTGTCGCCAATCGAGCAATCCGCTTAAGGATGCCGCACACCTGTCCGTCGGAACAGTTCCGCCAACTGCGTGTCGCACGCTAATTTCAGTCTGTCTAAGCGGTTTCTTTGACTTGCTGGCCTACGCGCGGGAGTGTGCGGTGATGAAAAGTCTTCTTCTGAAATCTTGCCTGGCGGCTCTTCCCGGAATCCTTGTCTCCACCGTGAGCGTGCAGGCCCAAGAAACGCAGACGGCAAGCGCTCTGGCAGCAGCCGATCGGCGGCCCGCAGATGACGCTTCTGCTGCAGCAGCAGCTGCGCCGGCTCAGGTCTTCGCTTTCCTGGTCGGTTCTAAATCCGTCGATGCCCGCAAACTAGTCGAATCTGCGCTCGATCAGTACGAAAACGTTTGGCTCGATCGCTCCGTAGAAAGCGCCCGCCAGGCCACACAAAAGGATTCGCAATTCGCGCTGGCGTATGCCGTCTGGTCTTTCGCCGCTCGCCGGACTCAGCCCGATTTCGAAGCGTTGCGCAAAGCAGAAGCTCTTTCCGCCAACGCTCCGGCTGACGAAAAACTCCTCGTAAATTTTCTGACGTCCACTCAAAAAGGCGACATGCTTCCAGCGATTGTGGCCATGAACGAACTGCTTTCCCGCTTCCCGAATGACAGCCACGCGCTCTACCTCACCGCAGAGTGGCTGTATTTCCAGCAGGACTATGACCGCTCGGTGCAAATGTGGGAACGCTTGATTCAACGAGATCCCAGCTTCGCGCCCGCGTACAACATGCTCGGCTACGCCCGCGTCGAAGCAAGCAACCCAGATCCTGCTAAAGCTCTCGCTTATCTAAAGAAATACGCCGAACTTCAGCCCCACCACGCCAATCCGGAAGATTCCCTTGGCGAAGTTTCGCGCTACTCCGGCAACGATCAGAGTTCGCTCCTGCACTATCGCGCTGCGCTGCAAATCACTCCCAATTTCATCACCTCGCAGACCGGTCTTGGCGACACCTATACGCTGATGGGTGACTACTCACCCGCTCGCGCGGAATACGCCAAAGCCTCGGCGATGGCCAGCAATGATCGCGATCGCCTCCATATCGAATTTCAGAAAGCTCTAGTCTTTTTCTGGGAAGGCCGTGCCTCACAAGGTTTACGCGCGTTGAATGACGTCGCTCAGAAAGCGCGCCTCGCCAAGGAACCTTATTCGCTGTTCGAAGCGCAGGAAGCTCAGGCTCTGCTCGCCGCTACGTCACAAGAGCGACTGACAAAGCTTGCCGAAATGGAAGCATTCTTCAGCGGGCCAGTGGCAAACATGGGCGACGGCGACCGTAATCCTACCCTCGCCGCCATTTGGCGCGACCAGGTGCGAGAAAGTGCGCAGCAAAACAAGCTCGACGCCGCCCAAGCCGCCGTGCAAAAGCTCGAACAGCTTGCCAGCAAGTCGCGTGATTTGATTGTCCA
>UEXQ01000365.1_pt1 | contig 15078 bp, 19 predicted proteins | sample 4301111 | NCBI WGS metagenome assembly UEXQ01 (sample SAMEA4773181, study PRJEB27434) | metagenome | biome: 2259; feature: agricultural soil; material: soil | place: USA | collected 2014-09 | depth 0.25 m
TGCCAGCAGCGGCGTCTCCATCACCGGTCTTGTCGCAGCTTCACTCATCTCTCACTGGCAGTGTAACAAATGCGCTGCCAACGGCAGCGTCGCGTCGGCCGGCCACATCAAGCGAATGCTATACTGACCGCATGTCGGATGCTCGCGCTGCAAAAAATGGCGCCTCGAATGTTGCTCAAAGCAGCCAGCGCCTGCTGCACTTCACGATTCCGGTCGGCCTGCTGCAGTGCAATTGCTCCATCATCGGCGATCCCGTCTCGCGGGAAGCCATCGTCCTCGACCCCGGCGACGAAATCCACCGCATCATGGACATCCTCGGCCGCCACCGACTTACCGTAAAAGCCATCGTCAGCACGCACGCCCACATTGACCACGTCGGCGGCCTGAAGAAACTTCACGATTACACCGGCGCTCCAGTTTTGATGCACCGCGACGATGTTCCGCTTTATCAAGCGATGGAGATGCAAGCCGGCTTTCTCGGCATCGAGCCTCCGCCGATTACCGAAGTGCATCACTTCTTGCGCGACGGCGATACGCTGCAGTGGGGCAATCTTGCAGCGCAGGTGATTCACACCCCCGGTCATACGCCGGGCAGTTCCTGTCTCTTCCTTCCTCCCGACGCAGGCAAGGTCATTGTCGCAACTCCTGTTCTCTTCGCTGGAGACACGCTCTTCGCAGGCAGCATCGGGCGCACCGATCTGTGGGGTGGCTCGATGGAAAAAATCATGGAGTCGCTGCTGACCAAACTCCTCGCTCTGCCCGACGATACCGTAGTACATCCCGGCCACGGCCTCCCCACCAGCATCGGCCAGGAACGCCACAGCAATCCCTTCCTAGTTGAAAAATGACGCGGCGGACTACCGACAGACCGAGCCGGCTTTAGCTCTGTGAATTCCTCTTCTCTTCTTGCGCCTTGCGCATCTCTTCCATCACGGACTGCACCAGTTCCTTGGCGTGAACCAGCTCCTGCGTGATCATGCGGATATCCATTGCCGGCACGGTCGGATTACGCTGGCTCGTGCAGTACACGCCGTGCTGTCCGACCAGCACTAATGCGTTCGTCAGCCGATCAAGTCCCACTGCCAGCCGGCCGCGCTCCTTGCCATACATCTGCTCGTAGTGTTCCAGCTCGTCCTGGTGTTCGGTAAACGCCGACATCGTTCGTCCTCTCCCGAAAGCGTGTTGCTCGCCAACGATCGTGACTCCGCCGCGTTTTGTCGCAAGAAAAAATTGGGCCGTACCGCATCGGGCACAAACCGTTTCACAAAACTTTACCCTACCAGTGCAGCGCCACATAATCGCCTTGCTGAAATCTTCTGGGACCCTTTTCGCTTTTTCGGCGCACGATTTGCCCGTTTGCGTGGTTCTTGGGGGAAGCGGGCAGGAGCAACGCGACATGCGACGTTCGGATTTAGTGCAGCACAAGGAAAAAGAAAAAGACGCGGCTTCGCGCACTTCGCAGATCGTTTTTGGCGAACGCCAGCACTTGCTGCGGGTGCTGGACTCCCTGGAAGGCACGGATTTGCCTATCGCGCGCGCTCAACAGGAGCGGCGTTCCCTGGAAGAACTGATTCACGCGCGCACTCGTGAACTGAATCAGATCAACACCGCATGGGATGAGAAGATCGGATTGGTTTTGAGCGCCGACGCAAAACCGGAAATGCTGGAAAAGCTCGCCAAGCAGGCTCCCGAAGAAGATTTTTATCTCTTGCGTTTGATTAGCGAGCACCCGCGTTCCAATGCGAAGACCTTACAGCGCCTGGGGCGCCATCCGTACGCTGCGATTCGCGAAAACGTGGCGCGCCATCCAAACGCTGACGCCGCCACGCTAACCTACTTGAGCAAGGATCGCAGCCAGCCGCTGTGGTATCTGGTAGCGTTCAATCCGAACACACCGTCTCCACTGCAGCGCCGCCTGCGTGATCGGTTGAAGCGCCTCGGCGAAAGCCACGCCACGATTCGCTAACTCTAAGTTCCCGTTTCCTGCAAAAGGCCGCCGGCTTGTTCGGCGGCCTTTCCCTTTTGGCTCTGTTTTCTGTTTCGATCGCCCGCCCGTGTAAAATGCCTGCCGAGATATGCTGCGCACTCCCGCCGATTCCTCTCTCGTACCATCCCGTACATTTGCACTGACCGCGGCATTCCAGTTTTTCCGTGAGAACGGAGCCGCGCTCGTTCTTCTCTCCGTCGCTCTGCTCATTCCGTGCTTCTGGCACAGGCACATTCAGGCCGGAGACTTGGGCAGCCACATCTACAACGCGTGGCTGGCTCAACTGGCGGAACGGCATGAAATTTCCGGCGTGATTGTTGTCCATCAATCGAACAACGTCCTCTTCGATCTGATGGTGTTGCACTCCGCGAACCGGTTTGGCTTCGTTGCGGCAGAAAAGATTGCTGTCTCTATCGTGGTGCTGGTCTTTTTCTGGGGGGCATTTGCCTTCCTCGCCGTCGTGTCCGGCCGTGCGCCCTGGCTGCTCACACCGTTCCTTGCCGTGCTCGCGTACGGCTATGCATTCCATATGGGCTTCATGAACTACTGCCTGTCGATCGGCCTGGCATTCCTTGCGCTAGCCGCAGTTTGGCAGAGCGGAGCCGGGAACTGGCTCATCGCCGCGATTCTTGCTGCGGTTGCCTTCTTAGCACATCCGATCGGTTTTGCCCTTGTTGTGTCGCTTGCACTTTACATTTCGGTGCGGAGGGTTTTGCCGCGATGGCCTCGTTTGGCTCTTCCGATTGTGGCGGTGACTTCCTTCATTTTGTTGCACCGATATTTTTTGGCGCATCCGGAGCGCCAACCGAGCTGGCGCAGCGAAGGAATTTTGCAACTGCTGGGCCAAGATCAGATGAACGTGTACGGGCATGAGTACCTGGTGCTGTCGTGGTTCGCGCTGACGTGGAGCGTGTTCTGCGCCTTGGCCACTCTGTATGACTGGACTTTCCGAGAGAGAAAACCCGCGGGTGCCCTATTGCTTGCCTTTGAGCTTTATGCGGTTGCGCTCGCTGCGACGATTTGTCTGCCTGAGAATTTTCGGACTGGGCTCTACGCAGGGTGGGTCGGGCTGCTGGTGTCGCGGCTCACCCTGGTGACCGCCGTGTTTGGCCTGCTATTGCTTGCGTCGCTTGGATTGCCGCGCTGGTCCGCGGGTGGCACGGGCGTTATTGTGGCGATCTTTTTTGTCTTTTTGTACCGCGACACCGGCAGGCTTGACCGAATGGAAGCGAACGCCCGTTTGCTGGCGGAATCGATCGCGCCGGGAACGCGCATCGTCGGAGTTGCCAACGCTCCAGAAGACTGGCGAGTTCCATTCATTTATCACTCGATTGACCGGGCCTGCATCGGAAACTGCTTCAGTTATGCCAACTACGAAGCTTCGTCCTTGCAATTTCGAGTGCGCGCCCTGCCGGGAAATATGGTCGTGACCACGTCGGTCGATCAATCCGACGACATGTCGAGCGGCGACTACCGCGTTCGCAAGAACGACTTGCCGCTCACCTCCATCTATCAGTGCGACGACGCGGACTTCACCAAGCTTTGCGCACTGCCGCTGAGAGAAGGGCAGAAGACGGAAGACCCGGAGTCCGAGCCAGAGCCGATGGCGCCCGATTCGGACGCAGACCAAGAGAATTGAGGCAAAACTGGCTTCTTCGGCGGTGTTTTTGGGCGAAAAGACAAAATGGCTCTTGCACCAGTCCAATATCTGCTAAGATTGGCTCCTGGTGAGAGACAAATGCTTCCTGTACACCTTCAGCCTGAAAGCCACGTTCCTCTCTACATCCAACTGCGCGACCAGCTGCGTGCTTTGGTTCACGCGGGCGATTTGCGTCCCGGCGATCGCATCCCGGCCAGTCGCGAACTAGCCACCATTCTCGGCGTTCACCGGACAACTGTGGCCAATGCTTATGCCGAGCTCGAAGCCGAGGGCCTGATTCAAGGGCACGTCGGCCGCGGCACGTTCATCCAGGGCAATGGAAACGGTCACGCGCTGCGATTCACGCCGCCTCCGCCTTCTCTGGCGGCGAATGGTGACGGAGGTTTGCGTTGGGAGCTGCTGTTTGCCGATGAGCGCGGCGACGAGATCCTGAGCCGGCTGACGGCGAGCGCTCCTGAAGATTCTCTGTCTTTTGTCATGGCTAGGCCTGCCGCGGATTTTTTTCCTGTCGAAGAGCTGCAGATCTGCGTGAATACCGTGCTGCGCCGCGAAGCGACGGACGTCCTCAATCTTGGATCGTCCGACGGGTACGTTCCGCTGAAAGAGGCGTTGCTGGACCTGCTGCGGCAGGACGGAATCGCGGCCAAGGACGAGAACCTGCTCGTCACCGATGGCTGCCAGCAGGCGTTCGATTTGATCAGCAAAGCGTTTGTGCGGCCGGGCGACTGCGTGGTGATGGAGAACCCGACCTACCCCGGCGCGGTAGCGATTTTCAATGGTGCGCGAGCGCGCTGCATCGGCGTTCCTGTCAATACGCACCCGGAACCCGGTAAAACGATGGGCGTGGACCTGGAAGCCATGGAAGCCACCCTCGCAGCGAATCGTGTGAAGCTGATCGTCTTGACGCCGGATTTTCACAATCCGACGGGAACATCCATGCCGCTGGCTTCGCGGCGCAAATTGCTGGAACTGGCGACGCGGCACCAGGTGCCGGTGGTGGAAGATCACATTTATGCGCGCTTGCATGCGCGCGAAGAGCGGGTGCCTTCGCTCAAACAACTGGATCGCTCGAATCTGGTGATCCACATTGACAGCTTTGCGAAGGTCGCTTTCCCCGGGTTGCGAGTGGGCTGGATTGTGGCGGCGCCGGCGGCGATCGAACGCCTGCGCCTGGTAAAGCAGACAACCGACTTGCACACGGATCAACTGGCGCAAGCGACACTGGCGGAATTTCTGCGACGTGGCTATTTCTCGAAACACCTGGCGAAGATGCGCAAGGTGTACGCGTCTCGCTTGAATGCTTTGGACGAGGCGCTTCGCAAGCACATGCCGGAAGAGACGCGCTGGACACGGCCCGAGGGCGGGATGTGCCTGTGGCTCGAATTGCCGCCGGGATTCGACGCGAGCGAGCTACTGATTCACGCCAAGGAACGCGGGTTGTTGTTTGCACCGGGCCGGTATTTCTACGTGCAGTCGCATCTTCCGAATACGCTGCGGCTGGGTTTTGCGAATCTGGACGAGAAAGAGTTGGCGCGGGGCGTGATGACTCTGGCGGATTTGCTGCGCATCGAAATGAAGAAGCGGCAACGCGGCGTGCGGCGGGCGGAACGCAGCCGCGTCGCGTTGGTCTGAGAAGATGGACGCGAAACTCGTTCTGGCGCCGAATCCGGCGAACAATTGTTTCGGTTGTGGCGGCGCGAATGATTATGGGATGCAGTTGACGTTTGAGGTGGATCCAGAATCCGGCCGCGCCGTAGGAAAATTCAAGTTGGGCTCGCGTTACGCAGGCGGCGCCGGATTCGTTCATGGCGGAGTGATTGCAGTCTTGCTCGATGAGGTGATGGGCAAAATTTCCAAACTGTCGGAGGAACGAGCAGTCACCGCTGAGTTGAACATCGAGTACCGGAAGCCTGTGCCGACCGATGCGGAAATTGTAGTCAGCGGCTGGCAGGAGAACGAGAAGGGCCGTAACAGGTTTCGTGTCGGCGAGATTCACGATGCGCAGGGGAATTTGTTGGCGCGGGGACGGGGACGATTTGTGGTCGTCGGACAGCCGGTTAGGACGGTCTGAGGAGTTTTTTGACTTTGCGCAAAGCAATTTTGAGGAGACGGTTATGGACACCAAGAAGGTAAATGGAAGCGGAAACGGCCACGACGGCGCGAACGCGGGCAACGCGGCGAACGAGTGGCGCGTGAAAGTTGGCTTGGCGGAAATGCTGAAGGGCGGCGTGATCATGGACGTCACGAACGCCGACCAGGCCAAGATTGCAGAAAAGGCCGGAGCTTGCGCGGTGATGGCGCTGGAGCGCGTGCCCTCTGACATTCGCAAGGAAGGCGGCGTGGCGCGGATGGCGTCCATCAAAGTGATTCGCGAAATCATGGAAACAGTCACCATTCCGGTGATGGCGAAAGTGCGCATCGGTCACTTTGCGGAAGCTGAAGTGCTGCAGGCGCTGGAAGTGGACTTCATTGACGAAAGCGAAGTGCTGACGCCGGCGGACGAAGAGAATCACATCTGGAAGCATGACTACCGTGTGCCCTTTGTTTGCGGCGCGCGCAACCTGGGCGAAGCAGTGCGGCGCATCGCGGAAGGTGCGGCAATGATTCGTACCAAGGGCGAAGCAGGTTCGGGCAACGTGGTGGAGGCGGTGCGGCACATGCGTACGATCGTCAGCGAGATGAAAAAGCTGACGACGCTGCGTGACGACGAACTGATGCGCGCTGCCAAGGAAATCGGCGCGCCACTGGACTTGATCCGTCAGATCGCGAAAACCGGCAAGCTGCCGGTGCCGAATTTTTCGGCGGGTGGCATTGCCACTCCGGCCGACGCGGCGCTAGTGCGGCGGCTGGGCGCGGAAGCCGTGTTCGTCGGTTCGGGAATTTTCAAGTCCAGTGATCCGGAAGCGCGCGCCAAGGCGGTGGTGAAAGCAACCACGCATTTTGAGGATGCGAAGGCGGTTCTGGAAGCTCATGAAGAGCTGGGCGAAGCGATGAAGGGAATTGACGTGCGTCAACTGGAAGAGAAGGACCTGCTTTCGACGCGCGGCTGGTAAGCAGTTTCCAGTGGAAAAGCACGGGTCTGAAGACCCGCCACTACGAAAAGCGGATCGCTAAGCGGACAAATATGACGAAAGACAGAAAACCGAGGATTGGTGTACTCGCGGTGCAGGGCGACTTTGGGGCGCACGCAGATATGCTGCAGCGGCTCGGGGCAGAAACGATCGAAGTTCGCACCGTCGCCGATTTGGAAAGCTGCGATGCGCTGGTGCTACCCGGTGGGGAATCCACGACGCAGCTGCAATTCTTGCAGCAAGAGGGTCTGTTCGAGGCGATCAAGGCATTCGCGGAGAATCAGCAACCGATTTTTGGAACGTGTGCGGGTGCGATTTTGCTCGCCAGCAAAGTGCAGCACCCGGCGCAGGATTCGCTCGCATTGATGGACATGACGGTCACCCGCAACGCCTACGGACGGCAAATGGCCAGTGACGTGTTCTTCGGCTCATCGAAATTGGAGCCGCGGCCGATGGAAATGGTATTCATTCGGGCGCCGATTATTGAAAAAGTAGGCGCGGACGTAGAAGTGTTGGCTGAATACGGCGGCAAGCCCGTATTGGTGCAGAAAAAGAATTTGCTTGCGGCGACATTCCACCCGGAGCTAACGTCAGACCCCACCGTGCATCGGCACTTCCTGGGCCTAATCAAAAAGCAAGCAGCCGCAAGCGAGCTGGTTTCCACCCAGGGATGAACGCCAACACTCGGTCTTCCCCACCACGATTGCGTGTTCTCTTTGTCTGTATAGGCAATTCCTGCCGAAGCCCCATGGCAGAATCTATTGCGTTGCGTGATGCCGCGGACTTGTTGGAAACGGCGAGCGCCGGGCTGAGTCCCCTCGGGGTAGTGCAGAAGCTGACGCTGCAAACGCTACAAGCGAACGGGTATCCGACGGCCGAGCTTTATTCGAAGCCGATCCTGAACGACGCCTGGACCGAGGCGGATCTGGTGATCAACATGAGCGGCTATCCACGCGAACGCGCATTTCCGCGCGCTGAGTGGCATAAGGTAGAAGACTGGAAGGTTGACGACCCATACGGCTCCGACCCGGCGGTATATCAACGCACGTTTGAAGACATTCGGACTAAAATAGAAACGCTCGCGGCGCGCGTGCGCGAACGCGGGCATAGGAAAGCCTAACAGGGACAACTTGCAGCGAGCGAAGACCAGCGTTTCGCAGGAAGACTACCTCAAGGCCATTTGGGAACTCCTTGAGGAAGGGCAGCCGCCGATCAGCGCGCGGATCGCTGAGGAACTGGACGTGACACCGCCTGCCGTGACCGCGGCGCTGAAGCGCATGAAGCGCGACGATCTGGTCACCGTGGCGCGCGACGGGCGGATTGACTTGACACGCAAAGGGCGGGCTGTGGCGGAGCGGATGGCGCTGCGCCATCAGCTGGCGGAACTGTTGCTGACCGATGTGATTGGCCTGCCATGGTCAAAGGCGCACGACGAAGCGGAGCGCCTGGAGCATGCGATCTCGCCGGCAGTCGAAGCTCTGCTGCTGAAGCGGTTCGCGGGCAAGAAAGCGTGTCCTCATGGATTGCCGCTGCGCGGAGGCTCAGCTCAACTGCGGAAGCAGGGCGCCGTGCTGCTCTCCGACCTGAATGCCAAAGACCGCGCAGAGGTGATTTGCGTGTACGAGAAGGATCCACGTTTCCTGGAGTTTCTGGATGATTTGAAGCTGCATCCTGGCGCTCATTTGTCAGTGGCGAAGCGTGAGTACGATGAGACGCTGACGCTACAAGTTGCCGGGAAGACGCTGCATCTAGGCAAACCGGCGACGTCGCGCATCTGGGTTCGCCAGATTCCCGCTTGATCGAAAAGCTAAATTGTCTGCGGCAAACTGCTTATAATTCCTCGCATGGCCGTTCGTCCGTCAAGTCCTGCGCCAATTGATTCGTTTCTGAGCATTCATGCGGTGCGGGTGTACGTGCGCAACGTGGACCGCAGTCTGCAGTTTTATGTCGAGAAGCTGGGTTTTCGGTTGGTGATCGACACGAAACTGCAATCAGGCGAGCGATGGGTGGCGGTTTCACCGCCGGACGGCACGACGATTCTCACGCTAGTTGCTCCGAAAGCAAAAACCGCGGAATACAAATTGATCGGGCGCGCGACGCAGGTGGTGTTGGTAACGCCCGACGTGATGCGCAAGTTTCGGGAGTGGTCGCAGCGAGGAGTCCGCTTCTTGAGCACACCGCGACTGCGCCGCATCAAGTACGAGCCCGGGGCGGCCGCCGGTGGCGCTGAAGCTGCGCGCCTGCTCGGCCGAGAGTCGCCCATATGGGGAACAACTTCTGCTCGCTTCAGTGATATTGACGGAAATGTCTTTTCGCTAGTGAGCTTCGACGAGCTTACCCATGCGATTGAAGCGGAGCGGCGTGAGGCTGCGGAACGGTTCGAAGCGGAGCGACATGCCGCCCGCGAGTTGGAAATCGCCAAACAGGTGCAGTCACGGTTGTTTCCGCAGTGCCTGCCGCCACTTTCGACGCTTGAGTATGCGGGAAGTTGCATTCAAGCGAGGCAGGTAGGCGGAGACTATTACGATTTTCTCGATCTCGGTTCACCGCAACGGCTGGAAAGAGGAGCGATGCGCGAGCTGGATGCCGCTGCCTGGCATTTGGCATTTGTGTTGGCCGATGTTTGCGGGAAGGGAATTGCCGGCGCGCTGTTGATGGCCAACTTGCAGGCCAATCTGCGCAGCCGCTACGCTGCTGCTCTGGATGACTTGCCGCGTCTGCTGAAGTCGGTGAACCAGCTGTTCTACGAGAATTCGCCGGAGGACCGCTACGCCACGATGTTTTTCGCGGTTTACGATGATCGTACGAGTGAGCTCGAGTATGCGAATTGTGGACACAATGCAGCCCTCGTGTTTCGTGCCGACGGCTCACTGGAGCGATTGCATTCGACCTCAACGGTGATCGGCCTGTTTCCGCGCTGGGAGTGCGCGACACAATTCATCACGCTACGGCCTGGCGACCTGCTGGTGATCTACACAGACGGAGTGACGGAGTCGTTGAATCATGAATACGAGGAGTTCGGCGAGGACCGTTTGATTGAAGTGGTTCAGGGAGGTCGTGATCTTAATCCGCAGGCGCTAATGAATGCGATTGTGGATGAAGTGCGAACGTTCAGTCCGCACGAGCAGCATGACGACATCACGCTGATCGTGGCCCGGCGTCGACCATAGCCCTGGATTTACGGCCCTGGATTTACGGCTCGAGAAGTCTCACGATGCTATCCACTTCGCCCGAGGCATTAGCGTCGGGCTACAATTGCTGCGGTCAGCTTGTCGTCGAGCCCTCGTTGACAGTTTTTCGAGAGGAGCACCTTCATGACCCTACTACGAGCAATTGGATGCTTCCTGGTTTTTGCACTCTGTGCCTCGCCTTTCACGCACGCCCAGAAGAAGCCATTGCAGCCCGGAGAGATGATCCTGATCGGCAAGCTCACTCATGTGATGGGAATCGGGGGAGAGACCACGGGCTGGGCGCTGGAGCTGAACTCTGATTTGACTTTGCAAGGCCAGACATTCCGGTCGATCGAGGTCTCCGGCCCGCCGAAAAAATTGGCGCGGCTAGCCAATCAGGAAGTGAAAGCGCGCGGTTTTATCAAGCACCGTCACGGCGTAGAGCGAAAAGACTGGCCGGTTCTGGAAATTACATCGATTTGGTTAAAGAAGCCCACTGGCACAGCCTGACCTGAGAGTCACGTGAGTCGAGGTCAGTCTCTTTCTTCGAGCAGCGCTTGCAGCCGCGCGTAGCCGGCGCGGCTGACGGGCAAGCGAACGCCGCTGGACAGGACGACGACACGGCTATCTTTGCCGTAGGGCTCGATTCTCGTCACCCGTTCCAGATTCACGACGTAGGAGCGATGAATCCGAACAAATTGTTTGGGATTGAGAGCGGCCTCGAGGCTAGCGATCGTCTGTTGCTTGAGGTGCTTTTTGCCTTCGCTCGCGAGCGCAACGTAGTCGTCCTGTGCTTCCGCATAGTCGAGCTTGGTGATGGGAATCAGCGTGACGCGGGTGCCGTCTTTTACGACGAGACGCTCCGCGAATTGGCCCGCTGGGCGCGAAGCTGCTGCCAGGTCGGCGGGAGCGGGGAATTGTTCATTGGACCGGACTTTTACGCGCTGCAATGCGGCGGCCAAACGTTCCTTGCCAACTGGTTTCAGTAAGTAATCGACCGCATGCACTTCGAATGCCTTCATCGCGTATTCGTCGTACGCGGTGACGAAAATCACCGCAATTTCCGTGCCGATCAGCTCCAGAACGTCGAATCCGGTCAGCTTGGGCATTTGCACGTCGAGGAACAACAGGTCGGGTTTGCCCTCAGAAACGGCCCTTACGGCCTCCAGCCCATTTTTACATTCGGCGATGATTTCGACTTCGTCGTGTGCGCTCAGCAGTTCGCGTAGCACTTTGCGGGCAAGCTCTTCGTCGTCAACGATTAAAGTGCGCAGTTTTTTGAGCGGCTTACTCACGTGCTTTCTCCGTATTCGGCAGGCAACGTCAGGCTGACGCGAAACCGTTCTTCACTGGGCTCAACGCGAAGGGTTGCGTCCTTGCCGTAGCGCGCTTCCAATCGGCTGCGAACGTTTTTGAGCCCGACGCCATTCTTACGCCGCGGTGGTGCCTCATCGTCGCGATCGTTCTCCACCATGATTCCCAGCCGCCCGTCCTGCACCTGCGCCTGCAAGCGGATGCAACCGCCGTCGGCCATGGAAGCGATTCCGTGACTTACAGCATTTTCCAGCAACGGTTGCAGAAGCAAAGCCGGGACATAGCAGCGCTTCGCCTCTTCTTGGATGTTTTCTTCCATGCGCAGGCGCTCGCCAAAGCGTACCTTTTCGATCGCCATGAATTTCTCCAGCAAGTCCAGCTCGTCGGAAAATGGAATCACGTTCTTTTCCCCCATGCCGAGCGTTAGCCGCAGGAACTCCGCCAGGAGAAGGCACATTTCACGCGCGCGCGCCGCGTCAATACTGGTGAGGGCGCTGATCGAATTGAGGCTGTTGAAGAGAAAATGCGGATTTATTTGAGCCCGCAAAGCGCGTAGTTCGGCGTCGCGCGCGAGCATGCTCGTCTCCACTGCGCGGACTTCTACCGCGCGAGCGGCTTCCTGCGCAATCACGACATAGTGAAAGGCAATGGACATTAGGTAGACCAGCGATCCGGTCACATAGACGATCCAGAGGTCAGGCGCGAATTGCTTGTCCAGCCCACTAAACTGCGGGATGTAGCTCATGGCCCGGGCAAACGGGCTCGCAAGCAGAGTCCACAGGAAACTGAGAACTTGCGCGGCCATGATGTGGGTTAGAACCGTGCGCCACAACACGGCTTTGTCGAGCGGCGTGAATCGGCAGATGTATCCCGCTGCGAGCGGAATGAAGAGGGAGAACATCGCCATGGGAATTCCAAGCGCGGCGCTATCTACCCATGACAGATTGCCAAGCGTGGCCAGCGCCGGCACCAAAACGGCCGCGACTCCGACCCACTCGTACTTGTTGGTCCGGCCGGGGAAGGACCTGCGAAGTTTTGCGGAGTCCGCCATAGCCGCCTCAGTTGCGGATCTCCACGCCTCCAAACAACGCCGTGCCGAGAACTATCAAAGTCTTTTTCGGTTTGTCCGGGTCAGGCGGCGGCGAGAATCGCGTCGAATCCGAAAAACCGCCGAAAACACCCTGTCCGCGTGCGGCAACGTACCATGTTTCCGGCACGCGCAATTCAATTCCGCCGAAGATGGCATTTGCGTGGATGACCGCTTCCGTTTCGACCATTTCGGCGTCCCGCAAATCGAGTTCGATGCCGCCGAAGATGGCCTGCAAACGGCCTCCGCGAAACTCGCGGCTATTCAAGCGCTTCTCGACGCCGCCGAAGATGGCGTTCTCTTCGAGAGTATTGCGCGGGTCGAGCTTGCCCTCGGGCATAGGGGGCATCGCTTTGCGCGCCTGAATCGCGCTCCACATGGCCATTGCGCCGCCAGCAATGAGCAGCAGCGGCCAGAACTGCCCCCAGGTAAAGTGGCCGATTCCAAGTTCGCTGAGCTGCAGAAATACGCCAAAGAGAAGAATTATGACGCCCCAGATCCTGGCGTCGCGGCGGACAATCTTTGAGATGCCGACGAAGATCAGGATCATCGGCCAGAATTGCAGGAAGTGACGCGCCTGGACGTAGCCCAAGCTGTCCAGCAGGAAAATGATTCCGACTGCGAGAATGATGCCTCCGGGAAGCAGCCCGCCGAACCCACCGCCACATCTCCGTCCGCGCATTCCCGCGCGAATTCCGTCGTGGACATTGCGCGTAACCTTCTCTCGCTCTCGCACCTCCTCCTGCGTCTTCCAGGCTGGAGGCCGCCCCCAATTTTTCTCGTCGTTGTCCATTCGCTTTTCCTAAGACCGTAAATCTTACTGAGCCGTCTAAGGACTCGTCTTCAATTCGCTTTGCGGGAGAGCGCCACTCCGGCAATCATGACCGCCATCGGCCAGCATAATAGCAGCACACGCGCCGCGCTCAGCAAAATCCCGTTCGGCTTCCACGCAATAAAATCCACCACTTGCAACATAGCCAGCCCCAGCGCGCCCAGCCAACCCAGAGACTCCGCAGCTGCGTGGCTCAATGCGGAGCTCGCCTCTAGCCACAACGTCCACAACTGAGCAAACAGCGCCACTCCACCAATGGCCAGCAGCACCCGGCCAGCCGTCTGCTTCCGAGCCGCGCCACCTTCGACAACCGCAACCATTGCCGCCTCCACTCCCGCTAATCCTTGCGGGCAGGGTCAGATTACGGGGAGCGGAATAGCTGCACAGCAAGCTTTCGGCGGGTGCGGTCCGGCTACCGGCGAATGACGGCTGGTCTCCGGTATACATCGGCTCAATTCGACCTGGAATCTTGAGCCTGCGGGCACGGTTTCTCGTTTTTTTCCAATATCGCTTGCAAATCCATAGCCTTGCAGCTAGTTTAGGGGCACTTTTTACGGTCAGGGGCAGGTCTCATCTTAATTTCGGGGAGTTACTGAACATGAGTGCGGACGCGTCTCGTACGTCCTCGTTTCCTTTTTATCGCTGGAAGTGGTTGTTGTACGTGCTGCTCGCGCTGTTTGGTGGCTCGATCACCTTTGTCGGCGCGCGCGCGCAGCAAAAGGCCACTGAGGAAGCGACCTTCCGCAAACTGATCGACGACTATTGCGCGGCCTGGAGCTCCGGCAATCCCGACAATGCGGCGAAATTCTACGCGCAGGAAGACGGCGTTGTGTTTTATGACGTGGCGCCTTTCTCTTATCACAACTGGAAAGAGTATCGTGCCGGCGTACAAAAACAGTTCTTCGACAATCTGTCGGCCGCGAAGTTGACGGCGGGCAAGGATCTTAAGGTCACGAAGCGGGGAATGGTTACCTGGATGACCGTGCCCATGCACTTGAGCACTACGGGAAAAGACGGCAAGACCTCGGAGTATGACCTGCGCTACACGGGCATTTGGGAAAAGCGGGGGGCGCGCTGGGTTCTGGTGCACGAGCACATCTCGGCGCCGCTGGGCTAAACTGTTGCCGAGCCCGTTGCGCGCGAGGAGCTGCAAAAACTTCAGCCTTAATGTGGAATGCACTGAGCTACTACTGGATTGTCGCCCGCGGTTTTCGGTTTCATCCTTGGGATAGCCCATATCTTCGCTGGCGGCTCGAAACGTTTCTGGGCGCTGAAGCGGACGACGTCAGCCCTTCGCAATTCCTGAAAATTCTCTGGAAGTATCGCCATCAAATGCAGAACTTTGTGGACTGGGCCGCGGAGCGTCGGCGCGCTCAGTCACACTAGACTGCTCATTCGAAGACGCCAAAACAGATAGGCGGAAGAGAGCAGGAGCAGCGGCGCGGTATAAAAGCCCGGCCCCGCCCCCTCAAAGCGTACGGAAGGCACAGTTCCTCCCAGGATCGTAGTCAAGATGTGGCCTCCACCATTCGCGAACTGAATGCCTGCAATGAGATAGGCAAGTGACCGCAGCCAGCGTGAGTTGCGGAAGGCAAATGGAACGAGGGCAAAACAAACCACGATGGCAACCAGCAGACCGCTAAGCCATTCGCGAAAGGTCAGGTCCATTCTGGGAAACCATGAGAAATGGCCGTACAGGGCCAGCACGGTAGCGTTGTAATAGCCGAGGAAATCGTGAGCGGCCTCGTCCCAAACGTGAAGCGCAAAAACAATGCAGAGAATCAGCCAGGCCAGACCGAAGCCTCTGTGCCGAAGGGGGACAAGATGCTCCGACATGGGACGATTCTACATAGGTCGCGGAAGTAGGGGACGTAAACCTCTAGCTAGCTAAGTGCTCTAGTTCGGAATTACGGTGACGTATTTGGAGAGGCGTCAGGCCGCAGGAGCGAGTCGTTTG
>UEXQ01000009.1_pt1 | contig 15018 bp, 13 predicted proteins | sample 4301111 | NCBI WGS metagenome assembly UEXQ01 (sample SAMEA4773181, study PRJEB27434) | metagenome | biome: 2259; feature: agricultural soil; material: soil | place: USA | collected 2014-09 | depth 0.25 m
GTTCCGGTGTTTGCCTGCAGTATTCCCCTTAATCCTCAAATTCGCTCAACGGTGCACCGTGACACTGATGCTGGTCATGGGACTAAGGCCGCCGGAAACTCCGGTAATCGTGACCGTGAACGTTCCGATATTGGTTTTATTGTTGGCGGCCAATCGTAGCGTGCTCGAATTGCTCGTCGGATTGGGGCTGAACGATGCGCTCATGCCCTTGCGCAGGCCGGAGGCTGAGAACGTAACGCTGCCGCTGAAACCGTTCGACGGTACGATGCTGATCGTAGCCGAACCAGTGGCCCCGCGCTTGATGCTCAGGCTCGTGGGTGAAGCGGCGAGCACAAAGTTCGGCGCGGCAGTCACCGCAAGAGAGACCGTCGTCGAATTGGTCAGGTTGCCGCTAACTCCCTTGATGGTGACGGTGAAAGTTCCCGGAGCAGCGGAAGCGTTCGCCGTGAACGTGGCAATGCTCGTACTCGCCGTGCTGCTGGGGTTGAAAGACGCTGTCACGCCGGCAGGCAACCCGGAAGCCGACAAACTGACGCTGCCGCTGAAGCCGTTTTGTGAAGTGACTCCGACCGTAGCGCTGTTGCTACTCCCCTGAACAACGCCCAGGTCATTCGGCGTCGCGGAAAGGGTGAAGCTGCCCGGCGGCGGGCCAGAGGTCGGCCAGTTGTTAACTAAATTCGCGGCGTTGATGGTGCCAATGCCGGTTGCGAAGTCCCAGCCGAGCGAAGTTCCGTAAGCGGGCGCGAACGAATTGTTGGAGGTGGATAATACCCCAACGGCTCCGCCGCCCAGAAAACAATTGGGACCAACGCAATCCACATCCATATCGCCCTGGGTCACGTCATAGAAAATGCAGTTTGCCCCGACTCCGGCTCCGTTTGAAGAATTGCAGGCGGCGTTGCCGCTCGCGCCGTATTCCGCGGCAGCCAGCTGGTAATAAATGGGCGCAGGATTCCCCTGCGGCCCGCCGGCCTTTTGATTGATCAGTGCCTGAATGCCAGCCATGATCGGCGAAGCAAACGAAGTCCCACCTGCTCCCGACCACGCGCTCGGGTCGCTTCCGCAGGAAGCTCCGCCGCCCGCCATGTCGGACCAACAGAAAACGTAGTAGTGGCTCCACAGTCCGTCCGCGGCGAACAGCGACACGTCCGGCGTGTCCCGCACGCCGTCGTTGGGATTGCCCAGCACCACTTGCCACGAAGGCTTGGCCCACCCGGCGCACGAACCGCTGACGACTCCCGCTGTAGACGGTGTTCCCGCTGCGCACTGGCTTGGCCCGCCGCCTCCTGCGACCGTGGTCAGCAGCAGGAAGCCCAGGAAAGGGTCGTTGCAGAGACTCGCAGGACCGTACGTCGGGCTATAGCCGAAGTACGCCGAAACAAGTTCACCCGCGCAAGAGTCATTCCATGGAATTTCCGGAATGTACGAAACGGCCGAGCCGAACGTAGGCGTGTTCGTGGAATTCCAGTAGTTCAGATTCGTGCCTGCGAAAGTGTCGCTGAAGTCCGTACCGCCAACAGCGACGTTATAGGGAGTCGAGGCGAAAGCATTGACGCCGATACCGCGAGTCGCCTCGGCGGCGCCGTTGTCGCAGCCGGCGGCCCCGCTGTCCCCTGCCGCGACGAAGACCGAGACGCCCTCCGCGACGGCTTGCTGGTAGGCGGCATTGTAGGCGGCGTTGGCGGTTTCCCCATTCACCGTTTCGCATTGGCCATAGCTAATGCTGACAATTGCAGGAGGCGCGTTGCTGTTGATCAGGTTCTCAAAAGCGATAAGACCACCGAACGTGGTGCTAGTGTCGGCGCAGGCGGCCATTTGTATGGACGCACTCGGAGCAGCAGCGCTGGCCCATTCCGCATCGAGAATTGCCTCGGCGTCGTTCGGTGCGAAGACACCTGGCGGATTGCAATTATTCGTACCGCTCGACGGGATTGGATGCACGGAAGAAAAAGAAGCCCCTGAGTAGGAAGACAAGCCAAGAACGGAGCGAAACGTCGTCCAATCGTTGGCGGTGTATACGTCCGTGTCTTCAATCAGCGTGATGGTTTGGCCCTGGCCGGAAATGCCAGCATTAAAAAGTGGATTCAGGTTGTAGATCGTGGCGAGGTCGGCCGGAACTACGGCGTATGTATCGCCGAACAGGCCTCCGATCGTGAACTCGGGGCGCGGTCTGCGCAACCGATGCATCGGACGCGGACGAAAGTCATGCAGCGAAACGACACCAGAGACTAGAGAGGCGAGCGCAGCGGGAATGCGCGGCTCGCTCATGTTCGCTATGTGCAGTTCGTTTTTGACGGCAAGGTAATGGACTTCCGTCTGGAAGGCGCGGCGAATTTGCCCGGCCGTTCCAGAAAAATCGATGAGCATTCCGCTCGGATAAACGACATTGACCTGGAAGCCTTGCGAGCGCAGCCACGCGGTCACCGCGTCGAGGTCGGATGGGGCAGCGCCATATCGCGCGCCAAACTCCTGTGCTGTCAGCCAATGATGGAACTTGGGGGAGCCCTCTGTTTCTAGCCCTGCGATGAATTGCTGCAGTGCTGCTTCCCTTTCGGAGGAACGCTTCAACAGCAGCAGCATATGCTGCATCGGAAGCGAGTCAGCCACGCGGCCGCGGTCGTTATGCGGCGCGGCCTCGGGGCGCACGTTTCCTGCCAGGGCGACATGGCCCGGCGCATTCACTTGGGCAGCGGAAGAAGATGCCAAGAGGAACAGGACGACGAGAGCGGAGGCGGCAGCGAATCCCAGTTTACCGTTCACGGACCCTCCCTAAACAGACTTTTGCGGCTTGACCATGCGGAACGCTGGCAAACGATAAACCTTTGATAGCAGAACTTTACGAAGGGTAGAAACAGTCCCAACGGACAGTTTTGGGTCAGCCGTCTGCAAGGTCCAGGACCATCCGAGCCAAACTCGCGTGCTCCCGCTCGTGCCCGAGTCAAGCGAAATCTTGGAGGAGACCTATTGACAACCGCGTGCCTACCTGTCATTAATGAGGGAGCCGCTTGCTGCGGCGAAACGTGGCGATTTAGGGCGACTTGCTCCACGTAAAAAACTGCTAAAGAGCTGGTAGAGTTTCTCGAAAGATTTTGAAACCCTCCTGCACTCTTTGGCACGGAGGGCTTTTTCTTTTGTCCCCCTCCGCGCTGGCCCTAATTCATTCACGTTTCGTTTGCCACTTGGGCGAATTCCGTTGGCTTTTGATGTTCTGGGCCACGATTGGACATCGCGCTATGTCGGAGACCTATCAATTACGCTGTCGGGAATGCGGAAAGCTGTGGGGCAATACACCGCGGTCATTCTGCGAAGAATGCTTCTCTCCCCTGGAAGTTGCCTACGATTACGAAGCACTGAAATCCATCGCCAGCAAGGACAAGCTCGCCGGGCGCGACTTCAATATGTGGCGCTACGCGGAGTTTCTGCCGCTGCCTGAGGGCTTTGCGTTCCCGAACCCCGTCGGCGGAACGCCGCTGGTTCCCTCGAAACATCTGGCGAAGAAGTGGGGTCTGCGGAATTTGTATTTTAAGAACGATGCGGTCTGCTTTCCTTCTCTGTCGTTCAAGGATCGCGTCGTCGCAACGGCGCTGGCCGCAGCAGGGCGATTCGGATTCAAGACTGTGGGCTGTTCGTCCACCGGAAATCTGGCGAATGCCGTCGCTGCGCAATCGGCGCAGCAAGGGTTTGACGCCTGCGTGTTCATTCCTGCTGATCTTGAGCCGGCGAAGATTTTGAACACCGCGGTCTACGGCGCGCGCATCGTTCGTATCAACGGCAACTACGATCACGTGAACCGTTTATGCGCGCAGATTGCCGACCGCTTCCAGTGGGGCCTGGTGAATGTGAACCTGCGGCCGTACTACGCGGAAGGCTCGAAGACGCACGGCTTTGAAATTGCCGAACAGCTCGGCTGGAAGCTTCCCGACAACGTCGTCGTCCCCATGGCGGGCGGGTCGCTCATTACAAAAATTGCGAAGGCATTTCGTGAGTTGATCTCGCTCGGCTGGGTTCAAGAAAAGCCCGTGAAATTCTTTGGCGCCCAAGCGACCGGTTGTTCGCCCATTTCGACTGCCGTGAAACGCGGCCTCACGCGGTTTGAGCCGCAAAAACCCGACACCATCGCGCGTTCGCTGGCCATCGGTAATCCTGCCGACGGTCCCTTTGCCATCAAGCAGATCCGCGAATCCGGTGGCTGGGCCGAAGATACTTCGGATCGCGAAGTCGTGCAAGCGATTCAGTTGCTGGCGGAGACGGAAGGCATTTTTGCGGAAACGGCGGGCGGCGTCACTACCGGCGTCACGCAGAAGCTCATTGGCGAAGGGCGGATTCGTTCCGACGAAACGACCGTTGTCTGCATCACCGGCAACGGTCTGAAGACCACCGATGCGATTGCCGCCGAATATCCGGCCAGCGAAGCCATTGCCCCGAAGCTGGAAGCATTCGAAGCGTATCTGGATTCGCAACTCGCAGCGAGCGCAGCGGTAGGAAAAGCCTAAGAGTTCCGCGCTTTGCTTAAAAAATTGAGATTCAAGTAAGGGAGAAAAAATGGCTGTGACGATCGAAATTCCTACTGCGTTTCGCCGCTTCACGGACGGAACGCCAAAGTTTGACTGTAACGCCACCACGATCGCCGAGGCACTGAATATTCTGACCACGCAGTTCCCCGGTCTCTCGCGCCATGTCCGCGACGACCAAGGCCAGATCCGACAATTTCTGAACGTCTATTTAAATGAAGAAGACATTCGCTTTCTTGGTGGTGAAGACTGCGCCGTGAAGGAAGGCGACAAAGTTCTACTTGTGCCTTCTATCGCCGGCGGCTCGGGAGCGTAATACAAACTCCGCTCCAGGTGTCTTAGGGCGTTCCGCTCGGGGCGCCCGCGATGGTCCACGAAAACGCCAGGAATGAAGAAGCCGTCAGATCGATGGCCGGCTCAACAGTGGAATAAGACTGGACATTGTCCTTAAAGACCGCTCCGCTGCCGTTGAATTGAGCAAAAACGTCCACGCCATTCGTCGGGCACGCGATCATTCCACTCAACGCGCCCTTTGTTGCAATCGAGTTGGGCCCCTCGACAGCCGCGCCGCGCAACAATGGCTCGGTGCCGTTCAAAGAACCAACAAGATTGCTGACCTGATGCTGCATGCAGTGCGGAAACGTGCTGCCGTTGCCGACGATGAGTGAAGTTCCCCAAGCGTTCGTGCCCAAGATGTTCCCAAGCCACCGATTTGCGTAAGCCGCATAAGCAGTGGAATTGGTCAGATTGCCGTATTCGTTTGCCATGACCACCAATCCCGCGCCGTGCGAAGTCGTGTCGTAGGCTGCCCACGGAAATCCGAAGCCGAAAGGATCGGTGGCTGACTGCGCCACTGCCTTGTCGAGCTGTTTTTTCAAATCGGCAAGCAACGCCGCTTGATTCGTCGCAAGGCCGGATGGATTCCCCGCCAGCGCGAGTGCCCGGTACAACTCGTAATGTGCGAGCCCGCTAACGTCGTAGAGGTTCAGCGTGTCGCCCGCGTCGCCCGGACCCGTTATGTAGGCGTTCGCCCACTGGGCCGCCGCCGTCAGGTAAAAACTGGCATTTGGGTGAGGCAGACCAGAGGGAGCATTGCCCGGCTGCAAGGCGAGGTACAGCTCGGTAGCGCCAAGTTCGAGATCGTCGCGCCATTCCGTTTCCGGATAGAAGCTGAACGGGATCACGGTGAGCAGGTTGCCGCTGGGCGCGGTGTTCGCAAGATCGAAAATGTGCTCGGCGGAAAGCAGGCACTGGTTTGCATAGGAAGGCTGCGTCGTCTTGAATACTTGATAGCAGACAGCCAAGGCGGCGGACATCCGTCCGGCGAGGTTCGGACTAATAGAAGCGCCTGCTCCGCCGGCGGTGTTGATGAAGACCGGGCGATGGCAAATGTAGCGATACTGCGATGCACAGCTCTGATACGTGTCGTCGGCCTGAGGGAGCCGCCAGATGTCATGGTCACTGATGGTTTGCGCATTTCCGTTGCCGATGCCAACCTGGTAGTAGAACGTCTTGGAAGTGTCATTCCACATTTTCTGCAGCCAGTCCGTGCCGAATTTTGCCTCCGCCGTAAAGTTCGTGGATGCGCTCGCCGCTGCTCCCATCTGGTTCGGAAAGTCGCGCACGCCGATCAACATCAGCGCCGTCGTATAACTCTCGGTCTGCACAAATTTTAGATAGTCGCCGGCGTCCCACCAGCCACCCGAAGCGTCGATTTGCGCGCCAGTCGGAGTCAGGTCGCCGGAGAAGCGGCCATTCTTGTTCACGTTTGGAGTGAGATAGACGCTGGCCGTTGCGTCGTTGAGGTGACCGCCCGCGGTACGAAGGGGCGTCGCGATGAAGTTCGCGCCGTCACGCTCGTTTTGGTAGAAATACAAACTGTTTGCAAGAGGTGTCGTATATACGCTGGCAGGAACGTCAATAACAAAGCTTGGCGAAGTTGCCGGCGCAGGACCAGTCACACTGATCGTGTATGTTCCGGGCGTCGTTACACCGTCGAAATCAAGGGCATACACGTTGGAGAAACTCCCCCAGGATCCGAGCTTTGCGCCGATTGCCGTGTTTAGCACGGCTGTTCCAGATGAATTGAGCACCTTAAACGTCGCGCCTGTTTCGGTAGTCGCGGTCATCAGATAGGCCCGCTTCGGGGCGCCAACGGGATAGCCGACTTGGTTGACGCGAACGAATGCCGTTTGTGCAAAGGACACGGTAGCGGCAAGCAGGACGAGCACCAAGAGGCACCCACTCCGCGCCACCTCAGTGACAAGGTGATCGACGGCGGAGCGCCAGATTTCTCGCTCGATCTTTTTCATAGGGTTGCCTTCTTTCGCGGGAATTCGCACGGGGCTGGCCGAGCCCAGGAACCGATTCGGCGGGGAGAGGACGTTTAAATCGGTTCAATGCACGTCTTTTTGCGCCTGACAAGGGGTTTTGTCAAGAGATTTTTTTCTGTTCCCCCCGCAGGTTACGAGATGGAGCTCGCTTGAACCGTTCGCTACGGCTTTTCCCACTTGCCCGATTTGGCGGCGCGGAAGATCGCGTCAATCACCTTCATGTTGCCCAAGGCGTCTTCCAGCGGCACCGGCACTTCCTTGTTCTCGCGAATGGCCCGCGAAAAGGCATCTCCCTGAATCGTGTACTGATCGCAAGTCGGAATTTCCTCGACCGCGACTTTACCACCGTAAATTGCCATGCCGTCGGCAACGGTCACCTGTGTCGGGCGGTCGTTCGGCGCATTGAACGGAATCTCCACAGCCAGCCGGCCCGTTGTACCGAGAAGTTCCATCCGCTGGTAGTAGTTGGTCTGAGTGCCGCAAGCAAAAACCGACTGGCCATTCGAAAATTCCAGAATTCCCGAAGCCAACCGATCTGTTCCGAAGTCGGAATCTAGTTCCAGCGCCCCGGTTACCCGCCAGGGCTCCTCATTGAATAGCCAGCGCGATAACGTGATCGGATAGCTGCCGATGTCGAACAAGCCTCCGCCACCCCATTCCGGCTTGTGGCGCACGTTCTGGGGATCACGATTGAAATAGCTGAAAATCGTGGTGATGGATTTGAGCTGTCCAATTGCACCACCTTGCGCCAGTTCCCTGACGCGCAACCACTGTGGATGCGTCTTCACCATGAACGCTTCGCCGATCTTCACTCCGGTTCGATCGCGGACACGCATCAGTTCCAGCGTTTCGCCAACGTTGAGCGCAAGCGGCTTTTCGCAAAGAACGTGCTTCCCCGATTCCGCGCTGCGAATAGACCACGGCACATGGAGGTGATTCGGCAGCGGGTTGTAGATGGCCTCGATTTCGGAATCGGCCAGCAACTCTTCATATGAGCCGTAAGCTTTCGGAATGCCCAGTTCATCCGCTGCCCGCTTCGCTTTCTCTACATCGCGTGAAGAAATGGCCGCGATTTCGCTCCATTGCCCCTTTTGCATGCCCGGAATGACTTTGCGGGTCGCGATCGACGCTACTCCCAAGACTCCCCATTTGACCTTACCGCTCATGAATCCTCGCTTCGCCATTCATCGACGCCAGGCAAACCCGCAAGGAGTATACGGGAAGCTCGAAAAGCCGTGAAACGTCTGCACGCTTCCCCACACTATTCCTCTATCAGGGGGCGCGCCAACTTTAAGCAAGGAGCATCTCTGTGCCTGCAAACTTGGAAGTCATCAACCGCGCGGCAGTCCTTCTGCGCGCCCCCGAGGAACACGGCAATTCGGTGAAAGTGATCCTGGGCGGCGCCGATGGACCACCGGTCTACATTGACGCTGCGGGCCATATTCATGTCCTTTCCCCACAAGGAGCGGGCGACACGGAATTGCGAAAGGCTGTCACTGGAATTTTGCAAGGAATCCAGGCCATGAACCGTATCGCGAGTGAAGACAAAGCGGCTGGCGCTGCCGACTAGTTCGGTGTCGGCCATCGCCGCTGCAAACGAGGTTCGAGCAAGGGAGAGCGGCTTCGGCATACTCCGAGGGTGCTAAAGCCGCTTTCTTTTGCAGCAAGCCACTCTCGATCAAGCAGTCGCCGCGTAAGGACTATTTGCCCGGTGGCGCTTCTCGAATTCTTCCTTTGTGCAAACCGTCTTGACATCGGCGACGCGGTCAATGCACAAAATTCCGTCCAGGTGATCGATTTCGTGTTGTAGCAGTTCGGAAAGGTCGCGCTTTTCCCCGGCTTGAACCTCCTGCCATTCGCCGCGGACGTCCTGATATCGAACTCTGATTTCCTTGTGACGCTCGACCTGCATGAAAATTGTGAGGAAGCTGAGGCAGGCGTCCCACACAACAATTTTTTCGCTGCTGCGCTGAATGATTTGCGGATTGATGAGCGGCCACGGTTCGGCGCCGGGGAGCTGGAGGAAGATGACTCGTTCTGAAACGCCTAGTTGCGGAGCGGCAATACCTCGCCCATAGCCGGTTTCCTTGCGCCAATGCGCGAGTGTGTCGCGCAAGTCACCGATAAGGTTGAATAGATCGGCGTTGTCATCCACGAACTGATACGGCGCGGCCATTTGCCGGAGCGTAGGGTCGCCGAGTTGCAACACTTTGCGAACTGCCATACCGCCTTATCTTCCTTTCCGGCCCACTATACGCGCTCCCGCGCTCGCGGCACAGCTTGCAAATCTCCTGTATTAAATCGTTTCCATAAAAACTATGTTTCCGTATCATCGTTCATCGAGGAGACTCATCGGTGAAACGACTCGGGACACTGTTTTTCTTGATCGCCGTCTCGGCAAGCGGCCTTTACGCTCAGACTTCGGCGCAAGCGCCTGCCCAGGATCGCGTAGTGCAGCTCTTGAAAATACTGACCGAGGCTCCTGGGCCGCCGGGTTTCGAGGATCCGGTCCGCAAGATCATGGCCGAACAGATGAAGCCCTTCGCGGACAAGATCTCCTACGACGGTTTGGGCTCCGTCGTCGCGCAGCAAGGAAATTTCGGCCCTCACATCATGCTCGACGCCCACATGGATGAACTGGGCGGCATGGTCCGCCGCATTCGTCCCGATGGATTCATCTCCATGCAGATGCTCGGCTATTGGCTGACCGCCGCCCTCCCCGACCAGCGATGGGTCATCCTCGGTTCCAAAGGCCCCGTTCTCGCTGTGACGGACATTTGGGATGCGCACATCGCTCCTCACGACGCCTCCGGGCACACGGCGCAGCAGGATCTCTATCTGGATACCGGCGCACGCTCGGCTGAGGACGTCGCCAAGCTCGGAATTTCTCCCGGCGACCCCGTCGCGCCGGTTTCGGATTTTGCAGTCCTGGCGAACAATCGCTATCTGGCCAAGGCGTGGGACGACCGCGTGGGTTGTGCCGTGATGCTCGAAGTCATGCGCCGCTTACTAAAAACTCCTCACCCCAATCAGGTCTTCTACGCAGCGACTGTACAAGAGGAAGGCAGCATTGAAATGCGCGGCGCACAAACCTCGTCTCGCCTCATCAACCCGGACATCGGCTTCAGCCTCGAAGTCGGCATTCCCAACGACGTGCCAGGACCCGGTCCGGATGCGGCGCAGGAAGTCCTTGGGGGCGGCCCGGGCATGATGCTCTACACCTTCAGCGAACTGCCCAACCGCAAGCTCGTCGCTCACGTAAAGGAAATCGCCGCGGCACAGCATATCCCGCTGCAATTCGATTTTGTTCCGGGATTTGGCGACGATGCCGGCGCCATCAAGCTGCATAACACGGGCGTTCCGGTGACGACGGTCCTGGTGCCGGCGCGTTCCACGCACGCACACAACGGCATCATCGACCGCGCCGATTTTGATCGCACGGTCGATCTGATGGTCGCGCTGATTCAATCGCTTGACGCCGCTACCGTCGGCAAAATCAAATCTTTCGAGTAAACGGCCTAAAGTAGGGCCAGCTGGCGGCTTTCAAGTTCGAGCAACCGCTTCTTTAGCGGCAAACCGCCGCCAAATCCGGTGAGGCTTCCATCGTTCCCAATCACACGATGGCACGGAATGATGATGGGAATCGGATTCGCACCATTCGCCGCACCGACCGCGCGCACCGCCTTCGGACTGCCGATTCGATCAGCAAGTTGTTTGTATGAAATCGTCTCGCCGTAAGGAATCTTTTGCAGCTCCGTCCAAACCGCGCGTTGGAAATCCGTGCCTTCCGGACGTAGCGTAAGGGAAAACGTTCTACGCTCGCCCGCGAAGTACTCGCGCAACTGTCGAATAGTGCCATCAAAGAAGGAGTGGTTTTCAGTCCACCCGGGATCGACCGCCACTGCATGTCTGCCGCCAGAGAAGCTGAGGCAGTTCAACCCTTCCCGAGAGCCCGCCAGCAACAGCGGCCCTATCGGACTATCAAACCAGGTATAAGTACGCATCGTCATAGTGGCATTCTAGATGGCCGGTCATGGCAATAGATATCCGATTTCACTTCCCAATCCGCTTCCAGATGATGTCTTCGTTGTTCCGCCGGTCAATCAGCGCATCCACTTTGCCGGAGGCGTTCCGCCGGAACACAATCCGTCCCTCGATTCCCTTCCGGAAAAAGATCTCCGGCGCTTCAGGAATCAGCGTTTCGGCTGCCCGGCCGCCGCGCTGCACAGAAAGTTCTTTCTCTTTTGAACTGACTTCGCGAGTAATTCCCGAAGCGAGCTCATAGATGCCGACATAGTCTTTGTGCGCTGTGACGTTCGCCTTTCCTGGCGCCGGATCTTCGTAATACCGCAGCATCTGCCCAGCCACGATCTGCCACTGGCCCTTCCGCCGCACCCATGTATCCGTACCGTGGTACCGCGCTTTCAACTCTTGTCCAAACACAACTTCGGTTTCGTCAAGGTCGTAGCTCAAAACCGCCGTGTCGCACAGAATGTTGCTTTTCGCATGAATCACCTTAATGGTGCCCGAATAGCCGTTGGGCAGCGGCGAGACATCCTTGATCAGTGCCGCCTTGTCCATGAAGCGACCCTTTTCGTCAAAGTACATCGCATCTTCCGCGAAATGTTTCTTCCACGGCTCGGGATTTCCGGGGGCAACGGCGTCCATGATTTCCTGTGTTCGCCGGACGAGTTCATCCTGCGTGATTCCCAGCTGCCGCGACGTCCCGCATCCGGCTGCCACAACCGCAAGGCTCGAAAGGACTGCTGCAACAATTTGCTTCATCAGTTGCTCCTAACCGCTCTAAGACGCCGAAACTCGCCCACGGTAAGCCTAGCGACTCGGGTTCAAATTGCCTGCTGCCGCTTTTGCCCTCGTTTTCTTGCGGTGCTAAAATTCGTACGGTAAAGCCATGACAGCCAAAACTCTCTACGAAAAGATCTGGGACGACCACGTCGTTTACCAAGAGCCGGGCAAGCCGTCGCTCATCTATATTGATCGCCATCTGATCCACGAAGGCACATCCCCGCAAGCGTTTTCTGGATTGCGCGCGGAAGGCCGCAACGTCCGCCGTCCCGATCTCACCTTCGCGGTGATGGACCACTCGGTTCCTACCACCGACCGCACGCTCCCGATCATCGACATGGACGCCAAAGCGCAGTTCGACGCACTCGCCAAAAATTGTGCCGAAACCGGCGTGCGTCTCTTCGACATGAACAGCAAAAATCAGGGTATTGTCCACATCATTGGCCCCGAGCTGGGCATCACGCAGCCCGGCCAGACCATCGTCTGTGGCGACAGCCACACCTCCACCCACGGTGCCTTTGGTACTCTCGCCTTCGGCATCGGCACCAGCGAAGTCGAACACGTCCTCGCCACACAGTGCCTCGTGCAGGGCAAATCCAAAACTCTGCATATCGTCGTGAACGGAAAGCGTCCCAAAGGCGTCACCGCAAAAGACATCATTCTCGCCATCATCGGCAAAATCGGCATCGGCGGTGGCACCGGCCACGTCGCCGAATACGCCGGCGAGGCCATCCGCGATCTCTCCATGGACGGCCGCATGACCGTCTGCAACATGTCCATTGAAGGCGGCGCCCGCGCCGGCATGGTCGCGCCCGACGAAACGACCTTCGCCTACCTCGAAGGCCGTCCGTTCGTCCCGCGTGGCAAGGAATTTCAGGACGCCGTGGCCCGCTGGAAACAGCTGAACTCCGATGACGGCGCAAAATTCGATATGACCATCGAGCTCCACGCCGAGAAAATCGCGCCGCAGGTCACGTGGGGCACCAACCCGGGCATGGTCACCGGCGTAACCGACCGCGTGCCCCACCCTGACTCCTTCCAGAATCCCGACGACCAGAAAGCCACCGAGCGCGCTCTGCACTACATGGGGCTCAAAGCCGGAACCCCCATTACCGACATTCCAGTCGACCGCGTCTTTATCGGCTCCTGCACCAATTCTCGCCTCGACGACCTCCGCGCCGCCGCGCAACTCGTCGTCGGAAAGCACGTCGCGAAAAACATCAAGCAGGCGCTAGTCGTTCCTGGTTCCCGCGGCATCAAAGCCGCCGCCGAAAAGGAAGGCCTGGACAAAATCTTTTCACAGGCCGGTTTCGAATGGCGCGACGCTGGCTGCAGCATGTGCATCGGCATGAACGCCGACGTCCTGCCGCCGCACGAACGCAGCGCCAGCACCTCCAACCGCAACTTTGAAGGCCGCCAGGGCCGTGACAGCCGCACGCACTTGGTCAGCCCGGTCATGGCCGCTGCCGCAGCCATCGCCGGCCACTTCGTCGACGTCCGCGAATTCGACGTCGCCCATGTGGAATGAATTCCCTTTATGGCGAAGTGGGCAAACGCTTGCGCGTACAACTGGCCACCGGCGAAGCGGAAAAAGTAATCCGCGCTGGAGCTAACCGTTTGCGACCCGCCTTAGCTCAGCTACGGGTTGACCTACGGCCCGGTCCGCGCCAGCAGACCTAGCGAGGCGAAAGCAGAAAGGCTCCGTGTATTGGCTTGTGTTCGACCAAATTGAGAATTTTCACAAATTGGGAGAGAGCGTATGAAGCCATTTTCAACACACACCGGATTGGTTCTGCCACTCGACCGCGTCAACGTCGACACAGACCAGATGGTGCCCAAACAATTCCTCAAGGCCCTCACCCGCGAAGGCTTTGGCCGGATCCTCTTCTATGACTGGCGCTACAAGCTCCCCAGCGAAGTCCCCAATCCCGATTTCATCCTCAACTGGCCTGAATACAAGGGCGCCTCCGTTCTTCTAACGCGTGCCAACTTCGGTTGCGGTTCCAGCCGCGAACACGCTCCCTGGGCCATCGGGGACTACGGCTTCCGCGTCATCCTCGCGCCCAGCTACGCCGACATTTTCTACAACAACTGCTTCAAGAACGGCATTCTGCCCGCCATTCTCAAAGACTCTGAAATCGACGAACTCTTTAAACGCGCCGAAGCCGACCGCGCCTATCGGCTACACATCGACCTTCCCAATCAAACTGTCGCCGACAACGAAGGCCTGAAATACACCTTCGAGATCGCGCCATCCCGCAAGGAAGTACTGCTCAAGGGTCTCGACGACATCGGCACCACGCTGCAACACGTCTCGGCCATCGACGCCTACGAAAAGTCCCACGCCGGCACCGCCACCATGTTCGCCCCGGTCGACGTCAAGTACTACGGTTAGCCATTATCGCTAGGAACGATGCGGTTCGCCCGTTGGCTCGGGCGACTCCGGCGCGGCTGGAGGACCCAGAAGCTCCGCCGCCAAAATTCCGGCCAAAACCAGCGCTGCTCCGAAAACCGAACGCAAACCCAGGCGTTCGTGCAACACCACGTACGAGGTCGCCACGGCAAATACGGGCTCCAGCGTGAATAAAATCGCCGCATGACTTGGCGTCGTATACTGCTGCGCCCAGAGCTGCAGGGAAAAGGCAACTGCAGTCGCAAAAATCGCGCAAATTGCTACTCCCATCCACAACGCAGCGCTCGACTCAAACCGCATCGCTTGCCAGCGGATCGCATGCGCACCCAGGGCCGTCAGCCACGCCATCCCCGCACAGGCGACCACCTGCAACACGCTCAACGCAGCCGCCGAATGCTCCCGCGTGTATTCGCTCACCAAAATGATGTGAACGGCGTACGATGCTGCCGCAAAAAACGTAAGCACGTCACCGCGGTTCAGGTGCGCGATGCCGCTCGCGGGCACTGTAAGGAAATACAATCCCGCCGCTGCGGCAATCGTCCCGGAGTACACCCACAACGTGACGCGCTTGCCCCAGAACAGCGCCAGAATCAGCGGCACCAGCACCACGCTCGAGCCGGTAATGAATCCCGAATTCGACGCCGTCGTGTACTGCAACCCAGCGGTCTGAAACGCGTATCCGCCAAACATGAAAAAGCCTAGGCGTATGCCGGCAAAGATCTCCTCGCGCTGCAGAGTCCGGAGCACCTGGGGCCGGAAAACCGCCATGCACAAACCGGCCAGCGAAAACCGCACCGCCAAAAACACAAACACCGACGACTGTTCGAGCGAATTCTTCACCACCACAAACGTGGAGCCCCACAGAAACGTGCAAAACGCCAGGGCAAGCTCCGCGCGCAATCGCTGAGACATTACTAATAACTGCCTTCACCAAAAGTACCAGCGAGTGTAAGGC
>UEXQ01000206.1_pt1 | contig 14967 bp, 8 predicted proteins | sample 4301111 | NCBI WGS metagenome assembly UEXQ01 (sample SAMEA4773181, study PRJEB27434) | metagenome | biome: 2259; feature: agricultural soil; material: soil | place: USA | collected 2014-09 | depth 0.25 m
ACCTTGTATCGCAGCAGCCCCTATGATCGCGCAAGCCTGATTGCAGATTTCGATTCCATCCGCATCAGCCTGGCCAGCCCGGAAAAAATTCGTTCCTGGTCGCACGGCGAAGTCACCAAGCCGGAGACCATCAACTACCGCACCTTCAAGCCCGAGCGTGACGGCCTGTTCTGCGCAAAAATTTTCGGTCCGGTCACGGACTGGGAATGTCTGTGCGGCAAGTATAAGCGGATGAAGCACCGCGGCGTCATCTGCGACAAGTGCGGCGTCGAAGTCACCTTGTCCAAGGTTCGCCGTGAGCGTCTCGGCCACATCGAACTGGCTTCGCCCTGTTCGCACGTGTGGTTCTTCAAGGGCTTGCCCAGCCGCATCGGCTACCTGCTGGACATTTCCATGCGCGATCTCGAGCGCATTCTGTACTTCGAAGCGTTCGTCGTCGTGGATCCGGGCGAAGTCGCCATCCTGAAGGAACGCCAGGTCCTTCCGGAAGAGGAATACCGCAAGCTCGCGCAGGAATATCCCGGCCAGTTCACCGCGCGCATGGGTGCGGAAGGCATCAAAGAGCTTCTGCGTCGCGTGGATGTGGACAAGCTGGCGGACGAACTTCGCGAAAAAATGAAGGCCGATCCGTCTTTGCAGAAGCGGATCAAGTACGCCAAGCGCCTGAAAGTTCTCGAAGCGTTCCGCAAGAGCGGCAACAAGCCGGAGTGGATGATTCTGGACGTTATCCCCGTTCTTCCGCCGGAGTTGCGCCCGCTCGTTCCTCTCGACGGTGGCCGCTTTGCTACTTCCGATTTGAACGATCTCTACCGCCGCGTCATCAACCGCAACAACCGGCTGAAGAAGCTGATGGAACTGCGCGCGCCGGACGTTATCGTACGCAACGAAAAGCGCATGCTCCAGGAAGCGGTGGACGCGCTGTTTGATAACGGCCGCCGTGGCCGCGTGCTGCGCGGAACCAACAACCGGCCGCTCAAGTCCTTGTCCGATACGCTCAAGGGCAAGCAGGGCCGTTTCCGCCAGAACTTGCTCGGCAAGCGCGTGGATTACTCCGGCCGCTCGGTTATCGTGGTCGGCCCCGAGCTCAAGCTCAACCAGTGCGGTCTGCCGAAGAAGATGGCGCTCGAGCTCTTCAAGCCGTTCATCTATCACAAGCTCGAAGCGCAGGGCCACTGCACCACCATCAAGCAAGCCAAGGAAATGGTGGAGCAGCAGGAATCGGTGGTATGGGACATCCTTGAGGATGTCATCAAGGAGCATCCCGTTCTGCTGAACCGCGCTCCCACCCTCCACCGCTTGGGCATTCAGGCGTTCGAACCGACGCTGGTCGAAGGGAAGGCCATCCGCATTCACCCGCTCGTCTGCACCGCGTTCAACGCGGACTTTGACGGCGACCAGATGGCCGTTCACATCCCACTTTCGCCGGAGTCGCAGGTCGAAGCGTCGGTGCTGATGCTCAGCTCGCGCAACATCCTTTCTCCGGCGCATGGTTTGCCGCTCGCCGTTCCGTCGCAGGACATGGTTCTCGGTATCTATTACCTGACCAAATCCAAGCCCGGCGCCAAAGGTGAGGGCCGCGTGTTCGGCTCCGCCGAGGAAGTTATCCTCGCGCTCGAAGCAGGCGAAGTCGAATTGCTCACGCCGATTCGCTTGCGCTACACCGGCGAAGTGATCGACTTGATCACCGCTTACGACAACCAGGACGTCACGCACACCGAACCGGTGAAAATGGAGCGCCAGTTCATCCAGACCACCGTTGGCCGCGTGATCTTCAATTCGCACTTGCCTTCGCACATGCCGTTCATTAACGGCTTGCTCAAGAAAAAGGGCGTGCAGCAGCTGGTGTACTTTGCCTACCTGCGCTACGGCCTGGAAGGCACGGTTGCGTTGCTCGATCGCCTCAAGGCGCTCGGCTTCACTTACGCCACCAAGTCCGGCATCTCCATCGGCATCGACGACATGCTCATTCCGAGCGACAAGGCAAAGCTGGTGGATAACGCTGAAAAGGAAGTCGTCAAGGTACAGCAGCAATACCTCGACGGCGCCATTACCCACGGCGAACGCTACAACAAGATCATTTCGATCTGGGGCGACATCACGGAAAAAGTCGCGGACGAAATGTTCAAAGCGCTCGAAGGTCATGACAAGGAAGGCGCGATTAACCCGGTGTACGTCATGGCGGACTCTGGCGCCCGCGGTTCGAAGCAGCAGATTCGGCAGCTTTCCGGCATGCGCGGCCTCATGGCCAAGCCGTCCGGAGAAGTTATGGAAACCCCGATCACGTCGAACTTCCGCGAAGGCCTCACCGTGCTGCAGTACTTCATCTCCACGCACGGCGCCCGCAAGGGTCTGGCCGACACGGCGCTCAAGACCGCCGATTCCGGCTATCTGACCCGCCGTCTGGTCGACGTGGCGCAGGACGTCATCATCAACGAATACGATTGCGGCACAGGCGAAGGCATCTTCGTCGAACCCATCATCGAAGCCGGCGTCGAAGTCGAACCGCTGCGCGACCGCATCGTGGGCCGCGTCTCGCTTGACAAGATCAAGGACTTCGAAGGACACGTCATCGTCGAGGTCAACCAGGAAATTACCGAAGAGCTGGCCAACGCCGTGCAGGCCGCGGGTATCGAACGCGTCCGCATTCGTTCCGTGCTCACTTGCGAATCCCGCCGCGGAGTTTGCGCGCTTTGCTATGGCCGCAACCTCGCTTCGGGTCGCATGGTCGAACTCGGCGAGGCTGTAGGCGTTATCGCCGCGCAGTCCATTGGCGAACCCGGCACGCAGCTCACGATGCGTACGTTCCACATCGGCGGAACGGCGACCCGCGTCAGCGAGCGCTCCACCATCGAAGCCCGCAACAACGGCATCGTCAAGTTCGTAGACCTCAAGTACGTCGAGGGCCGCGGCGGCGCTGCCATCGCCATGAACCGTTCCGGCTTGATCGCCATCGTGGACGAAAAGGGCCGCGAAAAGGAACGCTACCACGTGGTTTACGGCGCGCGTCTGCGCGTTGTGGATGGCGAAAGCGTCACTCACGGCCAGACGCTGGCCGAGTGGGATCCGTTCACCTTCTCGATCCTGACGGAAACCGGCGGCTCGGTGAAGTTTGACGATCTCCGCCCTGGCCTGACGATCGAAGAGCAGGTGGACGAAGTCACCGGCCTTTCGCAGCTCGTGGTCACTTTGCCCCCGGGCGACGAAAAGCATCAGCCGGCGATCTTGATTCGCGACAGCTCCGGCAAGGTCAAGAAAAAGTACCTCATGCCTTCCCGCGCGCACTTGATGGTGCAGGATGGCGACGAGGTTCAGCCGGGTGACATTCTCGCGAAGATCCCGCGCGAAACCACCAAGACCAAGGACATCACGGGCGGTCTGCCGCGCGTTGTCGAACTCTTCGAAACGCGCAAGCCGCGCGACCCGGCGGTCATCGGCGAAATCGACGGCATTGTGCGCTACGGCGAAATCAGCAAGGGCCTGCGCAAGATCTACGTCGAAAGCGAAGATGGCAAGACCACCAAGGAATACTCGATTCCGCGCGGAGTGCACATCAACTTGCAGGAAGGTGAACACGTCAAGGCCGGCGAGGCTTTGATTGATGGCCCGCTCAACCTTCACGACCTCCTGGCCGTGCTCGGCGAAAAGTTCACCCAGGCCTACCTGGTGAACGCGATTCAGGAGGTCTACCGTCTGCAGGGCGTGAACATCAACGACAAGCACATCGAGACGATCGTTCGTCAGATGATGCGCTGGGTCAAAGTCGAAGACGTAGGCGATACCACGTTCCTGCTCGAAGAGCAGGTGGACAAGTTCCGCTTCCGCGAAGAGAACGATCGTGTGATCTCCGAAGGAGGCCGCCCGGCTACGGGACGCCCGCTGCTCCTCGGTATCACCAAGGCGTCGCTCTCGACGGACTCGTTCATCTCGGCTGCCAGCTTCCAGGAGACTACTCGCGTGCTCACCGAAGCTGCCGTGGCCGGCAAGGTGGACTACCTGCGCGGCTTGAAAGAGAACGTCATCATGGGCCGCCTGATTCCGGCCGGTACGGGTCTGGAGCACTACCGCAGCCTGCAGTTACTGACGGAAATGCCGCCTCCCGCCCCGGTGGAAGAGCTGCTGCCTGAAGCGACCGAACTCATGGCCGACGACGGCACCGGCCTCGACTTCCTCGGCAAGGATGGGGAACTCGAAGGCGAAGCGGACGCCGCCACCGAAGTCTAGGCAATTCGAACGGCGCGACATGCGCCTCAAGACACAATGGGACGCGATCTACTCGCGTCTCTTTTGTCTTTCAGGAGTCAGTTTTGGGGATTCGCCGGGTTAGTGTGCTACGACTTTGGGGGCGGCCCGCGGATTGTTTTTGCGCAGCGTAAACGACAGCAGGAACATCAGTCCGGCCGCGACAGCGAGCAGGAAATACGTATCGATATAAGCCAGCGAGGTTGCTTGTGCCTGAAGGCCGGCATAGAAACGCGCCAATGCGTGCTTCTGCGCATCCGCCCAAGTCATGCCGCCTTGCACCAGCTGCCGCGCCGCGGCGTTAATGGCGTTCTGAAAATTGTGGTTTAGCTCGGTCGTGTGCTCGATCAGCCTGTCTTGATGAAGTTGCGAGCGGCGAGCGAGCATGGTCGTCACCACCGACGTGCCCACACTGCTTCCAATGTTGCGCACGAAATTGACCAATCCTGCCACGGCGTTGTTCTTCTCTCCGGGAATGCCGTTGTACGCCGCTGTCGACGACGGGATGAAAATAAATCCCAGCGGAACATATTGCAGAATGCGAAGCCACGTAGCCGCCCCCGCGCTAATCTGCAGGTCAATGCGTTTTGTCGAGAGATACATGGTGCAGGTCAGCGCTAGCCAGCCGAATGCAATCAGATACCGCGCCTGAAAGCGCGTCGTCAGTTGACCCACGAAGGGAAGCTCCAGCAGCAGCATCACGGCGGCCACCGACATGACCAAGCCAGCCTTTTGCGCGGTGTATCCCAGCAACGTCTGCAGGAACTGCGGCATCAGCACTGTGGAAGCAAACGAAATCGCGCCCACCATGAACATCATCATGTTCGCGGCCGCAAAATTGCCATTCTTGAAGAGCCGCACATCCACGATAGGTTCGTTGTGCCGCCATTCATAGACCACCAACGAAATAAGACAGACGGTCGCGATGACCGCAAGTGCGACAATGAAATTCGATCCAAACCAGTCGTCTTCCTGCCCTTTGTCCAGCAGGATTTGCAGCGCGCCGACACCCAGTGCGAGCAAGCCAAACCCGATGTAGTCAATCCGCAACGACTTGCCCACATTGCGGCTGATATACGCCGGATCTTCGATCAACCGATACACCAGAAAAAGCGCGAGGATTCCCACTGGCAGATTGATATAGAAAATCCATCGCCACGAATAGTTATCAGTGATCCATCCACCAAGCGTCGGGCCAATCGACGGCGCCACGATCGCCGTCACGCCATACAAAGAAAATGCCAATCCGCGTTTTTCCGGCGGAAATGTGTCTGCAAGAATTGCCTGAGCCAGAGGCTGCAGTCCGCCGCCGCCCGCGCCCTGCAGGATCCGCGCAAAGAGCAAAAAGCCCAGGCTCCAGGCCACCCCGCAGAGCAGGGAGCTCACCGTAAAAATCAGGATGCAGAGCATGAAGAAGCGCTTGCGGCCAAAAATTCCCACGAACCATCCGCTCACCGGCAAAATGATCGCGTTCGAAACGAGATACGACGTCAGTACCCACGTGCTTTCGTCCGTGCTTGCTCCCAGGTCTCCCGCAATATGCGGCAGCGCTACGTTCGCGATGCTGGTGTCCAGCACTTCCATGAACGCAGCCAGAGACACTACCACTGCGATCAGCCATGGATTCACATCCGCAGCGGCCCTCCGAAAATCGCTCGTCGTAACTGCTGGATTAGCCATAAGTTAACGAAGGTCTGAACGCGTTCGAACGTGCGGTGGACGAAGAGTTTAACCCGACACTCCACCCGTCACCAATTTCAGAGCCAGCTCGATCCGAGAAGAAATGCTCGACTTCAGTACAGGTACCTTTGAGGAACCTCGCCTTGTGCCGCGAATTGCCGGTGGCCGCTGTTGGACGGACAATGGAGAATGAGGGACGCCGGATTGGTCGCCGGCGTAATTGTCATTGTCCACCAAGGAAGCCTTTCCGCACGGTGGTTCTCGGGAGCACGGCTCGTTCGAGCCTGCGCAGCCCAGTGTCGAGCACCGTCTTGCCCAATTTGAGGCGCGTCAGCGCCGGCTTTGGCGCGTGACTTACTTCATCCTGAGCATATTGGCCGTCGCCTACGTCCTGGTTTCATGGGCGACGATTCGCGCTTTCGCCCGGCACTATGAGTTCCTTCTTCCCACTCTCCTTGCGGTGGTCGCGATTTTTATCGTCTATGCCTGGCGGCGTAACAAGGAAATTGCCGAGCTGCGCGGTCTGGTCCGCGGTATTGAACAGGGAATCGCCACTCCTCCCAGCGATGGCCAGATGGACAAGCTCTTTTCCGTGATCGAGCGGTCGCAGCAAGGATATCGCGACCTCATTGACTCCTTCGACGACGTTCTGATCGCGGTCACTCTGGACGGAGAAGTACGCGCCGCCAACCGCAGCTTCGCGGATTTGGTGGGAGCCACCTTTCAGGAAATCGTTGGCCACCATCTCTCTGAATTTCTGGAAGCCGGAGGGGGCGAAGGCGCGGGTGCACTGGAGCGCCATTTGCCCCGTTTTCTCGAAAGCCGCCATTGGACCGGCGTCATTCAGATTCGCCTCAAGAAGCGCAACACAATCAACTACTTCGAGTGCGTTATCCACGCGATGTTGCGCGATGGCCAAGTCCACGGCATGACCGTCCTTGCGCGCGACATAACGGCGTCGCGCCGCAACGAAGCGCGCTTCACCGAGCTCTTCGAAACCCTGCAGGAAGGCATCTACATCGTCACGCCGGAAGATCAAATCCTCGACGTGAACCCGGCACTCGTCCGCATCCTCGGCTACGACACCAAGTCAGAACTGCTTTCCCGCAAAGTGAGCCAAGTATTTCCCGACGAGTCCCTGCGCACCATGATTCGCCAGGAAGTGGATCGCCAGCCCGTGCTCGAGGGACGCGAAATCACCCTGCTCCGCAAGGACGGCGTCCCGGTCACTTGCCTGAACACCGCTGCCGCCGTTCGCGATTCCTCCGGGAAGATCCTACGCTACCAGGGCGCGCTGATGGACATTTCCTCGCGCCGCGAAATCGAACGCCGTTTGCACAAACAGCAGGAATTCGCGCGACGTCTCGTGGACAGTTTTCCGGACCTCATCCTCGTCCTCGACACCAAGCTGCACTACACGTTTGTCAGCCCGCGTTGCAAGGACACTCTCGGATACGACCTTGAGGCCATGCAGCGGATGGAATTTGGCCACTGCGCTCATCCCGAGGATCTGCCAGGGCTGCTCGCGCTCTACGATGAAATCATTGCTGGCAAAAGAATATTTTCCTCCATGGAAGTGCGCGTCCGTCATCAGAGTGGTGACTGGCGCCGCATCCTTTTCAACTTCAGTCCCCTGTTCGACGAACGCAACAAAATCGAAGGGGTGGTCCTCTCTGGCCGCGACGTCACCGACTTGAAGCGTCTCGAAGAGCAGCTAATCCAGGCCGAAAAACTCGCCGCCATGGGCCAGATGCTCGCCGGTGTCGCGCACGAGCTCAACAATCCGCTCACCGCCATTCTCGGCGTTACGGAACTAGTTCGAGAGCGCGAGGGCCTCGACGATTCCATGAAGCGTCAGCTCGATCTCACGCACCGCCAGGCCCGCCGCGCCGCCCGCATCGTGCAAAACCTGCTCGAATTTTCCCGGCCCGCCTCTCCGCAGAAGAAGCCCATCGATCTCAACTCCATCATTGAGCGCACGCTTCAGCTTCATGAACATTCTCTGCGACGCAATCAGGTTGCTGTCGATTTCACGCCGCGCACTGATTTGCCTCCGGTCGTGGGCGATGCCAACCAGCTGATCCAGGTTTTGCTGAACCTTGTCACCAACGCCGAGCAGGCCATTCGTGAAGTTCGCGAGTCCGGCCGTGTGCAGATTCGCCTCGCCTCCTCCAGCGGCAATGTGATCATCACCGTTCAGGACGACGGTGTAGGCATCTCGCCGGAGGCCTTCCCCAAACTGTTTGACCCGTTCTACACCACCAAGCGCCCCGGCGGCGGCACCGGCCTTGGACTCAGTATCTGCCTCTCCATCGTTCGCGAACACGGCGGCACCATACAGGCAGAATCTCTCCCAGGTGGTGGTTCGGCCTTCAAGATTTACCTCCCGGTCGCGCGTGATCTGCCTCGCGGTTCTGTTCCGGCACGCTCCGCCGATTCCTCGGACAGCGGCTCCGAGCACGTTCCGCGTCCTACTCCTACCGTTCTGAAAGGGATTAGCGTGCTCGTGCTCGACGATGAAGAAAGCATTCGCTCCCTGCTCGAAGAAGGCCTCGGCGCGCACGGGCTTAAGGTTTCCACCGCATCCACGGCGGAAGAGGCTGCCACATTGATCGCTGCTCACCCTTGCGACGCGCTCCTTTGCGATTTGCGCTTAAAAAACGCCGGCGCGTTCAGTGACGGTCAAGCCGCTGCCGCGCACGTGGCCGCCGCGGCCAGCTCACAAAAGCCGATCGTAATTTTCATGACAGGAGAATACGTCGACCCGAATGGAAAACTAAGCGGAGCTACGATTCTCCAGAAGCCGTTTCGCATTCTCGATGTTCTGGCGGTGATGAAGGAAGCCCTCGTTTTCGCCAAGCAGGGGCACTAAATAGACCCCTCAGTTCTTCTTGCCTGCCGCTTCGCTGACTTTGCCATCCACGCCGAAATCCCAGACATACAGATTGATTCCATCCGGCAAAATCTGGGCGAAAGCATATTCGCCGGCTGCCAGTTGCTCACCTAGCGTAAACCGAAAAACATTTTTCGCTACATCCCACCGCTGCAGCGCGATCACGTTGCGGTCTTCGGATACTTGCTGGCCAAACATGGTTCGAATCGACTCGATCTCTCGCTTCCCGCCCTTCACCGTCAGCCGCACCAGTTCGACCTCCGGCCCAATTTCACCTGGACGGCTGCTCGTCTGGATTGGCGAAACCCGGTCCGGATCAGGGGGCGCTTCGCGCAGGTAGAATTCCGGCCGTTCCGAATTGATGCGTCGAATCGCCTTCGCGCCCGCGAGTTGCACGTTCCGCTTTCCCGGAACAATCGGCACCGGCGATAGCACCTGTTTCAGCAGTTGCTTTTTGTCGGTTCGAATTTCCGCCGCAGCCTGATCCAGCGGCGTAACCGATTTTCCTTCCACCACAAACATGCCCTCACCCGGCGGCAAAAAAATTCCGGGAGCGACAGGCAAGCTGGCGTCCACGTCCAACGGCATCTCCCGCCTCTGCTGCTCCTCCTGCTGGTGCACTTTTTTCAGCAGCTCATCTTTGGACGCCGTCGTGGCGGCGGCCGCCTTCGCCGTGGCGTCCCAGTCCACCATCGCTGTTGGAATCTCTTCCCAGTCCCCGCGCTCGGCGCTGAAGTATTTCACCCGGTCGCCGTTCCGCTGGTATTCGCGGACCAGTTGATAGCTGCCGTCCTTCAGCACCAGCTTCTTGCCAAGCGGCGTCTGACCGGCGTCGTTGTTGGTGGAAGTCTTACTGGCTGTACTCTGCGCTGACGTTGCTGGTGACGTCTGTGCGATGCCGAGTCTTGCGGTAACTCCTCCGAATACAGCAATCCCGGTCCAAGCAAAAGCAATCAGCCGGAATTTGGAACAGTTCATGACTGGCCTGAGGAATTGGATGCAGGGCAATCGAAAGCTTTTGCCCGCCGAGAGCGAGCATAGCACGGTCAGGATGGGACTGGCACACACCCCTATCTCTCTTACGGATCTAAGCTACCTTCTCGCTAAGAGAGTTGGTCTCGGCTCTATCCCTTGCCCGCTGCCTGGGACTTCTGTGCCATCTGCGCCATCCACTCTTTCGCGCGGCGCTCCATGTCTGCGGGTGCTACGTCTTCCGTGTGTGTCGCCATGTTCCAGTGGTGCCCGAAAGGATCGACGACTTTACCGAACCGGTCGCCCCAGAACATTTCCGCCACCGGCATCACCCCGGTACACCCGGCGTTTACCGCCTTCTGATACGCCGCGTCAACGTCCTTCACATACAAATACAGGGACTGAGATGGTGAAGCCCCGGGCGTTGGCGCCGCCGACATGCCTGGATATTCATCGGCCAGAAACAGGTGTGAGTCTCCAATCTTCAGCTCCGCATGCATGATCCGGCCGTCAGGGCTTGGCATGCGGCTTATTTCCGTTGCGGCAAAGGCTTTTTTGTACAACTCAATCGCCGCCGCAGCGTTCTTGCAGGTGAGGCCCGGCGTGATCGTGTGAAATCCCTCAGGAATTGCACTGACTGGCATGGAATCCTCCAAAGCAGGTGAGATTCAGCGCCGCACCGGGGGAGGGAACAAGGCAGGTCGCCGATGTTTCTTGATACGCTCGCGCGGGAAACGTGTCAACCGTTTTTGGTCTCGCCGCGCTTCTGTAAATCGAAATTCATCGAGGATGCGATTCGTGCGCCTATGCGTAATTTTTCCATTGCCGCTCAGGGTTTGCTGGTATGGCCTTCCGCTCTTTTTAGCCCGATACTCCGCTTACGCGAATGGTTCGCGGCTACCTTTCCCTCGAACCGTTCTCAACGGCAGTAAAACCTCCGAAGTACCCCGAACAGGGGAGGGGCTTTACCGTGAAGCCCCTCCCTTCCTTCCTGCGTACCAAGCCCGATTAAGCCGTGCCAGTTCAAACTAGCCGCCGATTTAGAGCGGTTTCGGATGCGCCGCCAGCGCTTCGCGGAACACCTTGACGTTGCTTTTATCCACCACGATTGTCCCCGTATCCACCCACGTCGGCATCGCCGGCGCGGGAGCCGTCCGCCAGTCCTTGAACTCCTGCACTGCGTTGTGGTGGAGATCGTCCGCGAACTTGATCGCATAGTACGCCATCACGTACGGTTTCTGCGTAACCGTGGCGGTAATCGTGTCCCGGTCGATCCAGTCCAGGGTCTCGGGATCCTTGTCGAATCCGACGATGGGAATTTTTGCGTCCACGCGGTGCAGCGCTTCCGCCGCACCCGAACCCCCTGAAGCCTCAAGACAGACAATCCCGTCAATCTTGGCTTTGGCCCTTAGAAGATCGGAAATGCTGTCATTGGCAACTCGCGGATCGCCTTTATCGTCGATTGTCTGCACTATCTTGATTCCAGAGTACTTCTTCAGCGCCTCATTCATCCCGCGCGCCCTTTCATCCAGATTCAGCTGTCCAGGTATGGTGATGACCACCACCTGGCCCTGTCCCTTCAATATCTCGCCCATGCGCTTGCCGCTTTCCATGCCTGCGCGGTAATTGTCCGTGCCTACGAACATCAACCGTCTCGAAGCCGGCGCATCGGAATCCACTGTAATCACGGGAATCCCCTGCGCCACGGCGCTGTCAATCGCACCCTGCAGCAGTTCCGGCTTCGTCACGGAAATCAGGATTCCCGCCGGTTTGCTGTTCACAACGTCTTGAAACGCTTTCAGCTGTTCTTGTGGATCAAACTTTTCCGGACCCACCATCTCTGCTTTCACGCCCATCTGCTTCGCTACATCCCGAAGTCCGGCCTGCGCCTCCTCCCAATACGGCAGATGGATATTCGATGCCACAAAAACATAACGTTCCTTGTCCTCGTGATAAGGCGCCTGGCACGAACTGAATCCGATCACCCCGAGCGCCAATCCTGCAAAGACACCCATGCTCTTGAATCTCATGGTCGTTCCTCCTGCTGATGTACGATGACAACGCATACCGGGAGCTGCCAGGGTCGTTGCGAGGCACAAACGTGGCAAGCCTACCATAATCCGGACACCTCGGCGCGCAAAACTGGACGAAGTCCGGTGTACAGACCAAAGTAAGTGAGAAAGAAATACAGGGACTTAAAAAATCAGTCGGAGCAAGCCGAAGAAACTCTGCGGGCCGCGCGCGAATTCTTTTCGCGTTATTCGGATTTGGAGATCACACCGCATGCAATGCGCGGCGGCGCACCGCCGTCGGTCGAACTGTTCACCGCGTGAACCACCAACGCTGTCCCACCATTGCTGAAGACCGAATGATCATCGCTCCCGAGAGTCACGTTCGGCGCGACAACCGAAACATGCGCTGTCCCGTCTGCTCCGACTACCAGCTCAAAATTCGGAATGTCTCCGGCCGGGGCGCCACTATGATCATGTCCGCCTGCCGCTCCGGTAAAGTGCGGCCCCGCTGACTTGAAGTCGGGCCCCTCGCACTTCGCGATTTGGTGGATATGAATCGAGTGCGCGCCGGGCGGCAAGCCCTTGATGTCCAGTTTGATCCGCACTCCGGGCGCCGCATCCGTTAGCGTCGCCGTCCCGATGCTTTGTCCCGAGGCGTTCTTGATGTCTACAACCACCGGTTTGGGCGCTGCCTTCGCCGCCGAATTCCACACTGCCGCGCTGGCAAACGCCATCGCGGAACATCCGAGCATAAACAAAATTCGCATACTCTCCCTCCCACGCTGACTCGTTACTCTCTGCAATACTCATTTTTCCGAGTCCGAGGGCGCGCCATCTACAAGGAACTTGTATAAATCTTGTTACATGTCGCTATTTGCTAACGCTCAGCTTTCGCAGCGGAGTCCTGGTAAAGTTCCGGGTAAGTCGCCTTCAGCTTTGCAATCTTCGGCAGATCGTTGTAGCGGACATACAGGTTATTGGGATGCTTCTCCAGGTAGTTTTGGTGATAGGCCTCGGCCTCATAAAAACCTGAAAGTCGCGAGACTTGGGTCGCAATGGCGTGATCATACACTTTGGCCGCATTGATAATGGCGATGTACGACTCTGCGATTTTCTTTTGCTCTTCGTTCTTATAGAGAATCATGGAACGGTATTGCGTCCCAATATCCGGCCCTTGCCGGTCTTTTTGCGTTGGGTCGTGTGCCACCGAAAAGAACACCATCAGCAGTTGGCCATACGTGATCTGCGTCGAGTCATACTCCACTTCCACACTCTCCGCATGCCCGGTACTCCCGCTGGACACCAGTTCGTAGTAAGGGTTCTCGACTGGTCCGCCGGCATAGCCGGAAGTCGCCCGTTTTACTCCTTTGACATGCTGGAATACGCCCTGAACTCCCCAAAAGCAGCCGCCCGCAAATACCGCCGTCTCTTTGCCGGGTTTTGTCGCCAACACTGCGTCCATGGTCGGCTTGGGAAAGACTCCCCTAGGCTCGGCAGGGTGGCTTGAGACAACGCGCACTCCCCACCAGGCTACAAGCGCAACGATCACGGCGGCGCTGATCGCCCGCCCGACAAACGGTTCTTTCATGGCGTCCCTCTTTCCTTAATTCGATGCTGTCAGTCGTCAGAGATTACACAGGCTTCTTGCTTCCTTCAGTTCGCACCCTCAGGTCTCAGCGCCAACTTGTCTAACTAGGGCCATTCGCTGGATACTACTCCGTGTTCTGAGCCTTGCCGGCGATCCGCTTGGTCTGCAAAGGCGCTAATTTCGTTGTAAGGACAACTCCACATGACTCTCCGCAGCAGCGCGCCGCGTAAGTTACTCACGCTAGTGCTGTTCGTAAGCATTCCAGGCATCGCGTCGGCTCAGGTCACGCACGGCCAAAAGCCCAACCTTCCCGCGCCTTTTGCTACGAAGTCCTCGGACAATGCTCCGGGCGAGGTGCGTATGCCCGACGGATTCCTCCCCGCCGTTCCCACGGGCTTCCACGTCAACATTTTCGCCAAAGATTTCAAAGCTCCCCGCCTCCTTACGATTGCCCCCAACGGTGACATCTTCCTCGCCGATACTGGCGCCGACCAGATCGTCATTCTTCGCGATCCTAACCACACCGGCGGCGCGCAGGAACGCGTCGTGTTCGCCGATGGCCTTCGTCGTCCTTTCGGCATCGCCTTCCACGACGATTACGTTTACGTCGGCAACATGACCAGCGTGGTCCGCTTCAAATACGACCCCAAAACTTCCAAGCGGCTAAGCGAAGCGGAAAAGTTGATGGATCTTCCCGGCGGCGGCCATATCACTCGAACGCTCACGTTTACCGCTGATGGCAAGCACCTTTTGGTCGCTGTCGGTTCCGGCAGCAACATTGATATTGGAGAGCCAGAAGTTCGCGCCGCCGTCACCATTTGCGATCCGGACGGCAAAAACGCGCGCCTGTTCGCCACAGGCTTACGCAATCCCGTAGGTTTGGCTCTTGAGCCGGTCACGGGCAAGCCGTGGGTTACGGTCAATGAACGCGACGGCCTCGGCGACAATCTCCCGCCGGACTACTTCACCAGTATCGTGGACGGTGGCTTTTACGGATGGCCGTATAGCTACATTGGCAGCAATGTCGACTCGCGAGTGAAACCCCAGCGCCCCGACCTGGTTGCCAAAACCACGATTCCTGACGTCCTCCTCGGAGCACACGTCGCTCCTCTTCAGTTCGCCTTCTACACCGGCAAGCAGTTTCCCGCCAGTTATCAAGGCGGAGCCTTCGTCGCCGAGCACGGCTCGTGGAACCGCTCCAGCCGCTCGGGCTATCAGGTCGCTTTCGTCGCCTTCAAGGACGGCCAGCCTTCCGCTGACCCCGTTCCATTTCTCACCGGACTCGTGCCCGATCCGAGCAAGGGGCTTGTCTATGGCCGCCCAGTCGGCGTGACCACTGCGCCCGATGGTTCGTTGCTCGTTTCCTTCGACGAGCCGGGCATCATCTACCGCATCTCCTACGCCCAATGACTTGAAGTGAAGCCCAGCTCCCGCTCTTGCGGTCTTAGACTCCGGCAAGACTCTGCCCGCGGAGATTCAATCTTGCCTCACTTCTTCCGCTTGACGGGCAAAGCGTGATAATCAACTCAAAGCCGGTCGGAGGCCGTCATTCCTGTACGTGGTTGTTTTCGGATTCTCTACCT
>UEXQ01000075.1_pt1 | contig 14850 bp, 10 predicted proteins | sample 4301111 | NCBI WGS metagenome assembly UEXQ01 (sample SAMEA4773181, study PRJEB27434) | metagenome | biome: 2259; feature: agricultural soil; material: soil | place: USA | collected 2014-09 | depth 0.25 m
TAACGCCGCGCATACGGCGAAGGACAAAAACGCCGCGAGATAGCCGTGATTTGTGAAAAACTCGGTCATTTGGTCGGTTCTATCCGGTTGGCTGATCGCTATCTGGCCGAGGCTCGCGCTGAATCTGCAGTTTGTTCCTTGGGTTGGGATTCCAGGATCCCCATACCGCGCTGTCTGCAATGGATGGACTGGAGTACACGTTCGTATGATGCGGCGAGCGCTTCCCACGAACAGTAGTGTTCGGCATAGCGGCGGCCGTTTGCGCCCATGTGTTCGATTTCTAGGCCGCGGCCGACGCGAGCGATGGAATGAGCTAGGCGCTCAAGACCTTCGGGGGTGGCATCTTCCACCATGCCGGCTCGGGCTTCTTGGATGACGCGTGCGGTTTCGCCGACAGCGGCGGCGAAGACCGGTCGGCCACAGGACATGTACATGAACACTTTGGAAGAGAGGAGCCAGCGGGAAAAAGGCCCCGGCTTGACGAATGCGAGACAAAAGTCCGCAGCGGATATCACCGCCGGCATGTCTTTGCGCAGTGGCGCCGGAAGAAACGTCGCGTTAGAGAGTCCGCGCGCGTTGGCTTCACGTTCGAGATCGTTCCGGGCTGAGCCCCCTGCCGCGAAAACAATCTGGATGCGCGGCTCCGGGCGCAGTTTTTCGAGCAACTCCAACATGCAATCCACGCCGTGGTAAGTGCTGATCGTCCCGAGATAAACGCCGACGATGTTTCCGTTGCGCTGCAGCTCATCGACGACGGCATTTGACGATGCTTTAGTACTGCTTGGAGCAAACAGTCGCACATCGACTCCGTTGCAAATCACTTCGCAACGTGGAGCCGCGATTCCGCGCTTCAGGAGGTCGTCCCGCATTCCTTCGGAGACGGAAATGATCTTGCTTGCGCGCGAATACAGGAAAGACTCGGGCATATGCAGCCTTGCGCACGCGCGGATTTTTAAGATAACCGAGCTCGATTGCGGCTTCGGGCCAGAGATCGCGGATCTCGAGGAAGAACGGAACGCCGAATCGTTTGGCAGCAATCCACGCGGCTAGGCCAATGGTGAGAGGCGGCGACGTGCAAACGACGACATCAGGCCGCTTCATGAAGACGGAGCGCGCGGCGCTCGCGAATAGAAACGAGAAATAGTTCAGCAATCGGGGCAGTGTTTTCTTGTCGTGCGAAGGGAAAAGTGGCACGCGCGTGACGTTGAGACCATTGATCGTCTCGGTCCATGTGCCACGCCAAGCTTTGCCCCGGTAACTCTCGAAGAGCCTGCCGTTCGGATAGTTGGGCAACCCCGTCAAAATCGCTATTTCGTGTCCCCTGGCTTGGAGTCGCGACGCAATTTCCAGCATGCGGATTCCGCCGATTTCCGTTTCCGGAGCGAAGTACTGTGTGATGAAAAGGATTCGCATCAGCCTTACCAGGCAATGCCCGAATAGCCGTTGCCGGAATGTTTGAGGCGAGGAAGGCCTACCAGGTCGATGACTTCTTTTCCTTTGCCTCGATCGAGCAAGATTCCTTCCACTTCCTTGTCGTTGCAGCAAATCACCACAACCTCCGCCTCATTGATCGCCTCTGGGAGAGAGGCGCGCATGTGACGCATGATGTGGGGCATCGTCATGTCTAGGAATTGCTTGTTGCGGCCGGTCAGATATTCCGGTTGAATCGTGCGATCGAAAACACTGAGGTCGATTCCCTTTCCCAGCAGGTGTTCGGCAAGCAAGACGGCGGGGCTATTGCGCACGTCGTCGGTTCCCTCCTTGAAGCCCAGCCCGACCAGACAGACCTTCTGTTTGTTGGTTTCTAGAATCATGCGCGCGGCGCGAAGGATGTGGGTGTCATTGCTGGGTATGATGCTGCTCAACAGCGGCGTGGCAGCGTCGAGTGATTTCGCCATGTAGTTCAGGGCGCTAACGTCTTTCGGCAGACAGGAGCCGCCGAACGCGAACCCTGGCGCCAAGTATCTCGCGGAGGTATTCAGCTGCGTGTCTTTTACGAAAGTTTCCATCACACGCTGGCTGTCGATCGCCAGCTCCTTGCAGATGGCGCCGATTTCGTTGGCGAACGACACTTTTAGCGCGTGGAATGCATTGCAGGCATACTTAAGAATTTCCGCTTCCTGAAGCTCAAGCTCGATGATCGGAGCATCGATCTTCATTTCCTCCCACACTTGTCGCAACCTGCCGTTGGCTAGATTCTTGTCCTTGCCGATAACGACGTAGGGTGGCGCATGGAAGTCTCGGATGGAGCAGCCTTCGCGCAGGAATTCCGGATTGAAATAGACCTCAAAGCCCGTGCCTGCTGAACGGCCGGACATCTCTTCAAGGATTGGAATCGCAAACCGTTTGCTGGTGCCCGGCGGAACCGTGCTTCGGAGGACGACGGTGTGGAATTTGTCGTGGTCGCGAAGCGCGGCGCCGATTTCCTCCAACACAGATTCAAGCGCGGACAGGTCCACGTCGCCATTGCGGCGGGACGGAGTGCCGACGCTGATAAAGGACACGTCGGAGCGGCGGACGGCTTCGTTGACGTCGTGCGTTACGCAGAGCTTGCGATTACGAACCGCGGTCTGCACCAGCTCCGGCAATCCCGGCTCGGCGACCGGGGCAATGCCCTGCCGGAGCAAGTCGAGTTTCTGACGATTGCTGTCGACGCCGATCACCTGATGGCCTCGTGTCGCAAAACATGCTGCGGTCACGCTGCCAACGTAGCCAAGGCCAAATACGGCAAGATTTGCCATTTCTTTGCGATCCTCCAGGACACGCCTGACTTTTTTGATAGGCCGGAAGGGCTGGCGATACCGCGGAGCTGAGCGGAAACAGTGTTAGTTCGAGCTGTGCTGGATAATTAGCGGAATCTTGCCACCCGCACGAACGATTGGCGCATCGGCTAGCGTTGCGGTGACAAAGAATTGCTGACCTAGAACTTTTTGTAGCCGTTTTTGAATTTCCATCAAGTCAGCGTAGGAATCGGGGCTGCTGGCAACACCGCGGATCAATACGTGGCCGGGCCGCTCGTGTAGCAACTGGCAAAACCGCAGCGAGGTTGCACCCTTCAGACATTGGTTGAGCGCGCGCGGAGAAAACAGCCGGCCGTCGGGACAGCGAAGTGTGTCGCTGTCTCGGGTAATTGTCGGAACGACAAGCGGAAAGTTGCGCCCGCACGCGCAGGGCCCAGTCGTCTGCCAGCAGCCGCGATCTCCGATGCGATAACGAATGAGCGGCATCGCATCGTTCACGAAACTGGTCCAGACGAAGTAACCTTCCTCTCCGGGTCCAACCGGGCGATCTTCAGCGTCCAAGATTTCCAGGAAGGCATATTCAGGGATCGCGTGCATCTGGCCGCGTTCGCATTCGTGAATGAGCCCGGCGTATTCGGTGTTGCCGTAAAGATCGTACGCGCGGGTCGCAAATGCTTTCTCGATGTTCTCGCGCAAAAACGGATAGAGCGGCTCGCCATCGGTAAAGACAGCTCGCATCGGGATCGGTTCGCCGGTTTTGAGAACGAAATCGGCGAGGATCGCGAGGACGGAAGGAAAGCCCTCAAGAACTTTGCTGGAATTCTGGCGCAGGAAGTCAACGTAGTGAGATGCGTTGGATTCGGAGAGATGAAAGATGCTGGCCAGTGTTTGGCGCTCGAGGAAATTGTGAGTCCAAAAGGGCGGCTCAGTGCGCTCCGGAGGAACGACGCGGCTGCCAAAAAAGGTGACGCGTGCTGGGCGGGTCTTAACGCCCGCCCAAGCCCATTGGCGCATGCGAAACGCCCAGTGGCGGCGCGCGACCGGTTCGCTGTAGGTGACTTGGAGGCTCGCACCCGTGGTCCCGGTTGTGCCAACACGGATACGTTCGGCTGACTGCACGGCCCTGGAGGCTAACCTTTCGCCGTTTTCACGAACCAGCTCGCGGGTCAATACGGGAAAGCGCGCAAGGTCGGCAGAAGATCGCACGTTGATATCCGGATACTCGGCATAGAAAGGCGACGTCGTTCGTGCGTGTTTGATGATTTTCCGAAGCGCCTGCAATTGGAAGGCATTGATTTCCTCGGCGGTCCAGCGTTCATGATCGCGAAGCTCGCGCAATAATGAGAACATACGGGGCGCGTAGCGATTCCGGGTGAGGAACCACCCTCGCGCGCTCGTCAGCAGATTCTGCACCGAGTACGGCATCCGGTCATACGCGCGTTGCAGCGCGGCACTGTTGGCGCGAAGTTGAGCTTCAATCATGGAACCTCCTGATTCCAGAGAATGAGGTCGCTAAAAAGCAGGCGCTGCTTGCTAACGACAAATCACAGCTGGGAAAAATTGATCAATCGCAGTTCGCGGCGCGTGGCGAGGTCGCGCAGTTTCGGATCAAGGAGAATGGCGATTTCCTGCTCGCGGCGTTCGGAAAGAGAGTCGGTTTCGGAAAAGCCGGGCTGAATGAAGCCGGGGTGGCACCAAAGCTCGTAGACGCCCTCAGGCATGAATTCGAACGTGGACTGCCATGCTTCGGGCAGCTGCGCGGGATTACTGCCGTATCTCGGATGAAATGTCACGCCCGCGTCGGGGAGGTGAAGGCCACGAAAGACAAATGACTGCAGAAATTCGAGGTACGACTGGGCAGCGATTCTGCGGTAAAGCGGACCGATGTGCGGCCCGCCTAGACGACCGCTCGTTGGCCAATACCGTTTGCGCGGCGCACGCGCCCGGCGGATGCCTTCTGAAGTAAGCGCCTTATAGAAGGCTCGAGCGGCTGCCGGATACATGTGAATACGATGATGCGAATCGGCGTGAGTCGGCTGCAGGCCGAGCGCTTTCATCTGCTGAATTTGTGCGCGAAATTCTGCTTCGATTTCGCGAGGAGAGGCATCCCACCGAAGCAGGCGGCGTCCCATCTCGGACGGACCGATGAACTCACCGGCGGCGTTTACGAGGGTCGGAACTTGTTCCCTTGGCAGGACCGGCTTGCCTTCCGTGAGATTCAGGTGGATGCCGATACCTAGGTTGGGAACTTCCGGTGTGCGACGAACTGCATATTCCGTCGCAGGCTGATTCACCATGAGGGAGGTGCTGGTCAACAAGCCTTTGCGATGAGTGAGCAAGATGCCATCGGTGATCCCGTGGCTCAAACCGAAGTCGTCGGCGTTGATGATGAGTCGTTTTTCCATTTCTAGATTTCCTGATGCTTGCGGATGCATGGCAAATCAGTGCGCCGTTGCGCCGCCTGGCTCTACGTTTTGGCCAAGAACTCTTGCATAAAACGAAATCAGCTTGTGTATCTCGCGTTTGTTGTTGCAGCGCTCGAACACCGCTTTGCGGCCCGCGCGTCCCATCTGTTCGGCCCGAAAGGGATTCTTCAGCAGGTCTTCGATCGCATCGGCAAGCGCTGGAGAGTTGCCGGGAGGAACCAGGAGGCCGAATTCTCCATCGCGGAAAAAGGGGCGGATCGGTGGCAGATCGCTGCTGATCACCGGAAGGCCGCAGGCCCAGGATTCGAATACTTTTACGGGAATATTGTGCATGAATTTTGGAATTGCCATGAGCGGAGAAACCGAGATGCGCGCTTGTGACAAAGTATCCGCCATCTCAGAGTGCGGGACTCTGCCGTGCAGGAAAACCTGTGAAGCGAGATTCATGCGGCCGACTCGCTCCAAAATCGATGAACGGACCGCTTGGTCGTCGGTATAACCGAAGAGAAGGGCGCGAGCGAGGATCCCGCGTTTTCTTAACAGCTGAAGCGCTTCCAGCAGCACAAACGTCCCAGCTCGCTCGGATAGCCCGCCGCGATAGACGATGTCAAAGCGCTTCGGCATAGGCCTCAAGTTCGCAAAGAACTCCAGATTAGGCAGATTGTAGAAGACGAGTTTCTTGCTCTTGCCTGAATGCGCTAGGGCACGCATGGTGCCGGAATCCGCAGTCATGAATCCGTCGAACAGGTTCGCAGCTACGCGTTCCGCAATGTGAACAGCTTTGCCCATTACTCCACGAAGGCGTGGGTGGAGATACGTCTTGGTTAGCATCATCGCGGCGAAATCTTCTTGCGTGTCATAGACCACGGTTTTGCGGAAGAGCAGCTTCAGCAGCAACCCGGCTGGAATCATTTCCGGATTGTGCAAATGATAGATTCGCGCCGGCTGACGGCGCGCGAAGAATGCGATCGCCGGAGATGTAAAGAAACGGTTTAGTCGGCTCCGACCGGCAGTGAGCGGCACGACATCAAGACCCTCTTCGTGATGTTCAGTGCCGTGCGGGCCAACCAGCGCCGCGCGAACGCCGTGTTTGACGGCCGGAAGAATTTCCATGTTGTAGGTGCGCGCGTCGAGACGGCCTTTGACGGGAGAAAGATGGCAAACCGAAATTCCGTCTCCATCGTGCTGCGACTCTGCCGTGACTTCATCGTTGCCGACGGATGGCAGATTCAGGGCCGGATCGAGAGCAGGCTGTACGCCCGCACCTCCAGCGAGAGCAGCGTTGGGAACCGGGAACTGGCTCAAGTCAAATTTCATTGTGTTCGCCTATCGCTTGTCTTAGTTGCTGTAAGCAGATTCCAGATGCGGTCGGTCACTTGGGAAAACGACAACCTCTCCTGCGTCGGCGCGAGCCGTGTTTTCCTTCCAGGCGATGCGCTCGAGCACGAAGGGCATGCTAAGCATGAAGAACAAAAGGCGGTCATTGTTCATTTCGCCGGAGACGGACGCATCCATACACGTGAGAATCAGAATGAGAAAGACGGTGCGGTAGAGGATGATATTTTCGGAGTAGGCCTCGCGCAGCACACGAAACATGGCCCGATACGAGCACACAGCGAGCCCAAGGAACGCGATCACGGCAAAAATACCAAGCTCCGCGCCAAGCTCCAGCAAAAGGTTGTGTGGAAAGTTGTAGGTGAGCGGATTGGGCGTGACATAACGATAGCCCTGAATGCCGACGCCAAACAGCGGATGATCCAGAAACGTGCGCAAGCCGAACTCCATCAGGTCCGTGCGGGTGCCGAAGGCTTGATGTGGATGAGCGAGCGAGGCCAGGTAGTCGAGAGATGCGGCGGGAATTCTGACAAACGGCAACGCCGCTATTCCTGCCCCTAGCAGGATGGCCAGGTCTACCACCAGTTTGCGATAGAACAGAATGATCAGGCCAAGACAAACGACTGTACCGACGTTCGCGAAACGCCCGCCGGAGCCGACCAGAGCCACGATCAGCACCGCAACAAAGGGATAGAGCAGCATGCGGCTGAAAAGCGCCATGCGCGGGAACCACAGCGCCCAGATGATCACGAGTGCCAAGCCCGCCGAGAAGCCCAGCGCTGTCGTTTCTCCGCTCGGAGCTGTTAACCGATCTTCGCCGCCCAGCATGAAAAACGAGTTGATGGCCATCAAGATGCCGCCCACGACGAGTCCTGCCATGAAGCGGCGGACTTTCGGCGGCGTGTCCACGAGCAGGAAGGGCGAGATTGCTCCCATCAAGGTCAGGAAAATGAAGCGCAAGGTCTTGTCCACGCCCGCAGCGAGATCGGGCGTGTAGGTCAGGCTTATGAACATCAGTGCCAAAAGCGGTGCGTAGAAAATAAAGTCTTTCGGCAAGTGCAGCGTGGCTTCCGTGAAGAACAAGCGCAGTCCCATCGCCAGCAACATGATTACGGCTACGGTTACCGTGAGGTCGACGGGCGACGCGTCCAGGCGCGGATCGCCCTTGAAGAAGCCGACAACATAGAAGACGGACACGGCGATTTCGGGAAACTTCAGGAAGAACCACAAGGCCGCCGCGCCGCCCACCAAGAAAAATGGAACGTACATGGCGTGCGAGGAAAGCAACTGGACGGCGCGCGATTGCACCTTGGAAAGCATTGGCACGGCCATAGCTACGACAAAGCTCAAGGCGATCGCTGCCACGACCGCGGTCAGCTTGAGACGCCGCAACTGTTCTGCGCTTCGTTGGTAGCTTGATGTCATTGCGTCACTTCCGCGGCTGGGCTTGGTCCAAGACCGCTCACGCAATGCCTGACCGTGCGAATCACGTCAACTACGCGGCTTCCGGAGAGTACGAGCAGCGCAAGGGCATAAGCTAGCAGGCCCGCGGCCACTCGCGTTGCGAGACCGAAACTGTTTGGCACGAGCAACGATATCAACGCCATGCAACCGCCGGCGGCGCATACCGGAGCGAGAAACCAGGTGCGGATATGCAGGTTCAACTTGGAAAGAATTCCGTAGTACTGCGCGATCAAGATCGCGTCGGCCACAAAGAGCGCGATCGCAACCCCTTGCGGTCCCCACCAACGGCCGAGAACGAGAGTCAACAGCGCGAGCACAACCAGCGCGATCAACTGCGACCGCTGCCGCTTGCGCACCTGATTGATGGCGATCAGGAAGCCGTGACCCACCAGGCCGTCAATCACAGATAGGAGCGCGCGATAGGCGATGATGCGCAGAACGGGAGCGCTTGCAACATAGCTTGGTCCCAGAAAGCCGCAAATCTGCGGCGCAAATACGGAAAGGCCAATGGCGATTGGCACTGAAACCAGCACAATGACGTCGAGAAGAGATTCACGTGTTTCGACTAGCTCTTGAATTCGGCTGCCCTCGTAAAGCCTCGTCCACAATGGCAGAACCGCACTGCTGGCCGAGTAACTCCACTGCGGATAGATGTCCGAGAGGACGAAAGCGGCCGAATAGATGCCAACCCAGGCTTGCGAGGCGACCAGACCGAAGCAAACGATTGAAATGCGACCGTAGCTGACTTGCGTGATGTTGTAGGTAAAGTATGGCCATGCGGAATGAATCGTTTCACGGAGCCTCTGCGCGCTCCAGGCCGCCGCGTCTGGCCAAAGATTACGCAACTGCCAGAGCCGAACCACAAAGACCAGCAGGCTGCGGCCGCAACTCAGAAGCACAAACGTGAGCACAGGCAGGTGCAGCCAGATTACCAGCGAGGCGAAGATGATCAGGCAAAGTGTGCTGATGACCGAGCCGGGCAGGATAAGGCGCGCGCGCAGCGTAGCGTTCAGCATCGCCGAGCACAGAATTGCCGAGCCCTCGAAGTTGTTAACGAGCAAGCCCGCGATGATGACTGCGGCGGCGGTGCTGCCTCGCGATAGAGCGACCACGAGAGCGATTAGTTCCAACGCGGCAAAAATCGCAGTGGACAGGTAGGTCACCGCCAAGATCGGTGGCCCTTCGCGTTGATTGGCAGAGACGGCTCTGGCGGTGTAGCGCGTAAGACCCAGATCGCTGAGGGCGTTGAGCAAGAATCCCACCGCCATCGCGGTGCTGTAAAGGCCGAAATCGTGCGGGCCGAAATAGCGGATGAGAAAGAAACCGGCGAGAAGCCCGCCGATGCGCAATGCGCCCAGGTCGAGCCACAGCCAAAACGTGTTTCGGCCCAGCATGCCGAGAATGGCGGAGCGCTGCGACGGCAGCACAGACGATCCGTTTGTAGAATCAGTCGGGTTGGGAATCGAACTCATAGGTCGCGTAGGTGTTATTCATGAAGCTCCGCAAGCCACGCGTGCGGATGGTTATTGCTTTGAAAGCAGGAAGTTGCCCATAGCGAGATGTTCCAAACCGGAAATGTCAAAGACGCGCAGCGCATCCTCGGGCGAGCACACTACGGGTTCGCCGTGGAGGTTAAACGAAGTATTCAGGATGATCGCTTCGCCAGTGAGTTCCTCAAAATGGCTGATCAAGCGGTGGTAGTCGGGATTCCAGGATGCATACACTTCCTGCGGCCGGCCCGTTGCGTCGTAAGGATGAATCGCCGCAGCCATGGCGTCGCGTTTTTCCGGACGGCTATCTAAGGTCAGGATCATGTACGGGGCTTCGACCGGTTTCGGCTTGTAGAAATAGCGGTCGCTGCGTTCCGCAAGCACAGAAGGCGCAAACGGCATCCAGAAGTCGCGGCATTTAATCATCTCGTTGATGATTTTCACGACGCCGGGAACGGCGGGATTCGCAAGGATAGAGCGGTTACCCAAGGCCCGAGCACCAAACTCCATGCGACCTTTGAACCGCGCTACCACACTGCCTTTTGCCAAAAGTTCAGCGACGCCGAATTCGACTTCCCGGTGGTGCTTCGTTTCAACCGCGCTCTTGAATTTGTAATTCTTCAGCGCGGCTTCGATCTCGACGTCCGAATATTCAGGTCCAAGGTAAAACGCGCCCAGCTTCTGGGGATTTTTCTTACTCTGTTGCTGGTCAAGCAACCAGGCCGCTCCGATCGAATTGGTTTCATCTCCACAAGACGGGAAGATAAACAGTTCCTCCACTTCCGGTAGATTCAAAACTTTCTGGTTGGCCTTGACGTTCATAAATACGCCGCCACTCAGCGCCACCTTACGAACTCCGGTTTCTGCAACACAGTTCCTCACCCACTGGACCAGGAACCGCTCGACAAACAGTTGCACCCCTCCAGCGATATGGTCAAAGCGCTTGCGCCGGAGCATAGCGGACAGAAAGTCGGCACTGTATTGAAGTGGCGGGCAGTTGGCCGCGCGTGTCCACAACATTGGGTTCTCGCGGTCGAACGCGAAGAGGCGTTCAAACTCTTCGCTGATTGCTTGAGACTCTCGGGCTTTTTCCGCGTAGGGCGCGAGACCCATCAATTTATACTCGTGCTCCATCGGCACCATGCCGGAGAGATATGTGATTTTTCCGTAGAGCGCTCCGATTGAATGGCTTTCGTCTACGCCAGCGAGGCGGCGAATCTTCCCGTTTCGGGCAATGTTGATCGAGGCGCAGAGGCGGTCGCCGGCGCCGTCGCAAGTCAGAACGAGAATATCCTCTTCCATCTTGCCCCAGCCGAAATAGGCCGAAGCCGCATGGCACATGTGGTGATCCAGGCCGTGGACCGGAACTTCCGCGCCTCCCATCACGGGACCAAGGTTCGCTGCGATTCCGCTCCACTTGCGGTGGTTGATCCAATCGGAAATCGCTGGGTTGCTACGAGCAAGATTCTTCGCGCGACCCACGAGATTTGGTGCACCGTTTCCGGCTGTGCGCAAGATGTCGTCGCGCCGCCAATAACAAAGCGACAAATTTTTTCCGCCCAGCGCAACATTGCGCGCTGCGTCAGTCGAGCCTTGCGCGTTTGCCAACCCATTGAGGTAGTCCAACGTCAAGACGGGGATTCCGCCCTGATTTTTCACGCGCGACAGTCGTTCTTCTTGCATCGCGAAGAGCAAACGGCCGTCTTCAACCAGGGCAGCCGCAGCATTGTGCCCAAGGTGAATGCCGGTCACCTGGCGTTTCTGCGGGGCTTCGCGGCGCTCGGGAATCCCACTGGCTCCTGCGAAGTTATCCTGCACAGACACTTGTGCCGCTGAACTCATACGCGCTCCCGTAAAGTCATCTCGGCCTCGGACAAGCCACCTCGTGTCGCGACTGGCATTTCAGTCGCGCCGCACTCTGCCGCGACCGCTCGGCGAAGGGTCTCCGCTACGTACTCAATCTGGTCGTTTTTCAAGTTAGAAAAGAATGGAAGAGCCAGACAGCGGTCCGCCGCAGTTTCCGTTTCGCGAAGCCGCCCGAGAGGCAAGTGAACCAAATCCTCAAGGAATGGCTGCCTGTGAATGGCAGGAAAGTACGCCTGACATCCGATGCCCGCTGCACGCAACCTCCGCAGGATACCGTCGCGTGCCCGTCGGTCCACTGCCGGCGCGAGCTGAACGATGTAGACAAACCAGCTGCGCTCTGTGCCGGGAACATCTTCCAGTCTTCGGATGCGAGGAATGCCTTGCAACGCGCAGTGATAGCTTCGGGCGACCTTGTCGCGCTTTTCCAAGAGCTCACTCAAGCGCTCGATTTGTGCGAGGCCGAGCGCGGAATGAATATCACTTAACCGGTAGTTGTATCCGACTCTTTCATGACGCAGCCACGAACCGTCTTCGCCGCGTCCCTGGTTGCGCATGCTGCGGCATAGCTTGGCGAATTCTGCGTCGTCTGTAACGATCATTCCACCTTCGCCGGTCGTCATCTGTTTGTTGGGGTAAAACGCAAAGCAGGACAAGTCGCCGAGCGTACCCGCCTGCTTTCCACGATAAGTCGCCCCGATCGCTTCACACGAATCCTCGATAATCGCGAGGCCATACTCATCGGCAAGTTCACGAATGGGCTGCATGTCGCACGGCAGGCCAAAAACATGAACCGGCAAAATTGCTTTTACCTCCCTGCCGGTCTCCCGATTGATCACGCGGCCCTGCTCGTCGCGCTCGCAGCACTTTTTCAGAAAGTCGCGGATTCTGGCCGGCGAAATGTTGAGGGTCATCGGATCGATGTCCACGAAGACGGGCACAGCATTTTCGTAAAGCAGGCAGTTCGTCGAAGCCACGAAGCTGAACGAGGTGGTAATCACTTCGTGGCCGGAACCGATTCCCGTGGCGCGAACGCACAAATGCAGAGCCGATGTGCCGCTGTTAACAGCCACGGCGAACTTTCGCCCGATCGCCGAAGCGAACTTCTCTTCAAATTTCGGCAGTACCGGGCCGAGGCTCAACTGCCCCGATCGCATCACTTCTTCCACATAGCGCAACTCGCGTTCTCCCACGTCGGGCGCGGATAGCGGAACTTTCAGGCCTACTGCAGCGGTCATGGGTGAACTCCGGGCTGCTTTTCGACAAAGATGGGCAGCGGTTCATCTTCGAGAAACATCTCTTGCCGATTTTTCTCGAACTGCGGCACCAGGATCGACAGATACTGCCGCAAGCTTTCGCGATCGTTGTGAGTGACCAGGCGCTCGATGCGTTGAATTTTTTCCAGCATGTTCACCGCTTGTGGGTCGGGTTCGCTGACCATCTGAATTCCCGACTGCTCAGTCGGCACCGGGTTTTCCCATTCCTCCCACAGTTCTTCCGCCACTTTTTCTCCTTTTTGCAAACCTACAAAGTGAATCGGCACTTCCTTGCCCGGCTTCATGCCCGCAAGCAGGCTGATGTTTTTCGCGAGTTCGTAGATGTTGATTGGTTCACCCATCTCGAATACAAACGTTTCCCCACCACGACCCAGCCTCGCGGCCTGTAGGATCAAGAAAACGGCTTCCGGGATTGTCATGAAATAGCGTGAAGCGCGCGGGTCTGTAACTAACAGCGGACCACCCGTTTGGATTTGCTCCCAGAAAAGACGCAGCACGCTGCCGGTGCTTCCTGCGACATTGCCAAAACGCACGTTCATAAATCGCGTGACATTGCTGCGCGACAAATCCTGAATAAACATTTCGGTCAGCCGCTTGGAACAACCCATGAAATTTCGGGGATTTACGGCCTTGTCGGATGAAATGTTCACGAAGAGCGCCGCCCCGCAGCGTAGCGCGGCCAGCGCAACATTGCGGATGCCGAGAACGTTGTTGCGGATACCTTCATGCGGATGAAGCTCGATCAGGCCAACGTGCTTGTGCGCAGCTGCATGAAACACAACCTCCGGCTTTTCTTCGCGCATGAACTCGTCCACGAAGTCGCGGCATGTCAGGTCAATCAATAGTGGACGCAATAGCAGGTCAGGGCAACGTTCACGCAGAGCGCGGTGAATGTAAAAGAGGCTGTTTTCCGATTTGTCGAGCAATAAGAGCTTTGCGGGTGAACCGGATGCAATCTGTCGCGAGAGTTCGGAGCCAATACTTCCGCCGGCACCGGTAACCAGGACTGCTTTCCCACGGACAATCTTGGCGATTTCCTCCGCGTCATGATGAACCTCTTCGCGATTGAGCAGGTCGCTGATGTTCGGCGTGCGCAATTCATTTTGCGACACGCGCCCGTCAATCAGCTCCGTAAGTGTCGGTAACGTGCGCACCGGTAAGTCGGCTTGCCGACAGGCCGACAAAATCCGGCTCATTTCGGGCCGGGTCGCGCTCGGAATGCAAATTAAGACCTCGTCGGCTTGGCTCTCACTGGCAACCGCGGGCAAATCGTCGATCGCGCCTGCAATGGGTACGCCATACACGTTGCGGCCGGTACGGGTTTTGTCATCGTCCACAAGCGCAACGGGTATGCAAGGCGCCGCCGGATCGGATGTCAATTCCTTAGCCAAGCTCATGCCCGCATCGCCGGCTCCGACGATGAGAACGCGCTTCCCTTTTCTGCGCAGCGTGGCTCGCAGCGAATCCAGCAAACGCACACCGCAATGGAGCAGCCCCCAGAGCGATACAAGGATGGCCGCATCCAGAACAAAGAGCGCGGCGGGAAGCTCATGAGGAAACTTTGCGACACGCGAAATGATCAAGAAAAATGTGCTGCCTATCGCGACTCCGCGAATCACGCGCAGAACATCAGAGGAACTCGGATATCGCAACGAGGTGTCGGGAAGCCCGGCCGAAAGCAGTCCCACCAATCTGCATCCCAAAAGTATGCCCAGTGTGGCCGAAAGCACCTCCGTGGACCACTGCTGTCCGCGAATGTCGCGAAACAGATTCACTGCCACCCAGTAGGACACCATCGCCAGCACCAGATCGGCACCTGTGATCGCGATCTGCAATTGGTTTCTTCGCAGCAGCGTGATGAAGCGATCAAACGTGCTCACCCTCGCTTCCGCAGCGGCACTCGGCTGTCCGTTTTGATTCGACGGTATGGTAGTTGTTGGTGAGCTCATTTCAGTATCCGGGTTACCAGGTCTGGAACATTCTGCGAAAACCGGTTCAGTACCGCGCCAAACACTTTCACTTTATGCGCGTCGGCGTTTTGCTTGGCGCGCTTGGCGGCCATCCGCTGAGTCGAAGACGACTGCAAAACCAGAACGATTCCATCTGACATCTGGCCCAGTGCCAGCGCGTCTGCGTACAAATTCAGGGCCGGAGAATCAATCAGCACAAATTCGAATTGCGATTCCAGCTCGTTGAGTCGCAGGTCCATTTCCATCGGCGTGCAGACGCGGGACAAGTCGGACCCGTCGGTACC
>UEXQ01000049.1_pt1 | contig 14562 bp, 14 predicted proteins | sample 4301111 | NCBI WGS metagenome assembly UEXQ01 (sample SAMEA4773181, study PRJEB27434) | metagenome | biome: 2259; feature: agricultural soil; material: soil | place: USA | collected 2014-09 | depth 0.25 m
CCTTGTTGTTTCGCACTCTTGCAACCCTGCGATTGGATGTGCCCGTATTTGAGAATGTCGAGGATCTTCGTTGGAAGGGGCCGCGCCCGAGCTTTGAGGACTACTGCCAGCGAATGAGGTCTCGCGACCTGCTTGCTCGCGTACGCCGACAGACTCAATGAGAACCCAAGTTATCTAAGTTCTTCTAATTCAATCTCTCTGAGCGACAGTCAGCCCAGAACTCCAGGCGCAATCGAAACGCGATCATGCGGGGGCGTGCTATCACCGTTCGCGTCAACTGTTACCCGAATCGTTCCAGAATCCGACGTTTTCATTTCATTAGGGTTAGCTTTTGAGCGAAAGCAGAGACCCCGATTTGTTGGAAACGTTAGTAGTTAGAAGAAATGGACGGAGTTGTTGGAGTCGAGTGTTGTGCGCCCAAGGCAGGCGCGCTACTAGGCTGCGCTAGATGGGAAGACCTGCTCACATCGATCTCGGGCATTCTAGATCATTCCGCCTGAGGAACCAGATGCGCTACGTAGACAAGATTCACGCTGAGACAACGCCCGTGGACCGGCAAGTTCTGAAGGCGTGAACGCTCATCGAGAAAAATTGCTCGAAACAACGCCCTCTCCTCATCTAGAAGACTCGAACTCTCGTATTACTGTTGCGAATAGCTTTACGGCCGGCTCGGGGCGCTCCGGCACTGCCGAATCTCAATAGGAGGCGAGAATGAAAGGGTACCGAAGCATGATTGCCGTGCTTCTTGCGTTCCTGGTTGGTGTGCCGCCCGCTGCGCTGCCATCGAATCATAGGGAAGCTCCGATCACGGCGCTGGATCACAAGGCTGACATCACTGACATCTTTGCATTTGTGAGTTACGGCCCCCACCAAACATCCAACACAAAACCGTCCAAGGTCACCCTAATTCTCAACGTGGATCCGTTCTTGGAGCCGGCCAACGGGCCAACCTTGTTTCCGTTCGACCCGGATATCCTCTACGAAATCAACGTTGACAATGATCACGACGCGGTCGCTGACGTCACGTTCCAGTTCCGTTTCGTGACCGAATATCAGCTTCCAGACATTTACACCTCCGTCGTGGGAATAGGCGACAACGGTGCAAACGTACCTGGAACGTCAAATCCTGCCGTTCCACCGCAGATCCGTGATTTCAACGATCCTGGGCTCAACCTGCGGCAGCATTACACCGTAACGACGATCCGTCATCGGCATCCCGGCCGCAATCACCAGGACTTCGACGATCAAGTGGAATCGTCCCAGCTTCGCAACCGTGACGGCTCGCCTTTCTTTGCCGTCCCGGCGAATGCCGGACCGCGCACTATGGATTACTCCAAGCTCTTCGAAAAGGGCACCTATAAAGAACTCAACCTTCCTGGAATCTCCGTGTTTGCCGGAACCGTCGATGATCCGTTTTGGATTGACCTCGGCGCAGCCTTTGATACTGCAAATTTCCGCACTCTGGGCAGTGGAATTCCCGGCGTGCTGACCGATCAGGAGGACGCTGGTCCCTACGTGCAAGGCAAAAACTTTGCCAGCGACACGGTGTCCGGATACGGAGTCAACACCCTAGCTATCGAAGTGCCCATCGAACTTCTTACCAGCACGGGCAAGATCGAACCGGCAAGCTCTCCTGCTGCCACCATCGGCATATGGGGAAAAACTTCACGGCCGAGAATAACCGTCCGCCGTTCCCCCTTTTCCTCAACATCCGCAGGGGGCTGGCGACAAGTGCAGCGAATGGGCAATCCGCTCATCAACGAACTGCTGATCGGAATTGGTTCAAAGGATCGTTTCAGCATGGACCAGCCGAAGAACGACGCTCAATTCGCTAAATTCTTCCTCGACCCGCCTATCGTCCACGCCGTTGAGGCTCTGTATGGGGGCGCTCTCAAGGTACCTGTGGCTCCTCGTAACGATCTCCTGCCGTTGGTGACCTACGCGGCGCCCATCGCAGCGCCGGGTACGCCCGCTGGACCCATCGCTGATCTGCTGCGGCTCAACACCGGCGTGCCCGCAACCCCTTTCGAGCAGGCAAGTCGCCTGGGACTCGTTGGCGGCGATCCCGCCGGCTATCCGAATGGCAGGCGGGTGTTCGATGACGTCACTGACATCACGCTGCGTGTCGGTGTGGGTGGAGTCCTCGTCAAAGGCTTTAACGTCTTCCCCAACAACCGTCTCGGTGATGGAGTGAACCTGAACGATGCCGACTACATCGCCGGTTTTCCCTATGTCGCACTCTGCCCAGACGGCCGCAACCGCCGGCACGTGGATCCGGGCGAAGCAGGCGGCGGGCCCATCAGTTAGCACTATTCGCAAAGGAAGCCTCGCAGCCGCAAATCCGCGTCATGGCTGCGAGACTTCAGAAGAAAGGAATTGTTATGAATGGTCTCATCAAGGGTTCGATCAAGGGCTTCATCAAGGGACTTGCAATCGCTCTTCTGTCTCTAGCAGCTATGCCGGCTCCGGCGCAAGTCTCCGCGGTCGGCGAATTGCTTTCTCCCGCCCAGCAAAAAATCGCTTGGGCACAAGCCGAGATCAGCAAGAATCCGAAGCGCTATCAGCCGTTCAACCAGCTCGCCATCGCGTTGGCAAGACGTGCGCGCGAAACCTCCGACGTGAACTACTACGCACAAGCCGAGGCCGCGCTGGACAAATCGTTCGCGTTGTCTCCAGAGAACCTCGACGGATTGAAGGCGCGAACTTGGATTCTTCTTGGCAAGCACGAATTCGCCAAGGCAGTCGCATTGGCGAAGCAACTGAATGAGCGGTGGCCGGACGATGTTCTGATCTATGGTTTTCTGACCGACGCCAACGTCGAATTGGGTAACTATGCCGAAGCCGAAAAAGCCGCGCAGTGGATGCTCGATATTCGCCCAGGCAACGTCCCTGGCCTGACCCGTGCCGCCTATCTGCGGGAACTCTTTGGCGACATCGACGGCTCTGTTGAGTTGATGGAAATGGCCTACCAGCAGACGCCACCGAATGAACTGGAAGATCGTGCATGGATACTGACCCAAATCGCGCACTTGCGAGCGCAGACGGGCAAGCTGAACGAAGCGGAGAACCTTCTCCAACAGGCGCTCGTCCTTTTCCCGAATTATCACTACGCAGTTGGGCAGCTAGCTCGCGTCAAAACGATGCAGGGTCGGCACAGCGACGCCGCCGACCTGTTCCTTCTTCAGTACCGTAATGCGGCCCACGCAGAAAACGCCTATTCCTTAGCGGAAGCGCTCGAGCGCGCCGGTCGAGCAACCGAAGCGCAAAAGTTTTTCGCAGAGTTTGAAGCCAAAGGTCAAAAAGAGATCGAGCTCACGGACAATGCCAACCGTGAATTGGTCTTTTACTATGCGAATCATGCAAACCGACCGCTCGAGGCTCTTCGAATCGCCGAACTCGAAGTAGCGCGCCGCCACGATGCATACACCCTCGACGCGTACGCTTGGGCCTTGTCGGCTAACGGCAAGAACGACGAGGCGCAGACGCATATTGAGCGTGCGCTCGCCGTTGGCCTTAGAGACGCCCAACTTCTCTACCACGCTGGAGCAATTGCTGTGCGCTCGGGCGATGTGGACACAGCGAGGAATTGGCTCAAGCAATCTCTCGAAGCCAATCCCGTTTCGGAGTTCTCAGGTCCAGCTCGCGACGCTCTAGCCAGGCTCCCAGCGTTGTCGAGCGCTCTCTAGCTCTGCGGCAGACGCCCCTGACGGCTCACCGCCGCTGCCTCCTGCCCAGGAAGCAGGTGCGCTTAGTGCGCAGACTGTGCTTCGAGTTCATCGTTTTCAAAAGATTGGAGTTGGCTTTCAGCGAAAAGCAGATTCCCCGATTTGTTGGAAACGTCAGTAGTCAGAAGAAATGAATGGAGCTGTTGGAGTCGAGTGTCGTGCGGTCAAGGCAGGGCTTTCGGCTTGCTAAACTGTCTTGTCTTTCGAATTGCAGATACGCTCCAGATTGCAGATCGCGCATTTGGGTTTCCGCGCGATACACACGCGGCGGCCATGCCAGATCAGCTGGTGAGAGAACTGAATCCACTTGTTTTGCGGAATAACCTTCATCAAGTCCTGTTCGATCTTCTTCGGGTCCTGGTTCTTGCTTAGTTCCAAGCGGTTGGAAAGCCGCTGTACGTGCGTATCTACCACCACGCCGGAGGCAATTCCGTATGCCGTTCCCAAAACGACGTTGCCGGTTTTCCGTGCCACGCCCGGCAGCGTGAGGATTTCTTCCATGGTGCGCGGCACGTCGCCGCCGAATTTTTCCACCACCGCTTTGCTTGCGCCCATGACCGACTTTGTCTTGTTGCGGAAAAAGCCCGTCGGACGAATCTCCTGCTCCAGCTCAGACGGATTCGCGTAGGCGAACGCCTCCGGATTCTGATATTTCTTGTAGAGCGTCTCGGTCACTTGGTTCACACGCACATCGGTGCATTGCGCTGAAAGAATTGTGGAGATGAGGAGCTGGAACGGGTTGGCGTGCTTCAATTCGCAGGTGGCGTCGGGGTAGGCTTCGTCCAGTTTTTGCAGGATGGCCGCTACGCGCTTTGGGTTTGTAGGATCCGGCGTTCCGCCACGAACCTTATCGGCCTTCGAAGTCTTGCCTTTTGCTAAAGGTTTTGCGGCCGTCTTCCTGCTTGCAGGCTTTTTCTTTCTTGCTTTTGCCATGAGCAAAAAGCTACAGCATTCTCGGCAAGACGTCCAACAGGCGGCGGAACGCCTTGCCACGATGACTATGCAGATTTTTTTCTGCCCCGGGAATTTCAGCGAACGCTTTTTGCATAGGGGGAAAATAAAAAACCGGGTCGTAGCCGAATCCACCGGATCCGCGCGGCGATTCAAGGATTTCGCCGTCCACCCGGCTGCTGATGACCGAAATCACGCGTCCCCTTTGCGCGACCGCAAGCACACAGACAAAATACGCCTCCCGCTCCTTGCCGGTTTTCCCCTGAAGCGCAGTTAGCAGCTTGGCGATGTTGTCGGCGCCGGTTGCCCTCTCGCCCGCATAGCGGGCAGAGCGCACACCAGGTTCGCCATCGAGCGCCGGAACAACCAAGCCTGAGTCATCCGCACAGACAGCCTGTTGTGTAGTCGCGGAAACGTGGAGCGCCTTGCCAACCGCATTCTCGGCAAAAGTCGGAGCGTCTTCGCGGAAAGTGGGGAGTTCGGAGAAGCCCGGTAGTAGCTCCAGTTCGAGCCCCGCCGAGGCGACGTTTGCGATCGCCAGAAATTCCTTGAGCTTGCCAGGATTGGAGGAAGCGAGATACAGCTTCTTGATAGAAGTCATTGCGCTGGCGACGTTGTTACTCAACGGCCGCGCGCCATGAACTTGGGTGGCAGGATCGCTCTCTGTGCTTCCGAAAGTCTGCGAATACCGGCGGCGGCCAAGGCGAGCAGGTCCTGCATTTCGCTGCCGGAAAATGGTCGGCCCTCTGCGGTCGCTTGAATTTCGACAAAGTGGCCGTCGCCGGTCATCACCACGTTCATGTCCACTTCCGCGCGCGAATCCTCTTCGTAAGCCAGATCGAGGAGAGCGCGATCGTCAACGATGCCGACGCTGGTCGCGGCAACGGTATCAATCAAAGGAGAGCTCTTCAGGATACCGGCGGCCACCAGCCGCTCCATAGCCAGCGCTAGCGCCACGAATGCGCCAGTGATGGACGCGGTACGAGTGCCGCCGTCGGCTTCAATCACGTCGCAGTCGAGCCACACGGTTCGCTCGCCCAGGCCTTCCTGATCGGTAATCGCCCGCAGCGAACGTCCGATCATTCTCTGAATTTCTTGCGTGCGGCCGGACTGCTTTCCGCGGGCCGCTTCGCGCGCCGTGCGCTCTTCCGTGGCGCGCGGCAACATGCCGTATTCGCTAGTGACCCAACCCTTGCCAGAACCCTTCAAAAAGCCGGGTACGCCGTCATCCACCGTCGCTGTGCAGATCACACGCGTTTTGCCGAGCTCAATCAGCACGCTGCCTTCGGCCGTGGAAATAAAATCGGGCGTAATTTTCAGCGGCCGAATCTGGTCTACACCGCGCCCGTCTGCTCTCACTCGAATCCCCTCAAAGGCCGCGTTTCCGTTGATTTGCAGCTTCGCAGCAAGCTGCGCCAGTGTGACCCGCGCTAGGCGTGCTGTCAACGCAACAAACGTCAGAGCTCGTCAACGCTTCGATTCTTTCGACTTGGCCGTTTTGGAAGAATCGGAGGCTGCGGATGCGGCGCTCGCCGAGGCTGGCTTGAGTGGCAAACCGTAGGAGAGGGTGGGCGGCTGAGCAGCTTTGGTATTGACGACAAACAGCTGCGTCAGGTCCAGATGTCCCGCCAGCGTGTCCACTTCCTGCCCGTGAATCAGGATCTTCAAGCGTTTGATCTGCGGAACATTGGCTTCGAGGGTTCGCGCGATGGAGTCCACTGCCAGCTCTTCGCTCTGAATTCCGGAAGGTGTGGAGGTAGCAAACGCTTCCGAAAAGTCCGCTATGCCGGTTCCGTCGGGCAACAGATAAAACGCGAGCAAAGCTGCATCGGGCGGCAGCGTACGCAAATCGGAATTTACCGGACCGGCTAGCAGTGTGTTCAGCACTTGCTTGGCGCGCAGCACCGGATCCGGAGAAAGCGCCAGGTCTACGGCAATTGGTGACAATGCACTTTCGTCTTCATCCGAAGCCCAGAACAGCTTCGCTTTTACCCTTGGATCCGCCGGGTTCGTCGGGGTCGCCGTGGTCAGTTCGCGGCGGGCTTGCTCTTCCGAAGGCTGCGTGATCTCTGCCGAGGTTTTTACCTTGCGCTTCAGCTTTGGAAAATAAATCGCCGCAATCACAACGACTACACACAAGCTGGCGAGCAGCCACGTGCGCCAGCGGCCGTTCATGGCTGTACTCCTGCTTCGGTGGGCAGCACGTAGGAAGGACGAAACGCGGCAAGTCCTCGCGCGATCGCATCAGCAACACCCGGCATCATTTTGTCGAGGTCACTGCGATCCTGCACGCTGACGCTGGAAATTTCGACGGCGATGGCCGGGGCTGCGGTGGTACGCAGTTGCCGCACGCTGGCTGTTTGCACATTGTTCGGTGAACCCTTGAACCGCTGCGCCAGCTGCCCTTGCACCGCGTCGCCGAATTTGCGGCTCAAAGTCACATACGAAGCCTGCGCAAAATCCCAACTCAAGATTCCGCCGGCACTGGCGCGGCTCGGCATGTCGGGCAGCGCGTAGACGCGGACGGTGCCCGGCAAGCCGGTGGACGAAATATGCAAGGTCACGAACACGGCGCCGCGTTGCGCGTTGGCGAGTGTAGAACGGTCGTCAAACGATGGATTCTCGTTGCGATTCCGCGTCTGCAAAACTTGAAATCCCTGCGCTTCGAGCGCCCGCCTTACTTGAAACGTCAAGTCGAGCACCAGGTCGCTCTCGCGGATGCCCTGCGCGCCGCGGGCTCCCGGGTCGGTACCGCCGTGCGCCGGATCGAGCACCACAATGTTCAGGCCAGTGCGTTGTGCTGGTGGAGGCGCAACTGTCGGGTAGGGCGGCGTCTGGATGGGAGCGGCGGATTGCGCGGTAGGCGCTGCTGGTTGCTGGGCTTGTGTCGAAGCCAACGAGCCGCAGACAGCCGCGACAAAAGCCAGCACAGCGCTCAAAGTTCGCCGGTCAAAATAGAAAGAGCCGCTCTGGAATCGCACGAAAAGCAGAATATCAAATCTTCATTCCGCTTCGGCATCCCGAACGGCTCTTGGCCACTTAAGAGAGACGGCCACTTAGCAGAGCCGTCTCGCCCGGTCGTGCGTTCAGTTGCGACGCAACTGTTGCGTATCTCCTAAATCAGGAGGGGCTGCCCGGAGTCTTAGCGGCGCGGCGCTCCTTCATCTTTTCCTTCAGTTGGGCCCGTTGCTCGGCCGTCAGCACTTTGCTGGACTCCATCCTGGCGGATTTGCGAATCTCACGGAACTTCGCCTTCTTGTCAGCGTCAGAAAGCGTCGTGTCCGCTTTGACGGCATCGGCCTTGGCCTTTGCGTCTTCGCGGATTTTCTTGATTTGCGCTTTCTGGTCGTCCGTCAAGTTCAGGTCAGCGAACATCTTGTCGCCGTGGCCGCGCATGCCGGATCCCTGTGTCCCAGCACCTGGTTGCGCTGCCGTCGGTGGATTGCTCGGTTTTTCCTGGCCCGACTGCGCGAACGCGTGAGGAGCAAACGTCCCCAGCGCGAGCAGCCCCGCCACTGTCAGCACTGTTTTCGTGAAATTACGTGTCTTCATCGGATTGAACCTTTCTTCCAGCGGCCGGGCGCTGGGCACCTGCTGTTTATGAAACCCCTCCGCTTCAAGAAAGTTTTCCATGGAAGATTGCCGCGCCGCCTGCGCCGCCTCGTACGGTTCTAGAACTAGACTCCGGCACAGTTGACGTAGGTCAAGGTAGAGCGAACAGGTCCGGGTTTGCTGTAGATCTGACTTGGCGCACCTGTGCAAAGTGTTCGGCCTAAAGCGGCGGGGCCGGGGTGGCTCCCCAGTCCGCCTAATACGTACTTTATAAGAGGGATAAGAGGGCGAGACTACCGGCTCCATCGTTCGCAGGAAACGCGCCCAGCAGCACGAGGCAGAAGCTTACGTTGCTTCGATACCATCCATTACCGGCGATTGCCGCGTCTCGCGCAGACGGCGCGTAGCCCCATAGACGGTAAAGCCCGAGAGGATCATGAGCGCGCCGAAGACTAGGCCATTCATCCCCAGGACGGTTTCAGAACCGCTCTTGATCAGCGCGAGAAAGAGCAGGCCAAGAGGGAACAGGCCGGCAAGGATTGCTCCGGGCAATCCACCGGGCACGCGAAATTCGCGCTTCAATTCGGGTTCGCGAATTCGCAGCACCACCAGCGTGATGAACTCCAGCATAAGGCTCGCGCCGTACAGCATGATGTCCAGAGTAATGAGTCGGGAAAAGCCCAGGCCCAGGCACAGCGCCCAGCCCGTGGCGCAGACCAAAATCGCCACCCACGGTGCGTTGCGCCGGTTAGTTTTGGAAAAAACTTTCGGCAGCATTCCGTCGCATGCCATCGCCAGGGGCAAACGCGAATAGCTCATCACCAGCGCGTTGAACATGCCGAACGCGCTCATCATTCCGCCGAGCACGATCAGGAAGCGCAGCCACTCGATGCCAAAGAGTTTCCCGCCGATCAAACCGCCGATTGCGGCCCAAGAACCGTCTTCGCCGAACGTCGCAGCAGGCATGCCGGTGAAATACACCGCCACGAAAGGAAGAACGTAAGTCAGCGACACCAGAACCACGGCGGCGATCATGGCTCGAGGATAGGTGCGCTGCGGGCGCTCGACTTCCTGCGCGATCGTCGAGGCGTTGTCCCAGCCCATGTAGTTCCACATGGCCACGAGCACGCCGCCCAGCAATCCTAGGCTCGTTCCGGCCGCAGCGGTGTGCGGCTCGGCAAACGCGTTCACTTTCAAGGGTGTGAGCACCACTACCAAAGCGAACGGCAACGAGAGGAGAAAAAACAGCCAGAGCGAGGTGATACCGACGACGCGAATGCCGGCCAAGTTCAATCCCGCACAGGCAATGACGACAAAAAGTCCGGCGTAGATTCCGTTATGGCCTTCGCCGAACCACGGCGCCATCTGTTTTAGGTAGAAAACGAACAGCGTCGGGTAAATCGCCATGTCGAAAATGCTGGCGACCAGCGAGAGCCATGCTTCCTGAAAGCCCCAGAAATTTCCCAGTCCGCGGCGCACCCAGGCGTAGTAGCCGCCTTCCTGCGGCAGGGCACTGGAAAGTTCGCCGATCATGAACGCGGTCGGCAGGCTCCAGAAGATCGGCAGAAACAGCAGAATCAGGATCCCGTGGCCGTAGCCGGCGCCATGAATGATCTCTTCCGTTCCGTAAGTGCCGCCCGACACCATGAAAAACGTTGCGGCCACGAGCGGCCACAAGGTGAGCTTCGCGGCATTCTTTTTTGTGGCGGAGATAACGCGGGAAGGAAACTGCGCGGGAACCGATATGCTGCTCAATTTGTACTCTCGTCCTCCTAAGCGACGCTCGCCGTCGCGATGCGACCCTCTTCGACTGCGCCTTTCTTAAGGGCAAAGGGAAGCGAGCTGCCTTTGAAGAATACAAGTTCTGCGCCGCCGTGCAATAAAAAAATGCATCGCAGCGGATATTTTTTCAGCCGGCCGAGCGGCAGTTCGTAGAGCTCTGACTGGGCTGCCCCGGCAAACGACAAGCGCGTTGCCTGTGCTACACTTCGCCAGTTTGTTCGCACTCATTTTTTCTTGTTGGAGAACTCTGGATGCGTTCGTTCCGCTGGTTCTCAGTCGTTGTCCTGCTGTTCGTGCTTTCGTCTGCTTTTTCTTTGAACGCGCAGCAGCCCGCGTCGCCACGGCCTGTTGCGATTCCCGACTTGTTTGCCTTGCGTGATGTGCATGATCCTCAGATTTCGTCCGACGGCCAGTGGGTCGCGTACTCGGTCGGCTCCGCCAACTTGGACGGCGACAAGTTTCAGGAGCGCATCTGGATGTCGCCGGCGGCTGGTGGAGACGCGATACCCCTCACCGCCGAAGACGTCTCTTCTTCTCATCCGCGCTGGAGCCCTGACGGGAAGTTTCTGGCGTTTCTTTCCGGACGCAACGAGGGCAAGACTCAAATCTGGCTGCTGAACCGGCAGGGCGGCGAAGCGCAGAAGCTCACTGACACAGCCCAGGACGTGGATGATTTCGAGTGGGCGCCAGACAGCAAGCGTCTGGTGGTGGTGCTGCGCGATCCCACCCCGGACGAACTCGAAGCCGCAAAGTCGAAGGACAAAGATAAATCCGACGACGGGGCTAAAGACAAAAAACCGAAGACGCAAAAGCCCTGGGTTGTGGATCGTTTGCAGTTCAAGCGCGACACCATCGGCTATCTCGACCGCCGTCGCACGCATCTTTATCTTTTCGACGTCGCGGCGAAATCGTTGACGCAAATCACTTCCGGCGATTTTGACGATGACGAGCCGGCGTGGTCGCCGGACGGCACTCGCGTTGCCTTCACCAGCAACCGTTCGGTGCCTGATCCCGATCGCACATACAACTCAGACATCTGGATTGTCGCTGCAGACAACAAAGACAAAGGCGCGCACCTGACGCAGGTGACGTCCAATCCCGGCGACGACGGCCAAGCTGCATGGTCGCCCGATGGAAAGTGGATTGCCTATTCGACTCAACTCGATCCGAAACTCTTCCAGTACGCGACCAAACACATTGCGATTGCGCCCGTTCCGGATGCCAACGGCAAGCCAGGTGAAGCGAAGGTATTGACGCTGGCCATGGACCGGATGGCGACGCAGCCCACGTTTGCTCCCGACGCCAAATCCATCTACTTCATTGCGGACGATGACGGCACGCAGAATCTCTGCCTGGTCGAAATCGCGACGCTCAAGATCACGCGGCCGATCGGCGGCCACTTGATGCTGTACGACTACTCGCTATCGAAGTCCGGTGAGATCGCAGCGCAAATTACGACGTTGGATCGGCCGAACGAAATCTTCACGCTGCCCGGCGGCAAGCTGACACGGATTACGCACGCCAACGACGAACTGCTCGGCAAACTCAAGCTTGCGCAGGGCGAATACATTCACTTCAAGAGCAAGGACGGCACAACGGTTTCGGGCTACATGTACAAGCCGCTCGACTACACGCCGGACAAAAAATATCCTGCGATTCTGCGCCCCCATGGCGGGCCGGTTTGGGCTTACTACGCCGAGTTCGAGCATCTCGCGCAATTGCTGGCTGCGAACGGGTACGTTGTCCTGTTCCCCAATCCGCGCGGCTCGACGGGCTACGGTCAGGACTACTGCAAAGCAATCTGGGCCGACTGGGGCAACAAGGACTATCTAGACGACATAGCGATGGTGGACTACGCTATCGCGCAGGGGATTGCTGATCCGGACAAGCTCGGCGTTGGCGGCTGGTCGTACGGAGGAATCTCAACCGACTTCATTATAGGCCAGACGAATCGCTTCAAGGCCGCAATCTCTGGAGCGGGTGCTGCGGAGTTCACCAGCCTCTACGGCCACGATCAGTACCAGAAGGACTACTACACAGAACTCGGCTATCCCTGGGAGCATCCGGAGGTCTGGGACAAAGTCGCTCCGTTCTATCGCGTGAAGAACATCACGACGCCGGCGCTCTTTATGGGCGGCAACATTGACTGGAACGTGCCAATTCTTGGTGGCGAGCAAATGTATCAGGCGCTAAAAGCGCTGGGTCGCGAAACTCAACTCGTGGTCTATCCCGGCGAATATCACGAGTTCACGATTCCGTCGCACATGGAAGACCGATTGAAGCGTTATCTCGCGTGGTATGGCCACTACGTGAAAGGCGACGCAGCTCCAGCCGCTTTGCCCCAAGACACGGCAACGCCGGCAGCAAAATCGGGCGACAAGTAAAGGCCGAAGGGCTGGGAATTTCGCTTCGCAACTGCGCCACACAGGTGTATAAGGTTCGGCCATCAGCTTCATCCCAGGCTTGGTGGAGGACCCATGAAGCGATCGTCCTCGCGAGTGTCGGCTGCTTTAGTGTTTTTGTCTGCGTTTTGTATTTGCACTCCGCTGCTTTTGCAGGCATGGCAGACGCGTCCGCCGCGAAACGGTGCCAATCAAGCGCTGCTCAATGGGCCTAATCCAACGCCCATTGTATACAAGAGTGATAAGCAAGCTCGAGATGCGGAAAACCAGCTAGAGTTGCGCATGGACGTGCAACGCCTCTACGCCCTTTCGGTCGAGCTCAAGGACGATGTCGATCGCACAGACGCCCATACGGTCCTTAGTATATCGGTCCTTAAACGCACGCAAGATATTGAAAAGCTGGCGAAGCAAATTCGCGAACGAGTCAAGCGCTAGCCGCATGCCGACAGTTCGGAATGGCGGGAGCCCATAGCCACGAGCGCTCGTGAACCGGCCGCTCGTACCTGCCCCATTTTTGGCCATTGTGTCAGTTCCTTGCCGCGATTCCAGGCCGTAGTCTGGGCTCTGCCCAAGCCAACAATCCAAACGCAGTTCACGCTCCTGCTAGGGGCAAGGCGGAACCATGGACGAACTTACGAAACAGTGGTACCAAGCCGGAAGTCTGTTCGTGCAAGCTGGGTTTTTGATCGCCGGCGTGTGGTCGGTGCGGGCAATCCTTAAGAATATGCGGGCCTCGCAGCAGCAGCTGGGGGCGCTCCTGAAGCTCACTCTTTCAGGCGGCGTAGGCGGCGAAGAGAACTTGCGGTCGTCGGGGCGACCGACGCCTTATCTTATGGACGGCTGGCCAGAAGCAGCACCGAATTCGCCATCAGTAACCGGGTTCACGCGCATCGAAGCTCCCCGCAAAAGCATGTGGGTAGGCATGGCGGCTTGGCTGCAAGCACCGATGGTGAGTTCCGGAATTAGCCCGTGGCGCAAGGCTGTTCGTTGGTTGCAGGCACCTGCAGGGAGTTAATTCGAACGCCGAAGTTGGTGGGGTTATCCCGCGAGGAATTTGTACTGCTCGGCGGTCAGCGGAACGACCGATAGGCGGCCCATCCTCACCAGTGGGGACGACGCAAAAAGCTTATTGGCTTTGATCTCTGCAAGGGAGACTGATTTATCGAGCAGTTTCCCGGCCGCAATTTCGACCTGGGGATTCTTTGGGTTGGGATCCTTTACGGAAGCGACCAACGCGGTGCCTACTGCGGACTTAACATCCCCGGTTTCATAGATAATCAGTTTGTCCCCCGGCTTCATAGCGTCGAGATTGCGGAGCGCGACGGGGTTGTGCACGCCGTCCCAAACAGTCTTTTTATCCTTCCGCAAGTCAGTAAAGGAGTATTCGGTGGGTTCAGTCTTGAGCAGGTAGGCGTTTGGCATGGGACAAGTGTGCGCACGCCGTTCCGGATAGTCAACGGCAGATGCGGGTCCGATCTCAGCGAAAATTCGCGCGGGCCTAAGATCTTCTTAGCAAACTTTAGAGCGACGGGAGTGGCTGACACAAAGCGCTTGGCTTTGCGGCTCCAGTTCGGGCGGAGGAAAGGCCGCGCCAAAAACGCGAGCGTGCTTCCGCAACTCCAGGCCGATTTCCATGAGTCCACCGGGAAAGTCAATGTCTATCGCTGTGGAGTTGGATTCTTCGGCGGTGGGCAGGTTCTTGATGGAGAGCAACTGGCCTTCACGCACAGGCTTGCGGAGCTGCAGTATTGCGCTATGAGCGTTGGCTGCCAGCGTGGACGTCGGCTCCTCGAGGCGCTGGCTGCAGAGCCCGTCGGTTGGATCGGGGCGGATGCTTTTTGCGCTCACCAAGTGGTTCCCACGCGGAAAAGCGAGCATAAGGGCAGCCAAAGTTTGCGCTTGGAAAAACCAAAAATATGGCCGGTTCATTGAGCACAATGAAGGCACTGCGATAATTGCGATTTTCAGCGTTTCCAAAAGGGGAATTCTCTCAACAACCGGCACGGCGTTTTTGACCTTGGGGAGTCCGGGCAAACTTGACTTGTCTGGAGTAAAGGGCTGTAATGCTCCATACCAGCCGCTTGCAACTCCTAATCAATGAATGCTGACGGGCATTCCAGTTCATTTTGGACCGCGCCGACTACAATTTC
>UEXQ01000352.1_pt1 | contig 14377 bp, 13 predicted proteins | sample 4301111 | NCBI WGS metagenome assembly UEXQ01 (sample SAMEA4773181, study PRJEB27434) | metagenome | biome: 2259; feature: agricultural soil; material: soil | place: USA | collected 2014-09 | depth 0.25 m
CATTGTGCTGAAGGAGCCACCAACCGAGCCGTGGTGGACGTAGCCGATTCTTGAACTCAGTTCTTCGGGTGAAGGTTAGTTGGCTTGGGCTGCCCTCTCCCGGTTTTTCAGAAGGGATGATTCTAAAAGTGGCCTAAAGTCCCGTGTTTTCATGCACTTGTCATTCTAAAGGGCTTAGACGCGAAGCTTAGTCCGCAGTCGCCACTCTAAATGGAGCCCGAGGTTAAAAAGCAAACCTGGGGCACGCTCCGAGCCTTATTGCGAGGCGCGGCGGCGACGGCCGCTGGCCAAGTAGACATTGGCGCGTGGCTCGAGGAGCGGATCGCCCGAAGACTCGATGCCTTGGACGCGCGGGATCGTGTCGAAAATGATCCGGCGCTGTTCGCCATCGTTTTCCGGAATCACGGCATTCAGTTCGACAGCGCCGAGTTCGACGATGGGGCGATCGGACGGCCACTGAATTGTGGAGTCGTCAACGACGTCACCTTCTGCGGCTAGCTGAAGGTTGATCTGCAAGCGGACGGGTTTCGAGGCGATGCGGTTGCGGAGTTCTTCAAAGAGAAAATCTGGCGATTGTGTTTTGGCTGTGGCGGAGTCGAGGTATGCCGTGCCTTCTTCGGGAAGGATACGGTAGCGGCCGAACCGGGAAGCGCCTTCAGCGTTGGTGAATTTGTAGGCGCTGACGGAGAAGAAATGTTCGTGGGCGAAGCTGGTGGGGATAGGCTTTGGCGCCTGAACGAAAGCGAGAGCCGCGGGACGGGTGCTGAGGAACGTCTCGATGCGGGTGGGATGCGCACTGCCCGGGCCGCTGGCGGCGATGGCGCGGAGAAATTCGAGGAGCTCTTCGGCGGTACGTACGGGGAAGGCATCGATTGAGTGAGCGACGATGTCGGTATGGACATGATCGGCGAGGTAGAAACGGACAGCGCAGCCGCGCGGACTGGCGCCTTCTTCGTCAAAGTCAGGAACAGTGGGGATGCCCGCGAAATCCGAGAAGCGGACGGCGACTGGCGTGGAAGCGCGAGTGATGTGAGGCGCGCTAGTCAAGGATTGCGCGCCGGCGGAGGGTGTGAACTTGCCGGAGAGAAGGATGCCCTTGGCGTGAACCGGGCGAAAGCCGGGATGATGGCCGAACAGACCGTCAAATGCTTGCAGAAGATCTTGACTCAGCGGATCGGGTGGTTGCAGCTGTGCTTGGGGCTTGGTGCTCATTGCGTTGGTCCTTTGGCGGGAGATTTCGGTCGTCGCGCGCGCAGGAGGCGGGTGGGACTGGCTGCGCAAGAACGAACAGGCCGTGGATTGTAGCACTGAAATGCCGCGACGCGATGAATGGCGAAAAACATCGGACCCAGGTTCCCGCCAATGGTGGCAGGGGAAAGCAAACGTGGGGCACCCCTCCGAGCAGTTGTAGCGCGGCGGTGGACGGCGATGGAAACTTCGTGAAAAAAGGAACCAAGGCCGAGGTTACAGTAGCAAACCTGGGCCACGCTAGAGGCAGAGAGATCCCCGCGCTGCGTGGCTCGGCTGACGCCAGCCGCCCCGGTCGGGATGAAAATACGAGGGAGCCTCGCTTGGAGCGGGATGACGAGTTGGTGCAGCGGAGAGGGAAGAGATTGTTCGGCGGGGATGGCTACTCTAAAATGAAGAGACCCAGCAACCTGGAGGATAAATGAAGGTTCGCAACACGATGCGTGTATGCACGACTCTGCTTGCTGCGATGCTGGCGTTTGCGGGAAACATTCCGGCGAATGCGCAGGGGCAGAAGGGGGACCATGCAGTTACCGTGGGCCAGCTACGCAATGACGTGCAAAAAGCGGCTGACAGCCGGCAGGCGAACGAAGCAGCCGTGCGCCAGATGTTCGCCTCGGACCAGGCCAAGGAAGCATTGAAGTCGGCAGGGATCGACTACAAGCAAGTGGACCAGGCCGTCAGCCAGGTGAACGATGAAGACTTGGCTCGTATGGCGCAACGCTCGCACGAAGTGAATAAAAACTTCGCAGCGGGCCGGCTGGCTGATCGCGATCTGCTGATCATCCTGCTGGTGGCGGTGGCGATCATCCTGATTGTCGTGGCGGCGCGCTGACGGGTAGTCCGTTTCGACTGACGAGGAAGTCCTGAAGACAACAAGACAGTTCGTTCTGGCTGGAGCGCTTGCCGTGGCGTTTTGCGTGGTGACCGCGGCAAGCGATTCCGGCTTGTGGCTGGATGTGCCGTACGTGCACCAGGAGAAGGATGGGTGCGGGTCGGCGTCGCTGGCGATGGTGCTGCAATACTGGAAGGGCAAGAGTTTTGAAGTGGCGGCGGACCGGATGGATCCGGCCGCAATTCAACGCGAGTTGTACGCGAAAAAGCCGCGCGGGATTTACGCTTCGGACATGGAAAAGTACCTGCGCGATACGGGATTTGAGGTGTTTGCGTTTCGCGGCGAGTGGAGTGATTTGCGCGCGCAAGTGGCCAAGGGCCGGCCATTGATCGCGGGGCTAAAGCCCAAGGGCGCGCCGGCTCATTATGTGGTGGTGGTGGGAGTCGATCCGCAAGACGCCGCGGTGCTGGTAAACGATCCGGAGCGCGGGAAACTGGTTCGCATCGAGCGGCGCGAATTCGAGAAAGCGTGGCAAGGGACGGAAACCTGGACGCTGCTCGCCGTGCCGCGACATTCGTAGTGCCTGCCGTAGTGTCATTTCCCTTCAAGCTGGCTGCATTTTTTCTGGTGGCTATTTTTTGTGGCGGCTCTGTGCGTGCGTTCGCAGACGACGATGCGCAGCGGCTGGAACGCGTCAAGAAGTTTTATTCGGAACAAAGGTGGGAAGAGGTGGCGCGAGAAGCGCAGGGCCCTACGGATCAGTCTGCGGAACTGGATTACTACGCAGGCGCGGCGTTGGCGCGGCTGGAGCGATGGAAGGAGGCGCGCGAGGCGTTTACTGCCGGTGCCCGGAAGGCTCCGCGTGATGCGCGATTTTTGACGGAGCGCGCCGGAGCGGAATACAGGCTGGAGGATTTTGGCGCTGCGAAGGATGATTTACGGCTGGCATTGCGGCTGGCGCCAGGGGATTCCTACATACCGGAATTTCTGGGAACAATTTATCTGCTGGAAGGCAATCTTGAAGCCGCACTGAAATATTGGAACAGGCTGGCAAAGCCGAAACTGGCGGCGGTCGAGATTTCGCCTCCTCCGAAAACAGACAAGATTTTGTTGGATCGCGCGGTGGGGCCTGCTCCGCCGCAGGCGCTGGAACGGGATGCGCTGTTGAAAACGGATGCGCTACTGGAGAATTTGGGGGTGTTTCCTCGGCGGCGGGCGGAGCTGACGCCCGATGGCGACGAAGGCTATAAAGCGGCATTGAAATTGACGGAACGCAGCGGATGGGGTGCTACGCCGATTGACGGAGCGATTTCGCTGCTGCGCGGACTGCCGTACCAGACTGTGTTTCCGTCGTGGTATGGCGTGGCGGGACAGGCGGTGAACTTTGATTCGCTGGTGCGCTGGGACTCGGAAAAGCGCAGATTCGCGGCGAATCTGGAGTTACCGCTATTTCAAAGGCCGGCCAAACGCGTCCGCGTGTTTTTTGATGCGCGGAACGAGAACTGGAATTTGTCACGCAGTTTTGTTGGCGGAGCCGGCTTGATCACCGAGCTAAACATGAGGCGTTTTGCCGGCGGTGCGGAACTCCACTCCGTAGAGAGTGGCTGGTGGGGCTGGAAGGCGGGTATGGAGGCGGTTTCGCGAGAGTTTCGGAATGTACCGGTGGGCTTGCCGACTGGAGCGGCTCCCTTTTTTACCGATAGCCGCTCGGTGGATGCGTGGCTGGGCGCTCACCGGTGGTTGGTGCGGATTCCGGAGCGGCGATTCACCGTGGAGGGGACAGGCGAGATTCGCGGCGGGCGAAGTTACGCGAGCGGACTGGGAGCGTTCGGCTCGTTGCAAGGTGACGTGACGGCTCGGTGGCTCCCGAAGGCGCGCGGTGATGATTTTGAGTTGGTGTCGAGAATCAGAGGCGGGGACACGTTTGGCGATGTGCCGCTGGACTTGCTGAACGAGCTGGGCGTGGAACGAGACAACGATTTGTGGATGCGCGGACATGACGGGACGATCGACGGGAGAAAGGGCGGCGCGCCGCTGGGCCGGCGATACTTTTTGTGGAACTCCGAGCTGAACAAAAACGTCTATGACGGTGGGTTCTTTCACGTACAAGTGGGGCCGTTTTTTGACATGGGCGCGGCGGCGGACTCCAGCGGGCTGTTTGGTTCACAAAAGTGGCTGTTTGACACGGGAGTTCAGGTGAAGGCCCGCGTTCTGGGAAGCGTTTCGGTGGTGTTGTCGTACGGGCGGGACTTGCGCAATGGCAAGGGGCTGTTTTTTGCGACGTCGACGCGCTGACGATTGGCGAATGGCGTGCGCTGAGTGACGCCGTCGTTTTGCTAGACTTGATCGCTTTAGGAGCAGTTGTTTTCGCCGCTCGATGGGGAGAGACATGAAATCTTCATTTATGGTCCGCCGAATTTTCGCGGTGGTCATCCTTGTTGTGGGCAGCCTGGGAGTCTTGCGTGCGAACGGTGGCCGCGCTGACGGCGAGGGCGGATGGGGATTCAGCGAGGCGAATCTCGACCGTTCGTGCAAGCCGTGCGACGACTTCAACCAATTCGCGATGGGCGGTTGGATGAAAAACAATCCTATCCCGGCGGAGTATCCGAACTGGGGCTCATTCACGATGCTGGCGGATCGGAACCAGACGCTGCTGCGAGGGATTCTGGAGGATGCGGCGAAGGCGAACGCGGCGGAGGGCTCGAATCAGCAGAAGATCGGAAGTTTCTATACAAGCTGCATAGATACAACAGCGATTGAAGCGGCCGGCGTGAAGCCCCTGACGGCGGACTTCGCTGCAATCGAACAGGTCAAGAGTGCGAGTGAACTGCAATCGCTGATTGCGCGGCTGCAGCAAACCGGCGCCGGCTATCTCTTCCGTTTCGACTCGACGCAGGATCTGGATGAAAGCACGCAGGTGATCGCGGAGATTAACCAAGGCGGGCTGGGGCTGCCGGATCGCGACTACTATACGCGGACAGACGAAAAGTCGGCGCAACTACGGAAGGACTACGAAGCACACGTCGCGAAGATGTTTGTGTTGGCCGGCGACACTCAGGAAAAAGCGAACGCGGAAGCCAAGACGGTGATGGGCCTGGAGACGACGTTGGCGAATGCTTCGATGTCGCGCGTGCAGATGCGCGATCCACACGCAGTGTGGCACAAGATGACTCTGCCACAACTGCAGGAATTGGCGCCGGGCTGGAGCTGGGAGGCGTATTTCCGGCAACGCAATGCGCCGGAATTTTCGGCAATCAACGTGTCACAGCCAGATTTTTTCAAGGAAACGAACCGGTTGCTCACTGCAACGCCGTTGAAGGATTGGAAGACATACTTGCGGTGGCATGTATTACACGCGAGCGCAGCACAGCTGTCGGATGCGTTCGTTCAGGAGAATTTTAGTTTTTATGGAAACAAATTGTCGGGAACGAAGCAGCTGCAGCCGCGCTGGAAGCGCTGTTCGCAGAGCGTGAACCGCAACCTGGGCGAGGCGCTGGGCCAGGTTTATGTGGAGAAGTATTTTCCACCGGAAGCCAAGGCGCACGCGCGGGAGATGGTGATGAACCTGATCGGCGCACTGAAGAGCGATATTCCCGTGCTGAGCTGGATGAACGCGGATACGAAGAAGGCAGCTCTGGACAAGCTGGAGGCTTTTCAGATCAAGATCGGTTATCCGGACAAGTGGCGCGACTATTCCGCGCTGGCCGTGGACAAGGGCAGCTACCTGGCGAACGAGCGGCGCGCGATAGCGTTTGAGACTGCGCGCGACTTGAACAAGATTGGCAAACCGGTGGACCGCGGCGAATGGCAAATGACGCCGCCTACGGTCAACGCATATTACGACGCGACGATGAATGAGATTGTTTTCCCGGCCGGCATTTTGCAGCCACCGTTCTACGATCCGAAAGCGGATGACGCGATCAATTACGGAGGCATGGGGGCGGCAATCGGTCACGAAATCACGCACGGCTTCGACGATGAAGGTTCGCAATTCGATGCGAAAGGCAATTTGCGCGACTGGTGGACGAAAGAAGATCGCAAGAATTTTGATGAGCGCGCGGGCTGTGTGCAGAAACAGTTTGACGGATACGAGGTCGAGCCAGGGTTGCACGAAAACGGCAAGCTAGTGCTGGGCGAGAGTATCGCAGACCTGGGCGGGCTGGCCATTTCCTACGCCGCGTATGAAAAGTCTATTGCGGGAAAACGGCCGCCGACGCTGGGTGGCTTTACGCCGGAGCAGCGATTCTTTTTGGGTTGGGCGCAGGTATGGGGCGCGAATTTGCGGCCGGAGAATGCACGGTTAATGGCCAACACCAACGAGCATCCGTTGCCAAAGTTCCGGACGAACGGACCGCTCTCGAACTCGGAGCAGTTTGCTAAAGCTTTCGGGTGCAAAAAGGGCGATCCGATGGTGCGCGAAAAGGCCTGCAAGATCTGGTAGGGTTCGGCGACACCAGATTTAGCCGATAATTTGCTGCAGAAACGCCGGGCTGCGTGCGCCAGGCGGGGAAATTGTCTAAACTATCTGGGGCCCGCCACCACTACATGAAAACCATACTCGTCACCGGAAGCAGCGGTCTGATTGGATCCGAAGCGGCGGAACATTTTGACCGACAAGGCCACCGAGTCGTCGGCGTGGACAACAACATGCGCCAGGTTTTTTTTGGCGCGCAGGGCGACACGACGTGGAACCTGCAGCGGCTTCGGCGGTCCACGAAGAAGTTCGAGCACGCGAACATTGATATTCGAGACCGGGCAGCGCTCGATGAACTCTTCAAAGCGACTCGGTTCGACATGATCGTGCATTGCGCCGCGCAGCCCTCGCACGACAAAGCTCGGGACATTCCGATTCTGGATTTTGAGGTGAATGCGCTTGGCACGGTGAATTTGCTGGAAGCGACTCGCCAGCACTGCCGCGATGCCGTGTTCATCCTGATGAGCACGAACAAGGTCTACGGAGATTCGCCGAACGAAATTCCCTTGAAAGAGCTGGAGACGCGCTGGGAATATGCGCGGCCGGAAGATTACAACGGGATAACTGAGTCCTGCCGCATCGACCAGACGCTGCACTCGTTATTTGGAGCGTCCAAGGCCGCGGCGGATTTAGTAGCCCAGGAATATGGCCGGTACTTTGGCATGAACACCTGTATCTTTCGCGGAGGCTGCCTGACGGGACCGTCGCATTCCGGGGTGGAGCTGCACGGATTCTTGTCCTATCTGGTTAAGGTCGCGTTGACCGGTGGGACTTATTCCGTTTTTGGGTACAAGGCCAAGCAGGTGCGGGACAACATCCACAGCTACGACGTGGTGCGGGCGATGGAAGAGTTCGCCGCGAATCCGCGGCCGGGCGAGGTTTACAATCTCGGCGGCGGACGTTCGAACAGCGTTTCCATGCTGGAGGCTATTGCGAAGATCACCGAAATGACCGCGCAGAAGCTCAACTGGAAATATGTGGATGAGAACCGCAAGGGAGATCACATTTGTTACATCTCCGACCTGCGAAAGTTTGAATCGCACTATCCGAATTGGAAGCTGACGAAGACTCTGGATGACATTTTCCGAGAGATCATAGCTTCCCAGCAGGCGCAACAAGCACAAACGGTTGCTAGCTGACCGTTTCGGTCCCGCGTTTTGAAATCCCTTCGTTCCATTGCGTGTGCATGACGATTCTTTGCCTTTGTCGCGAAGAGCATCACTGGAAGCTGATACCAGGCTATGCCCAAGCGTTTCGGCGCCACGGCATCGAATTCATCTGCGTGGACGATTCGATTCCGTTCGACGCGCCGATTGAAGAAGTCGTGCGGCGTAGCGGAGTGACTCCGTCAGCCATTTTTCATTTCGAATCAGCGCATCCGCTCTTTCCCATCGGTTTGGAGCGATGCGAAGTGCCGACGGTATGCTTTCATCCGGATACCTATGCGTTCACGGAGCGGCGGATACGTTGGTCCTCTCTCTTCGATCATGTGGCGGTCTTTCATCCCGGTTACGTGGAACGATTCGCGAAAGGCGGCCATGCCGGCGCGTTTTTGTTGCCTCACGCGGTGAGGCGAGAATTTTTCGACGGGCACGAGCTCGACCGAAACTTCGAGCTTGGCTGGGTCGGACAAACCAGTGGACCGTTCTATCAAGCGCGCGCCGAGTGGCTTCCCAAGCTCGCAAAGGAGTTTAAGACGAATGATTGGTCGCGCAAGTACACGGTGAAGGAAGTTGCGGAGACTTATAGGCGTTCGAAAATCGTGGTCAATATAGGGCGCGATGATTTTCCGCAAGACGCCAATCTTCGGGTCTTTGAAGTTTTGGCATCTGGAGCGCTGCTGCTCGCATCTCTGCCGACGGAACTTGAGGAGTTGGGATTTACTAAGGGCACTCATTTTGTGGGTTATCGGAATCCTACGGAGCTACGGCAGCTGGTTCGCAACTATCTCGAGGACGAAGCAGCTCGATCGCGAATTGCCAACGCCGCACGCGAACTGGTGTTGAAAGAGCACACCTACGACCAACGGACCGGTCGGATTTTGGATAGGTTGGCTGCGGCGCGGGGCGCGAAGCAAGCTCCGGCACGAACATGGTCTGATTCGCGAGCACGCCTCGCGGCGTTGGATTTCTACGCGGGACATGGCCTGACGCAATGTGCCGCAGCCCAGTTTCGCCGTATTGCCGGGCGCGGATTTCGCGAGACAATGGAAGGAGCGTCTTTACTTACTCGCGCCTGGTTGCGATCAATTCGAGCCCGGTAAAGAAGCTATGAAGTTGGCTAACACCGGGGTCCTGCTCGCGCCACCAGGAATGACACGACCGAATGCTGACACTTGGGATCAACTATTCGCAGATGCATGATTCCTCCGCCTGCCTCGTGCGCGATGGAGAGTTGCTTTTCGCGGTTGCGGAAGAACGAATCTCGCGGCTGAAACATGACGCCCGCTTCCCGCAGCTCGCCATCCAGGCTTGCCTGGATTTCGCCAAGGTGACTGCGGCACAGATTAATGAGGTATGTTTTGGCTGGCAGCCGGCCGGGCAAGTGTTTCGTCACGATTTGAAGTTGTACGCCACAGGCCGTTGGCCGTTGTCCTACATGAATGTGCTGAACTCGACGCGCCATTTCGCGAGCATGTGGCATCAGGAGTCTGGCGCCGCGCCCTTCCGCCGTATCTTTGGTTCCGAAAAAGGGGGTTCCGACAAAGCGGGTTCCGGCAAAGCGCGATTTCGTTACGTTGATCATCATCTGGCACACGCCCTGAGTTGCTACGCGTATTCGGGGTTCGACGACGCGGCGGTTGTAGTGATGGATGGTCGGGGAGCGTGGGAGGCGACATCCATTTGGCACGGCCACGGCGGCCGGCTGGACCATGTGCTCACGCTCAACTGGCCAGATTCGCTCGGTTTGTTCTACGCCCAGTTCACGGGATTCCTAGGGTTTGTCCCCAACAGTGATGAATGGAAAGTGATGGGCCTGGCGCCCTACGGGCGGCCAGGAATTGATCTGAGTGCATACATCAGCCCCGACGACTCCCCGTATCGCGTGCACGCGAAGAGCCTGATCGGAGACAGCGTTGGGTTTTCGCATTTTGCGCCACGGCTTGGCGCGCCACGCGAGCCGGAATCGGACATTTCCGACCATCACAAAAATGTCGCGTTTGCCGTCCAGGACGCATGCGAACTCGCAATGATGTCCGTCGTCAAGCTGGCGCTGCAAAAAACAAAGTCCAGGAATCTGTGCCTGGCCGGCGGCGTTGCTCTCAATTCAAAGGCCAATGGAAAAATTGTGGCTTCGGGATTGGTTGATCAAATCTTTGTGCAGCCGGCGGCGTCGGACGATGGCGTGGCGCTTGGGGCGGCTCTCGCTCCTTACCTAGAAGGAAACGGCAAGTTGCCGAACAAACCGATGCGGCACGGCTATTGGGGGCCGGCATTCGATGACGAAGCTGTCGAAAAGGCGTTACAGACCTATAAGATCCGTCACATAAAACTGAGCGATGCGGCTGCGACGGCCGCGCAGTTATTGAGCGAAGGGAAAATCCTGGGTTGGTTTCAAGGTCGAATGGAATTCGGGCCGCGCGCGCTCGGCAGCCGTTCGATCATTGCCGATCCGCGCGACCCAGAAATGAACGCCAAGGTGAACAACGCGGTGAAGTTTCGCGAGTGGTGGCGGCCTTTTGCGCCATCGTTCAAGAAGGAAGCGGCGCCGGAATATCTTGAGTCGGCTTACGATTCGCCGTTCATGATCTTGACCGCGCAAGTGCGGCCCGAAAAGCGCAGTGTTATTCCTTCGGTGACACACGTAGATGGCAGCGCGCGGCCGCAGACGGTGGAGCGGGAGATCAATCCTTTGTATTACCGGCTGATCGATGAATTCGGCAAGATTACAGGCGTGCCTGTCATCATGAACACGTCCTTCAATTTGCGGGGGGAGGCCATTGTTCACACTCCGACCGACGCATTGCGAACATTTTTTAGCTCTGGAATGGACGCGCTAGTGATCGGCAGTTTCCTTGTAGAGAAATGAGCACGGAGCGAGTCATCGCTCTTCTCGGGCGGCGCGATGAACCAACGGACGCCGTAGAAGAGTATTGTCGCCACTTGGGCGCGGCGCTCGCGGAACATTCCTACAATCTGGAGATTCGCCGCGTTCCATGGAATGAGCATGGCTGGCCGGCTTCGCTGAACGCGCTTCGCCTGCAGGCGGAATCCTGGCGCAACACTTGGGTTCTGCTGCAATACACGGGCTTGGCCTGGTCCGCGCGCGGTTTCCCACAACGTTTTCTTCGAGTGCTGGGTGTACTGCGTAAAGCAGGTGCTCGCATCATTGTTGTGTTCCATGATGCGGAGCCATTCGGCGGAGCTCGACTGGTTGATCGAATTCGCCGATCCGTTCAAGTTCGCGTGATGCGTGATGGGGTCGCCTTTTCAGATTATTCCGTCATGACAGTGCCCACGGCGCGCTTGAACTGGTTAGACGAGTTTTCAGATAACGTCGTTTTCATCCCTGTGGGGGCGAACCTTCCGCAGCCGCTACTGGAACAAGATCACGACATTCTTCACGAACCGCCCACCATCGCTGTCTACAGCATTACCGGAGGAGCAGCGGGAGATCGCGAAACGAGGCAAATCGTATGCGCTGTTCGTTACGCAGCTCAAAAAATCGGAACGCTACGCCTGCTGGTCTTTGGCCGACACGCTGAGGTAAGAGAGGATGCCCTTCGCGCCGGGTTGCGCGAGTTCCAGGTGGAGGTTTGCGTGGAAGGGGTAATCGAAGGAGATGCTCTGGTCGAGAGGTTTGCCGCGTCGGATATCCTTCTCTTTCTCCGCGGTACGATTTCGTCGCGCCGCGGCAGCGCCATCGCCGGCATCGCTTGTGGCCTGCCCGTAATCGGCTTTCGGGGAACCGAGACCGACGCTCCGATCTCCGACGCGGGGGTAATTCTGTTCGAGGATGATCTCGATTGCGAGAAGACCGCCAGTCGAGTTGGTGAAGCGGTAGTGAGGGTCTTTTCCGACGAAACTTATCGCCGCGATCTCAATTCGCGTAGTCAGAAAGCGCAAGAAGAGTTTTTTTCGTGGCGGGCGATCGCGCGACGATATTCGAGCCTTCTGCAACGGAAAGGCGGCCTAATTGAAAAAGGTTAAGAGCAGCAAGCTTTAGGCAGTGGCTTCGTGTCTCTTTACAAGGACGTCGTCGGCGGCAATTACCAGCAAAATCCACAAAATTTCGGCCACCATCAGATGGGTGATTTGCAGCCAGACGGGCGCCAGCAAAAGCACGTTCAGCACGCCGAGAGCGACTTGAGCCAGCAACGTTGTAATGAGGAGAGGAAGCGTCGCGGAAGATTCCCGGCGAGATGTCGAGAGCTTGCGCAACATCCACAATATGTAAAAAAGGGCGACGGTTGCCATGGCTGGATGAAAAAGGCGAAGCCGCAAGAGCAGATGGCTGCCTGCCGAAAAATCTTGCGCCAGCGATGCCTTTAAGGTCGCAGCAGGGAAAAGAGTATCCCCCAGGGCGGCGATTGAGCCTGTCATGCCGGTGGCCATGACGCAGACCAGACCGAATCCAACATAGACCCATTCACGCCGGTTTCCGGCGAATGCCAAGCGGCGGCTAGGTGCTGAGAGCCACTTGGCAGTCAACGTAAGAGCGGCAACCAGCAGCAAGGTATTGGCAAAATGCAAGCACAGGAACACAGCGCGGCTTGCGGAGCGGTCGAGACCAACATGATCAAAAAGGACAAGCGCGGCGCCGAGAAGAGCTTCGTTAAACAAAAGGACGGCGGCGGAAATCGCGGCGTAGCGAGGCCAGTCGCCGTTCCGGGTGCGACGCCAGCACCAGATGAGGAGCACGGAAACCAAAAGAAGAGACACCCCGCTCGTCACCCGATGTGTAAATTCGATCAGCGTTTGCATCTTGCCGGAGGTGGGCAAGATTTCGCCATTGCAGAGAGGCCAGTGACTGCCGCATCCGGCGCCGGACCCGCTGGCGCGGACGTATGCACCCCAAAGAATGACGGCGATGTTGTATGCGACAACAAACCATGCAAAACGGGCGGTGCGGCTGGAGCCAGCCCTAGAGACAGCCGAAAGTGCGGCGTCCGGGCCGCCAGCTTGCTTTCCAAGCAGGTCTCGGGTTGCGTCAGCGATAGGCACGAGATTCCCGAATGCGATGGCCTGGCGGAGGAGGAGGGATTTGACTCCTCGTTGACCGTACGTAGGCCGTAGGTTGGCTGCTCCAGTATCCCATTTGCTTTCAGTGCCGGCAAGCTACCTGGCCGCCTGCTAGTGGCCCAATTGACAGATTTAGGCCACTACCGGCCGTCTCACCTAGATCGCGGACTGGCAATTCGGGCTAAGGTTTCGCATGTATGTTGCGAACTTCGCAAAACCGTATCGTGGAGGCTGTGTCTAGGGTCCTAACCGCCGAAGATGCCTCGTTCCTGGCCGATGTGATGTCGGCTCAATCGACTTCCCACCAAAAGACTGCGCCGAAGCCTGCTGCTCGCATCCTGATTGCAGAAGATCGCCCATCTATGCGCCGGGCGCTTGGTGTTTTGTTTGCGCTACATAAGAACTGGGAAGTCTGCGGGGAAGCCGAGGATGCAAACGAGGCTATTCGCAAGACTGAGCAGCTTCACCCTGACCTCATCGTGCTGGATTACAAAATGCATTGCTCGGATGGTTTCCAGGCGGCCAATGGAATTTTGAAAGCGCTTCCGAATGTTCCGATCGTGATGTTTACGCTGTACAAGACAGATGAGCTTGAGCATGCCGCGAACCTGATCGGGATTCGCCGCGTTATCGGGAAAGAAGAAGGCGTGCAAGCGTTGCTCCATGCCATGGAAAAGCTACTACCTGCGGCTTGAATCAATCTGTCGAAAGCCTGACGGGTGTTCCTCTGAAAAGCCGCCTCCGAAGGCGGTTATCGGCGAAAATGGGGCGAGCGTCAACAGAGGAATCGTGAGCTTAATGAGACTTCCCCCTAGGTGAGAGTCCAGAACCGGAACAGCGCGGCGGGGCCACGCCGTCAGCGCCTTCAGCCCGTCTGTCATCTTCGACGAGAACAAAAGCTTCGAAGAGGAATTTCCTTGGCTCTTTACGGTGAAGACCCGAGTGACAAGTTCCTCTTTGATGTTTAGACTCCCGCAATCGCAGTCCCCGCGAGCAGAGTTTCCAGAAGACTCGGAAGCCGATGTTCTCTCCATGATGACCATGGATTGGCAAGACGCACTGCAAGAAGCGATCCACGAGCCCGATCCGCAAATAATGGACGCAAAGATTCGCGCTGCGGAAACGGCAATTTCCGCTCGCATGCAAGATTTCTCTTCCCGTCCCGACTCGCTCGAAGAACAAGCGCTGTTCGACGCATTGGGGGCCGTTAAAATCTTGCGAAGCGCTAGACGGCTTTCCAAATAGTTGCGGCAGGTGAGCATGAATCCACGCTTTGATGTGTTCCAAAAACAAAACGGCCACTTCATTAAGTGGGTCGGAACCGCCGAAAGCCTAGAAGATTTAGAGAAACTTATCCGAACACACTCCAGTAACGCATCTCAAAACGACTATGTTATCTACCGTTCAGCTTACGGAGTCACGGAAGTATTGCACGATCGACAAACTTCGCGGCCTATTGCATAAGTGAAAACCCTAGCCGCAGGGAGCGGTCTTCACAAAGAAGCACGCCATAAGACGTAGCTTCGTGTTGCGCCACCTGGCCGCAACGCAGACGGACGTAGCCATCGCCGAGCGGCATTGGCTTACCCTGGAATGGAATGTGATATAGCGTCAGCGGGGCATCTTGCTTACCGCAGC
>UEXQ01000245.1_pt1 | contig 14172 bp, 16 predicted proteins | sample 4301111 | NCBI WGS metagenome assembly UEXQ01 (sample SAMEA4773181, study PRJEB27434) | metagenome | biome: 2259; feature: agricultural soil; material: soil | place: USA | collected 2014-09 | depth 0.25 m
TTCTTTGGTTTCCTGCTGCTACGGCACAAACCTCTGCGCAATCGGAAACGGCCGACCAAACCCAAATGCCCGCGAAGTAATCTTTAACCCCGGAGCCGCCTGCTTCCGTTTGTACTCGCTGCGATCCACCAGCACTGCAATTTCGCGCACCAGCTTCAAATCATAGCCGTATTTGTCCGCAATCTCCTGCGGACTCTTCACATCCTCAATGTACGACTTCAAGATCCGGTCCAATACTTCATACGGCGGCAGGCTGTCTACATCCTTCTGGTTCTCGCGCAGCTCTGCCGACGGCGGCTTGTCAATGGTGGCTTGCGGAATGATCTCCGTCTTGCGATTGCCTGATTGCCGCCGCGCCGCCTCGTTAATATAGTCGGCCAGCGCATACACCATCAGCTTCGGCACATCCGAAATCACTGCCAAGCCGCCGGCCATGTCGCCGTAGAGCGTGCAATACCCTACCGCCAGCTCCGACTTGTTTCCCGTACTCAACACCATGGAGCCAAATTTGTTCGACAGCGCCATCAAATAATTTCCGCGAATACGCGCCTGAATATTTTCTTCCGTCACGTCCGGTTTGCGTTTCCCAAACACCGTCTTCAGCGCCGCCAGATACGATTCGTACACCGGCGTAATCGAAATCGTCTTGAACTCAATTCCCAGGTTCTTCGCCACCGCCTCCGCATCGCGCTTGCTGCCTTCCGACGAAAACGGTCCCGGCATGGACACGCCCAGCACGTTCTCGGCGCCTAAGGCATCTACAGCGATTGCCGCCACCACCGCCGAATCAATGCCACCGCTCAGGCCTACCAGAGTCTTCGTGAACCGGCACTTATGCACGTAATCGCGAGTCCCCTGTACCAGCGCGCGGTATGCATATTCGATCTCTTCCCGCGGCTGCTCGTGAATTTCTCCTTGGCCCGTCGCCGTATCAAATAGCACCAGGTCTTCTGCAAACGCCGCGCCCTGCGCCGCCACTTTGCCGTCAGCGGTCAACGCCACGCTTGCGCCGTCAAAAATCAGGCTGTCGTTGCCGCCCACCTGGTTTACATAGACGACCGGCAGCTTGTGCGTCATCGCAGTGGACCGCAGCATGTCCACGCGCAGCCCCCGCTTGTCAATCGTGTAGGGAGAAGCCGAAATGTTGATCAGTACCTGAGTTCCCTGCGCCGCCAGTTCCGTCACCGGATCGCGGTCATACAGCCGCACCGCCCAGAAATTTTTGTCGTTCCAGACATCTTCGCAAATCGTAATGCCCAGCTTTTCGCCGCCAAATTCATACACGCACTGCTTTTCCGCCGGCTGGAAGTAGCGCGATTCATCGAACACGTCATAGGTCGGCAGGAGCATCTTGCTCTGCTCAAACAGAATCTTTCCGCGCGCGAGCAGCGCCGCCTTGTTGGCAATCGCCTTGCCGGTGCCGTTCGTGCTCTTCCCGGCATAGCCCACAATCGCAGGCAAGGGCAGCTTCGCCGCCAGCGCTTTCAATTCCCTTTTGTTTCGTTCAATAAAGGTAGGCCGTTCCAGAAGGTCCTGAGGCAGATAACCGCACAAACAAAGCTCGGAAAAAACAGCCAGGTCCGCTCCCCGCTCTTCGGCCTTCGTCGCCAAAGCCAGGATGCGTGCCGTATTTCCCGCGAAATCGCCGACGGTCGGATTGAACTGCGCCAGCGCAATCTTCATTTTCTATTCTTTAGAATACGTTCCCGGCCACCACCTTTGCAAACGTGCCTGTGCGTTCCGTGCTGATTGGATTCTGTCACGATTCACCGACCAGTCGCGATGCCCTTTCTCTCCTGCATTCGTTGACCTGATGCCATTGGCCGGTGTCCTCATCTGGTTCCCGTTCGGCAATCTCTACGGTCACGGGCACCGTCATATTGCGAACTGTGCCGACTGCTAGATAGCCGCGTGCAATTCCAAGCAGGCGGTACACACCATCAGGCGACCAATGGAAGTAATCGGCGAACAGATTGAACTCGAATTTCTGCACAACGCTCCAGGTTCTGGCTCTCTGGCTAACAAACCGTCGCTTATAATGCACCTATATAACGCAGACAAAGTCGTTTGCAGCGCCAACCGAACGTGCCATCGCTCCTTTCACCGTCGCCACGAAATCGGAACTATTAGTTCCGGTTCGCCTTTGCAGCGCAGAGACAATCTGTCTGCGCAGCAGCGTCAACTGCAAAAGAAAAGCTCCCGAGCGGAACCAATTCCCTTCTCAGGAGCCTTAAGTTTTGATCTTAGACCTTGAACTTTATTCTTACACGCTAAACGAGCTGCCGCAGCCACAGGTGCTCTTCACGTTCGGATTGTTGAACTTGAACCCCGCACCTTCCAGGGTTTCGATGTAGTCAATCTCCACCCCTTCCAGATACATCGAGCTCATCTGGTCCACGGCCACTTTCAAGCCGTCGAAATCCACCACTTCGTCGCTGTCGTTCGTCTGGTTTTCAAAAGCCATGTGGTACTGAAAACCCGAGCAGCCGCCGCCCACCACCGCCACGCGCAGCGCGCTGGGCACAGGGTTCTGCATGCTCATGATTTCCTTGACCTTGCTGCTGGCAACCGGCGTAAGACTGATCATGACTTCTTTAGCCTCCACCGCGGCGGATTCCGCGGCAAAATTCCTACAACCTCATTTTAGCAGAATCGAAATCCGAGTGCACTTTGCAACTCGAGCGATGTTCTGATCCGCAAAGTTGCGCTTAGGGAACGCCTTCGCACGCGCATTTCGCATCGCGAAATCCTTTGCATACAATAAGATGCATCTATGCGACACAAAGTTACCCTACTCCCTGGCGAAGGCATTGGCCCTGAAGTCTCCCGCGCCGTCCGCCGCATTCTGGAAGCTGCAGGGGTTCAGATCGACTGGGAAGAAATTGACGCGCGTGCCGCCGACGCTGCTAGTTCCGCAAAACCTAACGGCGGCTCGGTCGTAAATCAAGCCGCAATCGACTCCGTCCGCCGCAACGGTGTCGCCCTTAAGGGCCCGATGGCCACCGCTGTCGCCGGAGGCGCACCCAGCGTCAACGTCGCACTGCGCAAAACGCTCGACCTCTACGCCAATCTCCGCCCCGTACGCAATCTCCCGGGCCTGAAATCACGCTTTGAAAACGTGGACGTTGTCATCGTCCGCGAAAATACCGAAGACCTCTACTCCGGCCTCGAGCACGAAGTTGTTCCCGGCGTCGTCGAAAGCCTGAAAATCATCACCGAAAAGGCTTCCACGCGCATCGCCCGCTTCGCTTTCGAGCACGCCAAGCGCGAAGGCCGCAAAAAAATTCACGCCATCCATAAAGCCAACATCATGAAGCTTTCCGACGGCCTGTTCCTCAAATCGGTCCGCGCCGTCGCCGAAAAATATCCTGAAATCGATTACAAGGAATTGATTGTAGACAACGCCTGCATGCAGATCGTTCTCAATCCGCAGCAGTTCGACGTCATGCTGCTTCCCAATTTGTACGGGGACGTAATGAGCGATCTAGCCGCCGGCCTGGTTGGCGGACTGGGCGTGGTGCCGAGCGGCAACATTGGCGACAACGGTGCCATGTTCGAAGCTGTCCATGGCACAGCACCGGACATCGCCGGCAAGGGCTTGGCAAACCCTACTGCCCTGCTGCTCAGTGCAATTTTGATGCTCGATCATCTCGGCGAACGCTCCGCCGCACGCCGCATCGAAGCTTCCCTGGAACAGGTCTACCGCGAAGCCAAACACACCACCAAGGACGTAGGCGGCTCCGCCACCACAGACCAATTCACCGACGCCGTCATCTTCGCCCTGCCTCACTGACTAGGCTTCGCATCATGCAATTTCGTTAATTGGAAAACGACATCCATTGTAGTGCCCACTTCAATGGGCTTTCCGTCGAAGAGTGTTGGGCTGTATCGCCACTGTTGCACCGCGTCGATAGCAGCTTGCGTCAAGAGCGGATCGCCAGATATCACCTTCAGGTCCGCTACAGTCCCGTCCTTACGAATTGCGCCGAATAGCCGGACGGTGCCACTTACACGTTTTCTCTTGGCCTCTTCAGGGTATTTCGGTTCAACCCGGTTAATGAGCTTGGCCGCAGCGACCCGTTCTCGCGGCCGATCCTGGGCCCCTGCCGCCGCAGCTTCTGCATTCGAAAAAAGCAATGCCAGGCAACACGCCAGAATGGTTTTCACGAAAGGAGATCTCCGATAGGTTGTTGTCGTGCGCGGAGTATAGCTTAGAAATGCGGCGGCGCGTATATCTGGTAGAGCATCAAATACACAACGACGCCGGTCACGCAGACGTAGAACCACAGCGGCAAGGTCCAACGCGCAATAATGCGGTGCTTGTCAAACCGCTCGAGCCAGGCTCGCCGCAGCGTGATCAAGATCAGCGGCACAATCACTCCCGCGAGGATCGTGTGCGAAATCAGAAGCGCGAAATAGACCGGCCGGATCCAGCCCTGCCCTTGAAACGCCACATGCCCGACACGGTAGTGATACATCAGATAGGAAATCAGGAACGTGCACGACACGAAAAACGCAGAAATCATGAACCGCTTGTGCGCCTCGCGCTTCCCTGCTCGAATCGCAGCGTACCCGCCGGCCAGCAGAATTGCGCTGGTAGCATTCAGAGTCGCATTGAGCGCCGCGTGAGAGAAATTCATCTGGGAAACGAGACTACCGCGCGATCTTGTCGTACGCCATCAGTGCCAACAGCAAAGGAATATGCAGCACCGTCGCGTGCATGAGCCACTTCGCACGCACATTGCTCTTGCTCTTCGCGGCCCAGAAGCACACTTGCACTAACGCCGTGCTCGTGACCAACGCGCCGAAAAAGTACAGCACGCCGGTCATGCGCAACACGGACGGCAACAAACTGACCACCACCAGCATTGCCGATGAAATCAAAATCTGCCGAAATGTGCGCGAGCCATCCGTGTCGCCCACCGACAACATGCGGATTCCGGCCCGCGCGTAGTCTTCGCGGTACATCCATGCGATCGCATTGAAGTGTGGGAACTGCCAGAAAAACAGAATCAGGAACAGCAGCCACGCGCCGCCGTCCAAGTGGTGAGTAGCCGCTGCCCAGCCAATCAGCGGCGGCACGGCGCCAGGGAATGCGCCAACAAATGTCGCCCACACACTCCGTTTTTTCAGCGGCGTATATGCCAGCAAATAGCTCAAGCAGGTAAGCGTGCCCAAAAGCGAAGCAAGCCATCCGCCGACCAGCAAAAGGTCCACAGCACCTGCGATCGACAATGCCACGCCGAACCACAGCGCTTCCGGCGGCTGAAGCACGCCGCTCGGGAGCGGCCGTGAAGCCGTGCGGCGCATGTGCCGGTCCGAGTCGCGCTCAATGTAGTGGTTCAGCGCCGCCGTACCCGCGGCGATCAGCATGGTGCCAAACACAGTGTGTACCAGGTTCAGCCAGTCCACCGGCCCGCGCGCAGCCATGTAATAGCCGGCCGCCGTCGTAATGAGCACCAGAAACGACACATCCGGCTTGGTCAACGCCACGTACGCGTTGGCGCGATCCACTAGCGTTAATTCCGTTGGACGAAACGTGCTCAATTCATCCTGCTGTTTGCATCCGCGAGGGCATGGTCACCGCTACACGCCCCGGAATTGGAAATAACACAACTACCGCGAAAAATTATACTCCACCTATGCACCGCACGTGAATCAGCCGGCAGCGCGCAGCTCGCCTTTTTCCTTTGCAATTCCCAGTTCTTGCAGTACGACGTCTTTCAGCGCGGCGATAAACGTTGGCGAATCGCCTACCGCTGGCATCATGCGGAAGCGCTCGATGCCAAATTTTTTGGCATCCATGCGACCGTCAATATTGATCTCGTGTAAGGTTTCGATGTGCTCGGTAACAAACGAGATCGGCACAACCAGCATTTCTTTCACGCCTTCGCGCCCGAGACGTTCCATCGTTTCGAGAAACGGCGGCTCCAGCCATTTCATCGGGCCGACGCGGCTCTGAAAACACAGGGTCTGCGTTCGCGGCCAATTTACGTAACGCCTGCTTCCCTGCTCTTTCACCAGCCGAACCGTCTCCTCAACATGTTTCGGGTACGGATCGCCCTTCTCGACCAGGCTGAGCGGGATACCATGCGCGCTGAAAAGCAAATGAATCCGCGAGCTGTCTGGAAACTGACGCAGGCACACGCCGATTTTCTCGACCAGCGCCCGGATATAAAGCGGATGGTCATGGAACGATTTCACCGTCAGCTCCGGCGGACCTCCGGAGGGCTGGCCGTACACGCTGTGCCACTCCTTTAAGCTGCTCAGCGTCGTGGCATAGGAATACTGCGGATAGAGTGGCAGCAACACTAAATGATCCAACGGTGCAGAGGCTTTGATCGTGGCAACGGCATCCGCGGTGAACGGCTTCCAATACCGCATTGCCGTCGTAACGACCGGTTCGATGTACGGCGAAAGCGCGGCCGCCAGCCTAGCCCTCTGCCGCTCCGTCAACAGCGCAATCGGCGACCGCCTGCCGATCATCGCGTAACGTCCGCGAACCGGCACCGATCGCTTTTTCGCGATGTAGTTTGCCAGCGGAGCGCGCAGAAATCCGAGCGGGCCCATCGGAATTATGTCCGGATCGAGAAACAGATTGCGCAGGAACGGCTCCACGGCGTCCAGTGAATCCGGTCCGCCAAGCTGAAACAGCACGATACCGACGCGCTTCTTCATCTGTCCTTTCGGTGCCGCAGCGTTATGGCCCGAGGACCTACTTCTCCCTGAGCATGTTCTTCTTCAACCGCTCTACTTCCGATTGCAGATCGCTGGTGCGCTTCACAATGCTCACGAAAAATAAAAAGAACACTCCCCAGCCGATCATGTACGCCGCAAAAATGCTGTTCAGGTTTTTCACTGGACCTCCGCTTCGCGCTGCAAAAGTGCCACGTCGTGCTTGGTCTTTTCCAGGAAGTACCGCTGCACAATCAAAAAAGCCGCAAAAACGTGCATCGCTAACACATTGAAAAAGAAGACCTTCTTCATTAAAGGATCGAGACCGGAGTCCGGGCCCCCCATAATCACCGGCGCGGGATGCTGCGTGCGCCACCAGCGAATCGCGCCAAACACGATCGGCACGTCAATGAACGCGAACACGCCGAACAATGCGCTTAACAACGCCCGCCGCTCGGGTTCATCGACCAGCGTGCGCAGCAAGAGATAGCAGATATACAAAATCCAGAGCACAAAAGTCGAAGTCAGCCGCGCGTCCCACGTCCACCAGATACCCCACACCGGCTTGGCCCAGATCGGCCCCGTGATCAACACCACTGTGATGCATGCGGCGCCTACTTCGGCGCACGTCACGCCCAGCCAGTCATATTGCGGCTTGCGCTTCCAGATGTAGAGGAGGTTCGCGACAAAGCAGACCAAGAAGGTGGTTTCGCCCGCCCATGCTGTTGACGCGTGGAAGTAAAAAATCCGCTGGATCGCGCCCATGGTGCGCTCTTCCGGCGCCACGTAGAACGCGGCGTAGGCCGCGCAGGCCACCAATCCGATTGCCAGCACTCCAAACAAAATGCGCCGAAGCACTCCCGGCTCCTTTCGCTATTCCTCTAAGAAATATTCGCCGAAAAGCCACAGCACCGTCAAAAACACCGCGTCGAACGCCGCCATCAGCCCGATTCCCTTCCATTCCAGGTAGGGCTCCGATTGCATCAAGCGAATGGTCAGTTCCGTGCTCACCACCAGAATCGGCGTGAGCAGCGGCAGAAGCAGCAGCGGCAGCAGCAATTCGCGCATGCGCGCCTGAGCCGAAATTGCGGCCAGCGCCGTGCCCACCACCGAAATTCCAAGACTGCCCAACAGAAATGTCAGCAGAATGCCCGGTAGTTGCGCGCCGAACGAGACGTTAAAGAGCGCCGCAAACACTGGCAGCATCAACAGTTCGGTGAACAGCAAGAACAGCGTGTTGGCCGCGATCTTCGCCAAAAAAATCGCGAAGGGATCCTCAACTGCGAGCCGCAAAGCGCTTAGCGTATCGTTCATCTGTTCGCGCAAAAAACACGGTTGCAGCATCAACGAAGCTGCAAACAAGAACGCCATCCACAGCAAACCCGGGCCGAACCTTCGCGATTCATTGGTCGTCGGATCAAACGTGAAACTGAACACCACCACTACGATCAGCACGAACACGATCGTGGTGCTGAGCAGCTCGCGCGAACGGAACTCCGTGCGTACTTCCTTGCCCACCAGCACCGCCGCGTTGGAGAGCAAAGCCATTCAGCAGCCCGCCACCGCGAAAATGGATTGAAACATTGCTCCCCGGCGCGTGTCGGCAATCAAACTGCCCGCGTCCAAGCGAATTGCCCGCGTTGCCACCCGTGCCATCTCGGATTCGCCGTGCAGGCTCATCAGAACGGTGCAACCGGAATCACGCAGCTTACGCAATTGCTCGGTCAGCCATGCGCTGGACTCTGCATCGAGGCCAGTGCCCGGCTCATCGAAAAGCAACAATGAAGGGCGCGCCAGCAGCGCCCGCGCAATCGCGACACGCTGCCGCATGCCGCGCGAGAACGTACGCACCAGCGAGTCTTTGCGATCGACTAACCCCACTTCGATTAGCAAGTCCGCGACTCGCTGTGAGGGATCACCAACTCTTTGTAATTTCGCGAAAAACAGAAGATTCTCTTGGGCTGTGAGTTCGTCGTACACCATCGTCGCGTGCGCCACGAACCCGATTTTCGGCCGGTAATTTTCTTCGGCCCCGCTGTAGGACAGCGTCCCTCTGCCGGGCCGCACCAAGTGCGCCGCTACGCGCAATAGTGTCGTCTTACCCGAGCCGTTACGCCCCGCAATCGCCACGCATTCGCCGGCCGCAATGCTTAACGTCAAATTGCGCAGCGCGTACACCGCGCCGTATCGCTTTTCCACTTCGTCGAATTGCAGTCCGATAGGGCGTTCCGGCGCGGCAGGCAAGGCTCAGCCTCGCACCAGTTCTCGCAGCACTTGTTCGGCCTTGGCGCGTTCCCTCGCGTACTCTTCCTCGCTGATGGTCCCGGCCTGGCGCCGCAGTTCGAGCCGGAACAATTGATCCTTGAGGGCATCGAGACTTGTCGCCGTCGCGCGATCCAACGACTCCAGTGCATCGCCGTTTGTAGCAGCGGCGGGCTGTTTCTCAATCGATTTCATTGGCTGTCCGCTGCCGCTTGCCGCGGCCTGCAATTCTTGCGGGACAACCATTGCGACGGGTTTTCTCGCCAAAAGAATCGCAGCCAGCAGGAACAAGATGCAGAATCCGCCAACCAATATCCACTTCAATGAGTCGAGTCGGCCCGGAACCGACTGGATCGTGCCCGCGGTATCCGCACCCTGAACATTTTCCGCTCGCCCCGGCGCACCAGCCGAAGCCGCTTTCGGCGAAAGCGGCGGAGCCGTTCCAGACAGCGCAACCGTCACCACAGTTCCCGCGGTCACAATCCCGCGTTCGTAAATGTTCATTCCTTGCTCTTGCCCGGACATCTGCAAGCCGTCGCCGCTCAACGTAACGGAAGGCGGCGCAACGATCAGGAGCCGCCCGCCGCCATAGGTCGTGGGAATCTTTACCGTGGCCGCGTCGCCGGGGTAAGGCACTTCATAGGACAGGCGCACCTCACTTTCCCCGGGCCGAAATGCAAACGCAATCGCGTAGCGGCCTTTGCCTTTATCGATCGGAGCCTGAACTACGGGCATGCCCGACGGCCCGGACGCCGCGATTTGCTTCAACTCGGCCTTTTCGGGCAACGACACGTCAAAGTTTCCGTCGGGTCGAAAGTACGCCTGCGGCGGAGCGGAATCATTTTTCACGCCGTATTCTTCGCCGACGATCAGATTCGGGCCGTTCGGCTGGAAAATCACCACGCGCGACGGCACGGAAATCGTCTTCGGATCGGACGTCGGCTCAAACACGTCCAGGCTGACCGAGCCTTTCCCCGGCGGCAAGGGCTGGTGAAAATTCACACCTTTGTAGGTCGCCCGCAGCAGCATCGGCCGCGCCCCAATGTCCGGATTGTCGAAGCTGAATTGTCCCCTCGCGTCGCTCTTGGTGTTCGCAACCGCAGTCATGCCTCCCTGAAGCTGAATCAAGACGACGTCCACGCCCGCGCCGGGCTTTCCGGTTGTAGCGTTGTTCACCGTTCCGCGGACCGTACCCGCACTCACAATTGGAGCAAGGACGAGAGGGGCGAGCAGCACCGTCGCGCAATGCAAAAGCCTTCTCAATGCGCACCTCGCTGCGCCGGTTTCGGCCCGCGTGGACGTTTTATAGTCGAATCCGTCGCTTGATCAATCTCGGCCAGCACCAGCGCCGCTTCCATTTCCATGGAGTTCTTCATGGTCTCGTAATCGTTCTCAGAATATTTCCCGGCGCGGTACTCAAAGCGGAGGTCGCGCAAATTGTCGTAAATCGTGTCGCGGCGTTCCAGTAGCTGATCTAGCTTCGAGCGGTGCGGCGCCAGATCGGAAGCGTCAGGCCGAATATAGAAAATGAAAAGCCCGGTGGCCGCCGCGAGGGCAAAACAGGCGCCGAGCACGGCCCAATCCGCCGAAGAAATTTGTGCCGCGGCCAGCAGAAAAACGAGCAACTAATCCTCCGTCTCGCGCTGCGCCAGTTCACGAGCACGCGCCAGGAGTTCCGGAGTCACCTGCACTCCGCCGGCTGCACCGGCGGCCGCAGCCGCCGTTGAGATGGCTGCAGGCCGCTTTCGCCAGCGCTTCATGATCACAATCACCAACACAGTTCCCACAAGCAAATACAGGATCGGCATCAGCCAGGCGACCAGCCCGAAACCGCGTTTGGGCGGCTCGACGTAAGCCAGCGGCCCATATTGCGCAATCATTGCCTGCAGAACCTGATCGTCGCTCTTGCCTTGGGCCATCTGCGCGTCTATTTCTTTGATTTCCTGATTGGCCACGTCGCACGGTCCAGAGTATTGACCACCGACGTGGTAGCATTTGGCCGCTGACTGGTCGCAGCCCCCGCACATGCATTTCAACTTTGCGCCAATCTGATGAGCGCGGTCGTTTTGATCGGCCAGGACGCGTTGCGGGGCCTGAGCCGTTAATGCCAGCACGCCGAGAAGCAGGACGCCCGCCCCTTTTACCTTTCGGGTTGTCGCGTTCCGGCTAATCATGGCCTTCACGCAGCGCGATCTGAGCCGGTCGCATCCCGCTCACGTCAGGCGCGCCCGCCTGAACTTCGGACTTGGCCAACACTACTACAGCGGCGCGGTTCGGCAGCAACGCGACAATCGTGCCCATTACCACCACCATGCCGCCCCACCACACCCACTTCACGAGCGGGTTGATGAATGCATGGATTGTCGGCAGGTTCGTCGCCGGATTGATTCCGGCATACACCACATACAAATCCTCGCGCAGCGTGGAATAGATGGCCACCATCGTTCCCGATTCCTGATTCGTCGGGAAGTTTCGCCGCTCCGGGTACAGCATCATTACGGGCTTGTTGTTCTGCAAAACCTCCACAATCATGCGCTCGGCGGCGTAGTTCTTCTCCTGTTTTTGATCCATGCTCTGTAGCAGAAGTTCGTACTTGCCGATTTTGACCGTCGATCCAACGGGCATCTCCTTCGCAACTTCCTTGTTGAAGGCTTGTCCCGCCAGCCCGGTGAAAATCATCACCATACCGAAGTGCACGATGTAGCCGCCGTAGCGCCGCGTGTTGCGCAACGTCAGATCGACGCAGGACGTCAGCCAATCAGCCCCGGTTCGAACTCGCACAACCTTTGCCCCGCGATAGAACTCCAGCACGATTGTGCTGGCCACGAACGCGCAAAGGCTCAGACAAATGAGAGAAAACATCTCGCGCAAGCCAAGGGCAAAGCCAATCACGCCCGAAACTAGGCCCAAAATGCCCGGCCACTTGAAATTGCGCAGCAGACTTTCCGTGGACGTCTTCCGCCACGCCAACAGGGGTCCTACGCCCGTGAGGAACAGCAGCAGTAAGCCGAGGGGAATGTTGACCTTGTTGAAGAACGGCGCGCCCACGCTGATACGCGAGCCCGTAAACCATTCTGAAAACACGGGGAACAGCGTGCCGGAAAGCACTGCCACGCACGCAACAAGCAGAACTAGGTTGTTGAACAGAAAGCTCGACTCACGTGAAACCAGCGAATCGAGCTGATTTTCGCTTTTCAGGTAGTCGCGGTTCTTGAAATACGCTGCAAGGCAAACTCCCAGCACGATGCACAGAAAGCCGACAAACCAACTGCCAATGCTGGATTGTGCAAACGCATGAACCGAGCTGACCACTCCGCTGCGCGTCAGCAGCGTGCCGAGAATACAGAGCATGAAAGTCAGAAAGACCAGCCATACGTTCCATACCTTCATCATGCCGCGCTTTTCCTGCATCATCACTGAATGCAGAAATGCCGTGCCAGTGAGCCACGGCAGCAGCGAGGCGTTCTCCACCGGATCCCAGCCCCAGTAGCCGCCCCAGCCCAGCACCGCATACGCCCAATGCGCTCCAAGCAAAATTCCCATGGACTGGAAGCACCAAGCGATCATCGTCCACTTGCGCGTCAGGTGAATCCACTTTTCACCGGGGTAGCGCGCCAGCAGCGCCGCCAGCGCAAACGCGAATGGGATGGTAAAGCCGGTGTACCCCGAATATAGGTTCGGGGGATGGATGACCATCTCCGGATATTGCAGCACCGGATTGAGCCCGTTGCCGTCCGCGCGCGCCACCAAATCGAAGGCGCCGCTTGCGTTCTCTACACCAAGCGCTTTGAATGGACTCGCCACAAAGTTGCTGATCGTCAGAAAAAACAGCTGAACACCGGCCAGAATCACGCCAACATACGGCATCAGCTCGCCATTCTTATTTCGATAGACGAAAAGCACTGAAAAAACGTAGATCGCCAACAGGAAGCTCCAGAACAGCAGCGAACCTTCCTGCCCTGACCACAGCGCTGCAACTTTAAAGAATGTCGACAGATCGCGATTGCTGTGGGAGACCACGTAAGCCACTGAATAGTTGTCACTGAAAAAGAGATAGACCAGGCTAAGAGTGGAAACGAAAATCAGTCCGCAGGTGGCCATGCCGGACTGGCGAGCACTTTTGATCAGCAGCGGATGGCGGGTAATGATCGCGGCGATTCCGCCGCCCAAGGCATACAAAGCACAAACAAACGCCAGGATCAGCGCAAAAGATCCAAATACATCCATGCGGTTCCGCTTTCCCCCAAACTACGTCGCGCTGCGTTGCGTTGCGGCCGGCACTGTGGCCGGCTTTCCCCCTGGTGCCGCTTCATACTTGGACGCACACTTGGCCTGAACGTGCTCTGCCATGAAACGGCCGTCGCTGCCGGGACGCCCCTCGATTAGCGCCTGCGAATTATCCACGAACGTATCTGGCAAAGGATCGTTGCCCACGTAGCTGACCGGCAGGGACTTGCCTTCGCCTTCCAGCACAAAATCCACGCGGCCCGTCGTGCGGTGAATACTGCCGGCTTGCACGGTCCCACCGATGCGCATGCGCTCGGTTCGCGCCGAACCTTTCAGCGTGTCCAATTCGGCTAGCGTGTGGTAATACGTTTTGCTCTCGCCGTAGCCGAGCCACGCCAGAAAACCCATCGAGAGGACGATGATTCCCGCACCGATGCCGAATTTGGCTTGCTTCTTCACGCCAGGCACTCCCGAAGTTCTACAGCTAATTTATCACAACGAAGCGGCGACAGCGCCGCTCAACGCGGCTCCCAAAGCGCCCGCCGCAAGTTCCTCCGGCCGGAAGCTTCTCCCCTTCTCAGGCAGCAGCATTTCGACGCCCGGCAGCTCTTTCGGCAAGCCCTCCCCTATGGTCTCAAGCTCTGCGCCGAGCAGGACTAGTCTTTTGGGCTTCAGCGACCGCCGGATTCGCGCTGCCGTTGCAGTCATGCGTTTCTGCAGCAATGCTGTAAAATTAACCGACGGGCTGGGGCAGTCTAGAACGTGGGTCAGCAAGTAGCCCCGCCGCTGAAAATCCGCCAGTACTACTTCACGAGACTTTCCGGCCGGGTCAATCCCCACCGCCCGCAGCAAAGCGAGCCCTTCGCCACAAAACTCGCCTTCCACCGAGTACAGATACGCAGTCTCGGCCGCCGGGCTGCACGCTCCCAAAAACAGCGCCTGCACGTGAATCGGGCGGTATCTCGTCATATTTTCAAGCCGCTTCAATCTCCGGGCGATGTGCTCGTG
>UEXQ01000124.1_pt1 | contig 13981 bp, 9 predicted proteins | sample 4301111 | NCBI WGS metagenome assembly UEXQ01 (sample SAMEA4773181, study PRJEB27434) | metagenome | biome: 2259; feature: agricultural soil; material: soil | place: USA | collected 2014-09 | depth 0.25 m
TCACAGTCGAGTTCGCTGCACCGGCAACATTTCCCGTCGTCCGGGCAGCAGTGCTTGCTGCTCCGCTCACTGCTCCACCGACCGGTGCGCCAGCGCCTCCGCGGTTCGTTCCATTTGCTGAAGCGGAACCTCCGGCGCTCCCCATTCCTTGCAGATCATCTCCGCCAATCGGAGCAACTCCAGCGGGCGCCGCGAGAGCTTGCAGGGTGAGTTGTACCGCCATCTTCTGGCCGCCCTTTAATTCCGCGCCGTCAAACTGCACGCCCAACGTTGAATCGCCATCGCCTTTGCCGCGCGCGCTCATTCGCGTCACGTGCCCAATCAGCGTCGTCCCTTTCGGAAGCACCACTTTGCCTTCCTCCTTTACTGCTTCTGTCGTGCGAGCCGTCACCGCGTCGCCGATTTTCGCTTTCTTGGAATCCAGCGACTTCTCCAGCTCCGCATGGACTGCGGTTCCGGCCGACAGCGAGCTTTGCGCCGGCTGGCCCTTCGCTGCCGCGCTGCCTTGCGCCGTCGCTGTCGACATCTCTTGCGAGTACACCGGCTGTGCTAACACCATTGAGCCGCTCCAGAGCAGCGCGCTTGCTGCCAATAAATTCAGCATCCGTTCCATTTCTTCCTCCCGGCAGACTTCGCCGTTTTCGGATTCGCGCTCATGGCGAATCGTCTCCCTCAGGTGCTGCTGAGAGTGAGCGCATCCGACATGCCAGGAAGCCAAGTTGCTAAGATTCGGTTTTTCTTTAACTTAGGAGTGGGAAAGGAGGAACAAAAAACCTGTCCGCAGGTAGCTTTGTCCACGGACAGGCAGGTTTTACAAGACGTTCCCGACCGACCTCAGGCTCTCGCCCTAACGAAGATCAGGCGAAGACGCGGGAGGCTGAATCACGATCAGCAGGTGCGTTCCTGCTTCGAGGCGCACACTCTTCTTGGTGCCGACCAGCACCGTTCCGTGCGAGCCTTCCGAAACCGGCGTAAAGATGCGCATGTTTGGTTCGTAGAAAGCGCCCTTGCTGTCCACCGTAAAGCGGCCTCGGCGATCCAGCCCGCCTTCGATGGGCTGCGCGGGCAAATCCGCCACCACGGTGCTCTTCCGCGGCGTTGTGTAAGTCGATGGCATCACCACCGTGCCGCTCTTCGCGGGCGATTTCGCCGCCGGCTCAACATCCGGCGTGCTGATATTTCCCGCGATCCAGTCTTCTTCGTAATCCTTGCGCGAGGGAATTGTCGGCGCAGCTGCCGGAGGCGCTAGGGCCTGAATTCCTGCGTTCAGCGTGGCTTCTTGTCCATTCGGCAAAGTGACGCGGTCAAATTCCACAAACAGCGCCGACGTGCTCGTGCTGTCGCCGCTCGTGCGCACAACGTGCCCGGTGATCTTGCTTCCCTTGGGAAGCAACACGCTGCGCTGATAAGTCACTGCTTCATTCACGATTGCCGTAACCGTGTCGCCCGGCTTGCTCCGGCTCGAGTCAACGGCAGTTACCAGCGATGCGTTGATGGCCGTTCCGGCGCTGAGAGGAATCGTGATAGCCGGCTGTTGCGCGGTCGTGGGCGCCGGTTCGTCCGGGCGATTTCCCGTCTGGCTCATGCTCGCCCCTGCAAACAAAATTGTCAGGAGTGCCGTGCCTGTAACTTTCAAAGTCATGCGGCCTCCTTTCCTTGGCTGGATAAATAGACGGAGTCCAACTCCAATAATACCACCTTTTGTCAATGCAAGAGGCCCACCATTTCCTAAAGCCTTCCTTATGCGCCTAATCTGTGCAAAACCGGCCTTGCAACCATGTACAGATTTCCCGATTTACAGTTCTAGTACCCATGTTTTACCCGATGTCCGTTGCTTTTCCGCCACACTGCAACGGCCGCCTTCTGAGGCGGGCCGTTTTGCCAGGCTGTAGGCACGTGCACGTATTTACGCGCCAGCTTTGCCGATCTTGGTGTAATGCCGGGCTGAAGCCCGGCATCAGTGCTATTCCGGCGGCTTCCGTGGCGGAGCCTTCAGTCTGTGCTGGCCTCTTCCGCTAGCCAATAATACCCAGCGGTTTGGCCGCTTCTGCCAAAATATCCGCCGCCTTTACGAGCTGCTCTTTTTTGTGCCCGGCGCTGACAATCGCGCGTAGCCGTGCCTTGCCCTCCGCCACCGTGGGATAGCCGACAGCAGGTGCGAACACGCCAGCGTCAAAAAGTTTTTTCGAAAACTCAAACGCCTTCGCCGCATCCCCGACGTGGATCGGAACAATCGGCGTCTCGCTGCCCTTGAACTGGAATCCGCGCTTCTTCAACTCGCGTTTGAAGACCTTTGTATTCGCCCAAAGTTTTTTCACCAGCTTCTCACCCGCCGGAGAATCCAGGAGCGAAAATGCCGCCATGCACGCGGCAGCTGTGGCGGGGGTGTGCGATGTCGAAAACAAAAAGGGCCGCGCTCGCAGATACAGAAAATCAATCAGCTCGCGCGACCCGCAAACGTAGCCGCCCATCACTCCGATCGCTTTGCTCAGCGTACCCACCTGAATGTGGACGCGTCCGTGACAGTTGAAATGATCGATGGTGCCGCGTCCCCCGCGGCCCAGCACGCCGCTCGCATGCGCGTCGTCCACCATCATGATGCAGTCGTATTTTTCCGCCACGTCGCACAGCTGCGGCAGCGGCGCAATGTCGCCGTCCATCGAAAACACACCGTCGGTGATAATCAATTTCTTGCCGGGAAAATCCGAATGCTCCTGCAGGATACGCTCGCAATCCTTCACATCTTTATGCTTGAAAACTTTGATCGTGGCGCGAGACAGCCGCGCGCCGTCAATAATCGACGCGTGATTCAACTCGTCGGAAACAATCAGATCTTCCTTGCCCAGCACCGCGGATACTGTTCCCGCGTTCGCCGTGAATCCCGACTGGAACACCACGCACGCTTCCACGTTCTTGAACTTCGCAATCTGCTCTTCCAGTTGCATGTGCAGCTGCATCGTTCCCGCAATTGTGCGCACAGCTCCAGCGCCCGCGCCCAGGGTTTTCGCCGCGTCCACCGCAGCTTTCCGCAACGCCTTGTGGGTTGTCAATCCCAGATAGTTGTTCGAGGCAAGGTTGATCACCTCCTTGCCGTCGAAAATGCAGACGGGCTTCTGCTCGCCGTCCAAAATTCGCAATTTCGGCGCGACACCCTTAGCGCGTAGATCTTTCAGCTGCTCGCTCACGTATTGCAGCGGGTTCTGCCGGGTAGTTTGCACAGCAGACTCTGACATATCTTGGCTCCTTTGCCTGATGCTCGTCCGATTGAACTCCTCGAACGAAAGCTCCTCTGACTGAACTCCGGGGCGGGCGTCGGCGGGGCAGGAGTTCATTCTGCCTCTTCCTGCGCTCATCGGCAAATCAAGTTTGAAAATTCTTGTGGATTAACAAATTTGCGGATGCCAGTGGTGAAGTTTCTGTTGAGCTACTGCGGCATTCCGTTCGGGTACATTAGGATTTTTCCCGCCAGCCCGCCCTGCAATTTCGCGAACGCATCTTCGAACTGTTCGAGCTTCACGCGTTCGCCGAACAGCGGCTCCAGGTTCAACCGTCCCGCCTTCAGCAGCGCCGTCATCTGTACCCACGTTTCGTACATCCGCCGCCCGTAAATCCCCTGCACCGTCGCACCCTTAAAAATCACGTCGTTCACCAAATCCAGCGGAACATTTTCCGTGGGAATTCCCAGCAAAGAAGCCCGGCCACCCGCGCGCAACGCTTTAAATCCCTGCTGAATCGCTGTCGGGTTGCCGCTCATCTCCAACAGCACATCCACGCCGGTTTTGTTTGTCTCGCTCAAAATTTTTGCCGGCGCATCTTGCGCCAGCGGATTGATCACCACATCGGCGCCCATTTTTTTTGCCATGCCGCGCCGGTGTTCATTCGTCTCCGTCGCAAACACCGTCGAGCTTCCACACGCTTTTGCCACTGCAATGGACATCAATCCGATCGGCCCGCATCCGGTCACCAAGACTGTCTGTCCTGCAATCGTTCCCGCTAAAACCGTGTGCACCGCATTGCCCAACGGATCGAGAATCGCTCCATAGCGCTCAGGAATTGCCGGATCGAGCTTGATGATGTTCGAAGCGGGAATTTTTACCAGCTCGGCGAACGCGCCGTCCTGATCGATGCCGATGATTTTCACGTTGGGGCAGATGTGCGCTTCGCCCACGCGGCACTGGTGGCAGTGCCCGCAGTTCACATGCATCTCCGCGCTGACAAAATCGCCGGGCTTCAGCGCCTCCACTTCGCTGCCGACTTTTTCCACCACGCCGCAGAATTCATGTCCGAGCGTGACCGGCGGCTTGATCCGCGACTGCGACCACCGGTCCCATCCGTAAATATGCAAGTCCGTGCCGCAGATCGAAGCGGCTTTCACTCGCACCAAAACATCGGTAGGCCCGATCGCCGGGACGGTCGCAGGTTCAAGGGAGAGCCCGCGACTCGGACTCATTTTTCGGAGAGCTTGCATCGTGTTTTGCATCTGAAATGGTTAGCGATTACCCAATCAGCGATGCTAACACACGGATTCCACGCTTCGCGAACGCGCGGAGCAAACTGGAATCAGCGGTTTCGGCAAAATCGCGACCGGTTACACGTCGCAGAGGTCGGCGGCTTCGCGCAGGGAAGTGAGCGGGTCGCGCGCTGGAACGAATTCGTGGGCGACGTAGCCTTTGTAACCGCTGGCTACGATGCCGCGCATCACGCCGTCCCACTGGACTTCCTGTGTGCCGTCGAGTTCGTGGCGGCCGGGAACGCCGCCGGTGTGAAAGTGTCCCATCCACTGAATATTTTTCTGGATGGTTCGAACAAGATCGCCTTCCATGATTTGCATATGGTAGATGTCGTAGAGAAGCTTGACATTCGGCGAGTTCACCGCGGAAACGACTTCGATGCCCCACGCGCTGTGATCGCACATGTAGTCATGGTGATCGACTTTGCTGTTCAGGAGTTCGAGGCAGATATTCACGCCATTGTCTTCGGCGATTTTCTTCAGCTTGTTCAGGCCAGCGATCGTGTTCTTCGCGCCTTCGGCATCAGACATGCCGTCGCGGTTGCCGGAAAACGTGATGACATTGGGCACGCCGGATTTCGCGGCGAGCGGAATGCTTTTACGAAAGGCCTCTTCGATCGCGGCGTGATTCTCCACGCGGTTCAAGGCCTTCGGGATGGTGCCGCCACCGCCATAGCCCATGCTGCAGATCAGTCCGTAGCGCCGCGGCACTTCCCATTCGGAGACTTCGAGCAGGTCCACCGCTTTCAAGCCGATGTGCGCGGAATATTCGCACAGCTTATCGAGGGGAGTTTTCTGATAGCACCAGCGGGAGACGGATTGTTTGATGTTGCCCTTGCGAGCGATGGGCTTATCGGATTGCGGCCAGGAAACAGATGGAAGAGCGGCCATGGTGGCTCCCGAAAGAGCAGTTTTCAAAACGTCGCGACGCGAAAAGTTGGACATGATTTGTAGTGCGGATCGGCCGGTGAAGGCGAAGCCAGAGTGCAATCGTTTGCATGGTCCCGGCTGAAGCCGACTCCTCCCATTTCGCGCCCGATGGTACCACAAGGCCGGAAAACCCCGCCCTCTAAAGAGGGTGGTCTTGCGCGGCAGTCCGATTGAAGCGGGCGGCAAGCCATTGGCTGAACGGTTCGCTGATGGCGGCGACGCAGAGGGCGGCGAGCAGGCCGGTGAAGACGTCCATGGTGTAGTGCGCGCGAAGAGCGATGACGGTGGCAACTTCGAAGACGACCAAAAGGATCGCGCAGACGGTTAGCCATGATTTGTGAAGGCGCGCCAGTTCCGTGGCGCCGAAGACGGCTATGGCGGTGTGGCCGCTGAAGAAGAAATCGTTGGCGACGCCGTAGGTCACCAGCAAAGACGGAAAACCAGGATCGTGCCAAATCATTCCCGGCGGGGGCGGCAATGCGCAGAGCGCTTGCATGATTTGACGCAACACCAGCAGCATCGCAAGGCCCACAAACGCGCGGAGTTTGCCGGCGAAGATCCAGGCGCCGAGCAGGAATAATCCGAGGGCATCAATTCCTAGCGAGCTGACGATGAGCAGCGCGTTTGCGGCGTGCGGGGAATTTGCCAAATAATCGTGCAGAGGCGCCGTGAGGCGGTGCAGACCATCGCCAATGGTTCCAGAGTGTCCAGCGCGCGCACCGAGCAGGGACTGCGTCCAAAACCAGATCACCAAAGCGACAGCGGTAATCGCGACGCGAAGAGCGAGCGATTTCCAGCGCGTACTGGGCGAAGCAACTTGCGCAAGCTTTGGTTCAATCGGGGGCTGAATTGGGGGAGCGATTTCAGGCGAGCTCATTGCCGAGTTCCTTCACACGGCGCAAATCGAGTTTGCCGGTGCCCAGATAGGGCATGGTTTCGATGCGGCGGAACTGATCGGGCCGCGGTTTCCAAAGCGCGGGTAGGTCCAGCTCGCCGAGCTTGGTCAGGACATCTTTCAGCGCTTCGTCGGCGAGCGTGTGCAAGATGATGAGGCGTTCGCCTTTTTTCTCGTCGGGTACGGCGGTGACGACGAAAACTTGCTCCGGCGCTGCTGAAAGTTCCTGCAATTTTTCTTCGACCTTGATATGGGGAACCATTTCACCGCCGATTTTGCTGAAGCGGCTCAGGCGGTCGGTGATACGAACGAAGCCGTCTTCATCGATGGTGGCGATGTCGCCGGTGTTGTACCAGCCGTCGCGCAAGACTTCGGCGGTTTTTTCCGGTCTGTTCAGATAGCCCTGCATGACGTTGGGACCGCGCACGAGAAGCAAGCCGGCCTGATTCGCTTGCTGGACGGCCCGGGTTTCCGGGTCGACAGTGCGCAAGACGATGCCGGGTAGCGGATGCCCGATGCTGCCGCGCTTGGCGCCGACCTGGCGGAAGAAAGCAGCGCGAAAGTCCATGGTGTTGACGGCAACCACCGGCGAGCATTCGGTGCAACCATAACCTTCGAGCGGGCGGATGCCGAACTGATCTTCGAAAGCTTCGGAGACTTGCGCGGGCAATTTCTCAGCACCTGCAATCACATAGCGCAGACTGCCGAAATCTTCGGGAGCGCAGCGCTTGGTGTAGGCGCGGAGGAAAGTTGGCGTGGCGATGAGCAGCGTCACGCGATAGCGGCTCACCAGCGCGCCGATGGTGCGGGAGTCGAGCGGGTTTGGATGATAGACGACGCCAATGCCGACCGCGGTGGTGAGGCAGAGCGTGGCAGTGAAACCAAATGAGTGAAAGAAGGGAAGGATGCCGAGGATGCTATCGTCCTGATGCAGCATGAAGACCTGATTGAGCTGCTCGACGTTGGCCGCGACGTTGAAGTGCGTGAGCAAAACGCCTTTGGGATCCCCGGTCGAGCCGCTGGAGAAAATGATGGTGGCGAGATCGTCGAGACCAGGCTTCTGCTTCGCACCGGCGAGCTTTTCAATCGAACGCGCCGGGAAAAACAGAGCAGCGAATAGTGAAATCATTTTTTCGCTGAGTCGGGGCTTCTCCGCGAGATCTTCTAAATAGATGGCGTTACCGGGCGGTTGAATTTTGATTTTTTCGAGGAAGGCACGCGACGTAATGGTGGTGGTGAGCCCGCTTTGCTGGGCGCAGGAATCTACGACCGGTTGCGACGCGGTGTAGTTGAGATTGACGGGAACTTTGCCCGCGACCATAGCGGCCAGATTGACGAGTGCTCCGCCTATCGAAGGCGGAAGCAAAACGCCGACGTGTCTTTGATCGCTCCAGATCGGCCGCAGACGTCGCGCTAGAAAAATAGTTTTGGTCAGTGCAGAGAAAAAGCCGAGCTTCGGCGTGCGGAAGTCGGCCATAGCGAAGCGGAACGGATGATGCCGCGCGGTTTGAACGAAAGAGCGTGGAATGGTTTTCATCAACGGCTTGCGGCGAGCGAAGGCGTCTGCACCGAGCTCGAGAACGGATTGGCGAGCTTCGGTGGCGGTGACGGTTGCGGGCATGGGCTCGCCGAAGGTGACGCGCACGGGGTAAGGAATCTTGCGCGGCCACTTCCAGAAAAATTTGCCGCCGGAAAAGCTGAAAATCGAGCCCCAGATGCCGTCAATGTGAACGGGGATGACTGGGACGTCCACACCTTTGAGAATGCGCTCCATGCCGCGGCGGAACGGCATCATCTGTCCGATGCGGGTCATCTGGCCTTCGGGGAAAATGCAGACGAGTTCGCCGTTTTGCAGGGCGCGCGTCGCTTCGCGCAGAGAGTGAATCATTTCGCGCGGGCCCTGGTCCGAGGCGATGGGGATAACCCCCAGAATTTTGGCGAAAGGTTTGATGAGCCAGTGGTCGTAAGAACCTTTGAACATCAGAAAGCGTACGGGGCGGTCGGTGGTGGCGATGACGAGAGCGGCATCGGCCATGGAAGCATGATTAGGAACGAGCAGCGCTCCGCCGCGCGGGGGAACTTTTTCGGCTCCGACGATGTCCATGCGATAGAGCGTGTGGGTGGCGAACCAGAGGAGGAGGCGGAGGAGAGAATCGGGGAGCAGCCACAGCGTGTACGCGCCGGCCGCGAGTGAAAGCAAAGCTGTCCACAAGAAGAACGTGCCCAAACCAACATGCAAGTAGTGCGTGCAACCGGAATAGATAGCAGACGCGATGAGCACGCCCACGAAGGACAGCCAGTTGGCGTAGGCGATGACGCCGCCTTTTTTGTCCTCATCGGGCCGATGCTGGATGAGGGCGTTGATGGGGACGATAAAGAACCCGCCGGCAAAACCCAACGCGCCCAACAGCCAAATCACGTGCTGGAAAGACAATCCATGCAGAGAGACCAGGCTGCCGAAAATGGCCATGCCGACGCCGCCGAGCGGTATCAGGCCGTATTCGATTTTTCCGCCGGATAGATAGCCGGCTGCGAAACTGCCGAGGCCAATGCCGATGGCAAGAGCAGCCTGAAGATAACTGCCGCGAGTTTCGTCGAGATGCAGAATTTCGCGGCCGTAGAAGACGATGACGAATTGCAGCAAAGCACCGAGAAACCAGAAGTAGGTGTTGCCAATGACGGCAAGTTTCAGGGCGCGATCGGGCCTTACGAGACGCCACTGTGCGGCGAGGTCGCCCAAGATATTGAAGCGGAATTCTTTGGCCGGGTCGCCCGCGGGAACCCGGGAAATCAACAGGCTGGTGAGAAACCCGAATAATGTCAGGCCAGCAAAAATCGCGCCGGCCCAGGCTTCCCGGCCACGGAACGTTTGGGCGAGATAAGAACCGAAGACGGTGCCGGAGATTATAGCGATGAACGTGGTGAGTTCCAGAACGCCATTGCCCCAGGAAAGTTCCTCGGCCGGGAGCAATTCAGGAAGAAGACCATACTTGGAAGGGCCAAAGACGGCAGCTTGGGTGCTGGCCAGAAAAATTACGGTGAAGGCGAAATACGGATTGCCCTGCCAGAAAGCGAATATGGCAAAGAGCATCGCGGCAATTTCAAAGACTTTGGTGCCGATAGTGACGCTGCGCTTGCTGTAGCGGTCCGCCAAGTAGCCGCCAGTCATGGAAAAAAGCAGGAAGGGGATGGCAAAGAGATTGCCAATGAGGAAGACGCCGAAGTCCTTTTCCGTTTCGCTGGGATTCTGGCCGAGGATTAGGTAGATGACGAAAAACTTCAGGCCATTGTCGTTGAAGGCGCCCTGGAATTGCGTGGCGATGAGGCTCCAAAAACCGAGGCGCCAGGGTTTGGTTTGTGCGGGACCGCTTTGCTGCATGCGCAGCCCCTCCGATGGGCTCCGTTGCTGCGTGGTGCGGAATGCGGTGAAGTGGTCGCGGAGATTATAACGGGGAGCGTGGAATTGTGCGGTGGTGAGTTTCAGATTTTCCAGCAAAGTGACGCCTAAGCTGCACGAAGTGATTGCTCCGGCACGGCCTCCCGCATTCTACAGACGCGCTGAAGGCCGCGGCGCTACATTCAAAACCCGAACGTCGGCAATGCCCGACGGTTCGAGCGAAAGTAAGGCTGCTGGTACACTAACGCTCGTGAGTCCTGACAAGAGTTCGACCCGAAAAAACCTTTTTCTCGTGGATGCGATGGCGCATGTGTACCGGGCATTTTTTGCGCCGATGATGCGGATGAATGCGCCGAGCGGCATGCCGACGAAGGTGCCGTTTCTGTTCGCAAATATTCTCAAGCGATTGCTGAAGGACTATCGGCCGGAATACCTGGCGATCGTGTTTGATCCACCCGGGGCGACGTTTCGCGACAAGCTGTTTGAAAAATATAAAGCGCAGCGGCAGCCGATGCCGGATGAAATGAAGCAACAGCTTCCCTATGTCAGGAGGCTGTGCGAAGCGATGCGCATGCCGGTGGTAGAAGTGAAGGGATATGAAGCCGACGACGTAATCGGGACGCTGGCAGTGAAGGGTGCAGCGGGCGGGCTGGAAGTGCTGATTGTGTCGAATGATAAGGACATGATGCAGCTGGTGGGCGACGGCGTGAAAACGCTGCGAACCGGCTCGGGCGGGGCGAAGGCGGATGTGATTGTGGACGCCGAGAAGGTGAAAGAGATTCTGGGCGTGCCGCCGGAGCGCGTAGTGGATTTGATGTCGCTGATGGGCGACACGGTGGACAACATTCCCGGCGCGAAAGGAATTGGAGAGAAAGGGGCGGCGGAGCTGATCCAGAAGTACGGGCTCGTGGAAAACGCGCTTGATCACGCGGGCGAGGTTGCCAACAAGCGTTATCGCGAGGCGCTGCAGCAACAGCGCGAGCAAGTACTGATGTCGAAGCAGCTGGCGAAAATTTCGACGGATGTACCGATTGAATTGACGCTGGAAGGGCTGAAGATCCAAGCGCCGAACGGGACGGCGCTGGCGGAACTGTACCGCGAGCTGGGGTTTACTACGTTATTGAAAGAGCTGGGAGAGTCGGCGCTGGCGTATCCGGTAAAAGAGGAAGAGGGACCAGCGAAGAAACGGGATTACGCGGAATTTTCGAATGTGGGCGAATTTCGCGAGTGGTTGAAAAAGCTGCCTGCGAAGAATCCGCTGTCGGTGTGGCTGCACCTGGATGCGACGGGACGCGAGAGCGAAGGATTTGGGACGAAGGTGAAAGGGATCGAGGTTTCGTCGGAGAGCGGCGAAGGACGCTTGATTTGGGTGGATGAGAAGGAAGAGGCGCTGAAGGCGCTGGAGCCTGCGTTGAAAGACGCGAAGCGGACGAAAATCGTACACGACCCGAAGGTGTTTCAGCTGATGCTGGGGCCCGTGGAAAACATTAAGCACGCGACGCAGTTTTATTCGTATCTGCTGCGGCCGACGACTTCAAAGCACGACCTGGCGGATGTGACGTTCCGGCAATTCAATGTGCCGATTGGCGGCGGAGCAGGCGAACATGCAGATTCGCTGCACCGGTTGGCGGCAGCACTGCGTCCGGCGCTGGAAGAAAAAAAACTGGATGAGGTGTACGAAACGATCGAGCTGCCATTGGCGGAAGTGCTGGCGGAGATGGAGCGCGTCGGAGTACGCGTTGATCCGGAAGCGCTGGGGAAGCTTTCGGAATCGATGGAGAAGGAAGTGCGGCGGCTGGAGAAAGAGATCTGGGAGCTGGCGGGGACGGAATTCAATGTGAATTCGCCGATCCAGCTGGCGGAAATTCTTTTTGACAAATTGAACTTGGGCGTTGCGGCGAAGCGGGGCAGAGCGAAAGCGCGGTCGACAGCGGCGGAAATTCTGGAAGAGTTGAGAGCGAAACATCCGGTGCCGGGGAAAGTTATCGAGTATCGCGAAGTGGCGAAGCTGAAGTCGACCTATGTGGATTCTCTGCCGAAGCTGATTCACCCGGAAACGGGGCGGGTGCACACGAGCATCAGCCAGACGGTGGCGGCGACGGGGAGGTTGAGCTCGAGCGATCCGAATTTGCAGAACATCCCGATTCGAACGGAGCTGGGGCGGCAGATTCGCGCGGCGTTTGTGGCGGAAAAGGGGAAGATTCTGCTGTCGGCGGATTATTCGCAGATTGAATTGCGCGTGATGGCGCATTTTTCGAAGGATCCAGTGTTGGTGGATGCATTCCGGAACGGCGAGGATATTCACGCGCGTACGGCGCAGGAAGTGTTTGGCGTGGGGCCGCTGGCGCAGACGGCGGAGCACCGGCGGGCGGCGAAAGCCATCAACTTTGGAATTATTTATGGGTTATCGGCGTTTGGGCTGGCGCAACAGATCAATGTGCCGCAGAAGGAGGCGGCGAGCTTTATTGCGGCGTATTTTGCGCGGTACAAAGGCGTGAAGGGGTACCTGGACCGGGTGCTGGAGGAGACGCGCAAGAGTGGAGAGACGCGGACGCTGTTCGGACGGATTCGACCGATTCCAGAAATATTGTCGCCGCAGATGCAGTTGCGAAATTTCGCGGAGCGGACGGCGCTGAATTCTCCGCTGCAGGGGACGGCGGCGGATTTGATCAAGCTGGCGATGACCGCGATTCACAAGCGGCTGCGGGAAGAAAAGCTGCAGGCGCAGATGATTTTGCAGGTGCACGACGAATTGCTGTTCGAAGCGCCGGTGAAGGAAAAAGCGACGCTGGAGAAGTTGGTACAGGAAGAGATGGAAGGCGTGCATAAGCTGGAAGTGCCGCTGGAAGTGGAAGTTTGCACCGGGCCGAACTGGCGGGATATGGAGTAATGGCGATCACAACTATTGGTGATTCGGTCCGTAAATCAGGAAGAAAAATCTCATAGTGCTTCCGCAATCCTCGGGTGTAGAATCCACGTAAATAGCTGGCTGCGTAGCCGGCGTTCGAGTGGTTCGTCTCGTGATTCATCTGGGCCGAGCAACCGGGAGTAATCCGCAGCGAGGAGGTAGGTATGCGTTACGGATTGGTCTGCGTCGGAGTGGTACTGCTTACCGGATTCAGCGTCTCCACTGCGCAAAAACAAGAGAAGGGTAAGGACAACACGGCCGCACCCGCACCTGCGGCGCCGACTGCAGTGGCGGCGACAGCGGATGCTAAGCCCGCGACGGGAGCGGAGCGCAAGAATCCAGTGAAGGCCACGCCGGAAGGAATTGCGTCCATGAAGAAAATCTACGGATATGACTGCGCGATGTGCCATGGCGCGGCGGGGGACGGGAAGGGCGACGTGGCGGCGTCGATGAATCTGTCCCTGAAAAACTGGCGCGAGGCTGGCGTGCTGGCGGGAATATCGGATGGCGATATGTATGATCTGATTGTCAAGGGTAAGGGGAAGATGGTCGGCGAAGGGGATCGCCTGACACCGGAGAAAGCGTGGACGATGGTTCACTATGTGCGGTCGCTTGCGAAGAAGGATAGCGGCGAGAAAGATGCGGCTGCCGCGGTGCCACCGAAGTCGTAATCGCAGAGAAAAAGTTACAGGTCGGGCTGGATTGCTACGCGGCGTGGAGCGTGTGCTAGCCTTTGGTGTGTTTGGTGCCGGTCGGTATCGGTCCATGTAGATCAGGGGGGAACCATGCAGCACTCGCCGCAATTTTTGAAACTTGTGAATGATGCGAAGACGCGGGTGAAAGAAACGCATGTCGCGGATGTGAAGCGGCGGATAGAGAGCGGAGAAAAGTTCTTGCTGGTGGACGTACGCGAGGACAGCGAGTGGGCGAAAGGGCACTTGCCGGGCGCAGTGCATATGGGGCGAGGTGTAATTGAACGCGACATCGAGAAAAGCGTGCCGGAGACGGGGACGAAGCTGATCTTGTATTGCGGCGGTGGGTTCCGGTCGGCGCTGGTTGCGGACAATTTACAGAAGATGGGTTACAAGAACGTGGAGTCGATGGACGGCGGGTGGAGAGGGTGGACGGAGGCGGGGCTGCCGACGGAGAAGGACTAGCAAATGCCAGGTCGCTGTTGCGATCAGCGCAGAGTGTTCAGATAGACCGGGTTCGGATAGAGGACGGAGACAATTCTTTGGATGAGACGGTTATCTATGTCCGGACCGGTGGTGAAGACGACGATTCCGATTTTGCCATCAGGAAGAAACAGGGCGAGCGTTTTGACGTCGGGATCGGAGCCGC
>UEXQ01000290.1_pt1 | contig 13855 bp, 10 predicted proteins | sample 4301111 | NCBI WGS metagenome assembly UEXQ01 (sample SAMEA4773181, study PRJEB27434) | metagenome | biome: 2259; feature: agricultural soil; material: soil | place: USA | collected 2014-09 | depth 0.25 m
CCACTTCACGCACCAAGCCCGCCTTCACCAAGTCCCGCAGATTGTTATAAGTCGTCGCACGTGAAGAGCGGGGATCCATGCGATTCACAGCTTCGAAAATCTCCGCAGCTGTGGGATGCCCGGCGTGGTCCATCAAGAATGCCATCACGGCGTGGCGCTGCGCAGTGCATCGCAACCCGCTGGCCTTCAAAGACTCTTTAATCGCCTCGGCGTACAAGAGCATTTAGACTATATCTAATCTAGTAGTTTGTCCAGATATGGGTTGAGGTTGGCGTGGTCGGGCGCGCGACCGCGTGAGGTTACTCGTCAGAAGTTGTGAAGCTCATCGCAGCGGAAGCGAATCAAGATCGAGATTGAGCTCTAGAACATTTACCCGCGGTTCGCCCAGCACGGTCAGCTGCCGGCTCCGGGTGTGCTTGTGCACCAAGGCCCGAAGATCGTCGGAGGCCACGTGTCTCTTGCCTGCCACGCGGGCGATCTGGAACTCAGCTGAAACTGGCGAAATATCGGGATCGAGCCCGGAGCCAGACGCCGTGACGAGGTCCACCGGTACGGGCGCGCCTGGATTTTCGGCCTCTGCTTTCTGGACATCGCCTTTCACGCGATCAATCAAATTCTTGTTGGTCGGAGCCAGATTCGAGCCGCTGCTCGACGTTGCGTCATAGCCCGTGCCCGCGTTTGATGGCCGCGAATGAAAATAACCGGGCCCGGTGAAGGACTGTTCGATAATCGCAGAGCCAACTACCTTGCCGTTCTTTTCGATCAACTGGCCGTTAGCCTGCTTCGGAAACAACACCTGCGACAGGCCAGTGATGCCAAGAGGATAGAGAACGCCGAACAACACCGTCGTAACTAGAGTGCCGTTGCAGGTGGCTCGGGCCTGACCCTGCTAGGCTTTCAAAAGCGGCGTCCAAACCTGCATTGCCGTCTCCACGCGATTGGCCCAGGCGTAGTAAGGAATGAATTTCAGTTCAAGCTCGCGCGTGTTTGGAACTTCGGTGGAATAACCACGATAGAGCCCTTTGGCACCCACCGGTCCGGCATTGACAGCGCCAGAATGCTTAAGCACCACGATTCCACCAAGCAAATCTTTTTCAAATTCTTCACGGAATTGTGAGCCGCTGTCTTTTCGTAAATCGAGTGCTACCTCGTGCAGCGACACACCCTCCGGCTGGTCCACCTGCTCCAGGCAATACACCAGCGGACCACGTTGCACCGCCACGCGTCCAAAATCTTCCACTACTCGATGATTCGCCTGAAGAACCTGCGGCTTCATGTCGAATTTCAGACTGACCATGTCGCCATTCTTCCAGTTGCGCCTCACGGCAAGATATTGTCCCGGCGTCGCTTCCGACACTGACTTCCCGTTGACCGTGACCTGCGTTGTGTTCGACCAACCCGGAATCCGCAGATGCACAGTAAACTCGGCCGCCTTGGCAGGATTAACGGCTATATCTACGGCACCATCCCACGGATAATTCGTTTTTTGCACAACGCTGAGCGACGTTCCGTCCGGCAGCTTCCAGTCCAGCTGCGAATTCTCGAATAGATGCACATACAGGCCGTCCTTGCCCGTGCTGTACAAATAGCCCGGCAGTGACGCGAAAGTGCGCTCCAGGTTCGGTGGGCAGCACGTCGTGTCGTACCAGGGATTGCGAATCTTGTCGCCGGTGGATGGATCGAAACCAAGCGGATTCCGATAGCAATACAACGTCCCGTCCAGAGACATTCCGGAATTGATGCCGTTGTACAGCGCCCGCTCAATCACATCTGCGTACTTCGCCTCACCCGTGGCCATCAGCATGCGCCAGTTCCACATCATGTTCCCGATAGCTGCGCAACTCTCTCCATACGCGGTGAAGTTCGGCAGCTCGTAGGCGTCGCCAAATGCCTCGCCATCGCTGCGTGCGCCAACGCCGCCCGTGACATACATCTGCGTGCCGACCAGGTCTTCCCACAGCGTGTTCAGCGTCTTCCAGTAGGTTTGGTCTCCTGTTTCCAGGTAGTAGTCTGTCGCCCCGCAACACGCATACATCGCGCGCACGGCGTGGCCCTCCAGGTGCGTGCGCGACGTGAACGGTTTTCCGCAGAAGTGGTAAACGTACGCTTCTTTGGGCACTTTGATCCGATCGTCGCCCTGCAAAATGTAACCGGCCAACTGTAGATAGTTCTTGCTGCCAGTGGTGCGATACATCTCAATCAGCGCCATTTCAATTTCGGGATGGCCGGAAAAGATCGCCTTTTTGTCCGGCCCTGGACCAAAATTCGGCTGCAGAAAATCGTCTACAAAGCGCCGGCTTGAATCGAGCATCGTAGCGTCGCCTGTGCCGCGGTAATACGCAATTCCCCCCTGGATCATGTGTCCGATGTTGTAAAGCTCGTGGCCCCAACGTTGGATCTGCGGCTGCATGCGATCCTTGGCCTTGTCGCCCACGTAGTAAGTGTTCAGGTAGCCGCTCGGCTCCTGCACCGTGACAACTTGCCTGATAATCTTGTCGGCTTGCGCATGAAGCTGAGGAATATCGCCCGACTGCAGCGCAAAGCCCACAGCTTCAAGCCACTTGTACACATCGGAGTCCGAATACACCGGTCCCCGCTGCGGCGCGTCGCTTTGCTTTGCCAGCCGGAGATAATTTGTCATGCGCCCGTTCGCTTCGAGCAGTTTCCCCATCGAAGGAATGCTGCTGTTCACGTTGATCGCGCGTCGCGAGCCCCAGAAGCCTTTCGTGATGGTGACCGCATGCACCGGAACATTGCGCAACTTCGCGTAAGGCGACTTGTCGAGGTACAACACGCCTTCCTCGCGCCAATTCCCTTGCTCACTGGCGGCGCTATCCCAGATCGGCGCGACCGACCGTGGCAAACCAAGTGAACCGACCGCCACTGCTGAGAGTGACGTCTTGACAAAACGCCGTCTCGAAATCCGACCTCGTTGCATAGAAACCTCCGGCGCCGCGAACGGAGAAAGGCAAAAAAGATCCGAGTAAACGTTTACCACTACGCTTTCAGTCGTGCAACCTGCCCACTAACCTTGCTTAACCGGCTACTCGTCGTCGCCGTCGTCCATCTTGTCAGCCGTTCCGCTTGTCTTTCGAGAGCTCGCCACCTGCTGCAGAAAGCCGATCAGGTCGTCGATCTCACGCCCCGACAACGTGCGGCCGTAATTGGAGGGCATCGCGGAACTCCCGAGGCGAGTCAATTCAGCGATGTTCGCCTTATTCAATAAATGAAGCGTTCCGTCAGGCGTCAGCAGCTGCAGAGAAAAATTATCTTCGTTACGCGGCATTCCGGTAAGCACGGTCGAGTCGGCCACCTTCACCCTCACCAGCCCACCCCGCGGATCGCGACTTTTGTTCGGAGCAACGATTGCGGTACGCACTTCGTCAGCACTTTTTGTGCCGGCGTAGCCACTCAGGTCCGACGCAAAAAATCCGCCTTTCCCTTCCGCCATGTGGCATTCCGAACATTTGGCCTTGCCAAAAAATAGCGCCTTGCCCGCCGACGGGTCGCCCGCCAACGCTGTTTGCTTGCCACCGCCCTGCAGCACGCGCACATAAGCGACCAGCGCCGATAGTTGTTTCTCGCCGTACGCCCCGAAAGCCGGCATTCCCCCGCTGACCTTCCCTTCCTTCAGCACCGTCATCAAGTCAGCGTCGCTTTTGCGCAGCACTTCGCCGCGCGAGACGATATCCGGTCCGCGCTCAGAGCCATGCCCATCCAGCCCGTGGCATCCCGCACACACGCTCTCAAAGGTGGCCTTGGCCGCTTGCCGACTCGCGTCGGCCGCATTCCGAGCCGGGGGACTTTGTGCGAAAAGCGCATCGCCAATCGAACTCGCGAGGACCAGCCCAGCCAAGATTGCACATGCACAATGAAATCGCTTCATACGCCCCTTACCATCGAGTTCGTCATTTTTCTCTATCCGGAGGCCACTGCGCAACAAAATACCTTCACTTCGTTCTCCAGCTTCGTTATCAAAATCTTTTTCCGCCTTTCCCCCTGTGATAAGGTGTGCTCGCTCATTTCCGTTCCAGATCAGAGCACACTTGCCTCGTCGAGGGCTATTGTGAATAGAATCTCCGTAACTGTCGCAGCTTTGCTCGTTTGTGTTGTCAGCTTCCCAGCTCGTACGGCCTCCCCCGCCTGGGTTTCGCTTTTCAACGGCAAAGACCTCTCCGGTTGGAAGAACAACGGCGAGGAAAAATGGATCGTGGAAAATGGCACCGTCCTCTGCGAAAGCGCCGCCGACAAATACGGTTACCTCACCACCGAGAAAACTTACCGCAATTTTGATCTGCGCTTGAAATTCAAATCCGAAGCGGAAGGAAACAGTGGCGTTTTTCTCCGCTCCAAAATTACCAGCATGAACCCAGAGCACGGCCCCGACATTGAAGGCATGCAGGTGGAAGTAGACCCCAGCATCGGCAAGCACACGGGTGGACTCTATGAAAGTGGCGGCCGCGGCTGGGTCGCGATGCCGACGGAAGCCGGCGAGAAAGCTCTGAAGCCCGGCGAATGGAACGACTTGGAAATTTCAGCACATGGCAATCACATCGTCACCCAGCTCAACGGCGTAAAGGTTGTGGACTTCACCGACCCCTCGCAGAAGTTCAACGAAGGTGTCGTCGGTCTGCAAATTCACACCGGTGGCGGCGTCAAAATGCGCTGGAAGGATATTTCCATCCGAGAGGAATAGCGGCGCACCTCGCTTATCCTTTCACCGATGATCATCATGCAACCAAGTCGCCGTAAATTTCTGCAATACTCGGGAGCCGCTTTGACCACCGAACTCGTCGAAATGAATCTACCGTCCATCTCAGCTCGGAAAAGTCAGTCCGCGCCCGAACTGCCATCCAACAAAGGCAAAAAGCCATTGCGCCTCGGTCTGATTCTCGGGGTCGAACCCGATCCCGACACGGCGATGGCAACGCTCAAGAATCTCGCCATACCCACTTGCCAGGTCTACCTCAATACTTTCGACCCGACTTTCGCCCTCCGCCTGCGCAAATCTCTGGATGCCGCCAAAATCGAAGCCACTTCGCTCGTCGTCGGCGGCCCGGGCAAGGAATCCTGGGATTTTTACGATGGCCCGCTCACCATCGGCTTGATTCCGCGCGAAACGCGCGCCGCTCGCATTGCGCACATCAAGGCAGCCGCTGATTTCGCCGCGCGTTGCGATATTCCCGCCGTCCAGACACATGCGGGCTTCATTCCCGAAAACCCGAATGACCCCGTTTATAAGGAAGCGATTGCCGCGATGCGCGAAGTCGCCGAATATTGCAGTCGCTATCGGCAAAATTTCCGCTATGAAACGGGACAGGAAACTCCAATCACGCTGGTCCGCGCCATGCACGACGTCGGCCTTGACAATCAAGGCGTCAACTTCGACCTCGCCAACGTCATCATGTACGGCAAGGCCAATCCCGTCGACGCCATCGAAGTCTTGGCGCCCTACATTCAAGGCATCCACGCCAAAGACGGCCTCTGGCCGACAAGCCCTCGAGAGCTCGGCGCCGAAGTTCCCATCGGTAAGGGCAAAGTGGATTTCCCGCGCATCGTTCAGCGCCTCAAAGAAATTCATTACCAGGGAGCGGTCACCATCGAGCGCGAAATTTCCGGCCCACAGCAGTTTGAGGATGTTCGCGCCGCGGCAAACTATTTGCATCAGCTGATCGGCTAGTCAGTTCGAGGAGCGAATCCATGACTGAAAACGCCAGCAACCCTAACGAGTCCTCCAACCAACACGCGAGCGAAATGGACCGCCGTTCGTTCCTCGGCTCTGCCGCGGCTACGGCCGGATTCATGATCATGCCCGCGTCTCTCGCCCGTGGCACGCAAGCCAATTCAGCCGTTCGCGTTGGCCTGCTCGGTTGCGGCGGTCGCGGTACCGAAGACGCCGCCAACATGCTCGACACCGGCGGCGCGCGCATCGTCGCGCTCGCGGACCTTTTCCAGGATCAACTCGATGCGGCGCGCACACACTTCAATCAACTGCTGCAAGCCAAGAACTTCCCAATCCTCGACACCGCACAGCTCTTCGTCGGCCCCGACGCGTACCAAAAAATCGCCGCTTCGAAAGAAGTAGACGCCATCGTTATCGCCACACCGCCTTACTTTCATCCGCAGCATCTCGAAGCCGTGGTCGCCAACGGCAAACACGTCTATCTCGAGAAGCCCGTCGCCGTGGATGTCCCCGGCGCACTCAAAGTCATCGACATCGGCAAACGCGCCGACAGCCGGCTCAGCCTCGATGTCGGCTTCCAGATCCGCGATTGCCCGCCATTCGTCGAAATGGTTCGCCGCATTCATGCCGGAGCTCTCGGCAAAATCGTCTGCGGCGAAGCTCACTACCTCACCGGCTACATTGATCGGCCGCGATGGCCCAAAGCCTCACCGGAGGAACTGCGGCTCCGCAACTGGGTCCACGACAAAGCCCTCTCCGGCGACATCATCGTCGAACAGAACATCCATGTCGTGGACATCTGCAACTGGATTCTGCAGTCGCATCCGCTCAAAGCCTCCGCTGCGGGAGGCCGCGCTGGCCGTCCTGCGGGAGACGGCGACGCCTGGGGCAACTACAACGTCGTCTTCCGTTATCCCGATGGTGTCGACGTCACCTTCAGCTCCACGCAATTCGCAAAAGGCTGGTGGGACGTCACCGAACGCTTCTTCGGCACCAAAGGCACGTCGCAATCGCCGTATGTCGGCCCTCTCGGCATTTGGGGCGATGAACCGTGGCAGGACCAAAATTCCATCACGCCAAAGGACGCTTCGCAACCTCAAGCATTCTCCGTCACTGGAAATTTCCGTTCGAATCTCGAGCAAGCCGATCCCGAGAAAAAGAAAGCCTTCATCGCCAGCATCACCGGCAACAGATTCCACAACCAAGCCACTGCCGGCGCCGAATCCGCCCTCTCTTGCATGATGGCGCGTACCGCCGCCTACACCGGCCGCGACGTTTCGTGGGAAGACACTCTCAAATCTACCGAAGTCTGGGACCCCAAACTGGATCTGGAAAAGATCGTAAAAAATCAGGTGAAGTAGACCAGCCGGGAGCGACGCCATGTCAGAAACGAATCGCCGTGACTTTCTGAAATCCTCCGCAGCCGCCGTTCTCGCAGCCGGAGTTTCCAGCATCGGGCGCCCCCAAGTGAATCCAATAGCGGGAGGTAACTTTGCCACACCGAGGCCCGACGCGCTCTCAATAAAAAAAGGCCTCGTCCTCAGCATGCTCCCCGAAAAGCTTTCCATGGCTGACCGCTTTAAGCTCGCCCGCGACACCGGCTTTGAAGTCATCCAGGCGCCGACCACGTCCGACTCGAAACAAGCCGACGAAGTCAAAGCAGCCGCAGACTCCTCCGGCGTTCGCGTCGACTCCGTCATGAACATGGCCCACTGGAAATATCCGCTGTCCTCCGCCGATCCCGCCGTGGTCGAAACCAGTATGGACGGCATGCGCACTTCCCTACGCAACGCCAAGCTCTGGGGCTGCGACGCCGTCCTCCTCGTTCCCGCCGTCGTCAATCCGCAAACCACTTACAAAGACGCGTGGCTGCGCTCGCAAAAGCGAATTCGTGCGCTGCTCCCCTTGGCCGAAGAACTCAAAATCGTCATCGCCATCGAAGAAGTCTGGAACAAATTTCTCCTCAGCCCGCTTGAGATGCTCACCTACATCAACGAGTTCGATAGCCCGTTGGTTCGCGCCTGGTTTGACGTTGGCAACGTCGTCCTGTATGGCTATCCGCAGGATTGGATCCACACGCTCGGCTCCACCATCGTCAAAGTTCATCTCAAGGACTTCAAGCGCAGCGAAAACGGCTACGCGTGGGTCAACCTCGGCGACGGCGATATTGATTGGCCCGCCGTCCGCAAGGCCTTCACTGACATTGGCTATCACGGCAGCACCATCGCCGAACTCCAACCCGGCGACGAAGCTTACCTCCGCGACGTCAGCAAGCGTATTGACCGGCTGCTGCTTGGCAAATCCTGACGCGCTCCATCACTTTGGCTGTCCGGCGTATTTCGATTTCGATGCGGCATCCGGTATTCTTCCGCCGCTCGCTCGCAGATTCGTGTACAACACAACGAGGCCTAAATGAAAAGGACCGATCGTTCCGCTCTGTCTGACTCAATGTCGCTTTCCCGCCGAAGACTTCTCCAAGGTCTCTCTGCTGCTGCGCTCGTTGGCATGGCAACGCCAAATTCCCCGGCAAGTCGCTGCAACGGCCTCCCTTCGCCCAATCCGTTCGCACCCGCCAATAAATCCAAAGCCTTCCCCGATAAATTTCTCTGGGGATGCGCCACCGCCGGCCATCAAGTCGAAGGCAACAACATCGCCAGCGACCTCTGGGCTCTCGAGCACATCCCGCACGGCATGTTCCGCGAACCATCCGGCGACGCCTGCGACCATTACCATCTTTACGGACAAGACATCGCGATGCTCGCCGACCTCGGTTTCAACACCTACCGCTTCTCTATTGAGTGGTCGCGCATCGAACCCGAAGAAAACCAATTCTCTAACGCCGAGCTAAACCACTATCGCCGCGTCCTCGCCGCCTGTCGCGAACACAATCTCACCACGCTGGTCACTTACTCTCATTTCTCCATGCCGCTTTGGTTCGCACGCAAGGGGGCCTGGAGCAATCCCGCCGCGCCCGACCTTTTCGCACGCTACTGCGAACGCGCCTCCAAGCATTTCGGCGATTTGATCGACTTCGCATCCACCTTCAACGAGCCCGACATCCCCCAACTCCTCAACTGGATCACGTTTGCACCCTCGCAAGGTCCCAGCATGACCGAAATGTTCCAGCAAGCGCTCATAAGTGCACGGGCCGCGCTCAACTCTCCTGAATTCGCCAGCTTCTTCCTCGGCGACGGCAAGAAAATCCGCGACGGCCTGCTCGCCGCTCATACAAAAGGCAAAACTGCGATGAAGTCCGCTCGGCCTAGCATGCCTGTCGGCTTCAATCTCGCCATGTCCGACGACCAGCCTGCTCCCACCGACAGCCACGTCGCCGAAAAGCGCGCCGATGTCTACGGTCCCTGGCTCGAAGCGGCAAAGACCTGCAATTACCTCGGCGTGCAAACCTACTCCCGCGCCATCGTCGGCAAAAAGGATCTGCCGCCTCCGCCGGGGACCGAACTCACGCAAATGGGATATGAGTTTTATCCGGAGTGTGTCGAAGGCGTAGTCCGCTACGCCGCCAAGGAAGCCGGCGTTCCGATCTACGTCACCGAAAACGGGGTCGCCACCGACGACGACACCCGCCGCATCGAGTATTACCGCCGGGCGCTCACCTCGTTGAAGCGGGCCATTGACGATGGGGTGGATGTGCGCGGCTACGTCTCCTGGTCGTTGCTCGACAATTGGGAATGGATGTTTGGCTACGCGCCCCAATTCGGCATCGTCGCCGTAGACCGCGCTACGCAAAAGCGAACCATCAAGCCCAGCGGGGCTTACTTAGGCAACATCGCCCGCCGCAACTCGCTCTAGCGGCGGCTCATGGCTACAACAACACGCCCCGCATGATAATGCTCGCCACGGTGAAATAGATAATCAATCCCGTCACGTCCACCAGCGTCGCCACGAACGGCGCCGACGCGCTCGCGGGATCGAGCCCACAACTCCGCAAAATAAACGGCAGCATCGAACCCGCCAGCGTGCCAAACATCACCACTCCGATCAGGCTGCACCCGATCGTCACCGCGATGATGAAGTAATGTTCACCATACGTCCCGCGCAGCACGTGCCACAGAAAAATCCGCGTAATACCAATCACTCCCAGAATCGCTCCCAGCGCCACCCCAGCCATCAACTCGCGCCGGATCACGCGAAACCAATCCCTCAATCGAATCTCACCTAGCGCCATCGCGCGTATCACCAGCGTCGTCGCTTGCGACCCCGAATTCCCTCCACTGCTGATGATCAGCGGAATAAACAAGGCCAGCACTACGGCCTTCGAGATTTCATCCGAAAAATAGCCCATCGCGGTCGCCGTCAGCATTTCGCCCAAGAATAGAATCGCCAGCCATCCGGCTCGCTTCTTGATCATTTGCGCGAACGTTACATCCATATACGGCCCTTCCAGCGCCTCCATACCACCGATCTTCAGGATGTCTTCGCTCGCAGCCTGTTGCACAACTCCCGCCAGGTCCGCACTGCTCACAATTCCCAACATTCGCCGGCCCACATCCAGGACAGGCACTGCCAGTAACCGGTTTTTCGCCAATACTTGCGCGACAACCTCCTTGTCCTCATCCTCCGGCACAAAAATGAAGCTCTTCCGCATCACATCCCGCACTTTTTTAGCCCGGTCCGCGGACACCAGCTCGCGAAACGATACGACGCCCAGTAAATGCTGGTCGTCATCCAGGACGTAAGCGTAGTAAATCATTTCCACGTTCTCGGCCTGTCGGCGGATCGCGGCGATCGCCTCTTCAACCGTCATCTCACCCGAGATCCGCACAAACCCCGAGTGCATCAGCCCTGCCGCTTCGTCCTCCGGGTAAAGCGAAGCCCGCCCTTCATGACTTCGCTCCGCTACCACTGTCACTTCCAGGTCGCGCGCCTGATAAAGCACTTGCTCCGTAAAATCCAACCCCTGGAACCATCTCCTCCTCTTCTTCGAAGCGGCAGGGGGCGGCCCGATGAAAATCTGCGTCACGCCATTTCCGTGCGCGTAGTCCACCAGCGCCTTCGCCGCATTCTTTCCTTTTAATACGGTTTTCTCGATTCTCAAGTCCTCCGCGAAGCGGAAGTGCCTCTCCACCGCCTGTCGCTCCGCTGCAGGCAGGCTTGCCAACTCACCCGCTGCGCACACAAACACCGCCACGCAGCTCGCGTGTAGATAATCCGCAACGCGGCGTGCCCGCCGTAGCAACATCGCAGCCGACGGGTCAGCCGTCACATTCACCAGAATCTTTTCCGCGCGCGCTTCCGCCTGCGCTCGCTTCGCCGCCGCCCGCGCCTCCAGCGCCTGCGCCGTCTGCCGGATTGCCAATTCCCGCAGCGCCACCAGCGTCGGCTCCTGAAACAACCGCTCACTCTCCACCTTGACGCGCTCCGGCTTATAAATCGCGCCGCGCTCCAACCGGTGCAGCAGCGCCCGCGGCGTCACATCCACCATCACCACTTCATCGGCTTGCTGAAAAACCCAGTCCGGCACCGTCTCTCGCACGCGCAATCCTGTAATCTGCAGGATCTGGTCGCTCAAACTAGCAAGGTCTTGCACATTCATCGTTGTCAGAACGTCGATGCCGCCCTCGAGCAATGCCTGCACATCCTGCCAGCGACGTTGCCGTTCCGACCCGGGCGCGTTCGTGTGCGCCAGATCGTCAATAATGCAAACCTTGGGCGCACGCCTCAGGATACCCACCACATCAATTTCTTCCGTGTAGCTGCCTCTGCACGCCACGCGCAACAGTGGAATCGTTTCAAACTGCTTGGCCTTTTCATTCAAATCGCTGCGGCCTTGCACTTCCAGGAATCCCAGCACAACGTCCGTGCCGCGGCCCAACATTTCGTGGGCATCTTCCAGCATCTGGTACGTCTTCCCGACTCCGGCTGCATAGCCAAGGTAGATCTTCAAGCGCCCGCGTCGCGTCTTATGGCTCATCGTTTTTCTCTCGACTAGAAATTCTCTCGCGCGCGCTAATGTGGAAATACGCGCACGTCGATCCCTCGCGCCTCGCGCACCAGCCGGCTCACGGCGCTCCCGAACATCCGCGTGCCCAAATCCCTTTTCGCGCTGTGCCCCAAGAAGATTTGCGTGACCCCGTGCGCCCGTGCGTATTGCACGATGCTGGTCACCGGATCTTCCCCGTCCAGCACTTCCACCTGCAAACCGCTGGCCTTTGACTTTTCCAGCGCTTCGTCCAGTTGCGCTTTGTCCCCGCTCGACAGGCCTATTTGCCGCACATACACCGCCAGCACGTCGCAATGAAACCGCGCCGCGCTTCGCTTTGCGCTCGCAATCATCTTTTCGAAATTTGCCCGAGGCGTCAGGCAAATCAGGAACCGCTCGTGCATTCCCCAGCTTTGTTCGATGCCGTGCGACCGCAAATACCTCTGCAGTCCCGCCTCGATTACGTCGGCCGAAAGCACCAGCGCCATTTCCCGTAGCGACGTCCGCTTCTCCGTGCCCTTCTCCGAAGGCGCGTCGACGATCACAATTTCATCCGCCGTATTCAAAAACTCGCGCGGAATGGTCTGCGTCACTCTCTTTCCCGTTAGCTTCTCTACCGCGTCCCGCTGATCTTCGATGTACTGCAGATTCACCGACCCCACCACGGTGATCCCCGCCGTCAGCAGTTCTTCCACATCCTGCCAGCGGTGGGCATTCCGGCTCCCTGGCGGATTGTCGTAAGCCAGTCCGTCCACAAGGCAAATCTGCGGTTGCCGCCGCAGAATCGCCTCTACGTCCATCACGGTTGTTCCGCGGACGCTCAGCATCGGAACAACTTCCAGCGCACTCAGAGTCGGCTCGATTTCCGCGGCAATCTTGCCCTGAACTGCGCCAACCACCACGTCCTGTCCGCGCTCTTTACGCCTACGGCCTTCGTCAAACATCCGGAACGATTTGCCAACTCCCGATGCGTAGCCGAGAAAAACCTTAAGGCGTCCCGGCGCCGCCTGTTTTGGTTCACCGTGGTTCATCGTCCGAGGATTGTAACCTTACTCCCTGTTTCTCTGCCTCCCTGCGACAGCGGCTCCTTGGCTGACGAACACATGCGTAGGTCCAGACGCGGTGCCGTCGCGGCGTGGCAGCAAATCGAGAACCACAGCTGACCGACGACGCACGGTTTCCCGCAAACTGTTTGGTGTTCTTTCTCAGGTGAATCCCTGATTGTTTCTCGCAAGACAGCTGGCCGATACTTCGAGTCTGCCTTACGCCCCGGCGCCGTTGGGCTTATCACTGACCTGGGATACCGACGGCATGGAGAAATTCGAGAAGATTAGCCGCGAACTGGGGACTACGTTCGCTGAATTAGAAAGTGCGCGAGGTCAAGCAAGGCGTCGTTGCCTACGCAGGGCCCACCTGCTCCTACTATTGGCCGATGAAATAACGGCCACTGCAGAAACCGATGAAGAGCCAGCCGCAAGCCTCAAGCCGCTTACCCATGAGGCTCCGGCGGCCCGTTCACTGGCGGGCATTTTTGCGGAAGCCGCCGCGCACTCCGCAGCGCGCGGACCGTGCCGAGGGCTTCAAACAGTGCTTGTTCTTCGACCGCGCTCGGGCCAGGCCAAATGTCCTGAATCCTACGCAAAATCGCGCGCTCAGCGCGCCGGATCATGAGCTCGGCGGCTGCGGGTTCGGCTTCATGAATTGCCTCTTGCAAAAGCTCGTGCCATAAACGGTCCATCGCCACGTTCATCACCACATGTAAGTAAGCCGCGGACTGGGCGTCGAGCGAGCGTCCCGTTTGGCACGCACCGATCTGGCGCCCAACCTAACCGCACCCTGCGCGTCTGTCGTTACGCCTGTTGCTGTAAGCCCGAAGTGATTCACTGCAGCCCATGGCGAACCCAAGCCCGGCGATGCGCAAGTCCCCAAAATCCAAAAAATGCAAAACCCGCCTCGCCCGCCTTGCCAACCGACACGCGAGGATCGGCTCGCCCCGGGCTTCAAGATGGAATCCGCTGCGACGCCTCTTCATCCTCATATTTCTTCTTAAAGATTAAAATGTAGTAAACACAGTGCCGCCATGGTATATGTTCGTCGCGACCGGCCCGGCGGTTCCGGGAAAAACCGAGCTTCCACACACGAGCGGTCTCTAGTGTCCAACCCCGGCCAGCCGGAAAAGTCGTCAAAGTTGTGTTCCAGCAACCTACCCATTTTCAATGGTTTGCGGCGAC
>UEXQ01000296.1_pt1 | contig 13832 bp, 12 predicted proteins | sample 4301111 | NCBI WGS metagenome assembly UEXQ01 (sample SAMEA4773181, study PRJEB27434) | metagenome | biome: 2259; feature: agricultural soil; material: soil | place: USA | collected 2014-09 | depth 0.25 m
TGAATGATGGGCGTGTGCTGGTTACCGGCGGCACCGACGTCAGCGGTAGTACTCTCGCGACCGCAGAAGTCTATGAATAAGGGGACGCTAGTGAAGAGCGGGCGAAGCAACCACAAAACAGGGCTGAAAAGTCCACGTTCCAGATACGTTCCAGATAAGTGCAATTTCGCCGTTTTCAGCGTTTTGGGCGTCTCGAAAAAACAATAACTTTCGTGTTTTCAATAAGCCCGAACGTTCCGACTCCCCCGCCTCTAACATTCTAACTGCCTTGTAATCAATAGATTATGGGGAATACTTGGTGTCGACGTTCCATCTGTGATCAACGCGAGCCACTCCGCTCCGCAAAGTGGGAATTCTGAATCGAATCCATGCTCAGCCAGCACACCGCAGCAAGCGCGTTGAGCGCGGCCGCAATCCAGAAGTAAGCGTCCGAATTTCCCGTGACGCGATAGAGCAGCGGAAAGGCATTCGCGCTCGCGAACGCACCGACACTTCCCGCCATATTCATGGCGGCTGACGCGCTCCCGGAGTTCCTCCTGGCGATGTCGATGCAGTACGCCCAACTTGGGCTGATGGTCATCTCAACACCAAAGGTAGCGATCGCAAAAGCAGAAATCGCCAAGCCCGGAGAATCCAAGAACGTGACAGCGTATACGCCGCAAGCCGCCAAAAGAAATCCCGCCGCCGCTGGCACACGCCTCGACCACGGCCTAAAGCGTGAGCGATACAACAGGTCTACAAAAAATCCCGAAACCCAATTGGCCGTTGCCCCGGACAATAGTGGAACCATCGAATATTTTGCCGCTTGGCCCGGTGTCAATGAATAGCGCTGCACCAGATAGGGAAACATCCACGAGATACAAATGAAGAAGGTGAAGTTGCCGACGAAGTATTGCGCCATGGCCTTGACCATGGCTTTCGAACGAAGCAAGAGCGCAAGCGGCAGCGAACGCAGTGTTTCTTTGTCGATCGCAGCTCGTTCACTTGGAAAATCTCTGAACCAAAACAACCAGCAAAACGCCCAAACGCCCCCCGGAACGCCGAGAAGAAAAAAAGCGATGCGCCAGCCGTGCGCCCCTAAGAGCCATTGGAAAAACGGAAAGGCTACGGCTCCTCCCACCAGCGCGCCAGAAAATAATATGCCGTTCGCGATACCGTGCATTCCTGGCGGCAGCCAGTTGTAAATGACGCGAGCCGATCCGGGGAACGCGCCGGCCTCGGCGGCGCCAAACAAGAATCGCACAACGAGCAGCGTGGCGAGTCCGCCGGCGACTCCCGTCAACACCGTGAACACACTCCATAGCGCGACGACGAAAGCCAACGTCACCCGAGGCCCAAAGCAATCCGCTAACCATCCCGACGGAATTTGAGCAAATGCGTAGCCTAACGCGAAAGCGCTAAACACGGCTCCCATGGCTGCATCCGACAAGGAAAGTGCGGTGGCCACGGAAGTTTTTGCCGAAGAAATCGCGGCCCGATCCAAGTAAAGAATCATGGAAAGAAAAAATAAGGCAGCCAGAACGACTAGCCTCTTGAAAGTTAGATTCGAATTACGTTGCGCGCTCAAGCGTTTCCGGCTTCAGTCCTCTCTTGTGCAACCACGGTAAGCGCTTTGCCTACGATTTGACGTAAACCGTTTTGATGTTTGTGAACGCATCTTTCACCGTCGGCCCGATGGAAAAGGCACCTTGTCCAGAATCTTTCACGCCCCCGAAGGGGACGTGGGCTTGACTCGCTGTACCGTGGTTGATGTGCGCCATGCCGCATTCCACACGTCGCAAGAATTCGCGCACCAGGTGTCGATTTCGCGTAAACAGCGATGCAGCCAGGCCATAGCGGGTGGCGTTGGCTCTTCGAAAGGCTTCGTCGGCGTCACGCACACGAATCACAGGCAAAACCGGGCCGAAGATTTCCTCGAGGGCAAGTGAAGAGTCCGGCGCAACATGATCAAAGAGCGTGGCCGCGTAGAAATAGCCCTCCTGCTCCGCATCTTTGACCAGTGATTGTCCGCCCACAACGAGCTTCGCCCCTCCCTCCTTTCCAATGCTCACGTAGCGCGCCACGGTTTCCATCTGTTCGCGGCTGATGAGCGGGCCCATCGTGGTAGCCGGGTCCAGACCATTGCCAATTCGAACGTTGAGAATGCGCAGTCGCAACCGTACGACTAGATCGTCGGCCAGCGATTCTTCAACCAGCACACGGCTCAGTGCCGTGCACCTCTGCCCGCTACACAAAAAGGCCGCTGCCACGATCTCGCGGGCAGCTTCATCGAGATCGTCACACTCGAGCACAATCGCCGGGTTTTTTCCCCCGAGTTCCAACTGCACTTTGGCCATCCTTCGCGCCGCGCACTCGTTGATCCGAGCGCCCACAGCCGTGGAACCGGTGAAACTGATGCCACGAACTCGCGGGTCGGATATCAGGCGATCCCCAACAGTTCTGCCGGTGCCGATGATCAGGTTCAAAACTCCCGCCGGTAAGCCCGCTTTCTCAGCCAATTTGGTGATCTGCACGGCGGACCACGGCGTCAACGAAGCAGGCTTCAATATCACGGTATTGCCACAGGCCAGCGCGGGCACAATTTTGCGCACCGGAGCAACCACCGGAAAATTCCAAGGGGTGATCGCGGCCACCACTCCCAGAGGTTCTAGAATCGTGTAGCAATTAAAACCTGCCCGTTCGCTGGGGAAGGTATTTCCGCACAAGCGCAGCGCTTCTCCCGCGGAAAAACTGGCCTCGGCGGAAGCCCGCGCAATTTCGCCGGTGGATTCCTGAAGCGCTTTGCCTTGCTCGAGCGTGACGATTCTTGCGAGCTCGCTCTGCGAATCCGCGAGCAACTGGGAGAATCGCACCAAAATTGCGGCTCGTTGTGGAGCCGGAGTGTCCGCCCAATTTTCGCGAGCTTCTTGCGCTGCGGCGAGGGCGTGATCTACATCCACTTCCGTGGAACACGGAAACTCCCCAAGTACTTCCGTTGGGCTGGCGGGGTTGCGCGTCTGGTAGTAACTCCCGCTTTCGGGCGGCGTCCAGCGTCCCGCAATATAGTTGAGGTGACGGTCCATATCAGAGACTCTGCTCGAGAACCCCGGCGAGTTCCTCCCTTGTGGTTGCGCGAGGATTCACGGCCACATTGCCGCTCTTCATGGCTTCATCCACCACGCGCTGAATATCGCTGCTCCGCAAGCCACACTGCGCGAGCCCGCTAGGAATGCCGATATCCACAGAAAGTTTCTCGACGGCCTCCACGCCACGAAGCGCGGCTTCCGCAAGCGAAAGTTCGCGCGTGCTTACGCCAAGAGCTTCGGCAACTCTCGCGAAGCGCTCCGGGGCGGCGGTATGATTGAAACGCATCACTCGCGGCAGTGTCACGGCAATTGCCAAACCATGGGGAATGCGTAAGTCCCAACTTCCGAGCGGCATTGCCAGGGCGTGCGCCAGTCCGAGTCGCGTGGGATTCATGGCGAGGCCAGCCATCGTGCTGCCGAGAAGCATGGCGTAACGCGAAGCGCGGTTACCGCTCTCCAGCACAGCGCCGCGCAGATTGCCGCCAATGAGTTCCATCGCGCTATAGGCCAAGGCAGATGAAATCGGCTGGCAGGCTTTGTTGGTATAGCACTCAATAGAGTGCGCCAGGGCATCCATGCCGGTTGCAGCCGTGAGCGCCGCCGGAAGATCAAGGGTTAGCTCGGGGTCGCAAATCGCAATCGTCGGATAAAGGTGAAAGCTACCGATAGCGACCTTCAGCCCGGTATCGTCATTCGTAAAGACAGACCAGAGGCTGACTTCGCTGCCGGTCCCTGCGGTCGTCGGTACGGCAATCACGGGCAAAGAACGATTCTTCACGCGATGGAGCCCGGTGTAGCTAAGCACGGAGCCAGGATTGGTGGCCAACATCGCCACCGCTTTGGCAGTATCCAGAGAACTTCCACCGCCAAGCCCCACCACGACGCCGGCCCGACTGCGTACCAAGCGTTGAGTCGCCTCGACGATGAGTCCCGAGCCGGAGTCAGGTTTCACCTCGTCGTACACATCGCAGCCAATTCCTGCCTTTGAGAAAAGCGTCAGCACAGAATCGAGAAGTCCAGCCGAGCGAATTCCGGGATCTGTAACCAGGAACAACCGGTCGGCGCCAAACGAACGAACGCGTTCCGCGAGCGAACGCACCACGCCGAAACCAAAGTGAATATCCGTGGGGACGGGAAAGAAATTAAAACTCTGAGCTGCGTTCCACGGGGTCACGCCGGAGTCTCCACGAGGTCCGTCGTGTCAGCCGCGTTCGGGAACGCCAGGCACAAGTTCTCGCCGAGCTCCGCCAGTTGCTCGACAATACTTGGCACGAGCGGGATGCCGAGAATGCGATTTCTGGCTTCATTTTGCCGCTCGAGTTCTCCGGGAGCGAGCACTTGAGACGTTCCGGCGGCAGCCGGTGAGGATTTCAGCATCCGCAAAATTTCATCGCTGCGAGTGGGAAAATCGTTGCTGGAAATGAACAAGTCGGTGCGCACCGCGGCAAAAACGTGGCCAAGGTTTTGTTCTGCTCCAAGATCTTCGAGTCTATGCAAATTCAGCGCGAATCCCGAGCCTGTGAGCACGCCGCACAAGGTGTCAATGATGAAGGAGATGGCCGAACCTTGCGCGCCGCCGAATGGAAGCAGCGAACCCGCAAGTGCTGCATTCGCGTCAGTCGTGGGATTGCCGTCAGCATCAATGGCCCAATGCGCGAGAATCGCCTTGCCCTCCTGCGCCGCCACAATAATTTTTCCGCGCGCGACCACGCTGGTCGAAGGGTCAAACAACAGTAGAGGCTCCTGCCCCGCAGGAATGCCCACCGCGATGGGATTCGTTCCCAAGCGGCGCGCGCGGCCGCCAAACGGAGCCATGTGCGGAGGCGCGTTCGAAGCGGCAATCCCGATGAATCCTTTAGGGATGGCTTTTTGCACATAGAAGGCCGCAATTCCGAAGTGGTTTGATCTTCGCACACCGGCAAAACCGATGCCGGCCAACTCCGCCACCGCGATCGCCTTCTCCATTGCGCGAGCACCGACCACAGGACCAAGTCCGTTGTCACCGTCGAACAGAGCAGAGTTTCCCCGCTGTTGAACAACACGCGTTATGGGTCGAGGGTTCACAGCACCTTGCCGGATACGACCCGCATAGACCGGCAGTCGAACTACCCCGTGGGAATCCACACCGCGCAAATCCGCGGCCACTAGACACTCGCTTACCTCTTCTGCGTCGAGCGGTGAGACCTCCAACACTTGCGGAGCGGCACAACAAAACTTACGCAGATCGTCGGCTCGGTAGCGCGCGCTTTCACTCACCGGACTGCCCCGCAAGCCTCAGCCGGGGAAGCCCCAAAATTTCTACAGTCGTCTTACCCGCCGCCAATTGTTGGAAGATTTCCTGTTCGCGATCTCTTCGCGCAATCGCTGCTTGCAGCACCGCCTCTACAGATTCTTGGGCCAGCACCACTAATCCGTCGGCTGTACCCACGATAACGTCGCCCGGCCTGACGGTCACCCCGCCCAAATCTACCGGCTCATTGAACTTGCCGAACTTTTCCTTCTTGCACGCACCGATCGCCAGTCCCCTCGCAAAGACTGGAAAGGATCGTGCGGCGATGGCTTCGACGTCGCGCACGGCGCCATCGATCACGAGCCCGGCGATGCCTCTCGCTTGAGCGGCTACCGTAAGTACTTCGCCCCAAGCACCCGCAAGTTGATAGCGCTCGGCATTGGCAACCAGCACCACGCCAGGTTCGGCGTGGGCCACGGCTTGATGCAGCATCAGATTGTCGCGAGGAGGGCAGCTCACCGTCATAGCCACGCCGCAGATATGCGCACCTGGCCACATCGGCCGGACTTGCGGATCCACCATGCCCTGCAACCCGGACGCCTCATACAATGTGGCCGCGTCGAATTCAGACAACAGTCGCAAAGAATCCGGAGAAATTTTCATGCGTGGCCCTTCGCTTGACTCAGCGTCACTCCAGAAAGACTGGCCAGGAATTGCGCAGCGGCAGCGAAATCCTCGCCTCCTTTCCCAGCGGCGCTGGCGGCGGCGAAAATCTGCGCCACGCTGGACACCATGAGCAATGGAATCCCTAGCGCTCGCGCTGATTCAACCGCCAAGTTCACATCTTTTTTCATGAGATCGAGTTTGAATCCCGGCTGAAAAGAGCCTGCAAGCAGAAAGCCGGGCAACCTCAGATCCATCATTTTGGAATAGCCGGACGAGGTCCTGATCACGTCGTAGAGAGTCGCGGGGTCGACGCCGCACTTCGCACCCAGAGCAAACGCCTCGCCGATAGCCAGCAGGTGAATTGCCGCCAGCGCCTGGTTCACCATCTTGACGACTTTTCCGTGGCCGACTTCTCCAACATGAACAATACGCGTTCCCATGGTCTCCAGCAGGGGACGGTACCGTTCGAGCAGCGTCGCATCGCCGGCCGCCATTATTGTTAAAGTGCCTTGCGCCGCCGCAGCAGTTCCCCCGCTAACTGGCGCGTCTAGCACTTGGCCGCCAACGTCACGCATGGCTTGCTCCACCTCCTGCATTGCCACGGCGGTTCCACTGGTCATTTCGACGAGCACTTTGCCTGCGGAAAAGCCTGCCAAAATTGCTTGTGGGCCAAACACCGTCTCGCGAAGTTCCGCGTCGGCCGGAAGGATGGTAATAATGACGTCCGCTGAAGCCGCTACCTCTCGCGGCGTTAGTTTGATTTCAGCGCCCAGCGCGCGCAATTCTTCGGCGGGTTCCCTCCGGCGGTGGAAGGTCGTGTAGGTCTTATAGCCCGCCGCGACAACCCGCTTCGCCATTGGCAGTCCCATGGCACCAAGGCCAATGAATCCTACGTTCACGATTTACCTTTTCACGTCGCGCGCAACTTTGCGAATCAGTTCTTCAGCACCGCCGTGCAAAGCTCCTATTTCTGCAGATCGAAGTACAGCCGTGCGGCGTTCTTGCCGGCCTCGTTCTCCGTGGAATAGAAGGAAGCACTGATAGCCCCCAGGGGCTTGATGGCAATTCCTAAGGTCGTACCGTCGATCATTCTCTGGAGCACGGGCTTCCCGATGGTGAAATAGGTCTTTCCGCTGCCGCCCGCGGTGATGGGCCAATCAATGATCATCTGCGTGTTCAAAACGCGATCGAGTCGCTCGTAATGGCAGAAGCTATCAGTGGTCACCGTCCGCCGATCCCACTGCGGGTCTCCCCCCAAAATCTCCACCACGCGCACCTGGCCGAAATCTTTCAACGGGTTTGCTTTCTGCTGCAGCGCCGATGTAGTGAGTTCCAGCAACCCATGGTCGGCCACCTTCTTCCCGGCAAAGGCTTTTAGATCCCATCGCAATATTACGTAGTGGCTTCCATCCACCGTTAGGACGTTTATCGCCTTTCCAGTTGCGTCTTGCGCCCGCCAATCGTTCAGGTTCACATCCGTATGCTGGAGGTCGATCATGCTATCCTGCGCGACCGGAACGACTTGGTGGAATTTTTTGTAGTCTGCAACCGGCGGATGATATGGAACCGGCTCACCTTTGTCAGGTCCCGCAGTGGCTACGTTCACGACGTCCACTTTTATGTAATCAATATCGAGCTGATACTTTTCAAGGCCCCAATCCATCAACGCAAGGTGCGCGATGACCGTATCTCCCGGCACGGCGTCAAAATGTCTGGTGGTTAAGCTGAAGGTGAACCAGTTATTAGTAGTCGGTATGTCGTATTCCATCAATTGAGAATAGTCATCCGTGGTTCGCTGAGTCGCCAACTGTAAATTGATGCGCCGCGGCGCATGACTCGACCGCACACGCGCTTCGATACGCACTTCGTAGCCGGGTTTTTTCAGCAGCGACAAATCGAGCTTTCCGTTCAGCTTGCGTTCAATCAGTGCCCACCAGATGCCGCGCTTGTCCGTTGTTCCATCAACAAATACGGTCGCGTAGCCTGCACCTCCCTGGCGCAAGTCCATGGTGGCAGTTCCATCGCCTGCCAAAAATAGCCAGCCATGGTTTCCTTCTGGGTCGAGCGCCACCGTGGGACCATCGAAATTTTCGACATACTGGGCGTAGAGCGAAGTGCAGAGTGCAAAGTCCATCAGCAGGAACAGGATGCAAATTTTGGAGAGGTATCTGGTCCGCAAAGAGCACCCCGGGAGGGGATAAGAGAATTTGTACGATATGTGGCCTGATATATGATGTCAAGTGTCGCACGCGAAGGAGAGAAAAATGCTCTTTCCGGCCGAGTTTCCACGTTTATTTTGTCGTTGTTGTTCAACTCTTCTTCCATTATTGCTGCTATCCGCTTCTGCAGAAATCCGCCTCGCCGCTGCTCCTCCCGTCCACGTTTGGGAGAAGCAAGAGGTGACCCTTACGTCTACCCAGACTTGGGCAAATCCGTACACCGATGTGACCGTCTGGGTGGACCTGAAAGGCCCCAATTTTCGCAAAAGGATTTATGGATTCTGGGACGGGGAGCGAACTTTTCGCGTCCGGTTCCTTGCTTCCGCGCCGGGCGAATGGAAATGGGAGAGCGGTTCGAATCCCGCGGACCCTGGATTGTCCGGCCGGCACGGTGAATTCAAAGCTGTCGCCTGGAGCGAGGAAGAGAAAAAAGAAAATCCGCTACGACGCGGACTTCTGCGGGCCACTGCCAATCGTCACGCCATCGAGCAAGCCGATGGCACGCCATTCTTCGTAATTGGTGACACCTGGTATTCCGCCGGCACCAATCGATTTCTCTGGAAAGACGATAATCAGGAGCATGTGCTGGGGCCAGAGGCCGGATTCAAGGACTATCTGCGTTACCGCAAGGCTCAGGGCTACAACGCCGTCCTCATCATTGCTGCGTTTCCAGCCTGGGCCACGGACGGATATCCTGTCGAGCTGTTCATGGATAACCCCGAGCGTACGTGCGTGCGCTCTGCGTGGACCGAGTATGGAACCAAGAGCGCGAAGAATATGGAGAATGAAGGCGGCCGTCCGTTTTTGTTTCCGGGAAAGGTGCCGGGATTTGAAAAAGTTTTTCCAGATGTGGATCGCATTAATCCCGCCTACTTCCATTATCTGGACCGGAAAATTGACTACCTGAACGAGCAGGGCTTCATTCCTTTCGTTGAGGTTGCGCGGCGCGACACTGGGCAGGTATGGAAGAAATATCATTCCTGGCCGGACTCCTATGCTCGGTACATCCAGTATGTGTGGTCGCGCTATCAGGCCAACAACATGATATTCAGCCCCATCCACTTCGACATTGATCAAGATACGATTCCCGCAAGCGACTATAACGCCGCGATAAAAATGGTGATGACCAAGTTTGGGCCGCCTCCCTACGGCACGCTGCTTACCGCCAATTCGAACCCATCCTCGCTCGTAAACTTCGGAGACGATTCCTGGGTCACGCTGCACCAGATGGGAAACGAACGGGAGCACGACTGGTATTGGTATCTGACGGAGATTTATCAATCCCCTTACCATCAGCCGGCATTAAACGGAGAGCCTTACTACGCCGGTTATAAGGACGAATTTGGACTGGGCGAAGGCGGTTACAAATACGGCGCGGATGGCGGCTCCGACAGAGACAATCAATTCGTGCGCTCCTCGATGTACGGAAGTTTTCTTTCCGGCGGGTTTGCAGGACACATCTACGGCTCGGAAGGCATCTGGGGCGCCGACATTGAGCCGGCTTCTCCGGTGAAAATGTGGGATGCCTTCCAGTGGCGCTCCGGCGCGGAAATGCAGCATTTGAAGACCTTCGCATTTTCTATCGGGAGACGCTTTCAGGACCTGGTGCCAGACGCTAACCTGGTATCACCTAATAAAACTCACGTGACCCTCGGTTATGAAGGCTGGGCCTTTTCTGCGCGCACCCCGGACAAGAAAATCTTTTTGGTTTATTTTGAGAAGGGCTGCCCGCGCAGCCAAATTCGCGGCGCCCTGCCGCTGGCCAACTATCAAGCGCGATGGTTTGATCCTCGCGCGGGAACCTGGAGCGTTGCGGGAAATGGCAATGTGCAGTCGGATTCGACTGGCGTCATCGCCTTGCCCGATTTCCCCGCCGATCTCGATTGGGCTTTACGACTTGAATATGCAGGCCGTCCTTAGCCCCGAGAGACGCTGCCGCCAAATCGAGCCGTTTGCTAGCTCCCGCAAGTCCCAGCGCTCGCCGAAAAACCGCGTTCCAGATGCGTTCCAGTTGGACGCGAATTTGCCGTTTCCTGCGTTTGGTAGCGATCCGAAGTCCGCTTCGGTTGCAACCGCCGGCGATGCGGCATCGTCGCCCGGATTTCGCCCCGCTTGTGTGGAGCAACCAAGAAATTATTCACAGCGTATTCACCGTCGACAAGATGTCTAGCTCAGCATTTCGCAGCTGTGGCTTGACGAAGTTACGCCGCATGCGGTCGACACCAACGGAGATCGCGTCGATGAGGCTGAACTTTTTTCGTCTGCTTCGCGAGGACTGGACTGAAATCTTCCTGGAACGCCACGTTGTCTCAAACGAAAACGCGATGGCCCACCGTCATCGCAAGACGCATCGACTTCTCATTCGCATTCCGGATGCCAATAGAAAAGCAGCATCCTAGAATCAGTGTGAAACGTGGGATCATCGCCGTGGCCGTTCAATAAGGTGAACCCTGACTAGGCGGAGGCGCGTCGGGCCAAAGGTGCTAGACAACTAGCTTGAGACTCGCCGCTTCGGCAAAAGCCCGGAAATTTCGGTCTCGCGTGAGAAGCGAAATTCCACCATCGATGCAGCTTTGTGCGATCAATGCGTCGCCCAAACGAGCTCGTCGTCGCTTCGCCAGAACTTTCGCTCGCAAAGCTCCAACTCGTTGCCAATAATCGTTTCCAATTTCAATCGCTGGCAAATCGCAAAGTATTCTGGCGACATCAACAGACAGCTTAGGATCGCTTAACAGCTCGGTGAGCACCAACGGGACCATCAGCAACTGCCGGTCTTGTAACGCCTGATCGAGGAGCTCCGTGTCGTCCGCCGTTTCTCCTTGAAGAAATGCTATCCAGGTACTCGTGTCGGCGGCGATCATCTGTCATCCTTCAGGTCCGCCGCCGTTCGCGAGAATTTGACTTTTCCTCGCAACTCCCGCAATCGCGCATAAGTTCGCGAAGCCGCAACAAGTTGCAATCCTGTGCGCACAGTTTGCGTGATACCTTCACCGCTAGCTTCCTGCGCTCTCTCTAACAGCTTTTCCGGCACTTCCACCGTAATTTTTCGCGCCGAGTTCATGGCCTTTATTTTACCATACTCAACACCAGTGTCCAGTATGGTAGTACGTCGTTCCAACTAGCCTGGCGTCGGCTAGGGTCCCGGTTAGCCTATTTCGTGATGCCCAGTGGCGAGTCTTTGACCCTTCATTGCTGGGCGCTTGCTACTGATCACATTCCGCGATCAGCCGCGTATAGACTTCGCGTGCGTGGTCATAGGCCTCTTTCGCTTCCGCTATTTCCTTCTGCGAGATTTTTGGAGCCTTCTGTGTCCAGCATTGGTTTACGCCGGCCAGACACCACCTTGCGCTCTCACGCGAAGCACGAACGGGCTTCCCATCGACGAGTACGAAGATGGGATTCGTATGCGACGAGCCGAGAATCCTTACCGCAAGCCAGCTGCTCCGCGCGATCGGTTGGTCAAACGAAACCGTCTGAATGCTTCCATCGGCCACAATATTCTTCCGCGCCACCGGTTTGCCATTCATTACCAGCTCCACGGGCACTTCGCGTGTGCTCCCGACCCGAGCCCGTTCAATATGCCAGTACGGTGTTTGGTCTACCGCACGGTCACGGATGTTTTTTCCTGCTGCCAGGACCTTGCCATTCTCGAGACTGTCCATCCAGAACCGCTGTCCGCGATCGGACGGAATCGTGTCGGCGTTCAGCGGACTTGGATCCAGGTACGCCGCAACCTTCACAGTGGCATGAACTACATCTTTTTCTTTCAACTTCACTTCGCCGGCACCCGTTCCCACTTCGACTGCATTCACGATGAAATCCATCAAATGGCTTCTGCCGTCGGAAACATAGCTTCGCCCGGCACGCAGCGCTTCGAGCCATGCGCTATAACTCAATGTCCCATCAACCTTCGCATAAACGCGCCCTTGTCCAACTCGCGCATCGGTAATGCAGGGGAAGTCAGTCTCACCAGAAATTCGCGTGCGGAATCCAACATTCAGCGTGTGATACCAGATATTGAGCTCCGAGGGATACGGCGTATCCATTGTCGAGATAAAATCCACCGCGCCTGGATACGTCACGTCCACGATGTACTCGTTCGCGCCAATCGAATCAAAGCCGGGAATTTCGTAGTTCGGAATCTCCTTCGACTTCACCTCCAGTCCCCACCCTGAGTGGGCAAACCCCGCCAATGCCCCTTGCGATTTGGCCCAGCGGAGAATCGGTAAGTCCCAGGTAGGCCACTGATCGATTCGCACGCAGTGCGGATAGTCCTGATCCGTCAATCCAAGCAACACCAGGTGCCCCGCATGGCTTGAGGGAAACCCTGAAACCTCCAAATCGTAATGCATTAGCTCGTTTGGCTTGGAAAGAGGGTGGTCCTTGCCACTGAAGAATTTCTTTTGGTAGTAGTAGCACGGCCCCCACGTCAGCACAGCGCCCACATTCAATTTCTCTCCCTGAATCTGCCGCACCATGTCTTCCGGCTGCACTCCTTCCGTCGGATTCTGGTAATGAGAGCAGCCCGCTGCATGCACATGATGGTCGCCCGAGTACCAATGATATTTCGACGGATCGATCCAACGCTTCATCGCGAACGAAACCTCATTATTCGTGCTGGCGGTCTCCACCTCGACTTTCTTCGTTTGCGGCTGATATTCGGGTCCCATCGAAGCGGTCACTGTGTAAGAACCGGGTGGCACGAGGACTGTGGCGCCGTTTTCCCGATAGACCTGCGGTTGAAAAAACAGGTCCGGCGCCAGACGCTTCGCGGGATTCGGATAGAGACGGCCCAGACTGTCGCGAATCGTAAAAGCCGCCACCGTTGGCGCGCCGTTTTCATCGCGAATTCCCAACCGTAGCGTCTGCGCGGGAAGCGCGTTGAAAACCACCGTCATCTGATTGCGGAAACCGATATCTTGCGTGCCCTGCCCCACGTTGAATCCGATGGCAGCCGAACGCTGCCCTCCGTCGCGGCTATAGATGGTCAGGATCCGGTATTCCACCGGCAGACCGGAAAGCCTCGGCGACAGCGGATCCTTGTCGTAAAGCTGCAACTCCATCCATCTGTCTCGCGCATCCGCCGGCAAGACGTTTTTGGCCGGCTCCGGACTCCCATCGGACTGTACAAAAATCGGGACAGCATTTGGGCTTTCCGCCACCAGCGGCGCTGTCACTCCAGCTCTGTTCAACACTTTCACCAGAAAGATCCGCGTTCCGCCTTCGACTAGTTCCGCCTTCGCGGCTCCCGCCTGCACTTTGACCCGGCTCTCCGGGTTAATCTCCACAATCGCTATCGTGTATTTGTCCAGAATCTGCTGCAGACGGTTAACCGCCGCGCCCTCGTCGGCGTCTCCCACCGCTTCATTAATCGCTTCGTGGTCGCTCAGCGCCAATGGCTGACCAAGATATGCAAGCGAAGTCTCTACCGCGCGCACTTGCTGCGCAAACGGCTGTATCGAAACTCGCATCTGCGCTGCGGCGTGCTGAGTAGCCAAGGTTTGCGTGAGCGTTACAACGCCGAGCGCAGCAGCTCTACCGAGCCGCAGTCTCGCAGAGAAATTACCAGGGAGCATGACGCACCTCCTGCTCGCTATTTGTACACCCATAACCGCAGCAGAACCATCCTAGCTCCGTCAGCTCGGCAATCAC
>UEXQ01000040.1_pt1 | contig 13787 bp, 7 predicted proteins | sample 4301111 | NCBI WGS metagenome assembly UEXQ01 (sample SAMEA4773181, study PRJEB27434) | metagenome | biome: 2259; feature: agricultural soil; material: soil | place: USA | collected 2014-09 | depth 0.25 m
GTCCTCCTTTTGTAAAAAAACTCAAACAGATACCGCGTGCGATGCGGCGACGTGCTGCGACTCCACGGGAATGGCCAGATTGGCAGTGAGCTTCGTCAAGACGGGCTGCCAGGTGCTTTCGATTGTGCCTTGCAGATGGATGGGCTGTACGCGGAGCATGGGCAACGGACCTCGGCGCGAGAGCAACCTGGCCGCGCGCGGGCTGCCGGTGCGATCGAGATGTTCCTGCAGGACTTGACGAAGCCAAATGTTTTCCTCGCCGCAAATTTCTTCGACGTTGACGAAGTCGCGATGGAGGACGTCTTCGGCTTCGGCGCGGAGAACGTAGGCAAGACCGCCCGTCATGCCAGAACCAAAATTGAGGCCGAGCGGACCGAGTACGAGGACTACGCCGCCGGTCATGTATTCGCAGCCATGCTGACCGACGCCTTCGACGACCGCTAGCGCGCCGCTGTTGCGGATCGCGAAGCGTTCGCCGGCGCGACCCGCAACGAAGAGCTGACCGGACGTGGCGCCGTAAAGGACTGTGTTGCCAGAGAGCACGTCGCCCCGACGGGAAGCGTTGGAGCCAGCTGTGATAGCGATCGTGCCGCCAGAAAGACCTTTGCCGACGTAGTCGTTGGCTTCCCCGTGGAGCTTGAAGTCTATCCCAACGCCGAGGAAGGCGCCGAAGCTTTGGCCGGCGCTGCCGCGGAATTCCTGCGCGACTGTGCGCGGGGAGTTATCGCCTGCGGCGCGGGCGCGCGCGAATTCCCCGCTGAGGTTTGCGCCGATGCTGCGATCGGAATTGCGGATGGAAGCGATGTGGGACTCGGGATCGGGAGTCGCCTCCGGCTCGGCAGGAGCATCGCTGAGCGAAGCGTGCAGCCCCGGCGTCTGCTGAGGAGCGACGCGGAACGACATGTTGGACTCGAGCGCGAGCGCGGGAGTTTCGGCGTAGTTCGGATTGCGCGGCCGCAGGCAATCGTAAGCGCCCTTCAGTTCGCTGAGCGAGCTGGCGCCGAGGTCGCCGAGTTTCTTGCGAATTTCTTCGGCGAGCGCACGGAAATAAGACACGACCATTTCGGGTTTGCCGGTAAAGCGGGCGCGAAGCGTTTCGTCCTGCGTGGCGATGCCGACCGGGCAGGTATTGAGATGACATTGGCGCGCCATCACACAGCCGATCGCTAGCAGCGAAGCGGTGCCAAAACCGAATTCGTCGGCGCCGAGAATCGCGCCGATGATGACGTCGCGAGAGAATTTCAAGCCTCCGTCCACGCGGAGAGAGAGGCGTGAACGGAGGCCCGCGCGAACCAGAGTTTCATGGGTTTCGCGCAAACCAATTTCCCAGGGCAGCGCAGTGTTTTTGATAGAAGTCAGCGGGGACGAGCCGGTGCCTCCATTGTGGCCGCTGATGGTGATGACGTCAGCGCCAGCCTTGGCAACGCCCGCAGCGATGATGCCGACACCTGCGCCCGAGACGAGCTTTACGCCGATGCGCGCGCGGGGATTGACCGCGCGAAGATCATGAATCAGCTGAGCCAAGTCCTCGATGCTGTAAATGTCGTGATGCGGAGGCGGAGAAATCAGCGGAGTGCCGGGCGTCGCATGACGAATGCGCGCAATATAGGGCGTGACTTTCTTCGCAGGCAGCTGGCCGCCTTCGCCGGGCTTGGAGCCTTGTGCCATCTTGATTTCTAGTTCCTGGGCGTGAACGAGATAGTCGGAAGTGACGCCGAAGCGGCCGGAAGCGACTTGCTTGATTTTGTTCGCGGCGTGGGGCTCGCTAATCCACAGATCGGGATCTTCGCCGCCTTCGCCGGTATTGCTGCGGCCACCGAGCTCGTTCATCGCAAGCGCCAACGTGCGATGTGCCTCGGGGCTTAGTGAGCCGAGTGACATGGCCTGCGTGCTGAACTTTTTCAGGATCGACTCCACTGGCTCGACTTCGTCGACCGGAATCGCGGTCGAGGCGACGGTGTCGAGCAGGTCGCGCAAGAACACGACGCCATTCGCGTCAGAGAGTTCCTCAAAAGCCGGGTACTTCCCTGCTTGCGGCGCTTTGACGTGCGCGTGGATGCGGCGAACGACTTCAGGTGAATTCGCATGCAGCTCGGCTCCCTTGCGGAAGCGATAGAGGCCGGCGTCGGGCATCTCCTCGCCAGCTTTGGCGAAGGATTCGCTGTGCATGCGGAGATAGTCGGTGAGCAGGTCGTCGAGAGTTTTTTGGCCGGCAAAGTCGGCGGCGTCTTCGAAAAATTCGGCGCACAGATCTTCGGAGAGGCCGACGATTTCGAAGAGATAGCTGTTGCGATAGCTGGCCAGTGTGGAAACGCCCATGCGAGCCAGGACTTTGCGAAGGCCCGCGTAAACGGCATTGCGAACTTTGCCGAAGGCGCCGGGTTCTTCGGCTTCGGAGAATTGCTCGGTCAGGTAAGGAACGACGGCGCTGGCACCGGCCGCGACGAGTAGCGCGACGTGATGGGTATCGAAAGCCTGCGCTGTTTCGACAACGAGCGGAACGTCGAAGAGGCCTCCGCTGACCATGGATTTCCAAAAGGCTGCAGTGGCCAACAGCGCGGGCAGCGCGGCGCGGTCGTGTCCGATACCACGATCGGACAGGAGGAAGAGCCCCGGGCGCGCGTTGCCACCCAGAGGGGTAGATAAGCACTGGGCGATTGCGCCACGTGCACCCGGGACTCCCGTGTTGGCAGGAAACGTGAAATTCGTTGTGTGGACCGGGCCGAACTGCGCGGCCAAGTCGGCAAATTCGCTTTGCCTAAGGATTGGGCCGGGCAGGACGACTCCGCCAGGAGCTGCGACGTTGCCGGGCAGCCGCACCTCAAGCGACATTACGTGCGTCTCACGCAGCGGGTCGATCGGCGGATTCGTGACTTGCGCAAAACGCTGCTTGCAGTAATCCCAAAGAGTGCGCGGCAGGTTGGAGAGAAATGCGGGCGGTGCGTCGTCGCCCATGCTCCAGTCGGCTTCTTTCCCGTGAACGAGCGCGGAGAAGAGGATCTTGAATTGGTCTTCGGTCCAGCCGCAGGCGGCGGCTGTGCGGCGTGGAGATTCGATTGGCGAGAAGGTGGAGGCGACCGAGGTGTCCAGCCGGCGAACAGTCGGCGGAGTCAACTTGGACTGGTGGCTGCCGAGGCGCTTGAGGATGTCGCGCCAACGGAGAAGCAATCCGGATTCGGGGCGGGCGATAATCATTTCGCCGGGGCCAAGGCGGTGGCGTTCGGCGATGCGGGACTCTTCAAAATCAACCAAGCCAGTCTCGGAGCCAACGACGAGCAAGCCGTCATGCGTCAGCGTGTAGCGCATGGGGCGCAGGCCGTTGCGGTCGAGCTTAGCGCCGACGTACTGGCCGTCGGAAAAGATCAGAGCAGCCGGACCGTCCCAGGGTTCGCTTTGCTGAGAAAGAGCCGATAGGGCGCCTTTGACATCGCGCGAGAGCAACGGATCGTTCTCAAACGCGGGCGGGACAAGGGCCAGCATAGACTCTTCGGCGGAAAAGCCTTCGAGCAATTTCACCTCAAAAGCGTTGTCGAAGCTGCCGGAATCGCTGGTGTTAGGCTCGAGCGCCTGGAACCAGGAACCAACGGTGAGCTTTTCGCGGAGCTGTTTTTCCTTGGCACGCAGCCAGCGGCGATTGGAAACGATGGTGTTGATTTCGCCGTTGTGCGCGACGTAGCGGAAAGGCTGAGCAAGACTCCAGGCGGGCTGAGTGTTGGTGGAATAGCGCTGGTGAAAAATGACGAACGTAGTTTCAAACGAGGACTGGCGCAAGTCTTCGTAAAATTGCGGGAACTGCCAAGGCGTGAGAAGGCCTTTGTAAACGACAGTCTGCGACGAAAGCGAGCAGATGTAACATCGTGCCGGTAGAAGCGATTCGGCTTTTTTGCGCAGGACGGCGAGGCGCCACTCAAAACGGTCGGCGTGCCGCGCGACGTGAAATGGCGCGACGAAGAATTGCCAGGACTCCGGCATCGTTTCCAGAGCGCGACGACCCAGGCAATTGGAATTCGTAGGAACGCGGCGCCAGCCGAGAACGCGGAGGCGCTCCTGATCGGCGGCAGTTTCGATGGCGGCTTTGGCGGCGATAACAGAATCGGTTGGAAGAAACGCGAAGCCGACGCCAAACTGTTCCGGCAGGTCCATTCCCTGCTCGGCGGCTTTGGTCTTGAAAAACTCCGTGGGCAGCGCGGCGAGGAGCCCGGCTCCGTCGCCGCTGGCTCCGTCGGCGTCCACACCGCCGCGATGGGTAAGGCGCTCGAGTGCGGTTAGCGCGTATTCGATAATGTCGTGGCCTGCGGGTCCACCAAGGCGGGCGATAAAGCCTGTTCCACAGGCATCGTGGTCCGGATGACCCCAGTTGGGGCGCACACGGCTGCTCGACTGCCACTGGCGCCAATCGGACGGCAGAACCATGTCTGTTTATAGGGTGTGCAGCACGATTCTGTACAACGCAGAAATTCGATATTCAAAATTGAATTTCTGATTGATGAGGTTTTGGCCTGGCAGCGACGAAAAACGTCAGAACTTGGTCGGTTCGGTGAAGTGAAAACCAGCAACTTTCATGGCTGGGACCACCATTTCAAAGGCTTCTTCGGCTGTGGTACGGACCGCGGGGCCCATTTCTTGAACGTTCTGTAAAAGCTCGATAAGCGACTGGTTAAAGCGGAAATTGCGAACGGCGGTGGTCACTTTGCCGTTTTCGACCAGGAAGAGGCCGTCGCGAGTCATACCCGTCATGACCTTTTGGTAAGGATCGACTTCGCGGATATACCAGACGCGAGTCACCAGGAGACCGCGGTCGGTGGCGGCCACCATCTTTTCGACTGAGGAATCGCCGCCGCCGAAAACCAGGTTCATGGGCGCTTCGCCGTATTCATTGGGCAAGCCGAAGCCGTGGCCCGTGGGCTTCTTGCGAGCCTTCTTTGCACTGGCCCGGGAATAGACGAGGTTTTTCGGAACGCCGCTTTCCACCAGCGATACGCACTGGCGTGGCGTGCCTTCTCCATCAAACGGAGCGCCTAGCTGGAGCGGATGGTACACGTCGTCCACGATCGAGATGTTCTTACCGAAAAGCTGCGTGCCCATACGCTTAGTGAGACACGAGCGCTGATCCCGCAGGGCCGTTGCGGCGAAATCGTAAAAAAGAAATCCGACTAGGTCGAGGACGGCGGCGGGCTCAAGAATTACGGTGTACTTTCCCGGCGCAAGCTCTTGCGCGTCTTTCGCCATTTTTGCCTTTCCGCTGGCACGGCGAGCCAGAGCTGGCGGATCGATTTTGCGAACGTCGCCAGAATTGGCTTTGGCCCAGCTGGCGGCGGGATCGTCCTGCATGGTGATGGAAAATTCGGCGTGAGTCTGACGGTGAACAGCAAAAAGTCCCCGCGAATTGGCGAAAGCGAGCTGCGACTGGCCAGAGGAAAAAATGCCTGCGGCGACTTGGCCGCTGCGAATCGCCAAATCGCTGGCCTGCTTCACAGCGCGAGCGCGCGCCTCGGGTGTTAGTGACGCCGTCTCTTGTGAGAATCGGTTCACGGAGCGATAGCGTTGTTTGCCTGGCATCGGCAGCAGGTTCGGATTTTTTGGCTGGCTGTGCGCAAGCTCAAGCGAGGACTCGACCGCCTTGCGTAGCGAATCTTCGTCGAGCCGGTTCGTCGTCGCCCGCGCCGTGCGGCCGTCCGCCACGGTCCGAACCGAAACGGTCACCCCCTGTTCCGCGACATTTTGATGGATGGCGTTGTTCGCAAAACGCGTGAGCTCGTCGATCGTTTCATCGAGCTGGACTTCGGTCTCGTCCGCGTCGGCCGCTTTTCCTAGCCGCAGAACCGAATCGATGATTTTCTTGAGATCGCTTGGAGAAGAGAGTGAACCCGCTTCCGCCCTTTTGTTTTTGATCGCCATCGGCTCAGTGTCCTGAAAACGCGGTGCCCATCTTTACGTTGCGAAAACGCGCAGGCGCCGCTCCATGCCCCGTGCCCATGGTTTGCATCGGCTGGCCCTTGCCGCAATTCGGTGTGCCCCACAAATTCCAGTACTCCTTGCCGCAAATCGCGTCGCACGAATTCCAGAACTCCGTGGTAATTCCGCTGTAGCTCGAGTTCTTTAGCATGCGTACTTTCTTGCCGCCCTTGATCTCCCAGCCAATTTCAGTCGAGAACTGGAATTGATACCGGCGGTCGTCGATGGACCACGAGCGATTGGTTTCCATCCATATGCCATCGTCGGTGCTGCCGATCAGTGCTTCCGGCGTGCCGGAGCCAGGCTTGAGGCTGATGTTGGTCATGCGAATGATGGGCAACCGATTCCAGCTTTCCGTGCGCATCGTTCCCGAGGAGCGATTTAATCCGACCAACTTGGCTGTTTCGCGGTTGGAGAGATATCCTCGAAATTGGCCGTCCTTGATGATGTCCGTACACTGAGCCGGTACGCCCTCGTCGTCATAAGCGAACGTTCCTAGTCCCGGCCCGTGAGCCAGCCGGGCGTCTGCAACAACGTTTACGATTTCTGACCCATACTTCAACGCATTCAACTTATCGAGCGTAAGGAAGCTCGTGCCCGCAAAGTTCGCTTCTTGCCCAAGCACGCGATCCAGCTCTATGGGATGGCCAACCGATTCATGAATCTGCAATCCCAGCTGGCTGCCGTCGAGTAGAAGGGTTCCGGTAGTCTCCGGGCACTGCGCGGCGGAATGCAGTGCAACGGATTCTTCCGCAACACGCGGTGCGTGACGGAGCAAGTCGAGTGATTCGATCAACTCATATCCGGCCAGCGCGTACTGTCCGCCAAAGCTGTTGGGATACGACCGCTTCTGGATCTCACTTCCCTTGAAGGAAGTCGCAGCGATACCGGCGCCGGAAATCACTTTGCGTTGATGAATGCGCGAGCCAATGCTGGAAACAAACCAGGAATCGATCTTGCGGAACTGCATATCCGTCTCCGTCAGCGTGATCCCCTTGACGGATCGCATGGCAGCATCCGCTTTCAGCAACCGGTCGATCTGCGACTCGAGGGGAATCTCAAACGGGTCCTTCTGTAACGGCGCCTGCCAGCTATCTATGAACGCGACTTCGTCCACCATTTTGGTGTCACCGCGCTTCGCCAGCGCGGAAGCTTTCGCAATCGCGACCGCCTTGGCGGCGCATTCCGCGATACCTTCCCTGGTTAGCTTGTCGGTGGATGCAAATCCCCATGAGCCGCTGGCGAGCACTCGAATGCCGATGCCGATCGATTCAGACTGCGCCAGCGTGCCAACCTGGCCGTTTTTCGTAGTCAGATCACGCTGACGAAGGTGCATCAGCCGCGCATCGGCGTATGAGCTGCCACGTACCTTTGCTGTTTCCAGAGCAACTGCCGTCAAATCCCACATTTCGTCACCGGTTTACATTGCTTTAAAGCAAGGGCTCAACGCTTGCCTGCGGCAAGCAAGCCGCTGCCAAAAAAAAGAAGGGGCACGGCGAACCGTGCCCCAACAAGATACCACGCTGCCTCAATCAGAAAAGAATCAGGTTCCTTCCTGCCACGAGGCCAGGTACTGTTCCTGTTCCGGCGTGAGCCTATCCAGTTTGTGGCCCATCGATTCGAGCTTAAGCCGTGCGATTTCCTTGTCCAAGTGCTCGGGTACGACATAGACCTGAGCCGTCAGTTCCTTGGAATTCTTGACAAGATATTCCGCGGATAAAGCCTGGTTGGCGAAGCTCATATCCATCACCGAAGCAGGATGGCCTTCGGCCGTGGCCAGGTTCACGAGACGGCCTTCGCCGATCAAACAAATGCGGCGGCCATCTTTCAGTTGATACTCGTCGACCAGCGGTCGCACTTCGCGCTTGCCGCTGGAAAGGCGCTCCAGCGCTGGAATATCAATTTCCACGTTGAAGTGGCCGCTGTTGCAGACTACCGCGCCCGACTTCATGTGTTCAAAGTGTTCGGCGCGAATCACGTTCTTGTTGCCCGTGACGGTAACGAACACGTCGCCTTCCTTGGCGGCATCGGCCATGGGAAAAACGCGGAAACCATCCATCACCGCTTCAATGCCCTTCACCGGGTCAATTTCCGTGACGATGACGTCGGCGCCGAGGCCCTTGGCGCGCATGGCGATGCCGCGGCCACACCAGCCGTAGCCGGCAATCACGACTTTGAGCCCAGCTAGCAGAAGATTCGTGGCGCGAATGATGCCGTCTAGAGTGCTCTGGCCGGTACCGTAGCGGTTGTCGAAGAAATGTTTGGTCTGTGCATCGTTCACAGCGATCACGGGATACTTCAGCGTGCCGTCCTTGGCCATCGCGCGCAGGCGAATCACGCCAGTGGTCGTCTCTTCCGTGCCCGCAATGACGTTCTTCACAAGGTCAGTGCGCTTGGTGAGCAGCATCGTCACCAGGTCGGCGCCGTCGTCCATCGTCATCTGCGGCTGATGATCGAGCGCGGCGCGAAGGTGCGAATAGTAGGTCTCGTTGTCCTCGCCCTTAATGGCGTAGGTCGGAATGCTGTAATCGCGATTCAGCGAAGCGGCGACTTCATCCTGAGTGGAGAGCGGGTTCGATGCGCAAAGAACCACATCCGCGCCGCCGTCGCGCAGCGTAATCATCAGGTTCGCGGTTTCGCTGGTGACGTGCAAGCAAGCCGAGACGCGCAATCCCTGCAGCGGCTGCTCCTTAATGAAGCGCTTGCGGATCAACTGCAGCACCGGCATCTGCTGCTGCGCCCACTCGATCTTGCGCTTGCCGGCATCGGCCAGCGCGATATCTTTTACGTCGCCCTTCTTGAGTTCAGCTGTCGCCACAAACACGCTCCTTGATTGAGTTAGCAAACTTCACGTGGTCCGGGTGGAAAGATGGCTCGCCGCGGCGGGGAAATCACAAACAACGAGCCATCCAAATTTCTCTATCGAATTACGAACGCGCGACGGCTTCAGCGGTTGCTCCCGCAGCCTTGCGCAACGCATCCGCGTGATCCGTCTTTTCCCAAGTGAAGCCCGGCCCGCTGCGGCCGAAATGGCCGTACGCAGCCGTGGGCTTGTAGATGGGACGGCGCAAATCGAGTGTCTCGATGATGCCCTGCGGGGTCAGCTTGAAGTTCTCGCGAACCAGCTCGGTAATGCGCTCCTCCGGAATGGTCGCGGTGCCGAAGCTCTCCACCATGACGCTGACGGGATCGGCCACGCCAATCGCGTACGCGAGTTGGACTTCCGCTTTGGTCGCCAGTCCAGCCGCGACAACGTTCTTCGCGATGTAGCGGGCCATGTAGCAAGCAGAACGATCCACCTTCGACGGATCCTTGCCGGAGAACGCGCCGCCACCGTGACGGCTATAGCCGCCGTAGCTGTCCACGATGATCTTGCGACCGGTTAAGCCCGCATCGCCCATGGGGCCGCCAATCACAAAGCGCCCTGTCGGATTGATGTAAAACTTGGTGTTCTTGTCGAGCATGTTGGCAGGAACAACCGGCTTGATCACGAAATCGGTAATCGCCGCGCGCAGCTCGTCATTGGAAACCGAATCGCTGTGCTGCGTGGAGATCACGACGGCGTCCACGCGGGCGGGCCGGCCTTTGCGGTATTCGATCGTGACCTGCGACTTGCCGTCGGGCCGGAGAAAGTCAACTTTTTTGGATTTGCGGATTTCGGAGAGCTTGTAGGTGAGCTGGTGGGCGAGTTGGATGGGCATCGGCATCAGTTCGGGCGTTTCATCACACGCAAAGCCGAACATCAAGCCCTGGTCGCCTGCGCCGCCGGTGTCCACGCCCATGGCGATGTCGGGCGACTGGCGCTTTACAGTGCACATGACGGCACAGGTCTCGCCGTCATAGCCAAACTTTGCGCGGTCGTAGCCGACGCCGCGGATGGTGTCGCGCACCAACTGGTCGTAATCAATATGCGCGGAAGTGGTGATTTCGCCCGCGACGACGGCCAATCCGGTCGTGACCAAAGTCTCGCACGCAACGCGCCCCTTGGAGTCTTGCCGCATGACCTCATCTAACACCGCATCGGAGATCTGGTCGGCAATTTTGTCTGGGTGGCCTTCCGTCACGGATTCCGAGGTAAACAGGTAGTTCTGTAGTCCTTCGCTCAACGAACGCTCCTCTGGGGTTAGCGGTCTTCTTTACTTCAGGGTTTGCAAGTACAACTTCCTCACCTCTGGGTTTTGTAAGTACGAACCCAGAAACCCTGAAACCCGTTCCGGGTCAGGTGCGGCTAGGAATGCGCTTCCGGCATCTCGCCTGAAAAGAGCTGCTATGCCCGTACACAGTTCGGTTTAACTTCTAGATTGTCGCGCGACAACGCGTATGGACGCACTTGGCCCGACTATTCAAAATAGCATTGACTGAGGCTTTTAGGCAACGTATTGAATCCAAGTGGCTTATAGTTGCAGCCAATGGCAAATCGCCGCATTGAACGGGTATGAGGCGTTTGCGGCTCCGCTGTTATCGCTGCCGGGTTAAGCGCAGAAACCAGGGCTATTCGGCGTCGTCATCGGGCTCGACGGTCAGGCGGCCCTTGGTTTTTTTTGCCATGAGATAAGAGCGAATGAACGGATCGATGTCGCCGTCGAGCACGCGATCCACATCGCCTACTTCAAACTTGGTTCGGTGATCCTTAATAAGTCGATACGGCTGCATGACGTACGAGCGAATCTGGCTGCCGAAGGAAATGTCCATTTTCGTCTCGTCGAGCTTGTCCGACTCTTCCTGGCGTTTTTTCAATTCCAGGTCATAGAGCTTCGAGCGCAACATCTTCATCGCCATTTCGCGGTTCTTGTGCTGGCTGCGTTCCATCTGGCAGGCGACGACCACTCCCGTGGGAATGTGCGTGATGCGAACGGCGGTTTCGACTTTATTGACGTTCTGTCCGCCCTTGCCGCCGGAACGGAACGTGTCCATTTTCAGGTCGTCGGGCTTGATGTTGATCTCGATGCGATCGTCCACTTCTGGAATCACGAATATGGAAGAGAACGAGGTGTGGCGTCGCGCAGCCTGATCGAACGGCGAAATTCGCACCAGACGATGCACACCGGTTTCGCCCGCGAGCAAACCAAAGGCGTTCTCGCCGGAAAACTGAATCGTCGCGTTCTTGATGCCGGCTTCCTCGCCGGGAGTTTCGTCGAGCACTGACGCGTTGATTCCCTTTCGCTCTGCCCAACGCAGGTACATACGCAGCAGAATCGAAGCCCAGTCTTGCGATTCCGTTCCACCTGCACCCGGCTTGATGGTCATGATCGCGTTCAGGTGATCGTTTTCGCCGGAAAGCAGCGTACGCGTTTCCAGTTCGGAAATGTACGCATCAGCGCCGGTTAGTTCGCGATCCAAGTCTTTCAGCAATTCTTCGCGCTGAGCGGGATTGGTTTCGCTGTGAGCCAGGTCGATGTACGTCTCGATGTCGCCGGTCAGCGAATCCAGCTTCGCTTCCGCGGCGATCTGGTCTTCGGCGCGCTTGCGTTCGCGAAGCACACTTTGCGCCTTCTCCTGGTCGCTCCAGAAGTCCGGCTGCGCAATTTTTCCCTCGAGACTCTTCAGTTGTTCGCGGAAATGCGGCGCGTCAAAGATAGCTCCGCACAAGAGTGATGCGCTGCTTCAAACCGTCGTAACGATGTTCTAGGTCTTCCAGGATCATGTCGTCTTCCGAAAAGTATTGGCCAGCAGAATAACCGAAACTGCCACGCACAACCAAGCAAACCAGTCGCCGAAGCGAGTGTAGAGGGTGGTGTCAGTGCGAAAGTCATAGGGCAAATCCACCGCGCCGCGAACATCGCGCGGAATGGTTTGATATACGCGGCCGTAGGGGTCAATTGCCGCCGTCAGACCGCTGTTGGTCACTCGTAGCACCCAGCGCCGGTTTTCGACCGCGCGGACCCGCGCCATTCGCAAATGCTGGTCGGCCGCCGCGGATTTTCCGAACCAGCCATCGTTCGAGATATTGATCAGCAGGTTTGCTCCCTTTGCCGCGAACTCGCGCACTTCACCTGGGTAGATCGCTTCATAGCAAATGTACACGCCGAATTTGTAGCCGCCGCGAAGCTGCCCTACCGAAGCGGTCTGTCCTTTGTGAAAGCCGCCGACTTCGCTGGAAACGCTTTGCACGACGCGGTGAATCAGCGGAAACGGCTCGTATTCGCCAAACGGCACAAGGTGCCGCTTGTCATACGCGAAGATTTTCTGCCCCTGCGGATCTACCAGCACCGCGCTGTTGTATGGGGCCTCGCCCCTGTGCCCCGAGGGGAACATTTCACTCTTCCACTCCACTACGCCGGCCAGGAATGGATATCCGGCACGAATGGCCAGACTCGATGCGCGTTTTGAAAACTGGTGGTCCTGCCAGGAAAAAGGCGCCGGGGCTTCCGGCCAAACGATCAGGTCCGTGGGGTGCGCGGATGGCGCGAGGCTAAGGTCCTCCAGCTCATCCAAGTCGGCTGCATGTTGCTGGAACCAATCTCCAGGATACGATTCAACTTCTGGAAAGTTCGGCTGCACTGCCCGCGCAAAATGATTTGCCGTGCGCACCAGAACCAATCCCTGGCCGGCATAGGCCACAGCGAGCAGCAGTACGATCGAGGTCCCAATCGGAGCAAACCGCCTAGTGAAAGTTACTTCCCTCGCAGCGTCCGCCCACCCCAGCAAGGCGTTAAAGGCTGCCATAACGAAGGAAAGCCCGTAGATCCCCGTAACAGCGCTGAGCTGTGCCAGCGGCAGATTCTGCGCCGCTGAGTATCCCAGCAGATTCCAGGGAAAGCTTATTTCCGGCAGTTGCGCACGCACGAATTCAAACGTGACCCAAAGAAAAGGCGCGGCCACGCAGGCTAGGCCAACGTTCGTGCGCGCAATGCGATTCAGGCCCCATGCGAAGCCCCCGGTGAGCATGCCCCAGACGCTGGCGATCAAAAGAAGTACGCCCCAGCCGGCCAGCAGCGACATTCCGCCGTGGACCGCCAGCACTTCGGCGATCCACGGCACCGACGTCAGTACAAACGCTACTGCATGAACGTGTCCGCAAAAGTACGCCACACGTGGCCGCGCGCGGAGCACCATCATCATGAGTACGCCGACGCTCACCCACGCGTATAACGGAAAGTATAGCCACGTGAACGACAGAGCGAGACCCGCTCCGGCGAACGCTGAAACCAGCAGACGAAACCAAGTGGAATAGCCTTTGCTTGGGTCAGAGGAAAGCCAGAACCGCCGCGCGCGCTCCGGCATCAGTGCTTGATGATCGCTTTAAAGCCTGAAGCTTCCAGGCCCTTTTTCGCAGCCTGGACGGCTTTCTGGTCGCTATATGGCCCGACTTGCACTCGATAGTATTTGTCGCCTTGCGGCGTCTGCACGAATGCAGGAAATTTCTTCTTGCGCAGTTCGCCCGCGAGAGAAACCGCGTCCGCTTCTGAGCGCACGGCGGCTACTTGTAGCAAATACGAACCCTTCGGAACGCCTGCCACGACACTTTTTCCGCCGTTTACGGGCTGAATGAGACTCTTTGCGCTGGTGGCGATCGTCTTTGGCGGGGCCGCTGAAGCCGGCGCGGGAGCAGGTTTCAAGTGATCGCTGGCGGCTTTCTTTTCCCCTGCGTGGTAAAACTCCCAATCCGAACTGGGCGGCGGCGCGTTCGTGTCGCTCGGCGGAACGGTCGTATCGGGTGTGCTAACCGGGCTCTTTCCCGGCCTCACGGTGGGATCTTGCTTCAGCGGGACAACAGCATCCGCGCCGTGCGTCGAAGCCGCGCGCACCTGCGCATCCAGCTGATTTTTCCCCATCACGTAGCCGAGCGTGAAAAATACGCCCGAAAAAAGCAACATGAGAAAAAACAGCCC